>VMHT01135216.1_pt1 | contig 64791 bp, 73 predicted proteins | sample 4693611 | NCBI WGS metagenome assembly VMHT01 (sample SAMN12280063, study PRJNA550983) | marine metagenome | isolation source: seawater sampled from same location over 5 years 0.02-0.2 micron viral filtrate | place: USA: collected off the coast of southern California halfway between the port... ...
AATGGCAACAACAATTAAATCAACTCAACTCGACTTTGATACTATAAAAAGTAAATTAAAAGATTTTTTAAAACAACAAACTGAATTTGCTGATTATGATTTTGAAGCATCTGGATTAAGTAACATATTGGATGTATTAGCGTATAATACTCATTTTACTGGTTTAAATGCTAACTTCGCTTTAAATGAATCATTTATAAACACTGCGCAATTAAGAAGTTCTGTTGCCGCTCTTGCAGAAGGACTTGGCTACGTACCAAGATCTTTTGTATCACCTGAAGCTGCTTTAAACTTATCAATAAGTATTACTACTACACCAAGACCTAGCGCAATCATATTGCCACGAAACACGCAGTTTACTACAAGTGTTGATGGTACTTCATTTACCTTTCAAACAAGAGAAGCATTTACTGCAAACGATAATGGTTCAGGTACTTACCAATTTTTAAATGATACTAGTGGCACAGGAATTCCTGTTTTTGAAGGAACAGAAAAAACAAAAACATTTTTTGTAGGTGAAACAAGTGACACAAAAATATATGTCATACCTGACGTTACAATCGATACTACTACTATTCGAGTTCGTGTGTTTCCTACAGCATCATCTACTACCTTTGATACGTATACTGATATTAAGAAAGCAGTTAGAATAGAAAATGATTCAACGTTCTTTCAAATTAAAGAAGTTCCTAATGGTTTCTATGAATTAATATTTGGTGACGGAACTACCACTGGAAAAGCTCCTGTATCAGGCAATAAAGTAATAGTCGACTACTTATCAACACAAGGCAGTGCGGCTAATACAGCCAGTACCTTTACACCGTCTTCAACGTTAACTATTAATTCAGTGGCTTATAATATAACAACTGTGACAGAATCAAATGCAGCAGGTGGTGCGTTTAAAGAAAGCATAGAATCTATAAGGCAAAACGCTCCTATAGCTTTTACTTCACAAAGAAGATTGGTCACAGCAGAAGATTATAAAGGACAGATACTGGCAAACTTTAATGCTTTTCTAGATGACGTAACATCTTATGGCGGTGCAGATAATGTTCCTGCAGTTTATGGTAGAGTATACGTAGGACTAAAGTTTAAGACTGGTATTACTGATAGTACTCAACAAACTGTTAAAAACCAAATAAAAACCGACTTAACAGATAATATGTCAGTAATGTCAATTACAACAGAGTTTGTTGATCCTGTGACATCAAACTTACAGCTCACAACTACTTTTAATTTAGATCCTGACTTAACAAGCTCTACTGCGCAGTCAGTACAAAATTTAGTTCAAGCAAGAATTAATACTTTTTTCAGCACTAACTTAGAGAGGTTTAATAAAGTTTTTAGAAGATCAAACTTACTCACAATCATAGATGCATTAGATCCTGCAATATTAAACTCTAAGATAGACGTTAAGATGGTACAAACCTTTGTACCTACTAATAATATTTCTCTTAATTACGATATTATATTTCCAGTAAAACTTTCTGTACCGGCTGCAGACTTACCAGTGTTGACTTCATCAGGATTTACTTTTAACAGCCAACAGTGTTTTCTACAAAATAAATTAAACAGTACAAAGATACAAATCGTATCAGTTGATGGAACTATTGAAAACGATAACGTAGGAACGTACAATCAAGAAACAGGAACAGTAAGCTTAGTTGGATTTAAACCATCGGCAATAGATGGAAGTTTTATATCTTTGACGGTTACTCCAGCAAATCAAAATACTATAAGACCATTACGTAACTATGTTCTTGGTATTGATACATCGACTTCAACATCTAGAGCTTTACTTGATTTTCAAAATACACAGGTTAGCATTTAATGTCTATTAATTATCATAGTAAAAGAAGGCTTAAAAACTTTCAAGTAAGAAAGGTGCGTGAAGCTTTACCAGAATATTATACAAGTGAGTTTCCAACTCTCGTAACTTTTTTAGAAAAATACTATGACTTTTTAGATTCAGATAATGGGACACATGCCTTTGGTGATGATGTAAGGCAATTATTTTCTAAGAAAGATGCAAGAGAAGCGCCTAGTGACTTACTAAATAATCTTGTAAGTGAACTTGCTGGTGGATTAGAAACAGGTGAAAACTTTACAGATACAAGATACGCAATAACAAGACTAGCTGAGTTAGCAAGAAATAAAGGTACTAAACTTGGATTCCAAGAATTTTTTAGATTATTTTTTCAGCAAGTTGCTGAGGTTGAATATGGTAAAGAGTCAATATTTAATGTTGGAGATTCTGCAAGTCAAATAGGTGTTGACTCATTAAAATTTTTGCAAAACAACGAGATTTTTCAAACATTTGGATTATTAGTTAAAACTGGAATTGACACATCTAAATGGACAGAGTTGTATAAAAAGTTTGTTCATCCAGCAGGATTCTTTTTTGCAGGCGAGGTAGTTTCAGATACAGTAGGTTCTCTTAATCTTACTGCTCCATTATCGATCGAAGACTCATCACCTGGACCGACAATCGTTTCTCAAGCGACTGCAGTGTTCTCATTACCGTTTGTACAATCAACTGTGTTGATAGATTCGGGTGGTGGTAATGTTAGATCTAATTTAAATGAGTTAGTAAGTGAGTATCAAGACATCACTCTATCACAACTTAATACAACTTATCACACTTTAAGACAAGTGGTAACTCCAAACTCATTTACATTTGATGATAGCTCAATTAGAGATAGTGATGAAAATGCAACACCAGACTTCTCAATAGTATTAGAAACAATGGATAACGAAATATTTGCTAGAAGAGTAAGTGACTCATCTTTCTAGTATAAATAGACTTATTAGGATTTAAAATGACAAGACAAAATATAAATGTAGGTTCATCAGCAAACGACGGTACAGGAGATACCTTACGTGGTGCTGGTACTAAAATAAATGCAAACTTTAAAGAGTTGTACACACAACTTGGAGGTGATAGTTCAACACTAAGTACACTTGTAAAATTAATTGATTCTTCAAGCACAGGTGTAGTTTTATTTGAAGGAACATCCGCAGACAGTCACGAAACTAAGTTGATTGCAACCAATGCCACAGCAGATAGAACTATTGCTTTACCGGATGCTGGAGGTAACGTAGTATTAGATACTGCAACTCAAACATTAACTAATAAGACATTAACAACTCCAACAATAGCGTCAATTACAAATGGTGGAACAGTCACTATACCAAGTGGTGCCGGAACAATTGCAACTATAGCAGCATCACAAACGTTAACTAACAAGACACTAACATCACCAATAATAAATACACCGGTCATAGGTACTTCTTTAAATGATGCTAATGCAAACGAATTTATTAAATTTACAACAACAGGTAGTGCGGTTAATGAATTAACAATCGCAAACGGTGCATCAACTACTGGACCAACACTTTCTGCAACAGGAGGTGGAACTAATTTAAACATAATAATGACACCAAAAGGAACAGGTTCAGTTGAATTAAATAAAGCAGCTTTTAGTTCTTCTACAATAACTGCAAATGGCGCAGCAAGTACAGCAGCAACATTAATAATAGGCAACAAAGGTTCTCAACTAGATGTATCATTAGCTAATGGAACAACTGTAGGTGAATATAAAATTTTTACAAATAAAGGTGCAGGTGCAATGCATGTTACACCTGTAAGTTTTGCTCAAGGTACTAAATTTGTTCTAGCACAGAACGATGGTTGTACTTGTATATGGGACGGATCAAACTGGTTCTTAGTAGGAAACCAAGGCGAAGTAACGGTATCATAAGGAATAGAATATGTCAGCAATAATTACAGACCCGTTTAAAAAACAAATCACTCAAACTGTTTTTAATGAAGTTACGAACAATACTAACAGGTATTATATAGGAATCGGAAGGTCAGAATCTTGGGATAGTACAGAAACTGTGCCAACTCCAACAGACGCTCCAAGAACTATTAGAAACGTAAGAGCGGGTTTACAATCAATAAAATCTGCAAGTGACGTATCATATGTTATACCAAGATATAACTGGTCATCTGGATCTATATATCAAGCTTATGACGATGATCTTACTAGCATACCAGATACAAATCCTTATGCAGTTTTGACAGAAGATAATCAGGTTTACATTGTTCTACAACAAGCTAAAAACGATGCAGGAACTGCAACAACTTCTACAATAAAACCAACCGGAACTACTACAAAACCTTTTAAAACTTCAGATGGATATGTTTGGAAGTTTTTATATTCTTTGTCGGCTGCAAGAGCAAGTGCCTTTTTATCAGCAAACTTTATACCGGTTGAAAAAATTCTAGACTCTGCAAGAGTTAATGACTTAACTGGAACTACAACGTTAACAGCACTAGAAATTACACAAGCTCTAGTTCAAGACTCTGCTGTTCCTGGACAAATCGTAGGTATTAACGTCACTGCAGGCGGATCTGGTTATGATCCATCTAGTCCACCAACAGTAACTATTAATGGTGATGGTATTAGAGCTGCAGCAACCGCTACAGTTTCAGGTGGAGCTGTTACAAAAATTGAACTTGATTCAAGTACAGACAGCGCAATAGCTATGGGTCAAGGTTATAATTTTGCGAGTATAGCAATCTCAGGCGGTGGAAGCGGTGCAGAAGCAAGAGCTATACTAGGACCTGAGGAAGGTTTAGGCAATGATGCAAGAGATGATTTAAAATCAACTTCATTAATGTTTAACGCAAAACCAAACGGAATAGAAGACAGTAATTTTATAGTAGGTCAAGATTTCAGACAAGTAGCATTGATAAGAGATCCAACACACACTTCAGATAGTGCAGCTGATGGGCCGGCTTTTACTACATCAAGTGGTAAAGCTTTAAGATTCTTAAAACTCACTGCAGCGGCAAACGCAAATTTCTTAGATGTAACAATAACAGGCGGAACGTCTGGAGCTCAAGCTTTAGTTGATGAGGTTGATAGTGATAGGTTATATTTTCATCAGACTGAAACTACTGGATTTAAAGCATTTGCTGAAGGTGAAACGATAACTGGTGGTGGTACATCAGGTGCACTCGTAGCTGCAGGTGTAGATGCTGACAGTGATGCTTTCACTAGAGATGATGTAGATAAACTTTCTGGAAGTATTTTATATATAGAAAATAGAGCACCAGTTACAAGAGCAGCAAATCAACAAGAAGATATTAAAGTTGTAATATCACTATAAGGAATAAACTATGGCAACTAATTTAACTGAAACCACCTTTCCAAGTACTTATAAAGATGATTTTGCTGACAGTGCTGGATTTCACAAGATACTTTTCAACTCTGGAAAAGCTCTTCAAGCTCGTGAGTTAACGCAGCTTCAAACAATATTACAAAATCAAATACAAAGATTTGGCGATAATATATTTAAAGAAGGTGCTGTGGTTAAACCCGGCGGCGCGACTATAAATCAAAAGTATGAGTTTATAAAATTAAATACTACAGTTAATACACTTCCAGCTGATACATCTACGCTTGTAGGTACGTCATTCACTGGTCAAACTTCAGGCGTCATAGTTAAAGTCTTACAAGTTGTTGCTGCAACTGGATCAGATCCTGATACTCTTTATGTTCAATACACCAATACAAGTTCTGGATCATCAGGAATTTCTACTATACGTATGTCAGCCGGTGAGGATGTAAACAACGGATCAGTAACGTTAACAGTTCAAACAACAAATACTGCAACAAATCCTGCTACAGGTGTCGGTGTTCTTATAACGTTGTTGTCTGGAATTTACTACGCAAGAGGCCACTTTGTATTTACAGAAGATCAGTCAAAAATAATATCAAAGTACTCTGATGATGTTGACACAAACATCGGGTTTAAGGCTGTAGAATCCGTCGTAGCTTCTATAGATGATCAAACATTATTTGATAATCAAGGGGCTGTGCCTAACCTTACAGCACCTGGCGCCGATAGATATAAAATACAATTAACCATAGTAGAAGAAAGTGATGTTGATTCAGATGAAAACTTTATTCATATCGCTACAATTAAAGAAGGCGTAATATATAGCGCAGTTGATGAAAGAAACGCATATAATATTCCAAACCAAGTTGTGGCAAGAAGAATACATGAAAATTCTGGAGACTATTTCGTAAAACCTTTTATTGCAAAGTTTAATTTAGATTCTGCATCCACTCACTTAAATCTTGAAGTAAGCCCTGGAATAGCAGTCGTGGAAGGTTTTAGAGCAGCAAGACCGTTTCCGACAACTTTAAGAATAGAAAAAGCTACTGATACAATTGCCATTAATAATGATGTAGTTGGCACAGACTTTGGTAACTATGTTTTTGTAGATAATGGAACGTTCGGTGACTCTGCTTCTTTTGGTATACCAAACATTAACGTATTTGAAAAGTTAGATTTAAAAGACAATTTAGATTACACTGGCAATACCATTGGTACTGCAAGGGTTAAAGCTATAAACGAAGACGGTACTAAACTGAGGTATCATTTATTTGATGTACAAATGAATAGTGGTTCAGCTTTTAGAAGTGTAAAAAGTATAGGAACAAGCACCTCAAGCTATTTTAGACCTACTTTAGAAAACTCAAAAGCGGTGTTGAAAGAAACTAGTGTTAACACATCATTATTTCCACTACCACGTCCAAGACCTCAAGCTTTAACTGATATTTCTTTTGCAGCACAAAGACGTTTTACTGCAACATCAAATGGTTCTGGTCAAGCATCAATATCTCTTTCTGCTACAGGAGAAACATTTACTAACACCGATGATTGGATTGTAGGAACAGATAGTGATGTATATTTAAATGCATCAATATCAGGAACTGGTAGTACATCGGCAACTTTGACTGGGTTACCAGCAAGTCAGGCCGTTGAAATACTAGGTTACGTTAATAAGAGCCAAGCTACAATAAAAACAAAAACTTTAACACAAAAAGCAATTACTGTTAGTATTGATTCAGACGGTAATGGCCAGAAATTCTTACCACTTAATATAGCAGATATCTTTGATGTTCAAGATATATTAAAAGGTGGCGATAGTAACATTAGCTATGCTAATAGGTTTGATCTTGATAATGGACAAAGAGATAATCACTATGCACTTGGAAGACTGCTACTTAAATCTGGACAATCAGCGCCTTCAGGCAGCATATTCATAAATTACAGACACTTTGATCACGGTGTTTCAGGTGATTTCTTTGCTGTAAACTCATACACAGGACAAGTTGATTATGATCAAATACCTAAATACACGTTTTCAGATGGATCTAGAATTAATTTATTTAATTACTTAGACTTCAGATCTGTTATGGATTCTGCAGGAGAGTTTAGTAATTCAGGTAAAGGTGCAAGAGCTATTGAGCTACCACAGCCTACATCTTTAGTTACTGCAGATGTTACTTATTTTCAAGGTAAAGCTGCAAAACTTGTTATTGATAGAGAAGGAGTAATAAGGATTATATTTGGTGCTTCAGGCTTCACACCGGCTATGCCAGATAAACCTGATAATACTCTTGGTTTATATGATATTGAATTACGTGCAAATACTCTTAATGATTCTGATATATTCATGAATAAAATAGAACACAAACGTTTTACTATGAAAGATATTGGATTTTTAGAAAAAAGACTCGATAAACTAGAAGAATTCGCAACTTTAAGTGCTTTAGAAGTTGATACTAAACATTTTCAAGTATTAGATTCATCTGGTAACGACAGAACAAAATCTGGATTTGTAGTAGATAATTTTACTGATCATACCTTTTCTGATTTAACTGGTAATGTTGCTGAGTACAGAGCAGCACTAGATCCTGTCCATAATTTAATAAGACCTACTTTTACTGAAGACAACATTAGATTAATATATGATTCAGCAACTTCAACTAATACTATTCGTAAGGGCGATAACGTTTATATTGCATTCGATGAAGCACCTTATATTAATCAAAATCTTGCAAGTAAAGCTATTCGTATTAATCCTTTTAACGTTGTCATATATGAGGGTGTTACTACATTATCTCCTTCTTCAGACGAATGGAGAGACGTTGCCAAAGTGGCCGATAGAACTATAACAGGTGGATCGAGACTAAGTACAACTCAAGCTTACAACTGGAACAATTGGTCTTGGAACTGGGGCGGAATACCAACAGAACAGTTAGTTGTTGGAAATCAAACACAAAATATTTCTGGAACAGTAAATAAAGTTGTTAGCGAAGAAACAGTGATAGAATTTGTTGAAGATAGAGTAATTCAAACAGCTCTCTTACCTTTCATGCGATCCAGAAAAGTATTTTTTAAATCTGAAGGATTAAGACCAAATACTCGTGTATTTCCTTTCTTTGACGGTACAGATATATCAACTTTTACAAAAAGCGAAACATTTCAATTCTATGGTGATGGAGACTCAGATTTTGGTAATACATTGAAAGGTGTCACTACTCATCCAGACACCTCGTCAAACTTAACTACCGATGCAAACGGATCAATAGCTGGTTCTTTTATAATTCCAAATAATGATACGCTAAAATTTAGAGTTGGAACAAGAGAGTTTAAAATACTTGATATAAGTGCAAACAAAGAAATAGATGCAGCAGTCATTGCAAAAGCTTCATATACTGCCACTGGTTATTTAGACACTGTAGAAAGCCAATATAAGTCAACGAGAGTGTTAAATGTACAAGGTGTAAGGTTAAGAGATAATGCTAAGTATCAAACAAGTAGCGATGGTGAGCATAATCATGGCCCTGGCACAACAATAAGCAGCAGCACAAGTCTTGGTAATGGTAGTTTCAGTAATAGTGTCAATGGTATTAATGGCCATGAAACTACAGCCAACGTTGGAAGAACTCCTGATGCAAAATCCGGTATTGATGGACACATGGCTGGTGCAGATAACCCTGGTGATTCAAAAATAGTATGTACTGAGATGTATAGACAAACACAGTTAGAAGACTGGACTAAAGCCATGAAAGTTTGGTACATATATCAGAAAAAGTATTTAACACCTGTTCATGAAATAGGTTATCATTGGTTATTTAAGCCTTTTGTTGAAGGTATGAAAAGAAGTAATTCAGTAACAAAATTAGGTGCCTATCTCGCAATGGAAAGAACAAAACACTTGAAACACGTTTTAACAAAAGGTAAAACAAAAGACAGTATAATAGGTAATGTATTCTGTAAGATAATACATCCGATTGTATACTTAGCGGGTAATATTGTGAAAAATTCTAATAAGAGAGGTAGATAATGGCATTAACATCAAAAGGCTATCAACTTAATAAACAGCCAATAGCGCAATCATTTTATATAAATTCTCTTAGCGGAATATACTGTACAAAAGTAGATCTCTTCTTTTCGACAAAAGATACAGCTTTACCGGTGCAAGTACAAATAAGACCTATGGTTAACGGATTTCCTTCATCAACTAAGATTATACCAGGGACTATAAAAGTTTTACCTGCAAGTAGTGTCAATGTAGACACTAGCGGGCCGGATCTTACAGCCACCTCGTTTGAATTTGATGAACCAGTATTTCTTCAAGGACAAGAAGATTACGCACTAGTTGTTATTGCAGACTCAAAAGATTATCAGATTTACATAGCAGAGATAAATGACTTTTTATTCGGCTCAACTGAAAAAAGAGTACAAAAACAGCCTGATCTTGGAAGCTTATTTTATTCTCAAAATGGTGTTACTTGGACCGCTGCTCAGAATCAAGACTTATCTTTTGTAATTCATCAAGCAAAGTTTAAACATACATCCGCAACAATGATGTTAAAAAATGCGTCACTACCAAAAGCTAAATTAAAAAATAATCCATTTACCGTTACTGCGGCCGATGCTACAGTAACTACAAGACATATTGGTCATGGATTACAGATAGGTAATGCGATTGAAATAAGTGGTGCAACAGCTACTGGCGGTATGAATGCATCCAGCATTAATGGTAGAAGAACAATTACCGCGGTTGATTTTACTGGTTATAAGTTTGAAGCAGATTCTGCAGCAGATTCAGATGCTATTGCTGGAGGAGCAAACGTTCTTGCGACAAAGAATATTCCTTTTAGTATAATTTATCCACACGTTACAAAAATTGAACCAGTTAACACTGCTATTGGTGCATCAATTAAAGGAACCACTGGTAAATCTTTCGCAGGTAACGAAACATCTTTTCAAAAACAAACAGATTTTCAGGCTGTAAAGTTAAATCAAAATAATGAAGCACTAGAACCATACTTAGTAGCATTCGATAGTGCTGAAACAGCCGAGCTAGGTGCAGGTAATAAATCACTAGATATGAGAATACTGATGCAGTCGATAGATTCAGACGTATCACCTATGATAGACTTGCAAAGAATGTCTGCTTCTTTAATTGATAACGTTATTGATAGACAATATGATTCATCAACCTCAAGCCCCGGTAATTTTAATGCTCCTTTAAGCTTTATAAATGAAACAAGTCCAAAAGGTGGAAGTTCTGCTGCTAAACATATCACTAGAGCTATAACACTAGAAAATGATGCGGTAGGACTTAATGTATTGTTAAGCGCAAATAGGCCTAATGGTACAGACTTTGAATTGTATTTTAGAACAGCAACTGCTGATGAAGTAATATCTGATAACAATTACACACTGAAAGCAGCAGAAACAACATTGCCTACAGATGAAAATAGAAACGTTTATCGAGAGTATAGATATCTTATAGGTGGACAAAACGGAGTGTTGCCAGCTTTTACAAAATTTCAAATAAAGATTGTTTTTAGAAGTACTAATAGTGCAAAGGTGCCAAGAATTAAAGATTTAAGAATTATAGCATTGAGTGTGTAATGAGTTATTACGCCAATATTGATGGCCATAGTGGTTATGTTAAAGACAAGAGAACTGGTGCTGTCTTAAATACTAACAATGAAGAAATTGAAGCAGCAAAAAGACGTAAGGCCGATAGACTAAATAAAGACAATGAATTGTTTGAATTAAAAAATGAAGTAAGTGATATAAAGAAAATGTTAACCAAAATAGTAGAGAAGCTCGATGGCTAAAACAATAATAAATTTATCAGATCCTGTATCAACTCTTGTAACTAAGACCAATACAATATCGAGTCATATAGGCGATATAACATCATTAAATGTTGGCAGTACAAACGATTCTGATTTAGTACAAGCAATAAATTTTCTAATGACTAGTAAAGACAGCTCCGGTGATGTTACTACTCTTATTGATTCAGCATACGTACAAGCAAGACAAACTACAAACACAACATCAGGTATTACATCGCTTTTACAAAAAGATAGTGCAAACGGAATCGGATTAGATTCTTCTGAAGGTCGATTCTTTATTCCACCTCACACAGTCAATATTAGTATGATTGAAACTTCTGCAATTACAACAGACAAATTAGCAGCAGATGCTGTCACCGGCGCTAAAATAGCCGATGATGCAATTAATTCAGAACACTACACTGATGGTTCTATTGACACGGCTCACATAGCTGACTTACAGGTGACAACTGCAAAAATAGCTGCAGATGCTATTACAGCAGCTAAGATTGCAGATGACGTAATTAACTCTGAGCATTATGTTGATGGATCAATAGATACTGCACATATTGCCGATGCTCAAGTTACAGGTGCTAAGATTGCAGCTGATACAGTAGCTGAAGCCAATATGGCCGATGATGCTATAGGTTCAACACAGTTAAAAACATTATCAACACTTTTAATTATAAATTCATCAGGATCAACGGTTAAAACTATACACGGCGCAGGTGCTTAACTATGACGGTCAGGGTCCCTTTATATTGGGATGGCACAAATTTACGAGAAATGTCATCTTCTATGGTCAGCGGACTTGTTGATAGGGCTGTATATTCATATGGAGCTAATCCTAGTGCAACAGTGACAGTTGTTAGCAGCAGTGGAACTATATCACCAGGCATGGTTGATACAAGAATGACGGCTGGAGCTGTCTCAACAAGCACAACTGCAACACCAAATGAAGCAACTACAGCAGAACCCGGAGAAGCTACAGTCACTTACGATAGAATGAGTCAATCAAATGCGACTGTTAATACTCCAACAGATACAAATAATAAATTATATCCAGTATATTGGACTGGTAGTAATATTCGAGCAATGAACGCTACTGATGTTCATGATACGTTTATAAGTCCTGCTATTGATATTCTCGTTGATGGAAACGATAGATCAGGTACGTTTAGAATACACACTTCAACATCTCTTGCTGGACACGTATTATCATCGTCTACTCCAGTCTTTCAAGATACACGTGCAAATACTGGTGCATATACTCAAGATGGAATTGGAGAAACACTAGACCAGCCAACGGTTATTAACAACTATTATTTGTTTAGAACAAGTCAAGGTACAGCGCCTTCATATACCGCACCTTTACAAATAAACGGCGATAATAATTTACAAGAATACACCAGCACAACATTAGACTCAATGTTGCTCGAAGAATTAAGGCATCATACAGTCAACACTTCAGGATCACTGATAGTATATAGTGTAAATGGAACCGGAAACAATAAAGGCTCTGGTATAGTTAACACTAAATTAAACGGCAACGGTAATTATCAACAAAGATTTGTAGGTGTTGATGATTATCGAGCGCAAGAGTTTCCGAATGGTACTGCAACAACAATTGAAACATGGTTTTTAAGGATAACGAAAGGTTAAATTATGGCACTTCCAGGACATGAATTTTTAACAGCACATTTTTCTGATAATGAAAGAACAAATGTCGAAGTATATTGGGTAACACCTGATGGATTAGAAACAAGAGTAGAACATATTGAGGCTAAAACCGGCGATCCTAATTGGGAAAACTTATTAACTCACATTAGTCTCGAAAAGTTACATGAAGCAACTTACAAACAAATGCATGATCAAGATATGGCATTTAGAGAAGACGTTATTAAGATAGCTAAAGAAAGAGGATTAATTCACGATTTAACTAACTTGAATGACGTTGAGACAATGAAGTTAATAGTGGATTTTATTTTTGGACCATTTGATCCAGAAAAAGATAAAGAAAAACTTTTTATGTTTAAGCTTAAATTATTTGAAGTTGATAAAATAAAGAAATCATCAAATAGAGAAATAAAAGCAAAACTGAGAAAAGCTGAAAGTTTAATGGATGCTATTAAGGCTACTCTTGAGATTCTAGACGAGTAAAGGTTTTTTCAAAATCTTTATTTACCTGATGTATTAAATGAACCCCATAAGTAAATTCTGACATAAATTCATCTAATATGTAATTCCATTGAATTCCTATGTTAGTATATTTAATATTATATCTTTCCAATATAAAAGAAAAATAAACTTCGTTATTTCTTACCCAACCTTCTGAATATTCTCTTGGATATAAACCATCGTTTTTTGCTTCTAGTAAAGTTTTATCGATATCTGATATTCTTTCGCTAAACTTTAATAGATTTGCAGCATTTTGGTTTCCACAGATAACTGCAGTATTACAAATACGATCATTACTGACAATGTCTTCTATTAGTAACATAGCCTTTTTGGCGGCTGCTTTAGAATATAGACTCATAGGATCTATGATATTTTTTTCTTTATATTGCCATCTTAACCACGTCTTCCATTCTTCATCTTGAGCGTGTTTATTTACATCAATATCATAAACACATGGATAATCAAAATCAAACTGTTCAAATATATTTGTTTTAGTTATTGGTATTACGTCTAAATCAAAATATACTACTTGATCGTATTCCTTTGTCAGCTCTTCAAATTTTAATATCTTATCAAATTGTACGTCTACATAATCCGTAGATCTTGGTACGAAGATAAAATAGTCTGCGCCACAATACTGTGCGTATTGTCTTTGTCTTTCAACTAGTTTGTCTTTAAACTTACGAAAAGACTCTTTCTTCCAGTCTGGAGCAGAAATATGATCTGAGGTCAAATCTGACCAAATACTAAATATTATTCTTTTCACACCATTTTCTCACGTAATCAAAATCTTTGTTAATGCAGTGCACAAGCTTTGCATGTTCTGGTATAAAACTCCATCTGTCCATAAAAAAGTGCCAACCAGTTTTATAAAGTTGTTGATATTCATTTATTCTGCAAGCAAATATAGTCTCATTATCGTAACCAAAAAGATTACGAATATCATCAGGCCAAAAATCATCTTCAGTTAATCTTTTCATTTCTGCTAAAGTTTCATGAAAGTCTTTAAAGTAATCTAATTCTTTCAATGATTTTTGATTAGCGCCTATAATTCCAGTATTAAATACTTCTTTAGCATAGCCTAATAAAGCCTGCGCATTCCAGTACTTTGCGAGAGGAGATCTTACACAATGCTTATCTCTATTATTGTCTTTTATGCCCCACTCTTCAGACATTATCGCTATGCCTTTTTTTAAATCCCATACTTCAAAAAAGTTATGTTTAGTAACCGGAACGACATCTATATCTAAATAAAGTATCTCATCATAATCAAGCTGATACAATAGATGCATCTTATAAAAATTTATGATATTATATTCTGATACTTCAGGTCCAAACTGTTTACTGAATTCTATGTACTTATCATCGTAAACGAAATGCAGATAATCAGCTCCACATAACTCGGCATATTTCTTTTGTTTGTCGAGTAGCCAATTTAAATTATTATTAAACTTACCTTGATTTTCGAAATGAGATACAGGATTTTGTATGTCAATATAAAAACTATAAATTACTCTAGACATATCCAATAACCATAAATCTTTTATAACCGTTTGGCATATCTAAAGATCCTCTATACACTACTTTTGATAACTCAGATTTTTCTATTAGTTCTTGTTCACTATTAACACAATTAATATGATCTTCAACGTGAAACATGTTATTACTTTGCAAAGCAAATAAACATTCAGGTTTGTATTGTTTGTCTTTTATCATCTCTGGTAGATTAGGCATATGTTCAGACGATGTGTCGATAACAATATCAGCGCCGCGGTCGAACTTATGAGGTGTTCTTACATCTCCACAGGTTGATTCTAATCTATTATCATTTGTAAATTCTCTATATCGTCTGAACACCTTAATTGATTTTTCATCAAGATCTATATTATGAATTCTTTTTATGTTTGATATATTTTGAGTAAGTAGTCTCGTAATTAAGATGCCATTCCATCCTCCAAACAATTGAATACGAGCACCTATTTTATATGTCGCTTGGTCGGTTATGAGTGATAGTGAATCAACTAACCAAGTTTTAGATTCTACTTGAGACTGAGAGAAACTATCGAGAAAATGATAAAAATCAATTCCAAGTTTACAAGCCTTGTTAAAGCTATCGTGTATAGCAGGTTCAATTCCAGTAATGTTCGAATCCATTATATCCCTCATCATCTAGTTCATATTCTCCAGTCCATTCGTCTGTTCTTTTCCAACCATTAAAAATACATACATTGTAATTAGGTTCATAAAAATATTTTGGTTTAATATCAGTGCCTGCTCTCCAGTAATTATTTTCGCCTATACCGTAAAGCCTAGAATATACCTCACCTTTTGGTAGATAAAAAAGTTTGTCAGACTGGTTATGATCTAAGTAACCATCAATGCCTTTATATTTCAACATGTAATATTCCATGTTTGACTCAAACTCTTTCCAAATGTTTGTGTTGTCACCATACCATATCATAATTGATGAATTGAGATTAGTATCGAATTCTACGAGTTGATAAGGCTTCCAATACGCTTTTATCATACATAGTTTATCTTTAATAAAATAATCTTTAAAGTGAGTAATATCATTTTGTATCACAACATCTAAATCAAAAAATATATTAGGTACATCAGCAGGATGTTCAAACAATGTAAGCTTTGGCCACCATTTTTCTAAACCATAATCTGGTAATGGTTGTATAATTATATTATCATCTATATTGTTTCCATTTTCAGTGTGACAAATAAATTTAAAGTCATGTTTAAAATTCTTGCATACCATTCGATATAGCCGATTGACATGCTCATGACTAAATTTATCACCCCACTTTAGACATACAATATTCATTTATTATCACCATATCTAATTCTGTATTGTTAAAAGTATTTATAGCTTCTCTAGGAGTTTCTACTATTGGCTCTCTACAGTTAAAGCTTGTATTGAGAAGCATTGGCACACCTGTAATATTGTAAAACTCATTTATTAAATCATAGTATTTTTTATTTTGCTTTCTATTAACAGTTTGAATACGAGCAGTTCCATCAACATGAGTTATCCCTGGAACTTCTTCAGGCCTTTTAACTTTTACAATACGTGACATATAAGGACTTGGTTCAGGTGTATCAAACCATAATTTATAACACTCTTCTAAAACAGAAGGAGCAAAAGGTCTAAAGTCTTCTCTTAATTTTATTTCTTTATTAATAATATCTTTAATATTTGGATTACGAGGATCTGCAAGAATACTTCTGTTACCTAGCGCTCTATGGCCACTTTCTGATTTCCATTGAAACCAACCTACAATTTTGCCGTCAGCAATTGCTTGTGCAACTTCTTTTAAGTTTACTTCCTTTGATCCTTCATAGCTATATTCTTTACCAGCATAAACAGAAGGTTTATGTATTTCTTTATTTAAAACATAATTAGCGTGCATATATGTTCCAATGGATTGTCCTTCATCACCGGGTGCAGGTGGTACATATACGCTGGACCAATTTTCATATAACATTTCATTAACATATCCGTTATAAGCAACACCACCAGCCACACAGATATTATCACATGTTTTTAATGGATATATGTGATCTCTTATTTTTTCTTCTGTGGCAACCTGTAAAGTATGAGCAACATCACACTTCCATCCGCTTTGTTTTATTCTTTCTTGCATGACTTGTTTTTCTTGTATCTTTTCGAAACTTCGTTTAAATTCATTAACGTCATCCCAATATCCATCTAATATCATGTGAATGTCATCTCTATATGAGCCATAAGCGGCAAGACCCATCACTTTACTTGCACCTAGATTTCCAAATCCAAGTTCTTTAGATACATAATTCCATAACGTGCCTATATTCATTTCTTCGGATAAATCAGTTATATTATTTTCTTTGTCAATAAAAATACAATTGTATTTCCATCCTCTTCCGTCTATAGCTAATATGTCAGACTGTTCATACTCAGATAGTAAGTAAGCGTATGCTGCATGCGATTGATGATGATCTATGTAATACAAGTTGTTGTCAAGCATTTTATAATCCCATAGGTTTTTAGGGTACCAATCAATATCATCTTTAAACACTTGTAGTTGAGGTATTTTATTCATTCCACCTACAGTAGTAGTAAATGCGTACATGTCATGACTTTTAGGATTCCAATATTCTTCATAAAATTTTATACCAGCACTATTATCATCTGAATTCATTTTACTTGCTGTGTCGTATTGTGGATACGCGTCAAAATGCCAAGGGATGTTGTGTTTTCTACGAGTATATCTTTCTCGCTGATTGTGCCACTCACCATCATACGTATTGTGATCGTGTGGACTAAATGATGCACTAAATATTTTCATAGATATACTCCGTCATCCAGCGATGTCCATTTTTACTTGGATGCCAGTCTTCTGAAGATATACAAAATTCTTTAATTTTTTCTTTGTCTCTTCTATTACCAGTTAAAGCATCTTGTAAACTTAAAATAGGTGTAGTTTCTCCTATAAAGTTTTTAAGCTTTTTATAATACATTTCATCTATTGTAAAATCATCCATTTCTTTCTTTTCTTCATTAAAATCAATTTCAATATTGTCTTTAAATAATTCTATCATTTGAACTTGTTTGTAAGGTATATTATAATAATCGCAATATATTTGAAAAAAATAATAAGTTTTAAGACTTTTCCTTATCCAATATCTAGTATCACCAAAAAGATCATACATTTCAAATCTCCATCTAGTACTTTTTGATCTAGTGGAATACGTTTGATAATCTCTTCTGCGACATTGAGACCAAGCAGGTATAACTAATCCAATTTTTGACTTATCCGTTGTTTCTATGTAATCAATAATAGTATTAGAAATAAATTCATTTCCGGCTCCTGACTTTGCTAAGTTGACACATTGCATATTAAGTTTTTCTGCAAGCATCTCTGGCCATTTATCATATGAAGCAAAATCTTTTTCTGGGTGCTGATGAGATTTATATTCACGTGTTGTAAAACTACAACCACTTACTAATAATATTTTTTTCATTGCATTACTTTTCCTACGGCAACTATATCAAGTATCTGTTCTTGTGATCTTTTATCAATCGGCTCAAAGCATTTTTTGCAATACTCTTCAAACGCAAAAAGTTCATAGTTCATCATCTTATTAATATTTTCTTCTGTTACTTCATATCTTCTCGAACCATTTATTACTTTTTTACTGCAGTGTCTTATTCTCTGCAACTCAAAATCTACTACAGGAACCTTTGGAAAGGCAGCACATATTCTTCTATCAAATTCTGGTGCTTGTTCCATGTCTATAAAATTAGGAGATCTTGAATTAAATTTTTTTAATTGAGTATTTTTATGATCGACTCTAGTTAAATCATGATTTTCTCTGTATTTAAAATAATTTGGAGTCATAATAATAATGTTATAGTTATTTTTATCGTTCTCTTCAAAGAAATCAAAGTTACCTAACTTTTCTATTCTATCTTCATGAAAATCAAGAACTAAGTGTTCTTGGTAAAGTATATTAGGATCATCAAGCACGTGAGGATATCGTTTTCTTACAAATGAATTGGATAAAATAGTAGGTATTAAGTTTGGATATTTTTTAATTTCATTAAGAACTTCATCTAAATTTTTTATGAGACCCGGTTCTCCACCGAGTAGTTGTATTCTAACAACATAAGGTGAAAGCCATTTTAAAGTTTTACTTAAAAAATCCATGTCAACTGTTAAGTTTCTCATCTCTAATGTCCAAGCAGTACAGTAGTGACAAGATTTATTACAAGATTTTGACAAGTAAAAATCTATTGCTCTTATTTTAAATACATCAATTTCGTTAATGTTCACGCTATAATTCCTATAGTCATGCAAGTTTGGCTTATTTCTTCATCAGTTACGTATGGATGACAAGGTAAAGAAAGTACAGTGTCACTTGCTATTTGTGCATTAGGACATGGCGTTAGATTAAACATGCTATTTTTTGATATCGGCGAATCATAATGAATTTTTGCTTTTAGAGTATTTTTTACTTCATCTCTTATTTCTTTACTTTCAAATCTTACTACGTATTTATGATAATTGTGCACTAAATTATTATCAGCTACTTGAGTTACAACAGGTAAATCTTCTAACTCTTCTTGATATTTATGAGCTATTCGTACTCTACGCATTTGTAATTCATTCATTCTATCAAATCTCATTTCAATATATGCTGCATTCATATAAAACATTTTTGAATTATAACCGAGAGTTTCATAATCTTTGCCTTTACCGTGTTTTCTTATCTTGCGTAAATATTCTGCAGTTGAATCTATGTCAGTAAATATCATGCCTCCACCAGATATTCCTGATATAACTTTATTGTGATTAAAACTAAAAGAACTGATATCACCAATTGCTCCTGCATATTTATCTTTGTATTTTGAGCCAAGTGATTGAGCAGCATCTTCAATAAATGTTATATTATTTTGTTTACAATAGTTTTCTATCTCTTGTGTTTCAGTCATATTACCAAAGAGATGAGTGTAAATGATTGCTTTAGTTTTACTTGTAGTTTTCTTTTTAATCTCATCAAATGACATATGATAAGAATTTAAATCGATGTCACAGAATACAGGAGTTGCACCAGCCATAAGAATACAAGATGCAGAAGATATCCAAGAAAAATCACTTACTAACACTTCATCTCCTGGACCAATATCATAACATTTAAGTGAATAATACAATGCGTCCGTTGCACTATTAATTGCGATTCCATGTTTACGTCCAATATATTTAGAAATCTTTTTTTCTAAAAATTCTACGTTTTTTTCATTGTCTTTTTGAATTGCATCATTAAATAAATTTAAATATAGTAATTCATTTTCAAGATAGTCTTGGTCCCAACCTTCATAATTCATTTATTATACTCTCTACATTTGGTTTTTCTATAGTTCTATTTTTATACGCTTCTGCTCCAGTGTTTGAAGCTTCATATATAATTTCTTTATTGTGATATTTGCACTCTTGAATAAGCCTAGGCGCAGGATCTACCGTGCCTTTAGTATATATGTATTTTTTAAATATTCCTAATAAATTTTCAACAGGTGCAATCACATTATTTAAATTAGAATCATGATCATAATTATCGTATATTATTATGCCATGAGATTTATATTTATAAGCTAATTTTTTAGCAGCATCGTAGTAAGTTCTATTTGTACCAATAAAAAGATGTTCAAATTGATAATTTTCTGTAACTGGTTTATGTATATCAAAGAATATCTTTTTTTCAAAATGTTTGCCTATTCCATTTGGATATACATCATGATCGCATAAGTCTATGACTTCTTCAGGTTGAAAATATTGTAAAGCCTTATAGTATCTCGTCTTATGGTTTTCAGAATATACTGATATAATTTTATTTTTAAAAAGAAGATGCAATATCATTAATTGATCTTGTGTATATGATTTACGATCAAGCCAAGGTAGAGTCAACATACTTCTACCCATGATTAAATTACATGTCGAATCATCATCAAAGTCATCAAACACTACATTTTTAAATGAGATGTATTTTTGATTAATAGAATTAATGTAATCTTCAGAGGTAAAATGAGGATGTGTTATAACAATCATTTGAGTCTTGATTCCACACAAATTTAAATATTGTGTGTATTCATAACTATAATAAAATAAACCATCGCACGGTCTACTTGTGCAAATAATATTTAATTTCATAAATGTATTTATCAAGATTTGAAATTGTATAAATAAGTAAAAGATGGCAGGGACGGAAGTCCGACAAAGAAATCAACTGGAGTATTTCATGGCCCAATATGAAGAATTCACCATTGATCAGGGTTCTGACGTAACAATTAAAATTCATTGCACAGATGAAAATGGAGATCAAAAAAATCTAGCAGGATTTGCTGTTAATGCAAAATTGAAAAAGAATTATAACAGCGATAGCTCAGATACACACTCTTTTACAACTTCTATAAATTCTCCGACTACTGCAGGAATCATACAGCTTACATTACCAAATGCTACCACTGATATTCTTAAAGCAGGACGATACGTTTATGACGTAGAAATTTCTTTTCAGGACAGCGATAGTACTACCATTGTTGAAAGAATTTTGGAAGGAAGACTCCAAGTAACGCCTTCAGTGACTAAATAGGGGTAGAAATGGCTGGCACAACGTTTATTAAAAAGATTGTCTTAGGAACACCCGTACGTGCTGTTAATGCCGCATCGTTAAATAATGTGAGAGATAGTGCAGGTGGTATAAGAGTCACTGGTACAACTACAACCTTTGGCAATATAATTCCAGATAGTGACGGAACTAGATCTATTGGCGATAGCGCTCATAGGTTTAAAGACATACATCTAAGTGGAAGTACAATTTTCCTTGGCGGATTAAAACTCAAAGATTCTGGAACTCAATTCCTTGTAACTGACTCGGCAAATTCTCCTGTTAATATGGATCTGTCTGCATCAACTTCTCAGATACGAGGATTCTTTAGCGCTGCCGGTGATTTAAGTTATGACTCTGCTTCAGGGCAGTTTAGTTTCGATGTAGAATCAGTATATACAAAAGCAAACTTTGATTCAGATTTAGGTGCAGCACTTGACGGTGGAACAGGTATCACCTACGATTCTGCAACCGATACAATAAGTATTACCAATACGGGAGTTACTGCAGCAACATACGGTTCAGCATCTCTTGTACCAGTTCTTAAAATTAATGCACAAGGACAAATTGATTCTGCAGGTACCGTTTCAGTTGCAGGTGTATCGTCCACAAGTTATGATTCTGCCACAGGTGTGTTTACAATCAATACTGCTGACGGTGGAACGTTCTCTACAACTCTTCATGATTCAGACGATCGTATTACCGAGATACGTGGAGCGATTAGTGCTGGTGGTGATTTATCATACAATTCAGCAACTGGCCAATTTACATTTGATGTTGAGGAGGTATACACCAAGGCAAACTTTGATAGTGACTTTAATGTTGCTATAGATTCTGCCACTACAAATGACTTATCTGAAGGTTCTAATAATTTATACTATACAGTGGCAAGAAGTGATTCAGACTTTGATAAAAATCTTGACTCTGCAACTACGGATAAGTTAAGTGAAGGAAGCACTAATCTTTATTATACTGTTGCAAGAGTAGATAGTGCAGCAAAGGCGGCCTTACTTGGTGGAACAGGTGTAACATACGATTCATCAACCGGTGTCATCGCAATCGGTCAAGCCGTTGGAACTTCTGATGACGTAACATTTAATTCAGTAAGAGGTCCTGCAAGCTTTGTTATCGATCCTGCAACTGTAGGTGATAATACCGGTACCGTACAAATACTTGGTAACTTACAAGTTGAAGGTACTACCACAACAATTAATTCAACAACTGTAAGCTTAAACGATAAGAATCTCGTATTAGCAGATTCTGCTTCAAACGCTGCAGCTGCCGATGGCGCAGGTATTACAATCAATGGTGCAAGTGCCACATTAACCTATGCTGCAACTGGTGATAAGTTTGTATTTAATAAACCATTTCAAGGTCAATACTTAGGATTTGATTCTGACTTTGATTCCGCATTAGGAAGATCTAATTCTACACAAACTATTAGAGGTTATTTATCAGGTAGCACAGGAATTACTTATAATTCAACCACAGGCGCAGTTAGTATTACAAACACAGGTGTTGATTCTGCAACCTATGGTTCTGCTTCTCAAATACCAGTACTTAAAATTAATGCACAAGGCCAGATAGATTCTGCAGGATCAGTTGCAGTTGCCGGCGTAACTGGCTTAACGTATGATTCTTCAAGTGGATTACTTACAATCACAACTGCAGACGGAAGCTCATTTACTGATTCAGTTAATTTAAATCCATTTAGTACTACTAATTTAAGTGAAGGTACTAATCTATACTATACAACAGCACGTGCAGATAGCGCAGCAAAAGCCGCATTATTAGGTGGAACAGGTATAACACACGATTCATCTTCAGGTGTAATCAACATTACAAACACAGGTGTATCTGCCGCAACATATGGATCTGCATCACAAGTACCACAGATTGCAGTCAATGCACAAGGTCAAATTACTAGTGCATCAAATGTTTCAATCGCAGGTGTGACTGGAGTTGCATTTGACTCTTCAAGTGGTCTATTGACAATTTCTACTTCTGCTGGAACTGAATTAACAGATTCAATTAATTTAAATCCATTTAGTACTACCGATTTAAGTGAAGGTAATAATTTATATTACACTCAAGCAAGGACAGATAGTTCATTTGATGCAAGATTTGATTCTTCCTTTGACGAAAGATTAGCAACTAGTAGTGTTGGACTTGATTCTTCCACGATATTAGATCTTATAGCATTTGATGTAATTGGATATGAAACAAATACTTTTACAATTAGCACACTTAATGGATTGACTTCTATTGACGGTGGAGCAGTTACTCTATCAACTAATGATGCATTTGGTGTATTACAGCGTGATGTATATGATAACATGGAACCACGAGGAAGATTAGAAGCAATAGACGCTGGAGCTATATCATGATAAAAAGACTGGCAAATCACAAATTAGTAGGATTTATAAAAAGTGGTGTCTCTGCCAGTGATATTGGGTTTGTAAATGTTATAAATAGTACTAATATTGATTTGAATGCAGACGAATCAACTGCCGTAGGAGCTACTCCTAGAGGCTTAGTTAATCCAGATGCATTCGGTGTGAGTGTAATAAATAACTCAGATTATGATTGTTTAGATCCAGTAGTAGAAATTAAGCAATACGATTTAGGAGCGTTATAGGGGAAAAAATATGCCAACAACTATTAAATTCAGAAGGGGTACCACATCACAGAATAACTCCTTTACGGGTGGATCTGGCGAAATATCAGTAGACACCACCCTCGATACGTTACGAGTGCATGATAGTTCGACTGCTGGTGGAACTGCATTAGTAAACGTCTCGTCAAGTCAAACATTAACTAATAAAACAATATCAGGTGCTTCAAACACCTTATCAAACATCGGTAATTCATCATTAAGTAATTCATCGATCACAGTATCCGATAGTTCTACTTCAACAGCAATAGCATTAGGTGGAACAGTAACTGTCATAGGAACAGCTAATGAAGTAGAGGTTAATGAAAGTTCAGGAAAATTCACATTAGGTTTACCAGACAATGTTACAATTGCAGGTAACTTAACTGTAAGCGGTACTACAACAACGGTTTCATCAACCAATACAAAAATTGCAGACCATTTAATTGAATTAAGCAGCGGCTTATCTGGCTCAAACTCTAATGATCTTGGTATTTTGATGGAACGTGGATCCACAGGTAACAACGCGTTTATGGGATTTGATGAATCAGAAGATAAGTTTCTTGTTGGTACTACCACAGCTACTGCCGATGCAACAGGTAATCTTTCAGTAACAACTGGAACAATGTTAGCTAACATTGAAGGTAATGTAACTGGAAACGTAACAGGTCAAGTAAGTACATTATCAAATCATAATACAGGCGGTTTAACTGAAGGAACTAATTTATACTATACTACAGCAAGAGTTGATTCAGATGCAAAAAGAGCTCTATTAGGAGTTGATGCAGGCGGAGATGGTTCATTCACTTATGATTCTGCTTCAGGTGTAATGACTTACACAGGACCAAGTGCATCAGAAGTACGAGCACATTTAACTGCCAATAAAGGTTTAAGTGTATCATCAGGTGAGTTTAATATTGACTCAGCCAACGTAAGAGGTATGTTCTCTGCGGCTGGAGACTTATCATATAACTCTGGCACCGGTCAATTTAGCTTTGATGTAGAAAGCGTTTATACTAAAGCAAACTTTGATAGTGACTTTAATGTTGCAATCGATTCTGCAAGTACATCTGATTTATCTGAAGGTACTAATAAATATTTTACTACAGCACGAGCTGACAGTGATGCAAAGAACGCAGTATCTGCAACAGATGCCGGTGGTGACGGATCATTTGCATATAATAGTAGCACAGGTGTATTTACATACACTGGACCATCCGCTGCCGAAGTAAGAGCACATATTACTGCAGGTGAAGGTATTGATATATCATCTGGAGAAATTTCAGGTGAAGACGCTACAACTTCTAATAAAGGTATTGCTTCATTTAGTGGAGACAATTTTGCGGTATCAAGCGGTGCAGTAACAATTAAAGACGGTGGTGTTGTAACAGCTGAATTAGCAGCTGACGCAGTTACAGGAGATAAGATTGCGGATGACGCAATTAATTCTGAGCACTATACGGATGGATCAATTGATACAGCTCATATAGCTGATCTTCAAGTTACTACAGCAAAGATTGCGGCCGATGCAGTAACTGGAGCAAAGATAGCAGACGATACTATTAATTCAGAGCATTATGCGGCAGGAAGTATTGATAATGAACATCTTGCTAACGATGCAGTAGGTGCAGACGAACTAGCATCCGATGCAGTTGTAGATGCAAGTGTGGCATCTGGTGCAAACATTGCAGTATCTAAAACTGCTTTGGTAGCAGGAACTGGTATCACTTTATCTACAAACACTTTAAATGTAGATGCAGCACAAACTGGAATAACAAGTTTATTAGCTGCTGACATTAAAATTGGAGAAGATGATCAAACAAAAATAGATTTTGAAACTGCCAATGAAATTCACTTTTATGGAAATAACGTAAATTTAATATCTCTCACTAATGCAAATAGTGGAGATGCTGTATTAACCGTTCCTACTGCTGATAAAAACTTTACAATTAACGGAACAGACGGTTCTTCTGCTATTACCGCTCTTGATATTGATATGGCGTTAGCGGGTAAAGCTACCTTTAATGGTGATGTGGTTGTCGGTGGTGATTTAACTATAAGTGGAACAACAACAACTGTAGCCTCTACAACGGTTGCTATAGCAGACTCATTATTAAAACTTGCAAAAGACCAAGGTACTAGTGCAGACGATGTGGACTTTGGATTCTATGGTCAATACGGAGTAGGTGGAACTGCTAAGTTCGCAGGTATATTTAGAGACCAAAGCGTTTCAGGTGACCCTTTCACATTCTTTGATGATTTACAAGCAGAGCCGGGCACTACTGTTAATACCGGTGGTACTGGTTATGACTTAGCTGACATTGCGGCAGGTGGAGCTACATTTGCAGATAATGTTACAATTACTGGAGACCTTACAATATCCGGTGATGATCTTACCATGGGCACAAATACAAGTGGTCACATCATGGTTGCAGATGGAACTAATTTTAATCCTGTAGCAGTATCAGGTGATATTTCTATAGCGGCTAACGGTGCAGTTACAATAGCTAATACCGCGGTAGAAACTGCAATGATTGCAGGAGATGCCATCAACGGAGATAAAATTGCAGATGATGCGATTAACTCTGAACATTACACTGACGGTTCCATTGATACCGCACATATTGCAGATGCACAGGTCACATTGGCAAAGATAGCTAACGCAGCTGCAAATACCGTAATAGTAAGAGATGCTAATAGTTCAGGTGTCTTATCTGCAAAAGCAGTTACAGACACACAAATATTAATAGGTGATGGAACAGGCTTTACAGCTGCAGCATTATCAGGCGATGTCACAATGGCAAACACTGGAGCGGTTACAATAGCTAATAATGCTGTAGAAACTGCAATGATAAATGGCGATGCTGTCACTGGAGCAAAAATAGCGGATGATGCAATCAATTCAGAACACTATACAGATGGTTCTATTGATACTGCTCATATTGCAGATGATCAAATCACAGAAGCAAAAATAGCAAATGATGCGGTAGGTTCCGCAGAATTAAAAACTTTATCAACCTTGTTGATTAAAAATAGTAGTGGAAGTACTCTTAAAACAGTACATGGCGCAGGTGCTTAATAATGACAGCGAGAACTCCTTTATACTGGAACAGTACAGATAACTGTCTCCAAGAGATGACATCTTCAATGATAACGGAGATACAAAATCGAGTCGTGTATGTATACGGCGGTGATCCAAGTGTTACAGTTTCTCAAGTTTCAAGTAGCGGTAACATATCTTCTGGTATGAATGACACAAGGCTACAGGCCGGTGCATCAGTAACAAGAGTAGATAGATTTGCTACAGAAAGTGAAACCGGAGAACCAAGCACAGTCACGGTGACTTATGATAGAATCAGCCAAACTGTTGCGTCCCTTAGTACTCCAACAGACACTAATGCTAAATTGTACCCAGTTTATTATGATGGATCTGGAACTATTCAAGCGATGACAGCTACTGATCTGTATGATACATTTATCACACAAGCTATCGATACACTGGTAGATGGAAATGATAGAGATGGTACATTCAGAATACATACAGCAACTTCTTTATCGGGTCATACATTGATATCAAGTACGGCCGTTTTTACTGATACACGTGCAAACACTGGTGCATATGCTGCAGGTAGTATTCCTGAAACACAAGACCAACCAACCACCATATCAAATTACTATCTAATGCGAACAGATCAAGGCAGTGCACCATCGATCACTATACCGTTGCAAGTAGATGGTGATAATAATTTACAAGAATATAGTTCAGGCGATTTTGATACCATGTTATTGAACGAAGTAAAACATCACGCAGCTAACACTACAGGCGCAAAAATAAGATATAATATTGATGGAAGCGGAAATAACAGAGGTTCTGGTATGGTCAATACAATATTAAATGGCAGCGGTAATCGTCAAACTAGATTTGTTAATACTAATGATTATCGTGCACAAGAATTTCCAAATGGTAGTGCAACCACTGCTAATACATATCGATTGAAAATAAACAGGGAGTAAAAATGGCAATTGAAGGTTATGATTTTTTATCAGCGCATTTTACTAATAATGAAAGAACTATTGTTCAAGCTTGGTGGAAAAGTAATGATGGAATGGATACTGCGTATGAATATATTGAAGCTAAAGAAGGTGATCGTAGTTGGAAAAACTTATTAACTCACATTGATATTGACTCATTACATGAAGCAACTTACCAACAAATAAAAGCTCAAGATCTAGCATTTAAAGATGATGTAGTTAGGTATGCTAAAAAAGCAGGACTAGTTCACGATATAACTAACTTATATAGTGTTGATGCTATGAAATTAATAGTGCAGTTTTTGTTTGGTTCATTTGATGAAAAAGCAGATAAAGAAAAGCTTTTTATGTTTAAGATTAAATTATTTGAAGTTGAAGCAATAAAAGACTCTAAGAAGAAAGCATTAAAAGCAAAACTCAGAAGATCTAAAACAATGCTAGATGCTATGAAAACTGCTATTAAGATTATAGATGCATATAAATAGCATAAAAGGATTTAAAAATGGCAGCTCCTACATCACGTGCAACTCTTATAGATTACGCTAAACGAAAGCTCGGTGATCCAGTTATTGAAATCAATGTTGACGAAGATCAATTGGAAGATAGAGTAGACGAAGCGTTACAATATTATCAAGAGTATCATTCTGATGCTACGATCAGAACTTATCTTAAACATCTAGTAACTCCAACTGATGTGTCAAATGAGTATATCACTTTAGCAAGTAACATACTTTTTGTATCAAAGATGTTTCCACTGACGAGTTCTTTTAATAATTCGAGAAACTTTTTTGATATAAAATATCAAATGATGTTAAATGATATAGCAGATTTAATGAATTTTGCTGGTGATTTAGCATATTATGAACAAATGCAACAGTATCTTTCTCTCTTAGATATGAAATTAAATGGTCATCCACAAGTTCAATTTGCAAGAAGACAGAATCGTTTATATATATTTGGTGATTTTGCAGATGGAGACATAAAAGCTGGTGATTATATTGTGGCAGAGGTTTACTCTATAGTCGATCCATCAACTCATACATCTGTGTTTAACGATATGTTTGTGAAAGAATACACTACTGCATTGATTAAACAACAATGGGGTCAAAACTTAGTTAAGTTTGAAGGAATGCAATTACCCGGAGGAGTCGTTTTAAACGGAAGACAGATATATGATGATGCTACTGGAGAAATACAAACTCTTAGAGAAAACATAAGATTAGAACACGAATTTCCACCAGACTTTTTCGTAGGTTAACATGAAAAATCTTTATTTTTCTGATAAAATTAGATCAGAGCAAAAATTATATGAAGATATTGTAATAGAATCTTTAAAGATCTATGGCCAAGATGTATATTATTTGCCGCGTGATCTCGTTAATGAAGATACAATACTTGGTGACGATCCAGTTTCAAGTTTTAACTCAGCTCATAAGGTCGAAATGTATATTGAAAACACCGAAGGTTTTGACGGTGAAGGTGATTTATTTACTCGATTTGGTGTAGAGATAAGAGATGAAGCTACATTCATTGTTTCTAAAAGAAGATGGGAACAACAGATAAAAAAATTTGATATTGAATTAACGGCTGTAAGACCAAGAGAAGGTGATCTGATATTTTTACCTTTAAGCAAAAGTTTCTTTCAGATATCACACGTTGAACATGAACAACCTTTTTATCAATTAAGTAATTTACCAGTATTCAAATTAAGATGTCAGTTATTCGAATACACTGGCGAAGATATGGACACTGGACTTGATATTACAGATCAAGTGACAGGTAAAGTTGAAAGTCTAGATGATTTAGAACGCAAATACGCATATAAGTATGTCTTATCATTGACAAGTTTTACAGGTAATCCATTTCAAGTTGGTGAGGTAATTACTACTCCGAGCGGTGATACAACGATGAGAGGTGAAGTTGCTCAGTTCCGTGATTCAGATGACAAACTTTCTATTATACACGCAGGTGCTGATGATGGTAAGTATCATACGTTTGCCACTGGTCAAACAATAACAGGATTAACAACTGGTTCGACAGGTGTTATATCTCTTGTAGTTGAAGATAATCAACTATCTGAAAATGAACAAAATTCAGCCTTTTCATCGGGTGCAGACTTTATCGATTTCAGTGAATCTAACCCATTCGGCGATGTGAGTAATAACTAATGTTTGGCGGTCACTTCTATCATTCAAAAACTAAAAAAGCGGTAGCGCTGTTCGGCAGGCTTTTTAACAACATTAACATTATTCGTAAGAATTCTTCAGGTGCAGTTATTAGCCAATTAAAAGTACCGTTGTCATATGCACCAAAACAAAAGTATCTTGAAAGAATACGAGAAAATCCTGATTTAAGAGAAGATACTCAGGTTGCAATTAAGTTACCTCGAATGTCATTTGAAATTACTTCAATAACTTATGATGCTCAAAGGCAGTTAGCAAAGGTCGGCAACTTTACAACAATAGCTTCTGACGGAAGTACCAGCAAAAGGCAAAAGTTTTTTAATCCAGTTCCTTATTCAATAAACTTTCAACTTAATGCATACGCAAAATCACAAGATGATGCGTTACAAATAGTAGAACAAATATTGCCAACATTTAATCCACAGTATGCGTTAACTATTAAACCATTTACAGTAGAGTTTCCAGATTTTAAAGAAGATATACAAGTTATAATACAAGGTGTTTCTTTTTCAGATGATTTTGAAGGAGCAATGGAACAAAGAAGAACAATAATTTATAGTTTGGACTTTGAGATGAAGCTAAGTTTTCATGGTCCGATTGCTGACAATAATATCATTCGCCAAGCAGATGCCAAAATATTTGACATTAAAGCTGGTTTGGAGGATTCAGATATAGGATTAGAAACTATAAGAGTTACACCTAATCCAACTAGCGTCATTGGTCTCGATGATAGTACCTTTGGTTTTTCATTAACAATTTTAGATAGTGCGAGTTAACAATGTATGAATATAGATGTAAAGTAGTAAAAATAATCGATGGTGACACAGTGGATGTAGACATTGATTTAGGATTTGGTGTTTGGATGCATAAAGAACGAGTAAGATTGTTTGGCATCGATACTCCTGAATCAAGAACTCGTGACTTAGAAGAAAAAAAGTATGGACTAGCCGCAAAAAAGTTTTTAACTGGTATGTTAGATGACGAAGGTGGTATAATACTCAAGACTCATAAAGATAAAACCGGTAAGTTTGGTAGAATACTTGGAGAGTTGTGGCGTACAACTAACTACGCTGATCAGTCTATAAATAACTATATGATTGATAAACACCATGCAGTAATGTACTTAGGACAATCTAAAGACGATATTCAGGAACAACACGTTAAGAATCGAGAGTTTGTTACATTAGATGAGTGATAAAAAAGATATGGAAAAGTTTTTTCCACCTGAAGAAAAAAATATTGATAATGATTATAAGTATTCTCGAGATACGTATTATGAGTTAGTTGAAAAGGGAAAACAAAGTTTAGAACTTATGATTGAGGTTGCACGTGAAAGTGAGCATCCTCGAGCTTTTGAAGTTTTATCTGGAATGATTAAAAATATTTCAGACGTAAACGATAGATTAATGGACTTAAATAAGAAAAAGAAAGACATTGACAAAAAAGACGAAGTTAAAAAGATTGCAAATACAACGAATAATCTTTTTGTTGGTTCCACAACTGAGCTTCAAAAGCTACTAAAGAATGAATCGGAAATAGTCAATGTCACGCCAAAACCAGAATGAAAACTATCTAGGCAATCCTAATATCAAAAAAGACGGTATTACTTCTAACTTCACACAAGAAGAAGTGTTAGAGTATGCTAGGTGCATGAAGGATCCCGTTTATTTCATAGAAAAATATGCAAAAATTATTTCACTTGATAAAGGATTAGTTCCTTTTGAATTATATCCTTATCAAAAAAAGATGTTTAAACAATTTGAAGAGAATAGATTTAATGTCGTACTTGCATGCAGACAATCAGGTAAATCCATATCGGCGTGTGGATACTTACTATGGTTTGCACTCTTTCAATCAGAAAAAGCAATTGCAGTTCTTGCGAACAAAGGAGCCACTGCAAGGGAAATGTTGGCAAGGATTACGATTATGCTTGAAAACATTCCTTTCTTTCTTCAACCAGGCGTTAAGGCTCTCAATAAGTCTAACATTGACTTTAGCAATAATAGTAGGATTATCGCTGCTGCTACGACTGGCTCTTCTATTCGTGGACTTTCTATTAACTTACTTTACTTAGATGAGTTTGCATTTGTTGAGAGAGCCTCAGAGTTTTACACTTCAACATATCCAGTTATATCATCAGGCGGAGATACAAAAATTATAGTAACATCTACTGCAAATGGCATAGGTAATACCTTTCATAAGATATGGGAAGGTTCGATACAAGGTGTTAATGAGTATAAAAACTTTAGAGTTGATTGGACCGATGTTCCAGGGCGAGATGAGAAATGGAAAGAAGAAACCATAAACAATACATCACAAATACAATTTGATCAAGAATTCGGAAATACATTCTTTGGAACAGGAAACACATTAATTAATGCACAGACACTTTTAGATTTAAGAGCAAAACCGCCAATAAAATATATGGAAGGTGGAGATTGTTTAATTTATAAAGAGCCCGTTAAAGGCCATGAGTATATTTTGGTTGCTGATGTTTCAAAGGGAAGAGGACAGGACTATTCATCTTTTTCTTTAGTCGACATTAACGTTAGACCTTTTGAACAGGTAGTTGTATATCGCAATAATACTATCTCTCCATTACTCTTCCCTAATATTATATATAAGTATGCCAATGTCTATAACAAAGCTTATTGTATAGTTGAATCAAACGACCAAGGATCGGTAGTTTGTAATGGATTATATTATGATTTAGAATATGAAAACGTGCACGTAGAATCTGCAGTAAAAGCGAATGCTGTAGGAATAGATATAAATAGAAAGTCAAAGCGATTAGGATGTAGTGCATTAAAAGATCTCTTAGAAAATAATAAATTAAAAGTTGTAGACGAACAAACCATACTAGAGATATCAACGTTTGAGGCTCGAGGTCAAACATATCAAGCCGCTGTAGGTAATCATGATGATTTGGTTATGAATCTAGTGATGTTTGGTTATTTTGTGTCTTCATCATACTTTTCAAACTTAACTGATATTAATATTAAAGATATGATATTTAAGCAGAAATTAAAAGAAATAGAGGAAGACATCGTACCCTTTGGTTTTATAGATGATGGGCACGAACAAACAAAAATAATAGAAGCTCGTGAATCAGAACATCCATGGGCCATAGAATATGATAGAAATCTGTAATATTATAAATAATGGTAATAGTGAATATTCGTATAATGTTAATCGCATAATAAAAAGGAAAATAAGATGGCACTCTCTACACCCTCCGAATCACCTGCGGTTGTCGTCAAAGAAATAGACCTGACTGGTGGCGTGCCTAATGTCCAGTCAACTACAGGCGCAACTACAATCAATTCAAGGTGGGGAACTGTTGAGGAAAGAGTTTTAGTAAGCAGCGAGGCTGACCTCGTTGAAAAATTCGGCTCACCAGATTCTGCCACCACATTTTCGTTTCATAAAGCAAATATGTTTCTGAAGTACTCTAATGCACTTCAGTTAGTAAGAATAATTGATACCGCTGCTAAAAACGCAGTATCAACAACAGGTCAAACAGCAGTTGCTACAGCAGCAGGTTTACCTACAGAAGTTGTTAAAAATGAAGCGGATTTTAAATCACAGCTATCTGCATTAGATTCAGATAAGCACACTTTCATAGCTAAATATCCAGGAGCCTTAGGAAACAGCTTACAAGTTTCACTTTGTCCACACTCTGCTAATGATTCAGCATTTACTCAGTGGTCATTTAAAGGTGAATTTGATGCTGCACCAGGGACATCAGACTTTGCAACTAAAAATAACGCGACTAATGATGAAGTCCATGCAGTTATTGTTGACAAGGCTGGCGCATTTACAGGTACACAAGGCACTGTGCTTGAAAGATACGCATTTAAATCTCTAGGTTCAAACGCTAAAAATACTGATGGAACAACAAACTTTGTAAAAGATATAATAAACGATGCATCAAAATATGCTTGGTTAGTTGGTTTCGATTCAGATTTATCAGGCGCTGGAGCAGGTACAGGAATAGATAGTGGAGATAACTTCACTAAAACAACCGGTACAACAAACACCGATATTGATTATAATTTTAGTCAAGGTGCTAATGTTTCAACACTTACAACAGGTAACACATTAGCTGGATTTGATCTTTTTGAAGATAAAGATCAAGTTGAAATTGATTTCTTAATTGCACCAGACTTTTCATCCAGAGCAGATACCACCACAGTTGTTAATGATCTCGTTGCTACAGCTCAATCATTAAGAAAAGACTGTGTTGTTGTAGCTTCACCTGCAAGATCAGATGTTAGAAATATAACATCAGCATCAGATATTGTAACAAACATAGTTGCAACTGCTGATACATTCACTAAGTCTTCTTACTTAGTAATGGATGGAAACTACCTTAAGATATATGATAAGTTTAATGATCAATTTATCGAAATATCTGCAGCCTCATCTACTGCTGGAATTATGGCAGCCACGGATCTCAATAGAGCACCATGGTTCTCACCTGCAGGATCAAGAAGAGGTCAGTATCTTGGAATTACTTCAATTTCATTTTCACCTACAAAGCCACAAAGAGATACTCTCTATAAAGCTGGTGTAAATCCAATTGCAAATATCCCAGGTGCTGGTGTGATACTATTTGGCGATAAAACAAAACTTGCAAGACCTTCTGCATTTGATAGAATCAATGTAAGAAGATTGTTCTTAGTACTAGAAAGAGCAATTTCTAGAGCTGCGGAACAAGTACTCTTTGAATTCAACGATGAATTTACAAGAGCCGAGTTTGTCAATATTGTCGAGCCAGTATTACGAGAGGTGAAAGGTAGACGTGGTATTACAGATTTCAGAGTAGTTGCAGATGAGACTAACAACACACCTGCAGTTATAGATAGAAATGAATTTATCGCAAGTATCTTCATCAAGCCGGCTAGGTCCATTAACTTTGTCACTCTTAATTTTGTGGCAGTAAGAACTGGTGTCGACTTTGAAGAAGTCGTTGGCACAGTTTAGGAGGTAGAAAATGGCAGTATTAGGCGTAGATGATTTCAAATCAAAGCTTAGAGGTGGTGGGGCTCGTCCTAACCTCTTCAAGGCTACCATTAACTATCCAGGGTATGCAAACGGTGATCCAGAACTAACTTCATTCTTATGTGAAGCAGCTCAGATGCCCGGTTCAACCCTTGGCCAGATTATTGTACCATTTCGTGGTAGACAATTAAAAATGGCTGGTGACAGAACGTTTGATGTCTGGACAGTTACAATAATAAACGATACTGATTTTGCTATCAGAAATCCAATGGAAAGATGGATGAACGGTATGAATGCACACAGTGCAAATACCGGTCTTACAACTCCAGTGGCTTATGAAGCAGATCTTCTCGTAGAGCAATTAGATAGATCAGGTGATACACTTAAAAAGTATACCTTTAGAGGATCATATCCACAAGATATGTCACCTATCGATCTTAACTATGCTACAAACGATGAGATCGAAAGATTTACAGTAACGTTTGCGTATCAGTACTATGAGACTGATACCACAACTTAAGTAATAAATAGTAGGAGGGCTTAGGTCCTCCTAACTATAAAGGAATTCTAAATGGCAGAAAACTCAATTAAATTATTTGGTTTTGAAATAACGAGGACAAAAGACAAAAAGGCGCTTTCTTCGCCTGTTCCGCCACGAGACGATGATGGTGCTGGTTATGTCACTTCGACATCAGCTGGAGCACATTATGGTCATTATATCAATATGGACGGAGATGATTCTAAAGATAACGCTCAGCTTATACTTAAATATAGAGGAAGCTCTATGCACCCTGAAGCTGATGCTGCTATCGAAGATATAGTAAACGAATCTATAACAGCAAATGAAATAAAACCATCGGTTACAATAAATCTAGATATGATACCAGTAAGTGATTCTATCAAAAAACAAATGACTGAAGAATTTGAAAATGTATATAACATGTTAAATTTTAAAGAACTTGGTCATGACATCTTCAGAAGATGGTATGTTGATGGAAGATTATATCATCACTTAGTTGTTGACGATAGTAACTTATCAGCAGGCATACAAGAAGTAAGATATATTGATGCTGCAAAGATGAGAAAAGTAAAACAAGTTAAGAGTAAAAAAGATCCAGTAACTGGCGCTAAACTTATTGATAAAGTTGATGAATTTTACATATTTCAGGAAAAACCAGGTTCACAAAATGCTGGTATAAAAATGACGTTAGACTCAGTAAGTTATATTACTTCTGGTCTTTTAGATGAGAATAGAAAGAAAGTAGTTTCATATTTACATAAAGCGTTAAAACCTATTACACAATTAAGAATGATGGAAGATTCTCTTGTAATTTATAGATTAGCAAGAGCTCCAGAAAGAAGAATGTTTTATATTGACGTGGGTAACTTACCAAGAGGTAAGGCCGAGCAATATATGAAAGATATAATGTCAAAGTATCGTAACAAATTAGTTTATGATGCTAAAACTGGTGAAATACGAGATGATCGAAAACACATGTCAATGCTTGAAGATTTTTGGCTACCGAGAAGAGAGGGTGGAAGAGGCACTGAAATTTCAACTTTACCGGGCGGTGAAAACTTAGGACAAATCGAAGACATTATATATTTTCAGAAAAGATTATATAGATCTTTAAATGTACCTATGAATAGACTCGAACAAGAACAGCAGTTCTCGTTAGGTAGAGCTACAGAAATAAGTAGAGATGAGTTAAAATTTCAGAAGTTTATTGATCGTTTGAGGAATAGATTTTCTCATTTATTCTATGATATCTTAAAAAAGCAGTTGATGTTAAAAAACATTATTACTGAAGAAGATTGGAATACTTGGAAAAATAGATTAATAGTTGAGTATTCTCGTGATAATCATTTTGCAGAACTAAAAGAAGCAGAATTATTGAGAGAAAAAATACAAAGCTTAGATCAAGTATCTCAGTATGTTGGAGATTATTTCTCTAAAAGTTGGGTACAGAAGAATATTCTTTTAATGGACGATGAACAAATTAAAAATATGGAAAAAGAAATTGCGGCCTCACAAGCGCAAGAACCAGACGATGACCAAGGAGCAGTATAATGGATAATGTCGAAAACGTGGAAAATACAGAGAACGAAACAAATCCGATTCAGGATTTAATTAAAGCATCTCTAGATAAAGATTATAATCATGCGAATAAGATATTCGGTGAAGTCATGACAATTAAAATGTCAGATCTTCTTGATCAAGAAAAAGTTAAAATGGCTGATCAAGTTTATAACGGTGCTGAACAAGATCCAGAAGTAGATCCAGAATTAAATGATGAAGAAGAAACTGAAGAAGATTCAGAGACTGAAGAAACCGAAGAAGAATCTGAAGCCGAAGCCGAAGCCGAAGATGACGAAGAAGAAGTCGAAGGTAATCCTGTATAAATAAATTTTAAGAATGATTTTCGTTATGAAAGGAAAAATAATGAATTTAATATCGCTATTAAGCGCAGCAATTGCTGTAGCTTTGTCTTTTACAGCTGTAGCTGACAATCACAAAATTGAACCAATCAAAATGCGTTGGGCATCTGACCACACTGGTCCGCCTCATCCAGCTGCAATAGCAGAAGTTTTCTTTGCCGAGCAAGTTAAGAAAAAAATACCCGGAAGTAAAATTCAATTCTTTTGGGGTAGATCTCTTTATAACGTTGCTCAAGGTACTTCGGCTTTAACTAAAGGTACCTTAGAGATGATGACTGGACAGTTTGGAAAGACATCAAGTATTGAACCATTAGCAAATACAATTGTTGGTGCAGGAAAATTAACAACTCCCGGTGCTATGCAAGGTCTTGATGGAACAAAAACTTATGCTCAATTAATGAAAGTTTTTAATGATAGACATGGAATTACTTTATTCGGTTCAGGACATTTAAGTATGTATATGGGTGCAGGTGCTGTTAAAAGTAGATTGTTGGTGCCGGCTGACTTTGCAGGTAAAAAAATAAGAAGTATGGGTCCTGCTGAAAATGCATTACTTGGTTCATTAGGTGCAAACCCAACTACTATGGCTTTTGGTGATGTTCCTCCTGCGCTTCAAACTGGAGTGATTGATGGACTTCTAACAAGCCTAGGTGGATTTAATGTTACTAAAGAACAAGCTCCTTATTTCACAGTTGCAGGTATCAACGGTATTGTTGGTGACTATTACTGGTTTGGTGCATCAAATAAATGGTGGAATAAATTATCTAAAAAGCAACGGGATGCATTAACTGATATTTTCATTAACGATTTTATTCCATTTCAAAAAGCTATTAACTTTTGTAATGATAAGAGGTTAGTTGATAAGTACAAAGTTACTGACAAGTCAAAAGTCGGTATCTATGTTATGAACCCTACTGAAGCTGCTGTTTTACAAAAAGCTGAAGGTGGTGCAACTAACAACTGGATCAAAACTAAAGTTGACGCAACAGGTGATAAAATGGTTGATCAATTTACTGCTGAAGCCAAGGCTCTTGTAGCAGCTAATCCAATAGGATCAAGTGCTTTAGAAAAAACAGATTGTACTGCTTTTACAGCATTCTTTGAAAAATATGAAAAGTAAAATCACTGTGTAAAATATAAAAAGTATAAATACAATTAACATGAAAACTTTTTTACAACTAAGGGAATTAACAGGGCGTAAGCCAATTGGCAAAGTTGTATTCGATAAAAAGATTAATCGTGTACCTGTAAAAATACATAATGAGAGAAATAAGTTTGTTGCTTATATTGATGGTGATAGATTAGATGCTTATAATTCTCAACGTGAAGCTGAAAAAGCTATTAAAGAATTTATGAAACAATACAAAGGAATGAAGTAATGGAGATTAGACCTTTAAGCGCTTTAGCTACGTTAGACAGCGCGGCTGGAAATATGTTTGATAATGCACAATCAGTTTACGTAGCCACAACTGCAGACGCAACTTTAACTTTAAAAGACTCTGCATCTGGTACTGTTACAATTGGTAGCATGCAGTTAGTAGAAAATCAAACAGTAGTTATAAGAAAAGAAGTTAAACAAGCTTTATTCGCCACAGGCACGGCAACTAAAGCAACCAAGATAGCATATCCAAGAGGTTAACATGAAATTAATATCAGAATTTGTAGAAAACGATATTGAATTCTTAATTACCGAGGATAAGAAAACTGGTAAAAAGAATTATGGTATTCAAGGAATCTTTGCGCAAGCAGAGACTAAGAATCGAAACGGTCGTATATATCCATTGCCTATAATGGAAAAGGCAATAGGAAAGTATAATAATGATCAGGTATCAAAGGGAAGAGCAGTTGGAGAACTGAATCATCCTGAAGGTCCGACCGTTAATTTAGATAAAGTTTCTCACAAGATTAATGAACTCAAGTTTGAGGGAAATAATATTGTGGGCAAAGCATCGATACTAAACACCCCTATGGGAGAAGTTGTTAAAGGCTTACTCGATGGCGGAGTTACATTCGGTGTATCGACTCGTGGTATGGGAAGTTTGAGCCAGCGTAATAACGCAATGGTCGTCAATGACGATTATATTCTTAACGCGGTAGACATCGTGCAAGATCCATCCGCACCTAGCGCTTTCGTTAATGGGATAATGGAAGGTGTAGAATGGGTTTGGAATAACGGTATTATAGAAGCACAAACAATTGAAAGAATGGAGACTGAAATTAAGAAGGCTCCACGCGCTGATCTCTATGAGACACAAGTTCGTGAGTTTAAGAATTTCCTCTCGTTATTAAAATCAAAATAAGGAGTCTAAAATGACTGATAATAATCAAGTTGAAGATCAGGACGTGGAACTCCAAGAAGACGATGAGGAAATCTTGGAGATGAAACACGATCCTAAAAATGCTGAAGCTCAATCAGTCGCTTCTATTGACAAAGCGGGTGATGCAACAGGTACAGCGCCAACAAGAAAGATGGCCGGTGGAACTGCTGCTGACAACACCAAGAAAGATCCAATGCCAAAGACTAAGGCTGGATTAATTGCTGCTATGGTCCAACATATGCAAGGTAAAAATAAGAAATCTTTACAGCAAATGTATGACATGGCTAGTACTAGTCCTGAGGCATTCGACGGCGAGCCAATCGCTGAAGAAGAAACTAAAAATCAAGTTCAAGTTGAAGTTGATTTTAAAGATGATCTTAAAGCACTTGTCAATGAGGAAGCTACACTGTCTGATGAATTCAAGCAGAGAGCAGAAACTATCTTTGAATCAGCAATCAATACAAAAGTAAATGCAGAGATTGACAGATTAGAAGAGAAGTATAATGAGGAACTTTCAGAAGAGATTGAAAGTACCAAAAAGGACCTTGTGGAGAAAGTAGACAGCTATCTTAACTACGTAGTTGAAGGCTGGATGGAAGACAACAAGTTAGCAATCCAAAATGGTTTAAGAACTGAAATCGCTGAGGACTTTATGAATAAGTTGAAAGACCTATTTACTGAGTCACACATTCAGGTGCCAGAGGATAAAGTTGACATGGTTGACGAACTCGCAGACAATGTTGAAGAACTTGAGTCACAACTCAATGACACAATTGCAAAGTCCGTATCAATGGCTGAAGAGTTAGAGACATATAAAAGGGAGTCTATCATTAGAGAGGCAACCAAAGATTTGGCTGAAACTCAAGTCGAAAAGCTAAAGTCACTAGCAGAAAACGTAGATTTTGATGACGAAGAAACTTTTGCAAAGAAAGTTGCTCAGTTAAAAGAATCTTACTTCGCTAAGACAGCAAAAACCCAAGAAGAAATCATTGAAGACGATGATGCTCCAATAATGCAAACATCAGGTTCAATGGATTCTTATCTTAACGCAATAAAGAAAACTGCAAATAAATAGGGAGTCCTAAATGACAGTATCATACGATAGATTGATCGAAAAGTGGGCACCAGTATTGAACGAAGAGTCAGCTGGTACTATCACCGATCATCATAAGAAAGCCGTTACTGCAGCAGTACTTGAGAATCAAGAGATCGCTCTTAGAGAAGAAGGAATGATTACTGAAGCCGCTCCAGCAAACGCAACATCATCTGTATCAAATTGGAATCCAGTATTGATCGCACTCGTAAGACGAGCTATGCCAAACTTAATGGCATACGACATCTGTGGTGTGCAGCCAATGTCTGGTCCAACAGGCTTAATCTTCGCGATGAAGTCAAGATATGGCGGTGGTTCAACATCTAATAGAGAAGCACTATTCAACGAAGCTGAGACTCAGTTTTCTGGTGACAGTGCTGGTACTCACGACTCTGATAATGCATCAGGTCTTAACGTAACAAACTTAGACTCAGACTCAACAGCTGATGATGCAAGACTTACAAACATCATGGCTGGTGGTATGACTACAAACGAAGCTGAAAAGTTAGGTTCATCTGGAGAAACTTCATTCAGAGAAATGGGTTTCACTATTGAGAAAGCAACTGTGACTGCTAAGTCAAGAGCATTAAAAGCTGAATACAGCTTAGAATTAGCTCAAGACCTTAAAGCTATTCATGGTCTAGACGCTGAGACAGAATTGGCAAACATCTTGTCAACAGAAATCTTAGCTGAAATCAATAGAGAAGTTATTAGAACTATTAACTCTCAAGCTAAAACTGGCGCACTTCAAAAGAACACTGCGGTAAACGGTATCTTCAATATTCAGACAGATGCAGATGGCAGATGGTCAGTCGAGAAGTTCAAAGGTTTGATTCTTCAAATCGAAAGAGAGTCAAATATCATTGCTAAAGAGACACGTAGAGGTAAAGGAAACTTCCTCGTATGTTCATCTGATGTAGCATCTGCATTAGCTGCAGCTGGTATGATGGATTACACACCTGCAATGGCAACTAACTTAAATGTTGATGACACAGGTAATACTTTTGCCGGTACTATAAACGGCAGAATGAGAGTATACATCGATCCGTATGCAAATACAGACTACGCAACAGTAGGTTATAAGGGTACTAACCCATATGATGCTGGTCTTTTCTACTGTCCATACGTTCCATTAACAATGGTACGTGCAGTTGGAGAAGATACATTCCAACCAAAAATTGGTTTTAAAACCAGATATGGAATGGCATCAAACCCATACGTAGGTGCTACACCTGCTAATGGCCTAGCCGCTGTTAAGACTAATCAGTACTACAGAATATTCAGAGTTGACAATATTCTAGGTGCATAAGTCTTAGTACTTAATATTAAAGAGAGGAGCTTCGGCTCCTCTTTTTTTCGTATAAATAGAATTATTATAGGAGATAGCAATGCCAGTAACAGTAGTAACAACATTTTATAAAACTGATGCGTCTATCGAAGATTACGCTAATCCTGAAGTTAAAAAAGTTTTAGATGATTATGAGAGTTCTAATAAAATAACCGAGCGTAAAACTAGTAGATCTGAAAATGGATTAGTACAAGAGCGAACTAGAGTATTTGCCGACCAAGAAAGTTATGATGCGTTTAGACTTGAAACTGCAGTTGTTAACAATAAAGCGATTAGAGATAAATGGCAGGCGGATAACAACGTAAGAATGGACCGTTCGGTCGTTGCAAAATAAATGGACGTATTCTTATTAACATTATTTGTGTTCATGTCATTCATAGCTTCAAGTTTGTCATTAGCGTCCATGCTTAATAGACCGATAAAAGGTAGCTGTGGTGGAATAAATTGTAGGTGTAAAAATGGCACTAACTAGTAACTTTAACTATTTACAACCTACGGGTTTTAAGTTAGTTATAGATAGAAAAAATTATCCTAACTTAGAGTTTTTTGTACAAGACTTTACACATGCTGGTGTCATAATGAATACCGCAGACTTAGGATATAAAAAGATTGCAGCAATACCATTTATTGGTGATAAACTCACATATAATGAAATGTTGGCAAATATTATTTTAGATGAAGACATGAAGTCTTATACAGAAATGCATAACTGGATGAGACGTAACTTAGATCGAGATAACGTAACACCACTCGACAGATTTAAAAATGCAACACAAAGACCACCATCACAATCCGATATTACACTATCAATATTGAACAGTGCTAATAACGCAATTGCGCAGATTATATATAGAGATAGTATACCAGTAGCATTGACCGATATACAATTTCAAGCCACCAGCGGTGCAGAATCATTCTTAACATTTGGTGCATCATTTAGATTTACTTACTTTGATATTAAAACATTCAATGCAACAACTGGAGCAATCGAAGATTCGTTTGATGTGACTGGCACCACTGGCTAACATATATTATTGGAGACCTAATTGGAATTTACATATTATGATCAAACAGTTGACCTTTTACCTGAAAAATATTTAGAACTTTGGCGACCTAGGATTGTCGTTAGCGTATCAGGAGGATTAGACTCTGCTGCGTTATTATGGTTATTGTGCACATACTTTCCAGATATTGAAAAGCATATATTCACGGGAGATGACGCAAATCACCCGGCAGATGCTTGTTGTGCTGAAGACGTAGTTAATTACATAAAGAAACAAATACCTAACCATAATATAAAGTCTCATGATTTTGTGGTGTTCGATGATATGGATCTTGAAATATTAGAAGAAGTTAAATTACTCGTTGAACAAAATCCTGAACAATATAGAAAACAATTTCCTTACATAGAAAGAGACAAGGAAAGAAGAGAGCAAGGCCTTCCACCTCATAGATATACAGATGAAGAAATGTTTTTAGGTAAAATAGCGAAACCGTTATTGAATCGTAGAAACATGACACGTATAATGGAAAAGCATAACTGTCCAATCTACTTATCTGGTATGACAATGAATCCACCTAATGATGAAATGAAACGCTTAGGTTTTTATAATATTGCCGAAACGAAAAGAAATGAAGATTGTGTTGATCAGCGAATAAAAGTTGCAGTTCATCGAAGAGGAGGAATAGCTTATCAACCTTTTTGCAGAGTTAATAAACTATTTGTTAAAGGAGTTTTTGAGGCACACAGTATACTGGAAGAAATATTTCCTCTAACTGGCTCTTGTACTGGTGGAGCAAATGTAACTAAATTGTGGACGGAACCTTGCATGAAATGTTTTTGGTGTCAAGAAAAACATTGGGCATTTGGAAAGTATTAATGGAAGACTTAAAAGAATTAAATATGTTAATCGACTATGTTGGTCATCCAGCAATGAATGATGATTATTTAAACAAAAAAAGATTAGATACTCTTAATATGCTTATCAGAACTAACAGACATGTTGTGATTGTTAATATTGGCAGTATACATCACACTGGAAAAGATGGTTGGGATCATTTTACAAGATACGGTGAAATGTTTAAAGAGATTAAACGTATTGCGTTAAAAAGATCAAATGTAACTTGGATTGATGTTAAAGACGATGTAAGTATTCCAGAATTAAGCGAAATACTTAATAAATATAATTATACCATTACACCATCAACCGAAATAAATATAAGTGGAACAAACTTATCGGGTTGTGTTATGAGTAACAAACAAACTTCGGTTACAAACTTTGCAGAACTTGGATTTAAAGTTAACATTATTCTTCCTATGTGTGCTGAAGGAGAAAACACTGGAGTTAATGATTTAGAAAAAATGATGAAAGCAATTACTCATATGTATAGTCATTTAAAAAAGAGAAAACTAATAGATAACGTAGATTTAAAATGGCCATATCTAAAAACATAAGACAACAGATTGAAGATGATGACATATACTTTTGTCATATGCCGTGGACTATGGTTTACAGCGAAATAAATGGTGCGTGGCAAACGTGTTGTCATGCTAAAAATTCTGGTATGTCTTTAAAAACTACTACACCTGAACAATGGATGCAATCTGATTTTCAAAACAAGTTACGCAATGAAATGTTGGATCCAAATTCTGATCACAAGTTAATTAACGAAATTTGCAGAAGATGCAAGGTAGAAGAAAAACAATATGGAGAATCTAGAAGATTACGAAAATTAAGAAGCATGAAAAGTAATCAAGAATATTACGACAATATAATGCAAGCAGTTGAAATGTACAAAGCTGCGGAACATTTTGATTTTCATGAAAGAATATTAGAAACTCAAGTAAAAGTTTTTGGAATGGAATGTAATTTAGATTGTCACATGTGTCCACCCGCTTATTCTACTACCAGACAAAAGACACAATTAAAAGATGGAATGTTACATGAAGAAATTTACGGTGATGCACAAAGGCATATAAGATCTACTCTAGCTACTGCACAAAATGTTAAGATTGACATGATGGAAAGTTTAAGGGAATTAGCTCCTTATACTCATTTTGTAAAAATCATTGGTGGTGAACCTTTAGTAATGAAAAAACAATTTGAGTATTTAAAGATACTGATTGACAGCGGTCATTCAAAGCACGTCACTATTAAATATCAAACCAACATGACAAAACTTGGAAACAAGAAACACAGAGTAATTGATTTTATTCCTCATTTTAAAAGATTCACATTTACCGCTTCTTTAGATAGTATGGGTGATGCTATAGAATACTGTCGTAGAAGAACAAAATGGGATGAGGTACTTCACAATATGGAAACAGTAAAACAATATGACAATGTTGTTGTCGATACAAACTCTACTATGGGTTTTCTAAGCATACTAAGATTCTATGAGTTTTTAGAATGGGCAGAAAATTATAAATATATAGATAGAGTACAGAGTGTTTATGCTTTAGAAAGACCACCGCATTTTCAAGTTAAAAATTTACCGCAAAAAATAAAAGATAATCTTATACCAAAGTATTCAAACTGGCCGCATATTCAAAAAATGTTGATGCAGACGCACGATAAGTTCGGTGAACCAAAGGAACTTAAAAACACTTTTAATTATCTATTAGCACAGGACGATTATTATAGAGGAACAAAGTACGAAAAAAATTTATTTGAAGTTTTTCCTGAACTTGAAGAATTTTATGTTAGATAAATAGATTATGGAGACATTATGATTGATTTGAAACAAGTCCACGAAATGTGGCAACAAGATTGCGCTATTAATAATATGCAGCTAGATGAAACATCTAAGCAAACACCAAAATTACATTCAAAATACTTACAGCTATGGTCAACCGCAAAGCTTGAATTACGGCGTGCAGAGTTTGATCAGAAAAAATTATTGAAAGAAAAATGGTTATACTATAATGGTAAGATGGATCAGGAAACTTTAAAAGAAAAAGGTTGGGATCCGGATCCGTTTGAAGGTTTAAAGATACTTAAAGGCGAAATGGATTACTACTATGATAGCGATCCTGAAATACAGAAGTCAGAAGAAAAAATACAATATTGGAAAACAACAATTGATACATTAACAGAGATTATAGATAATTTAAAATGGCGACACCAAACTATATCGAACATAATTAGATGGAAACAATTCGAGTCAGGAAACTAAATCATTCAATCATACATTTAGAGTGTGAAAGAAGTGTTGGAGCAGAGTTAAGAGAGTTCTTTTCTTTTTACGTTCCAGGATACAAGTTTATGCCTGCATATCGTAATAGAATGTGGGATGGAAAAATAAGATTATATAATCAAACTACTGGCCAAATACCAGCAGGTTTATTTCCTCAGGTACTTTCATTTGCAGAATTAAGAGAATATGAATTAGAAATAGAAGAAACAGAATACGGTAATCCTAATGAAGGAAATAAAATTAATCCTGAATTTATGATGAAATTTATAGATGCTTTAAAGTTACCATTTAAAATAAGAGATTATCAGTTTGATGCAGTGTGCACTGGAATACAAAGAAAAAATGCTATATTATTATCGCCGACTGGTTCTGGTAAATCACTTATAATATATGCTCTAATGCGTTATCTTATATCGTCGTTTGAACAAGACGTTCTTGTGATAGTACCGACTACGTCATTAGTTGAGCAAATGTATAATGATTTTAAAACTTATGGTTATGATGTAGAAAAATATTGTCATAGAATATATTCAGGTAAAGATAAAAATACAACTAAAAGAATCATAATAAGCACATGGCAATCAATATATAGATTTCAACCAGATTGGTTTAGTAGATTTGGAGCAGTATTTGGAGATGAGTGTCATGGATTTAAATCTAAATCACTTACTACTATAATGAATAAATGTGTAGAAGCTGAATACAGATTTGGCACAACTGGAACTTTAGATGGCGCATTAACGCATGAATTAGTATTACAAGGATTGTTTGGAAAGGTATATAGAGTTACAAGCACAAGAGAATTACAAGATAACGATACTCTTGCAAAACTTAATATAAGACGAATAGTATTAGATTATAATGACATAATAAAAAAAGATTTTGGAAAGAAAACATATCAAGAAGAAATTGAATTTATTGTAACTTACCAAAAAAGAAATACGTTTATAAAAAATTTAACATTAGATTTAAAAGGTAACACATTAGTTTTATATAATTATGTAGAAAAACATGGTAAGCCACTTTATAATATGATTAAAGATGATGTTGAAGAAAGTCGCAAGACTTTTTTTGTATCCGGAGAAACAGCTGCTACAGATCGTGAAGCGATAAGAGCTATAGTAGAAAAACAAAAAAATTCTATTACAGTTGCGTCTCTTGGTACGTTTAGCACAGGTATAAATATTAGGAATCTACATAATATAGTCTTGCATCTCCATCCAAATCACAGATAAGAGTGTTGCAAAGTATTGGTAGAGGTCTAAGAAAAACAGATGATGGTAAAGATACTACATTATACGATATTATAGATGACATAAGTTGGAAGTCTAGAAAAAATTATGGAATATTACATGCAGATGAAAGACTTAGAATTTATGGAAGAGAAAAATTTAACCATAAAACGTACAGAGTAAATTTATGACTATAAAACAATTTAAGTTAACAAATAATGAAGAAGTGATATGCGAAGTCGTTGAATGGGACACAAACGATGAAGTTGGTGACATTTTGGTGAAGAAAGCATTACGAATAATTGGTGTAGAAGATTATCAAAAAGGTTGGAGGTTCTTTGCTTTTAGACCTTGGATGTCTTTTCATGATGATCCGGAATCTTTGCAAACAATAAACTCTTCACATATTATAGTCACAACGAATCCAACATCAAAAATATTAAAACATTATAAAGCATGTTTACATGGTATAAAAAGAGATTTAAAATTAGATAAATCAGGTAAAAAGAAAAAAGTATACGCCAATCTAGATGAAATACAAGATGTAATAAAAGATCTTACAGATGATGAGATGGATGACTTTTTAGCCAGAAAATATGGTGCAGTTGAAGAAGATAGTTTTCTTCCTGATTCCGATAATAGTAATGTAATTAAGTTCAAGCCGAAGGGTACTCTACACTAGGGTATATCCCTCCTCCGAATATACTATTCTATTTTACCACACTTTTCAGCAAATGTACACCGTTATTTTTGCTTCTTAAATGAAAAAATACTATTGTACTTTTACACAAAAATAGTGTATAATAGTACTATACAATAAAGGATTAGCTATGGCCCGTAAAAAAAGTATACATTATGTCAACAATTCTGATTTTTCTACTTCAGTAGTCGAATACGTCAAAAGAGTAGAAAAAGCTAGAAAAGAAGAAACAACGATTCCTACAGTACCAGATTATGTAGCTCAATGCTTTCTCAGAATAGCAGAAGGTTTATCACATAAAGCTAACTTCATAAGATATACTTACAGAGAAGAAATGGTAATGGACGCAGTTGAAAATTGTTTAAAAGCAATAGGGAACTATAACTTAGAAGCAGCAACAAGAACCGGTAAACCAAATGCATTCGCATACTTTACACAAATAACTTGGTATGCATTCTTAAGAAGAATAACAAAAGAAAAGAAACAACAAGAAATAAAAATAAAGTATTTAACTAAATCAGGCATTGATAGCTTCATAGATGCAGGTACAGAAGAAGTTGCTACAGCTACAGCTACACATTTTGTAGATACTTTAAGAGATAGAATTCAAAGAGTTAGAAGCACTGATGAAGAAATTAAAGAGATTGTTAAAAAAGAAAGAAAGAAACGTAAAGTGAAAATAGCAGATTCAGATTTAAGTGAGTTTATGGAATGAAGATAGCTATATTGACTGATACACATTGTGGTATCAGAAACTCTTCTGAGGTATTCTTAGACAATGCAGAAGATTTTTATAGTAACATATTTTTTCCTGAATGCGAAAAGCGTGGTATAAAACAGATATTGCACTTAGGTGATTACTATGATCATCGTAAGTTTGTAAATTTTAAAGCGTTAAACCAAAATCGTAGAGTATTTCTTGATCAGTTAAGAAAAAATAAAATGACTATGGATATTATACCAGGGAATCATGACACTTACTACAAAAACACGAATGAACTTAATGCATTAAAAGAATGTCTTGGACATTACATGAACGAAATTCATATTGTTATGGAACCAACTGTCATGCAATATGGATCATTAAGTATGGGTCTTCTTCCGTGGATATGCGCAGACAACTATGATCAGTCGATGAATTTTATTAGAGATTGTAAAGCTGATTGGTTAGGTGCACACCTTGAATTAGCCAACTTTGAAATAGGAAGAGGTATAATGGCTCATAGTGGTATGGACCCTAAATTATTTAAAAAGTTTGAACAAGTATTATCTGGACATTATCATACTGCATCTAAAAAAGAAAACATCTGGTATCTTGGAAACCCCATGGAGTTCTTTTGGTCTGATGCGCATGATCCTAAGTACTTTCATGTGTTAGATACTGAAACAAGGCAAATTGAAAAAGTAAGAAATACTTACACTTTATTTGAAAAAATAGTGTACAATGACAAAGAAGTATGTTATAATAACTATAATAAAAACTTATCTAAAAAGTTCGTAAAAGTTATAGTTGCTGAAAAGACTGATCCTTTTACTTTTGACAGATTCATTGATAACATTCAGAATCAAGACATATATGAATTAAAGATAGCAGAAAACTTTAGTGAGTTTATGGGTGAAAATGTTAATGATGAAGAAGTTAATTTTGAAGATACAACAGAAATAGTAGATTCATATGTTGAAGCAGTGGATACTGATTTAGATAAAGATAAGATTAAGATCCAAATGAGAGAATTGATGACTGAAGCACAGGCACTTGAAATAGCATGATAATTTTTAAATCTATTAAATATAAAAACTTTTTATCTTCTGGCAATTATTTTACTGAGATACCTTTAGATAAAAGTAAATCAACATTGATAGTTGGTCACAATGGTGCAGGTAAATCAACCATGCTTGATGCTATATCTTTTGCGCTGTTCGGTAAACCACATCGAAAGATAAGTAAGAATCAACTTGTTAATTCTATAAATCAAAAGCAATCACTTGTTGAAGTAGAATTCTCCATAGGTAAAGCACAATTTAAAATTGTAAGAGGCATAAAACCTAATGTGTTTGAAATATGGAAAGATGGAAGCATGATTAATCAATCATCGCATGCATTGGAATATCAGAAGATCCTCGAACAAAACATTTTAAAACTCAATCATAAGAGTTTTCATCAAGTAGTAGTATTAGGTTCGTCATCTTTTATCCCCTTTATGCAGCTTAATGCTGGTCACCGTAGAAATGTCATCGAGGATCTTCTGGATATTAATATCTTTTCTAAAATGAATATTATATTAAGAGAAAGAAATTCTACACTTAAAGAAAACATTAACACAACCAATAATGAAACTAATATAGTTAAAAGTAAAATAGAACAACAAACAAAATATATACGTGACATTGCTGCAGTTACCGAAGAAAATAAAGGTAAGTATGAAAAACAAATTAAAAGTGGTAAAGAAAAAATAAAGAAGTTACAAGATGAAAATAATAATATCAGTAAACAACTTGAAGAAAGTACAGCTGCAGATGAATTAAAAGAAATACAAAAAGAAAAGAATGAAGCAATCGCACACATAGCAGAAATAAAACAAGAAATGAAAGCAATTGCAAAGCGTGGAATGTTTTTAGAAAAAAATGATGAATGCCCAACATGCGATCAGCCTATAGCAAATAAAGAGAAACTTGTTTTTGATACTAAGAACGAAGCTTATCAGGTACAATCAACTTTAAATATGGTTGAAGGACATAGTACTACCGTAGATAGAAAAATAATAAAGCTAGAAGAAGCCATGAAGGCTGTTAAGGAAAAAGCAGATAACTTAAATGCTAATAACAGAGATATAGTTTCAATCAACCAAAGCAATGAAGAATTACAAAGTTATTTAGAATCAGAAGTTTCTGCAGATCTTACCGGTGCCAAACGTGATTTAGAAGCAATGAACAGTGATAAAGAAAGTTTATTCGAAGAAAAATTAAAACTAAATGAACAGTTTGCATATAATAATGTTATAGCAGAAATGTTAAGAGACACTGGTATTAAAACAAAAATAATAAAACAATACTTGCCAACTATCAATAAACTTGTTAATCAATACTTACAAGTTTTAGATTTCTTTGTGCACTTTAACCTAGATGAAAACTTTAATGAAACCATAAGGTCAAGACATAGAGATGACTTTACTTATGATTCATTTAGTGAAGGTGAAAAGCAAAGAATAGATTTATCATTGTTATTCACATGGCGTCAAATAGCAAAGATGAAAAACTCAGTAGCTACGAATCTACTGGTACTCGATGAAACATTTGACTCATCACTCGATCATGATGGTATTGAAAACTTATTAAAGATACTATATACTCTTGATGCTGGTAGTAATACGTTTATTATATCACATAAAGGAGATATATTAGATGGTAAGTTTGAATCAAAGATAGAGTTTTATAAAGACAAAAATTTCTCTAAGATAAAAAATTAAATGCATTTAACGGTTTACTTTTATGAAAAACTGTGGTATAATATACTATAAAATAAAGAAGGAAGGTTTATTATGGAATTAAGTGAAAACACTTTGCAAATCTTAAGAAACTTTTCAGGTATTAATCAGAATTTATTGATTAAACCTGGATCGAATATTAAGACTATTAGTGAAGCAAGGAACGTGGTGGCAACTGCCGATGTCACCGAAAGTTTCGAAAAAGATTTCGGCATATACGATTTAAATGAATTCATTGGAGTAATGGGATTAGTCGATACTCCAAGTTTAAAATTTGAAGATGACTTTGTTACTGTTTCTGATTCATCAGGTAGATCTAAAGTAAAATATTTCTATGCTGCTGAAGAAACATTAACGTCACCTGCAAAAGATGTGAATATGCCTGATGGAGATGTTAAGTTTACATTAGATAATGATACTCTTAACAAATTAAAAAAAGCTGCATCAACGCTAGGTCACAACGAAGTATCAATAAAAGCAAATGATGGCATATTGAGTTTGTCAGTTGTTGAAAATCAAAATGCAACATCAAATGCTTTTTCTATTGATATAGACGGCGAGTTTAAACAGGACGCTGTTTTTAACTTTATTATAAGTATTTCTAATCTTAAGATCCTTCCAGGTGATTATGAAGTAGAAATATCTTCTAAATTAATAACGCAATTCAAACATAAAGAAATGCCTTTAAAATATTGGATTGCACTTGAAAAAACTTCAACATACGGAGCATGACATGTCAGATAATTTAACGCAATTAAAAGATCTTGCTAATAAAGCAAGTAGAAGTACAGTAGCAGTAATTGATGCTGTAACTCAAAGAGGTGGATTCAAAGGCGAAGAGCTTTCCACTATAGGTAGCTTAAGAGACCAATGTATTCAAATCATTCAAATTAGTGAGGCACTTCAGCAAGAAGATGCAATGAATGATAAGAGTGAACAAAAGAAACCAGAAGAAAAGAAGTAATGAGTACTGATTTTTTATGGGTTGAAAAGTACAGGCCTCAAAAGATATCCGATACGATCTTACCTGAATCTTTAAAACAAACCTTCCAAAAGATTGTTGACAGTAAAGAACTTCCTAATATGTTGTTCACTGGTACTGCCGGCCTAGGTAAGACTACCGTAGCCAGAGCTCTATGTAATGAGCTCGGCTGCGATTATATATTAGTTAATGGTTCTGAGGAAGGTAACATTGATACGTTAAGAACCAAGATAAAACAATTTGCGTCATCCGTCTCACTACAAGGTGGCTATAAAGTTGTAATACTCGATGAAGCAGATTACTTAAATCCTCAATCCACACAACCAGCATTGCGCGGATTCATTGAAGAGTTCTCCAAAAACTGTAGGTTCATACTTACATGTAATTTTAAGAACAGGATTATTGAGCCATTACATTCAAGATGTGGTGTATATGAATTTAATACTTCAAAAAAAGATATGGCAGAACTATGTCAGTCTTTTATGGTAAGATGCCAAACAATCTTAATCAAAGAAAATATTCAATATGATGATCCTGCAATTGCTGAACTCATAATGAAGTTTGCACCAGATTGGCGTAGAGTATTAAATGAATTACAAAGATACTCTGTTAATGGAAAGATCGACTCTGGTATTATTAACACTTTACAAGATAAAAACTTTGATGATTTATTCTCTCATTTAAAAAATAAAAATTTCAAAGGTATGCGTTCTTGGGTTGTAAACAATATAGATACAGATGCAAGCGCTATTTTCAGAGCCATTTATGATAGGATGTCAAATAAAGTTGCACCACAATCTATTCCACAACTGATTCTTCTGCTTGCAGACTACCAATATAAAAATGCATTTGTAGCTGACCACGAACTTAACGTGGTTGCTTGTTTAACGGAGGTAATGTCAGATGTTCAGTTCAATTAATTTAACACTATACACTCAAGATGATTGTGGTTATTGTCATCTTTTAAAAAAGAAACTCGCTGAATGGGACTTTAGGTATAGAGAAATTAATGTCAGTTACGATTTGTTTGCAAAAGATTTCATGAAAGCAAATGGTCATAGAACAGTTCCTCAATTGTATTGGAATAATACACACTTAAATAAACTTCCAACTACTGAGCTTACCAAGCAACACATTATAGACGAACTTGATTATGAAAATTACATGGGTGGAGTAGAAGATTGGGGAACTCTAAAAAGAGCATAGCCATTATCGGTGGAGGTGTCGCTGGCATAACCACTGCATACTTCCTAGCTAAAAAATATAAAGTAGTATTATTTGATCCAAACGGTGTGGCTGAACAATGTAGTTACGCAAACGGTGGTCAACTTTCTGTATGTAATGCAGAAGTGTGGAATAGTTACGATAATATAATCAAAGGTGTTAAATGGTTAACACAACCTGATGCACCTCTTGCTTTTAGACCAGATCATTGGTCTTGGTCTAAAATTAAATGGATTGCTGGTTTTATTGGTGCAACCATAACTAATAAGTACGATTATAACACACGTAGAACTATTGAATATAGTTTAAGATCTCGTAAGTTACTTAAAAAATTAATGAAAGAAATAGACATTGACTTTCATCATAATGACTGTGGTATATTACACATATATAAAAATCAAAAGTCTTGGGATAAAGCACAAAGAACTCTAGATAGATTTAAAGACACTGGTTGGGGTAGAGTTAAAACAAAAACAAATCTTATAAAGTATAATATTAAATCAAATGATGTGGTAGGTGCTACTATAACTAAAGGTGATTCAGTTGGTGATATACATGCCTTTTGTACTGCACTACAAACTCATATGCTTTCTGATAAAAAATATAATTATAGTTTTCGTATTAATAAAATTGTTCGTAATGAAGATGAAGTCTATTGGTCGAATCGAAGAGATATGGCAATAAGTATCGATACCCTTAAAAAAGATTATGATGAAGTTATAGTATGTGCAGGTGCATATACAAAAACATTTTTACCAAATTTAAATATATATCCAATCAAAGGTTATTCTATAACATATCAAAATGCTTATGAAGCTCCTACTATATCTGTGCTTGATGACGATAGAAAAATAGTAGCTTCGCCTTTTGGTAATAATGTATTTAGAGTTGCAGGTACAGCAGAACTTGCCGGTTGGAATCATGATATGAGGGAAGACAGAATTAAACCTTTAGCCGACTGGGTAAAAGAAAATACTTTTGTTGATAAAGATAATTATGAGAAATGGTCATGCTTAAGACCAATGACACCGAATATGTTACCTGTTGTTGGTAAAGTAAAAGGCTTATGGGTTAATAGCGGTGCCGGTCATCTTGGTTGGACAATGGGAATGGCACTAGCAGAAAAGTTAACAAAGGATATATAATGGAAACAGAAATGTTAAATCAATTTGTAAATCAACTTGCAATGTGTGAGTTATTATCAGCACATAGTATAATACAACCATCTATGGCATTTGAATGTTTACAAGTTGAAAACTTTATAAAAGAATCATATTTCGATAATAACTACAATGAATTTATAAAATGGTGGGATGCTACAATAGTTCCTATAGTCACAGAATTACAATCAATGGTACAAAAAAATGAATCCCTTTGAGTATTGCAATGCAATAAATTATACTAAGAAAAATATTATGATAGATGATATCACAGAAAAAGCATATTCATCTTACATGGTAAATAGACAATTATCTTACTTTCCAGATACAGTTTTAGCTGCAAATGAAATGAACCGCAACCATCATATTGATAACCGTCTTCAATTTGATTTTTTTATAAATATAATTAGAAAACGTAAAAGGTTTTCTAAATGGTTTAAACCAGAACAAATTAGTGATTTGGAAGTAGTTAAACAGTATTATGGCTATAGCAACGAAAAAGCCCGTCAAGTTTTAACACTCCTATCCACTGATAATATAAAAGAATTGAAAAATAAGGTGGCTAAAGGTGGAAGAAAATAAAATAGTAGAATGGAACCCAGCAAGCATGCTCGAGGTGACATTGAATGAGCCGGACGATTTCCTTAAAATTAGAGAGACTCTTACTAGGATAGGAGTCGCATCTCGTAAAGACAATAAACTTTATCAGTCTTGTCACATCTTACATAAACAGGGTAGGTACTTCATTGTGCATTTTAAAGAACTCTTTTTATTAGATGGAAAAAAATCAAACTTAGAAGAAAACGATGTTGGCCGTAGAAATACTATAGCTACGTTGATGAGTGATTGGGGTCTATTAACTGTAGAAAATAAAGAACAGCTACAACCTATAGCACCACTAAGACAAATTAAGATAATCTCTTTTAAAGATAAAGATCAATGGGAATTATGTCCGAAATACAATATTGGTAATGCAACAAAGTAAAATTAAAGAAGCTTATAGAATATTCTTTTTAGTAAAAGGTCATCTTGACATTACTGACGATACTGCTCTAGCATGTTACGATAATTACTTTAAAAGATTATGGTACAATCAAGAAGCTTGGGTAAGAGAAGAAGCATTTGAAATAGCTTATAAAAAAAAATTTGGACCTACTGGTTTAAATTAAAAAAAAATATATTATATATATTATAGAGTCGCCGATAACCGGGACTCGTTTAACCTTGCTAGTCAATAGGAGGCAATTATGACTAAGAACTTTATTTATCCAAGAAACGCTTTTTTGGGTTTCGATCACATTTTCGACCAGCTAGAAAATATTCATAGCCACGCGAAAGATACTTATCCACCATACAATGTAGTTAAGCATGATAGTATGACATATGAGATTGAGATGGCAGTAGCCGGTTTCAAGAAAGATCATATCGATATTGAAATAAAAGATCATGTGTTAACGATTATTGGTGATAGACCAAAGCGTAGAGAACAAGACGCTTACGTCCATAAAGGTATCAGTGCTCGAAAGTTTAATAGGTCATTTAGACTGTCTGAATATACAGAAGTAGACGGTGCCGACATTCAGGATGGAATCCTTACTGTTAATCTTAAAGTAGTTCTACCAGAAGAGAAGCGACCTCGTAAAATTAAAATTAATTAATAACGAGGAAAAATAAATGACAACTCTAACTCAGGCTGTAAGTACAGCCACATGCCGGGTATGCGACGCAATTGCAGCCTGGGGCAAACGCACTCTATCAAATATTCAATACAATAGACAAATGGCAGCCAATAGACGTGTTGCTCAGGATCTTATAAGTCTTGGCTTTAATCATCAGAAGGAGCATGATCAAATACTCCGTCAGTTGAATGATCGCACTATTAATGAATATTATGGTAAGTACTAATATGTGGCCATACACTGAAGAAGAAAACGATTTTTTATCATAATCAAATCAAAAATTAGGCGGGTTCTTCCCGCCTTTTTTATTATAAATAGTTAATTATAAGGAGGTATAATATGAATATAGAACAGTTAAGAAAAGAACTTGAAGTGGATGAAGGAGTTAAATATGAAATATATAAAGATCACCTTGGTTACCCTACCTTTGGCATTGGTCATTTGGTTATTGATTCTGATCCAGAACATGGACAAGAAATTGGAACTCCTGTATCAGAAGATAGAGTTATCGAAGCCTTTGACAAAGACGTACAAATCGTGCTCTCAGATTGCGAGCGATTGTACAATGACTTTAATGTCTTGCCAGAAGAATGCAAACTAATCATTGCTAACATGATGTTTAATATGGGAAGACCGCGTCTATCCAAGTTTAAGGGTATGAAGGCTGGAGTAGATTCAAAAGATTGGAATAAAGCCGCAGATGAAATGATAGACTCTGCATGGTATAGACAAGTACCAAATAGAGCAGGTAGACTTGTTAAAAGAATGAGAGCATTAGCATAATGTCAGATTTAGATTTCGATTTTGGTTTTACTGCTGTAACTGAAGATGAGTTAGAAGCAGTACAAAAAACTAAAGTATCAGCAGAAGGCGCTCAAGAAAAACTTGATAAGCTTTATAATGCAATCACACCGCTATTAACTAACTTAAAGAAAAATCCAGAAAAAGAATATATTCTTTGGCCAAACAGGCTGGAGAAAGTAGAAGCATTTGAAGATCATATTCAGAAAATTTATTTAAAATAATCCTTTACTTTTACTAAAAACTATGGTATAATATAACTACAATGGAAAATTTTAAAACATTTTTATTAGAAGCTCAAGGAAAAGGTTTAACGATCTTTGATATTGATGAGACTATGTTTATAACCAAAGCAAAAGTAAAGGTGGTTAAAAATGGTAAAGTTATTAAGAAACTTGATAACCAAGAATTTAATACTTATAAGAAAAAAGCTGGAGAAGAATATGACTTCGGCGAATTCAAAAACGCCGAAGTATTTAAGCGGACGTCAACGCCAATCGCACGAATGATTAACAAAGTTAAGGCAATATTGAAGAATGCTACAAGAGCAGGATCAAAAGTTATTATCGTAACTGCAAGGCCTAACTTTGATAACAAGAAAACATTTCTAGATACATTTAGAAAACAAGGGATCGACATAGATAAAATCTATGTTGAACGTGCTGGTAACTTAGGTAGTGGACCAGCAGCAGAAAATAAAAGAGTAATATTTAAAAAATACTTAAATCAAAATATATATAAAAGAATAAGACTTTTTGATGATGCTAAGTCTAATCTTAAAGTTTTTTTATCATTACAAAAAGACTACCCGGATGTTTCATTTGAAGCATTCTTGGCAAAACCAAATGGCTCTGTTTCAAGAGTAAGATAAGGAGAAAAAATGAAATCGATACTGCACGCAATGGCAGTGGCAACACTGTCTTTGTTTTTTTGTTTGTCAGCGTACGCTGACAAGGTGAAAGTTGGATTTATATACGTAGGACCTATCGGCGACCACGGTTGGACTTACAGACATGATATTGGTCGACTTGATGTTGAAAAACATTTTGGTGATAAAGTAGAAACTATATACATGGAAAGTGTAAAGTATGGACCTGATGCCGAAAGAGCAATAAGGGCTATGGCAAAAGACGGAGCTGATATTATATTCGCTACATCTTTTGGTTATATGGAACCTATGTTAAAAGTTGCTAAAGAATTTCCAAATGTAAAATTTGAACATGCAACTGGTTACAAGCAATCTGAAAACATGGCTAGCTATGGTTTAAGATTATATCAAGCAAGACACGTTCAAGGAATTATCGCTGGAATGATGACTAAAACAAATAAGATTTGTTATGTAGGTGCATTTCCAATTCCTGAAGTAATTAGAGAAATTAATACTTTCTACTTAGGCGCAAAGAAAATGAATCCAAAAGTTGACATCGATATTGTATGGGTAAACTCTTGGTACAATCCACCTAAGGAAGCTGATGCTGCAGCGGTTATGATTGCAGAAGGATGTGACATGGTAGCTCAACATACTGATTCACCTGCACCTCTACAAACTGCACAGAAAAATGGTGTAACAGGTTTTGGTCAGGCTTCTGATCAAATAAGATTTGCACCAAAAGCACAGCTTACTGCTACTATCGATAACTGGTCTCCTTATTATATTGAAAAGGTACAAGCAGTTATAGATGGTAATTGGAAAACTGGAGATTACTTTGGTCATATGAAAGATGATGTCGTACAAATGGCGCCATTTACTAATATGCCTGTAGATGTTGAAGCATTTGCACAGAAAATTAAAGAAGGTATTACAGATGGTAAGTACTTTGCTTTCACTGGACCTATTAAAGACAACACTGGTAAACTTCAATTAAAAGATGGAGAGATTGCTAGTGATGCTCATTTAAATAGCATGATGTACTATGTCGAAGGCATAGACGCTACGGTGCCAAAATGATACCAGTAATTGATTTTAAAGGGCCTAACGTCCTCGATAAAATTAAAGAAGCCTACACGACTGTAGGCTTCGCTGTATTTACTGATTGCCTAACATCTCATGAGCAGGATTCAATGGAAGCTTGGTCGGAGAAAATGAAAGAATTTTTTACTTTATCTCTCGAAAAAAAGATGCAATACGCATATGAAGGTATTGAATCTAATATAGGTTACACTATGTGGTTAAAAGAAAACGTGGATCCTACCGCACCAAAAGATATGAAAGAGAGTTTTAATTATAACGATAAAAGAACTACAAACTGGCCAACAGAAATAAAAGATTTTAAACCATCCGCTTTAGAAAGTATTGATATAGCAGATAGACTTACACTTAATATATTAGAAAAATTTGATAATATAATGAAAAGCCGTACTGTTCTTGTTGATGCACATAAAGAAAACTATAGTACTACAAGGTTTATACACTATCCAGCATATGAAGGTGACATTGAACCAAAACAATTGAGAATAGGTGAACATTCTGACTACGGTACCATTACACTATTATGGCAGATTAATGATGTACCAGGGTTGGAAGTACAAGACTTAGAAGGCCAATGGCATCCAGTTCCTTATGCAAAAGATGGAGTCGTTGTTAACATCGGTGATCTATTACAAAGATGGACTAATGATTATTTTGTAAGTACAAAACATAGAGTTGTAAATTCACACATACATTTACCAAGATATAGTATGCCACATTTTGTTGATCCTAAACCGAGAACAGCCGTAGTTAATATACATGACACACCAACAAAGTATCGTCCAGTTTTCAGTGATGAATATTTGGAATTTAGATTAGAGCAAACTTATAAATGAAAATAAAAGATTACATTAGAAGTTTTGAAGATTGGCCTGTTAAAGGTGTAAGTTTTAAAGACACCGCAGGTTTATGTAATGGTGATGGGTTTAAACTCACAAATGATTTTATATTTAAAAAATTAATAAAGTATACTAGTGAAAGCTATACTGATAAAATTATAGGAATAGATGCAAGAGGTTTTATATTTGCAGCGCCCTTAGCTCATAATTCGTCTATACCTTTAGTTTTAGCAAGAAAAGAAGGTAAGCTTCCCGGACCAGTAATATCTAAAACATATGATTTAGAATATGGTACATCTACGTTACAGATACAAAAAGACAGTATTAGTAATAAAGATCGCGTAATTATTGTAGATGATCTTTGTGCCACTGGCGGAACAATGAAAGCAACTATTGATATTGTTGAAAGTGTATCAGCTAAAGTTGTAGCAGTCTTATGTGTTATAGATTTACCTAAGCTTGGTGGATCTACAAAAATAAAAGAAAGAAATATTCCATTTTATAACGCGGTATCATATGAATGATAAAAATAAAATAATGGCTCAAGTTGTAAAGAACTTAGAACAGGTATACGATCCTGAGATGCCAAGTATTTCTGTCATACATTTGGGTTTAATTTATGATATAGAAATATTAGAAAATAATACAGTGGTTAAAATTACACATACACTTACAAGTGCTTTCTGTCCAATGGCAGATGAAATAAATCAAAATATTCAACAAGCTGGAATGGTAGAAGGAATAAAAGAAAGTATAGCCAATTGTACTTTTCAACCACCATTCAGTATGGACATGGTTCCGGAAGAAACTAAAATGGCTATGGGTTGGACATGATTAAGCTAACTGAAAACGCAAAAAAATATCTAACTGATATTAAAAAGGATGATTACATTACTCTTGGTGTTAATGGAGGAGGCTGCTCTGGATTTCAGTATGTCTGGGATTATAAGAAAAACTGGCCTAATGTAAAATGGAGTCAACCATACGAAGATTGTTTAGTTCTCGATCCAATGGCCGAAATGTTTGTAGCGGGTTGTACAATAGATTATGTTACTGAACTAGGCGGCTCATATTTAAAAGTTATAAATCCAAATGCAGTTGCATCCTGTGGTTGTGGCGAATCTTTCGCCGTATAATTTTATTTCAAAAAATATCATTTTTTCCTTTACATTTGCTGAAAACTAGTGTATAATAGATCTATAATTGAAGGAGAGCTTATGACTAAATTACAACAACACTATATTAATTTTCAATCACAACCAACAATACCACATAAAATTTTATATTTACAACAAAACCAAAACGAATTATCACAATTCAATATAAACGTACCTAATCTCATCAAGGCCTGGACTACAAATCAATGGCCATGGAACCAACCTAAACCGGACCAAAACTAAATGTCATTTTACACCAACGTATTACGATACAAAAATAATATTTTGTATCGTGGTTATTCTGATAACGGCGATAGAGTTATTAAAAAAGAACATTACAAACCAAAGTTCTACGTCACATCAAATACTAAAACTAAATTTAAAAGTTTAGATGGAAATTATGTTGGACCTATAGAATTTAATAGCATGTATGAAGCCGGCCAATGGTTTAAAGACAATATTGAAGTATCAGGTAGAAGTATATACGGTAACAAAAGATTTACTACACAATACACAATGGATAAGTTTCCACAAGATATTCAATTTAATCGTAATATGATTAACGTTGGTACGTTTGATATTGAAACAGATTATGATGACGGTTTTCCATATCCAGACCAAGCTGCTCATACTATATTATCAATATCGTATAAGTCAAGTAAATATTCAACATATCATGTGTGGGGCTATGGAGATTTTGATACTGAAGCTTCTCTTATAAAAGATGTTAAATACACTCGGTGTAACAGTGAAGAAGAACTTCTCACTAAGTTTATAGAATTCTGGTCTCATCCGGATATCACGCCTGATATTATAACAGGTTGGAATACAAGATTTTTTGATATACCGTATATTATTAATCGTGTTTCTAAAGTCTTAGGTATTGAATGGCTATCAAAGTTTTCTCCTTATGGATTACAAATACCACCTCCAAGAATGGTACCAAGTCGTGGTAAAGAAAATATGGTTTATGAGATTCCTGGAATACAAACACTTGATTACATGGAATTATTTCAAAAGTTTGGTTATACATACGGTCCGCAAGAATCATATGCATTGAATCATATTGCTTATGTTGTACTTGGCGAAAAGAAACTTTCATATGAAGAATCAGGTTCGCTTAAAAATCTTTATAAAGATGATTATCAAAAGTACATCGATTATAATATGAAAGATGTTCAATTAGTTGATAGACTTGAAGAAAAACTTGGATTGATTACTTTAGCTATTACTGTAGCTTATAAGGGTGGTGTTAATTATCAAGACACATTCGGTGTTACAGCAATATGGGAATCTATTATTTGTAAAAAATTAAGTCAACACAATATTATAACTCCTCTTACTCAAGACTTTGATGATTATCAAATCATTGGTGCAACTGACACATCTAAAAAGAATCCATCACCAGCTTTTCGTGAACAAGGTAAAAAACATCATATCGCCGGCGGTTATGTAAAAGATCCAATCCCTAAAAAATATCAATGGGTAGTATCATTTGATTTGAATTCTCTATATCCTAACATTATTGTTCAAAACAACATGTCACCAGAAACTATAGTAAACCATATTGATGATCCCGATAAATACGTTAGAGCTGCTAATGAAACATATTATCGTAAAGACTTTCAAGGTGTACTTCCACAGATTATTGAAGAATATTATGATGAACGTGTATCAGTAAAGAAGATGATGTTAGCAGCTAAAACTCAAATGCAAAAAGGTTATACAGTTGAACTTGATAAAGAGATAAACACTCTTGAAAATCGTCAAGTAGCTATTAAAATCTTGCTTAATAGTTTATATGGTGCACTTGCTAACAAACACTTTTTATATTTCAGACCAGCACTTGCTGAAGGTGTTACTCTTACAGGCCAAAAAGCAATTAAGTGGGCTGAACAAACTATGAATAAAGAATTAAACAATTTACTTAAGACAGATAAAGATTATGTTATAGCAATTGATACGGATTCTTTATACGTTAACTTTGGTCCACTCGTAGAGAAATTTGCACCAAAGAATCCAGTTTTATTCTTAGATGAAATTTGTAAGAAACATTTTGAACCTGCTATAGAAAAGGCTTATCACGAGTTTTACCTCATGCATAATGCATATAAAAATAGAATGGTCATGGCAAGAGAAGCAATATCAGATGTTGGTATTTGGACTGCAAAGAAAAGATATATTCTTAATGTACATAATAATGAAGGTGTTCAATATTCAGAACCAAAACTTAAGATTATGGGTATTGAAGCAATTAAGTCATCAACACCTGAAATAGTTCGTAATAAATTTAAAGAAGCATTTAAACTTATAATATCTGGTACTGAAGCCGAAACACAAAAGTTTATTGCTAACTTTAAAGCAGAGTTTAAAACATTACAACCAGAAGAAGTAGCTTTTCCACGTAGAGTTACAAACATTACGGATTGGCATGATAGAAAAACAATATTCAAAAAGAGTTGTCCAATACATGTTAGAGGATCTCTCTTACATAATTATTATCTTAAACAAAATAAACTAAATAATAAATATGAACTTATAACAAATGGTGATAGAATTAAATTCGTTTATTTAAAGATGCCAAACTCTATAAAGCAAAATGTAGTATCATTTAAAGATGTATTGCCAAAAGAATTAAAATTACATAACTATATTAACTATGATTTACAGTTCGAAAAAACATTTATCGAACCACTAAATTTAATACTCAACCCAATCGGCTGGACCGCCGAAGAACAAGCAACATTGGAGGATTTTTTCGTATGAGTACAAACTGGTTTAAAGATATGCAAGATATGCATAAAAAATATGGAGTCAACAAATGGATGCAAGCTGAGATGCAGTCTGATGTAGACTGGAGAAAAATTAATAAGTTCATGCAATTTAGAATTGGTATGATGCAAGAAGAACTTGATGAAACAAAGAATGCCTTTGAGAAAAAAGATGCAGAAGAAATGGTTG
>VMHT01069879.1_pt1 | contig 64703 bp, 86 predicted proteins | sample 4693611 | NCBI WGS metagenome assembly VMHT01 (sample SAMN12280063, study PRJNA550983) | marine metagenome | isolation source: seawater sampled from same location over 5 years 0.02-0.2 micron viral filtrate | place: USA: collected off the coast of southern California halfway between the port... ...
GTATATAGAAGAGCAAATAATATATTTAAATAACTAAGCATGTATATAACAGTATTAGATTTTACGAATGGTAAAGTATACCAATACGAAGTTGGAGCAGGTATGTTATCAACCGAAGACTATGAAGCTTGGCTAGACCAGAAAGGTCATAAGCTAAGTAATATCGAGTGGATGCTTCACGAAGACGGTGGAATAATTACAAACTAAATACGCACCGTTTTTGATTATATATGTGAATTTTAAAACAACAAATATGTATTGTAGATGCGGAAATACTGTGCACCCAGTGCGAATAGACTTAGGTTACAAAACTTGTGTCGAGTGTTCAACTACTCAAACTTATAGCTATGTACCTATCATCGAGCACAAGACAGGCAATACTATTCAAATCGTCAGCCAAGAAGTATCAGCTAGTGTGCACAGAGCTTGGCGGCGTAAGTAGTTAACAAAGTTCGAAAGTACACTATTAACTACTGGAGGGCGTGAAATGGTTATTATCACCTAACAGTTAAATCGAGGTCTTGGCTTCAAGCTTGTATCAGTTGTACAAAGCCACTCGTAGTGACAGTGATAAATGCAGGTTCGAATCCTGCCACGTCCACTAAATTAAATAAATATGAATAACACTTACACATGGAAACAAGAAAGGCAAATGCTAACTGATGCGTTTGCAAGAAGAATGCTTGTAGAGCATAATCTAAAAGAGGTTACAACTCAAAGACAGGCAAAAAATGGTACAAGGATATTTCTTTGTCCCGGTGGTGAGCTAATGGGCTCATACTCAAGCGGTTACGTTAGAAGATGTGACAGCAGTGATAGAATATATCAACTAAATCCTAAGTACAAAAGAGAAGACAGATGGATGTGGTTAGACCAAGATACAGGTGGCACTTATGTAAGAAAAGGCACTGCTTGGGCTAGAGCTCTTATATACAGTGAAATGACTAGACTAGTATTTATTGTTGAATACTACTTAAAAAACTACAAATCATAACGACTATGAGAAATATAAACCTTACTGAAAACGATTGTACTTTCGTACACTATGTATTACGTCACTATGCTAAGACAACACCGGACTTAGACAGTGAAGACAGAGAAGAAATATATGAAGTAGCAAATAAATTTAAATAATTATGAGTACTAGAAATTTAACTATGGTAGTAGATCGGCAGCACGCGCGTGGCGAAGGCAAAGGTCTTGCTATACACCCGAGCGCCGTTCAGTCTTTTAGCTATGTAAACATGTACTTACACCATGATGGTTACCCTGAGTGGCAAGGTGTGCAAATAGCTAATTGGTTGTTAGAAAATAATAGATGTGATGGTAGTGCAATGGCGGCAAAGTTAGTTCACGACCATTTCTATGACAGTTGCTACTTATATCCACTGCAAGATGAGATAGATCACCAATACACATACATAATATGGTCAGGTGATAGAGATAAAACAATGGTAAGCTGTTGGGATAACTACAAAACAGAGTGCGTTTTTGTTGCTACACCTAAAGATATTATATCAACTTACAGCGATTACACTTCATACACTGATTTTGCTAATGGCGAAACTAGATTTGATGAAAATAAAAAATCTAACAAAGTAAACCTTAGTCTTGAAGACTTAAACCACATAATAAATGTGTTAAAAACCAGTATAAACTAACTAGTTAGACATAGTTGGCTGGACCTGTAGCTCAGTTGGATAGAGCATCTGCCTTCTAAGCAGACGGTCACACGTTCGAGTCGTGTCAGGTTCACAAACTAATTACGCGTATAAAATGATTATAACTAAAATTGATATAAATGAAAAATCTATACAAACTACTAAAGCCAAAAGTAAAAACAAGATTACTTGCTGAGCGCAAAAAGTATGAAATAGTTGACAAGGTTATTATACCTACGCTAAAAAATAAGCATGTCTACACTGACCTAAAAATATCAGACGTAAACAGGTTAATTATATTTAGTAATACTCATACGTTTGATTGGACAGTACATGACTACAAATGGGGTACAAAATTATTTAAAGAACAATGAGCAATATAGAATTAAAAGAAAGAGCTTCAAACAAAGCTTTTGCTAAACTAGAAGACCTAAACAGAGAGTTGGATAAGTATGTAGATGAATTAAAAGGATCTCCATCTGTGTTATCAGAAGACCAACTAAAAGTTTGTGTGTCCGCAACAGTAAGAGAAATTAAAACTTGGAATTATATTTTTAAATTAATAGAAACAGATGAAAAAACTAGATGATCAACTTATTATAAATACTTTAGAAGAAAAAGACATTTACAGCGTGCATGACTTAGACCATGATGCTAAGCTAAATGCTATTAAAGAGCACTACGATTTTACAATATCAGAAAGTTGGGTTAGTCCAAGCTTTATGTTCTATACTGAAACAACAGCTGATGGTTATGAAGTATGGATTGCTACCGATGATGACAGAAATCCTTATATAGGTGGAGATGTATACTACTATGACAGCGACTGGCTTGAAAAAATGCCACAAGCAATGTATGATGGTAATGATATATACTACACAGATCTTGACTCACAAGACTATGGTTTTCAAGAAGTTGTAGATGAAGTTTATGAAGAGTATTACAGTGAAAAAAGAAAAGAAGTTGAAGAAGAATTAATTGAAGAAGGTTATGAGTGGGAAGAGTAATGACACAGGGCAAAAGCCGTTACCAAAGTGGTATGATGGCATGAAGTACACCGAGTGGGAAACTGTAGAAAATAGATTTACAGGCGATAAGGCCCTACTGTCACCTAACGAGGTAGCAATGTACGATTTAATTATCGGTGCAGAAAGATTTCGACAATGGAATCTAATGCAGAAAGGTTTAGATTGGTTTAGATCAGCTAACCCTGAAGCATATATGACATTATTAGATTAGTTATGAAATATCCAGATGCAGATAAACACTTTTGGGCTAGTATGACAAAGAGTGTTATAAGAGTAGGAGGCTATTGTCTCATTTTTATTGACATTGAAGTAGCGGCGGGTATACTTATCGCTAGCGAAGTAATTGGAGTAATAGAAGAATTAGTATGAATTTATTGACTCAAAATAGCAAATTAAAAAATACTAGTAAGAAACTAGGGCTTAGGGTATTTAACTTTGGTATACCAGCGTACAAAAGTGCGAGTGGAAAACTGACGTGCCCCATGGCAGATGCTTGTATAAAGTTCTGTTATGCTAAAAAAGGAGCCTACATTTGGAGTAATGTAAAACCCGCGTTTGAGAAACGTTATCAGTTAACTAAGACTGATGACTTTGTTGACGCAATGAATGAAGAGATAAAACGCAAGAAACCAGATTATGTAAGAGTTCATGACAGTGGTGATTATTATTCTCGCGCTTATTTAGCCAAATGGCTCGACATTGCTATACACAATCCAAGCGTGCGGTTTTACAGTTACACCAATATGGTTGATATGTTTCAAAAAACAGATCTACCTGAAAACTATGATGTTATATTTAGTGACTCAGGTAAACAAAAGCATCTTATAAGAACTACTAAAGATAGATACACAAATATATTTACTTCAGAACAAAAACTTAATAGAGCTGGATTTGTTAATGCAAGTAAAATAGATTTGTACGCAACAAAATGGTTTAACAAGAATAATAAAATAGGATTAATATACCACTAAATATGACAGAAGAAGAACTAGAAATAATAGCTGAGAAAATCTTTTTAAAAATAATGGATTATCAAAAGCAATACGATGAGCAGTTTAAAGATGAAATGCAAAGAATGATAAACGAAACAACTCAAGGTAATGCTAAGGAAGAAATATTGTTAGGTGAGCTAGCAAGATTACATACAATACTAGCTCAGCTTGAAGAAAAAGAAAAATACGAACAAGCAGCTGTAATCAAAAGAAAGATAGAGCACGTAGAAAACAAACTCAATAGATTATAAATGAATAGAGATAAACACATATGGGAAGGTTGGACTGTTAATGACTTTATTGAAAGTGTTGAACCGTTCTTTAAATCACAAATGGACGGAGGGCTATGGAGCTTAAACCACTGCGGTGGCTTTAAAGATAAAAAGCACTTGAAAAAGTTTATTAAAGAAAACCAACCATACTATAAAAAACATATACCAGAAGTGTATAATTACTTTCTTAATAAATCGGGATTATGAATTTATTTTATCTTGATAGAGACCCTGTTGTTGCCGCATCTTATCATTACGATAAGCATAAGGTCAAGATGGTCTTAGAAGCAGCGCAAATGCTATGCACAGCGCATCATTGTTATGGTAGCTCAACGCAAAAAGCCAACGTACCTTACAAGCAAGCGCATTTAAATCACCCTTCAACAATATGGGTTAGAAGGTCACGCGCTACATATTTGTGGGCATATGAATACATGATAGCATTAGGTAAGGAATACACAAAAAGATATGGTAAAGAACATTTAACTATAACTAAATGTAGAGATTTTTTATCCACACCGCCTATACATGTACAGGGTGATGAATGGGTTGAACCACCACAGTGTATGCCTGACGAGTACAAAGTACCCGGCGATAGCATTATGGCATACTGGAATTATTATGAACAAGAAAAATATAAAATAGCAAATAAAGATGAGCAAAAAATTATACGATCACTTAATATCAGTTAATTATGGAAATATTAAAACAAAGATTAAACAAGTTCAGAAGAAGAAGAAAACACCTAAAGTATCTAAACAACAGAATATGGGTTTTAAAGTATGAAATACTTAACGATGCATTGACTTTAGAAGTAAACGAAACTAAAGTAAAGTGTTTTCATAAATACAATAGGCGCTTAAAGCTAATAACATTTTTTAAATAATGGGTAGAACTAAAGATTTATTTATTAAATTAAGAGAACAAGAAGAGTTTTTTAAAGAGCATATTATTATTTGTAAAATAAAACCAATAGAGGCTGTGACAACAGCCATAGATAATAAAGAGTAGAGGGCTAATGTCACAAGATAGAAAATTAGAATTACTTAATAACAATAAAGTTATATACAGAAGGCATCCTATATCAGATCAGCCAACTGAAGAATATGACTGGGGTTGGTATTATGAGCAAGGTACACACGAGTGTTACGAGTTGTTTAGAAGTAAAGCTAAGATAACTACTTACAAATCTTTAAAATGGCATTTACTTGTTATATGGTATTTAAACCCTGACTTTGACGAATCTAAGTTTAGACATGTTGCTAAAACAATATGCGACATAAACAATGGTTTTGTTACGTTTAAAGTTTCAGATAACTTATTTGAATCTATATTTAAAGATCTTAAACAGTGTGACCTTGAGCATCCACCAAGAAACAAATTAAGAAAAATAATATTTAAAGACTTTAGCGGTTTAAGTATTAGTGAAAAGTTAAGTATAGTTGGCAGGTTAATAGGTAGATCTTCCATTGTTAATGAAGAAAAGATATATGACGCTATGTTAGCTATAAACTCTACAAACAATAAAATAACTATAAAAAATTTAGCTTTGCATTTTGCATGCTCAACAAGAACAATACATAGACACATGAGTAGTGTGTTGAAAAAAGAGAAAAAAATACTAAATGAAGAAATATAATATAAAAAACTATATCAGGTATAAAGAAGACTTAAAAAAGTCTATGCCTGAAGTTAAACAGTACGATGAATACACTCGCAACGAGTTGATAGTAAAATTCACTCCTCTTGTAGAAAGTCTTGCTCGTAAGTTTTCTACTAGCCAACAAGCATCAGGTGTTTTAACTATACTAGATTTAATACAAATAGGTAGTGAAGCTTTAATTAAAGCAGTAGACAAATTAGACTGGGTAAATAAATTATCTGAATCAGAAGATATAGAGAAAACATTAAAGTCTTTCTTTACTAAAAGAATCAAAGGCGCTATAAGAAGACGTATTGATATAAACAGAGGCGATATAAAAATTCCAGAGTATGTACTAAATGAAATGAGGCGTAACAATAGTAAGAACGAAAAAATAGTACAAATGTTTTTTAACGCGGTGTTTTCAAGTATAGACGAGAATAATGACAACTCTTACTATGATCAAATAGAAGACAAGAGCCAAGATTACAATAAAGAATTATTTAGTCTATACTTAGACAGTTTAATTAAAAAGCATTTAAACGATAAAGAGTATTATGTTATTAAAAATAGCTTTGGCATTGGTTGTGATAAGATACCAGCTAAGCAAATAGCAGCCAACTTAGACATAAATGTAGACACAGCTCAAATAAGAGTTTCTCAAATAAAAAGAGATGCAATAAATAAATTAATAACTAACGTAGATCACTCGCAAGTGATTGATTATCTGTAAGTTAGAAGTTTAATTTTAAAAAATAATATGTAATTATATATATAAGCAATTCAATTAAATATCATGACAATACACGAAAAACTAAGCATAATTCAAAAAGAATTTAAAGCTAAAAAATCGAGATACAACTCGTTCGGCAAGTACAACTTCAGATCTGCCGAAGACATCCTTGAAGCATTAAAACCATTTAATGAGAAATATAAAGTATATTTTACTATAACTGAAAAGTTAGTCGGTGACTCAATGCCTATCATTGTTTCACAAGCTGCTATACACGACGGCCCTCACTCAATTACAGCGTCTGCTGTGGTTGGTGTTGATCTTAACCAGAAGGGTATGCAAACTCCTCAACAGTTTGGATCAGCGTCTAGTTATGCTAAAAAGTATTCTTTGGGTAATTTGCTTTTAATAGATGACACTGCAGATGCTGATGCTACTAACAAGCACGATACAAAGCCAGCGTTAGATATAGGTACAGATGCTATGAATAAAGCTATTGAATACGTGAAAAATGGTGGTGATATATCAGCTATTAATTCTAAATACAAAGTTAGTATAGCTGCAAAAGCAGAACTTAAAAAGCATGAACAAAGATAATATAATTGAGAAATTAAGAAACGATGATGATTACTACGGTGAGTTTGGTAAACAGTATATAAGTAATTCTGATATACAAACTTTACTTAGTAATCCTCTCTTGTTAGGACAACCTAGTAAACCTTCTCCAGCGTTTTTAGTTGGTGGATATTTTCATACCGCTATACTTGAACCAGATAAGTTGAAGAAATACCGAGTAATACCATCGTCTACTAGAAACACGAAGGTTTACAAAGATATGTCCGGTGGCGAACTTTGTTTGCTACAACACGAAGTCGATCAAATAGAGTTAATGACAGATAAAATGTTAAACAATGATGTTTGTAGAGACTTTATTAAAGGAAGTAACGTTGAGTACGAAAAACCAGCAGTATCTGTAATAGGTAGTAACATGTGGAAAGGTAAGGCCGATATCATTAATCATGATGAAAGGCTTGTTATTGACCTTAAAACTACAGCAGATATTAAAAAATTCAAGTTCAGCTCAAAGCGTTACAATTACGACTCACAGGCTTATATATACAGTAAGCTCTTTGGGTATGAGATGTTGTTTATAGTTATAGACAAAACAACTCATCAAATAGGTATATTTGATTGCTCACCTGAATTTTATGAGCGAGGTGCTGCTAAAGTACAGGAAGCAAACAGTATCTATGATTTATTTTATAAACAAGAAGGCTTCGATCCTTCGCAGTATTTTATTAATGAAACCCTTTAAAACCAATAATATGGCTAGAACAAGAAAAAACCAGACTAAGATTTGTACAGTTACAGGACTTGAAACAAATACTAAAAACTTTTACGCAAACCAAAATCACGTAAAAGCTGTTGATAATCTAAGACGTGCAACTAATGTAACTAAAGATCAGTTACAAAGAATGTTTTCACAAATCAATTCATACGTATAATGGCGAGTATAATTAAAACTAGTATTAATCTTTCTGAAATACCAAAGGATAAAATTATCCAAGGCAAGAAAGGTAAATACTTACCAATAACAATAACTCTTAATGATGAGCCAGATCAATTTGGTAATCAAGGTCCAGTTGTTGTTGCACAAACAAAAGAAGAGCGAGATGCTAAGCAAGGCAAAACGTACTTAGGTAATGTGCAAGTTGTTTGGACTAATGGCCAAAATGTAGAAGCTTCAAAAAGAGATGATCAGCCATCGACTGCACCAGTGCAAGCTCAAGAAGAGGTTGATCTACCATTTTAAATTAAATTAAATTAATGCAGACAATAGAGATCAATGGATTCTTGATTGATGAGTTCAATCAATATAGCCTAAAAGAAGGTAAAAAGCAGGGTATATGCCCTCTTTGTTCTCACACTAGGCAACCCAAAAACCAAAAAGCACAGTGTGCTTCATATGATTGGGAACGGGGTCTCGGTACTTGTCATAATTGCAACACTTCTTTTCAACTACACACATACCAGCGCAAAGGTGCTAGTATAAAAGAGTATGTTAGACCAGTAGATCCACCAGTTGACGAGTTCAATATACCAAGAACTAAAGTTGCTGAGTGGTTTGAAACAAGAGGCATATCAACTCAGACTCTCATTGACTTAAAAATCAGTGAGGGTCCTGAGTACATGCCACAAACAGGTAAAGAAGAAAATACTATAAAGTTTAATTACTTTGTTGGTAATCAACTAATAAATGTTAAATATAGAGACGGTCGTAAAAACTTTAAATTATATAAAGGAGCTGAAAAAGTTTTCTATAACATAAATAGTATTGTTGGGTATGACAATTGCGTTATAACTGAAGGCGAAATGGACGTTTTAGCGTTACATGAAGCTGGTGTTAAAAACGCTGTATCAGTACCAAATGGAGCAACGTTAACAAATAACAATTTAGATTATTTAGATAACTGTATAGATTATTTTGAAGATAAAGAAAAAATAATATTAGCAGTAGATCAAGACGAAGCAGGACAAATGCTACAACAAGAACTTATACGTAGGCTTGGTGCTGAGGTATGTTTTTTAGTTACATTTGAAGACTGTAAAGATGCTAATGAATATTTAATTAAGTATGGAAAAGAAAAATTGGCAGAGCGTGTTACCAAAGCGCGACCAGTCCCACTTGAAAACGTCACAACTTTCAAAGACATTGAGGACGAAGTTACTGACTTCGTTAAAAACGGGTTCAAGCCAGGCTACCAAATCGGTATTCCAAATTTCGATAGTATATTTTCAACTTATACTGGTCAGTTTATTACTGTCACTGGTATTCCTAGTTCCGGTAAAAGTGACTTCGTCGATCAAATGGTCGTTGGGTATAATGCGAACTATGGTTGGAAGACAGCGTTTGCTAGTCCAGAAAATGCGCCAACTTATTTACATGCCCATAAACTAATGCGTAAAACGTGGGGTGATATGCCTACACGCTCAGACATTGGCGGTGATAAATGGAAGCAGGTTGCAGAGCACGTTAATGACAACTACTTTTTTATCGACATGGATAAATATAGTTTAGAGTCTGTATTACGTAAAGGCGCTGAGCTTGTTAAACGCAAAGGTATTAAATGTTTAGTTATTGATCCATTTAATAAGATTAGAGACATTGACTGTAAAACAGAAGATGTTAATAGATATACAATGGAGTATCTAACTAAGATAGAAATGTTTTGCAAGAAGTATGATGTACTTACGTTTATTGTAGCACACCCAACTAAAATGTATAAAGACAAAGACGGTCAAATAGAAGAGCCAACTATGTACAACATTAAAGGTGGTGGTGAGTGGTATGATGCTAGTTATCATGGTATATTAGTTCACAGAAATTACGAAGAGAAAACTGTTAAAGCTAAAATACTTAAAGTTAAGTTTCAAAACTTAGGTGAAAACGGAGCTGAAGCACATTTCAAATGGGAACCAAAGTCAGGCAGTTTTATGCCGCATGTTATACCTGGTATGGCTGAAGACGAAAAAATGCCCTGGGATTAATGCCTCCGTATTGGAAGCCTAAAAGAAAATCCGAGTGGAATATGGGTACATATGAAACTACAGAGCTAGATCATAAAGCTATTAACTGGTGTATTAGTAATGGTATAAAAATAGCGCCGTTTGCTAAAAAGCCTGGTGAATGGTATATTGATATAACAGTAAACAATAAAACAAATCGATCACCTCATATATATGGTAAAGATATTATATGGGAGAAGATCTATGAATATTATAGATATTATTATGAGAAATACTTTCGAGACAGCAAATGAAGCTTACGAGTATATGCACAACGAGATCATTACAAATGGTATTGATTTTGCAGGCACCAAAGCTTTATTTAACATAGGGTTTACAATAGAAAACCCTACTGACAAGGTAATTACAAATAAAGAACGTAATTGGAACGAAGCATACGCGGCTGCAGAATGGGATTGGTATTTATCTGGCGATCCACGTGTAAGTACGTTAGGTAAAATGTATGGTAAAATACCACCAATATGGCTTCGTATGGCAGACGAAAACGGAGAGGTCAACTCTAACTATGGTTATCAATGGAGAAGAAACGATCAGCTTGAAAATGTCATTAACATATTAAAACAAAATCCTGAAACTAGACAAGCCGCAATTAGCATATATGATGGTAAAGAAATACATAAGTATGCTCACGACACACCGTGTACATATGCGGTACAGTTTACAATAGTACAGGGCAAGCTGTATATGTCTGTCTATATGCGTTCTAATGATCTCTGGTACGGTTTCTGTAACGATCAGTATCAGTTTGCATCGTTGCAAGAAATAGTTGCAGAGAGATTAAATTTGCCAGTAGGCACGTATTACCATCACGCGCATAATCTACATTTATATAACAATAAAATATAATTTATGTATTATTTATACCACATTCCTGGTAAAAAAATCGGTGTTACGAGTAATCTATATAACCGTGTAACTCTTATACAAGGCTATAAGAAAGATGAATATGAAGTTCTTGAGCAGTCAGAAGATATAGACTATATATCAGACCGCGAAATAGAACTTCAACAGTCTTACGGCTATAGAGTTGATAGTAAGAAGTATAAAAATTTATACACAAAATCTAATAAAATGAAAATAAACCCAACAGACCAAACGAGTACATTTCCTGTACCTGTATCTAAATTAAAAGGTAGACTTTTAGATAATATAGGTTTAAAATGGAAGACGCCAGAGTTTAGTTTTGAACTAAAGAAAGAGCATATTCCTTGGATAATGAACAACGCTAAGACCTCGATGTATAATAACAGTCGAAGCTACATTTACAACAAGGCTTTTTACGAAGCCTTTTTTAATCCAATACATAATCCAAAACAAAAACTAGAATCTAATGACACTTTTGATTTAATTAGAAACTGGGCTAATGAAAGAGGTATATATGAAAATGGAGATACTAAAACGCAGTTTGTTAAACTTATGGAAGAAGTCGGAGAGCTCGGAAAAGCAATTCTCAAAGACGATAAAGATGAGTTTATCGATGCCATTGGCGATTGCGTTGTTGTACTTACAAATCTTTCCCACTTGGGCGGGTTCGACATTGAGCATTGTATTAGCAGTGCTTACAATGAGATCAGTGATAGAACTGGATCTATGGTAAACGGAACATTTGTTAAAGATGAGTAATTACACAGTAAAGACTAAAGACAAAATCGTACAACAAGTTATCGAAAAGATAGATCAACGTAGTCTGGTTGGTCAAGCTAAGTACGGTGCTACTATGATGGGTGAAATTGAAAATCAAGTAAAAGACTTAGATAGATTTTTAGTTGATGTTCAAGAAGAAATAATGGACGCATTGCTATACATACAGTCAGCTCGCCACTGTTTGCAAAACGAGATAGAAGAGTGTATGTTAAGAAGAATCGACATTATAGGCCAAAATGGTAACGATGGCCTTCATTACGATATTGAAGTTAACGATGAAGAGACCTTATAAAAGAAGATCAAAAAAACGCGGGCCAGTACAAGCAAAAAAAATAACATACGACGGTATTAATTTTGCTTCTGGCCTTGAGCGTTATATGTACATGGGTTTAAAAAGAGCTAAAATTAAAAACAAATATGAAGGTGAAACTTTTGTATTGTTAAATGGATTTCACTTTGAAAACAAATGTTATGCAAGACAGGCGAATGGAAAAGGAGAATACAAAGACAGAGGATCAAAACGTATACTACCTATTAAATACACTCCAGATTTTATTGGTGACAATTTTATTATTGAATGCAAAGGTAGGGCTAATGAGTCTTTCCCAATGCGCTGGAAGTTGTTTAAGAAGCTAGTTACAGAACAGTTTCCTGAATATGTATTATACAAACCACAAAATCAAAAAGAATGCGACGAAACAGTAAAATTGATTCTGGAAAATCAAAAAAAATAGCTAGAGCAAAATACAAAGAACGTCAAATTGACAAATGGATAAAGTGGAGTATTGATGTTAAAGGTTACGTCAAGTATAAACATCTAGTGGATTTACAAGAACGATATAATATTAAAGTTTATGGCTAAGTTAGCTTTATTTAAATACATTAAAAAAACAAAGGTGCGTAGGCCTGGGGTCCACGCTAAAACAAGAAATAGTAATAACAAACAAAGTAAAAATTATGTCAAAAAATACAAAGGGCAAGGCCGGTAAAGATTGGTCATTAAGTTTAGGAACATATCCAGGTATATTATTTGGTATGCGTACATACCACGGTGATACACATTCTCAAACTGTATTTTACTTACCGTTTATTGATCTTGCTTATGAAGTTGAAAAGTAATGGGACTGTTTGATGAGCGCATAGCGTACAAACCGTTTGAATACCCCGATTATTATACAGAAGGGTGGCTTAAACAAGCACAGGCATTTTGGTTACATACTGAAATACCTATGCAAAGCGATATAAAAGATTGGAAGGAAAAATTAAATGATAAAGAGAAAAACTTGGTCGGAAACATATTACTCGGTTTCGCCCAGACAGAGTGTGCGGTATCAGACTACTGGACACAGAAAGTTGTCTCATGGTTTCCTAAGCATGAGATACAACAGATGGCTATGATGTTTGGCTCGCAAGAGACAATACACGCTGTAGCTTATAGTTATTTAAACGAAACATTAGGTCTTGAAGATTATGAAGCTTTTTTACACGAGCCGGCGACTGCTGGAAGGTTTGACAATCTGGTTAGTTATAGTGGTACCGATCCTGTCGGGATTGGTCGCTCTCTTGCTATCTTTAGTGCTTTTGCTGAAGGGGTTAGCTTATACTCTGCATTTGCTGTACTCTATAGTTTTCAGTTAAGAAACTTATTGAAAGGTATAGGTCAACAAATGAAATGGAGTGTACGAGATGAGTCGCTTCATAGTAAGATGGGCTGTAAACTTTTCCGCGATATGTGCAAAGAAACACCTGGTTTATTAGAAGATTGTCAAGAAGATATAGCCGAAGCTGCTAAAACAATGGTAGACTTAGAAGAAAAATATATTGACAAAATGTTTGAAATGGGTGATATTGAAAACCTAAAAGCATCTGACCTTAAACAATTTATAAGAAAAAGAGCAAATGAAAAACTACAAGAACTTGGCTACCGAGCCTTCTTTAAAGTTAACGTTAAAGCGGCTGATAACCTTGATTGGTTTTATCATCTTACCGGTGGTCATACTCATACAGATTTCTTCGCTATTCGTCCAACTGATTATTCTAAGGCTAACGAAGGAGAAGACTTTGAAGACATTTGGTAATCTAATGTCAGAAGATGAAATGTGGGACGATTTAAGAAAAAGAAATGAAAGAATCAGAATTAATAAAAATGAAAAGACAGATAGAGGTCTTAGGTTCAATAACTCAAACGTTAATGACAGAGCTAGACAATCTAAAGACTTTGTCTTTTGGAACGAGCCAGATAATTAAAAATATGCCTGACTATGAAAAAGCGATCGAAAAGCTTAAAGAGGAGAGTGCTAGAGAGCATGGTGAAGGAGAGGAAGTTGTCTCCGACGGAAAGACTGGCTAATAGATTAGGTTATATGGGGACTGGTTTTTTTGTAACTGCTCCCCATATGTTGCCTGATACACCAGGTGTAGTAATATATTTTTTAGCTGGTTTGTTTTGCACACCACAAGTTTGGGTAGCAAAGCAATGGAACTTAGTAATAGTAAACTTAAACGTAATGATAGCGTACGCGCTACTATTTTTTAAATAATGTGGAATAACGATTGGAAAAAAGGTGTCGACTATCCTGCTTGGGGTGACACCGATGTATATAAAAAAACTATAGCAGGAGGTTATTTATTACCATGGGAATCACCGCGTGATGCTTACATGCGTGTAGCTAGCACAATTGCTAAGCGTTTGTATAAGCCAGAACTAACAGATACTTTCTTTGATTATATATGGAAAGGTTGGTTATGTTTAGCCTCACCAGTACTATCTAATACAGGTACTGATCGCGGTTTACCTATTAGTTGTTTTGGTATTGATGTTGGAGATAGTATAAACGACATTGGTACAAAGAATTTAGAAATGATGCTACTCGCAAAGCACGGCGGCGGAGTTGGTATCGGTATCAATATGATTAGACCCGCCGGCGCAACAATAACAGGAAATGGAACATCAGACGGAGTCGTACCCTTCTGCAAAATCTACGATAGCACAATTCTTGCAACCAATCAAGGATCAGTTAGACGCGGAGCTGCAAGCGTTAATATCAACGTTGACCACAGAGATTTTGAGCAGTGGCTTGAAATACGAGAACCTAAAGGAGATGTCAACAGACAATCGCTTAACTTACATCAGTGCGCAGTGGTTGGCGATAAGTTTATGCGAAAGCTTGAACGAGGAGATGCAGAGGCTAGATCTAAATGGAGTAAACTTCTTAGAAAAAGGAAAAGCACCGGAGAACCGTATATCCTTTTTAAAGGAAACACTAATAAAGCAAATCCAGCAGCGTACAAAGAAAACGCTTTAAAAGTGCATATGACAAATATATGTAGTGAAATAACTCTACATACAGACGAGTCACACAGTTTTGTGTGCTGTTTATCTTCACTTAATTTATCAAAATATGAGGAATGGAAAAATACAAATATTATATATGATGCTATTTGGTTCCTTGATGGAGTTCTGGAAGAATTCATTCAAAAAGCTAAAGGTCTCAAAGGCTTCGGCAACTCTGTACGATCTGCAGAAAAAGGCCGTGCACTCGGCTTGGGAGTCTTGGGTTGGCATACGTATCTTCAACAAAATGGAATCCCCTTTGAAGGACTACAAGCCCAGTTTCAAACAAGACGTATATTTTCACAGATTAAAATTGAAAGTGAACGCGCGTCAAGAGCTCTTGCTGAGGTTTATGGTGAACCTCTTTGGTGTCGTGGCACTGGCCTTCGCAACACTCATCTTAGGGCTATTGCTCCTACTGTCAGTAATAGTAAGCTTGCCGGTAATGTTAGTCCTGGCATTGAGCCTTGGGCCGCTAATGTTTTCACTGAACAAAGCGCGAAGGGTACGTTCATTAGGAAGAACAAAGAACTAGAAAAAGTACTTCGTAAAGTAGGTATCAACGTTAAAGAAACGTGGGATAAAATCATGGCTGATGGTGGAAGTATACAAGATATTGAAGAGTTAGATAACTGGGGATATGTTAATGGTAAGCTTACGATTATCGAAGACTCAAAATCGTACGATCTAACGGGCTTTGATAAAGTTAAAGATGTATTTAAAACCTTTAAAGAAATAAATCAATTAGAGCTTGTAAATCAAGCTGGTATACGTCAACAGTATATTGATCAGTCTGTTAGCTTGAACTTAGCTTTTCCTTCTGAAGCTACACCAAAGTGGATAAATCAAGTGCACATGGAGGCTTGGAAAAAAGGTATTAAAACTTTATACTATATGAGAACAGAGTCGGTGTTGCGAGGTGATATTGCTAAACAAGCAATGGATCCGGACTGCGCTGCTTGCGATGGGTAAATAATAAAGGGGCGTTAAGCCCCTTTTTTTTTCATGCCACATTACTTGATGATGATCTTCGTTTGCCCATGCCAACTTTCTTTTTTGCACTAACTACTTTTGATTTTTCACCTTTACTCATTTCACCCCAAGATTTAGGGCTATCTTTACTAACTCTTTTACTAGGCCTACAAACTTTAGTATTTTTGTTTTCATCAGAGCCACAGACGTTTCCTTTTTCATCTTTCCACTCTTCTTTGAACCAACGTTTAAGAGCTAAACCTTTTTCAGTCTTTCTAACCTTCATAGGTGAAGACTTACGACAACTACCTTTTGATCCAAGTTTAGTACCAGGAACTCTTTCGTAACCGTCCCAACATTTAAAAGGTGAGTTATTTAACTTAAAAGCCATTACTTAGTATTTTTGAAAGTAAAGTTATCACCTGATACAGCTAGTTTGTCTATAACCTCTGTTTGTAGATCTCTTAGTAGTTTTTCAAGTTTGTCTTTTTCAACAACCATACCAGCTACTTTATCTTCTAACGCTTCGTTCTTAGCTTTTAGTGATTCTACTTCTTCCGGATTCTTACCTATGAAAGTATATATGACAACTGACAAACTACCGACGAGCATACCAACAATAACTTTAAATATATCATTATTGGTATCAGGTATTTCTTTGTAAGCTAAAAATAATAGTAAACCCATCACCATAGCAAAAACGGTTGCAGCACCTATATATCCTCTTAATTCTTTATTTTTAAACATATTATCCTATATTACCTTTTCTTTTTCTACATTTAGCTATATAACCAGAAGCGTAGGCAGATGGAAATACATCATACTTAGCTTTTGCTTTACGATAGCAAGCGTCTTTCTTTTTTAGTGGTGTTGGCTTTATTTCAGATTTTTTACCTGTCCTTGGTACTGGTTTTATTTCAGCTTTTTTACCTCTTACTTTGTTTACGATAGTATCAGATTTTTTTGATTCATCTAAAGTCTGAAAAAACATAGGAAGTTTATTATAACTTTCTTGACCCATCGTATCAATTTGAGATTGAGTATAAGGTACGGTTGGCACATCTTTAGGGCCTCTAAAAACAGAACCTTGTATTCTGTCTGGGTGTTTTGTTGTGAGCTTTTTTGTGGCTCTAGTTTGTTTTAATGGTGATTTATTTTTCATATCACTTTGTATTTAGTTTTACCGTTTTCTTTATAAGCCTTCAAACACCTGTTTCTATTAGTATCTTCAGATACGTAAGATATATGCACCCAGTTTGGGTTATCGTCGTCTCCAAACTCCCATATCATTTGATCAAAGTCTAAATTATCTTTAATCCAACTATACATTTCAGCGTTTGTTTTGTGACCAAAAGTGTCGTCTATATCCATAGCTCTACCTTGGCAATGTTGTGACTTTGAACTACCTCCAATAGCTTTGTTAAGATCTGCGCTCCTATAAAAAGAATTTATAGCTATAGGACCATTAACCCACTCTCTAAGAGGCTCAAATATGTTTTCAGCGATAACTTGCATATTCGTTAATTCGTATTGACTAGGATTATTATCTATACCTAATCTCTGTGCTGTTCTGCTATACACGCCTTCTTTGTAGCTAATATGCTTACTGATTTTTTCCATTTAATTAAAAATTACTTGCTAAATTTATTTCATTTACTGCTTCTTGTATTTCAACCAACCCCACAGGAAGCGTAAGGTCAAGACCGGCTTTAAATATTTTTTCCATGCTACCAGACTTAAAAATAAGAACAGTAGGCACCATTCTAACCCTATACTTCTTTTTAGCTTGTGGTGCTTTTGATATATCAACTCTATAATATGATGCATTTTCTATTTTATCCCATTCGTTAAAACAATTTGCTTCATTAAATTTAGCCCAGAATTCAACAACTATTGTGCCATCATTATCATCACCAAAAGCGTTATCGTTACTTACAGTTTTATTAAAGTTACTGTCATCTATCCAGTATTTATCCGGAACATCTGACTGCGCGTACGTAAACGCACTAATTAAAAATAATATTAAAGTTCTCATTGGTTTTTTCTTATTTCGTATAAACGCTCGTCAATCTTTTTTAGATCTTCTAATATTTGATCAACATCTTCTTGTGTGTCCATAATTGTTTGACGAACCAATTCATCTTTTAAATCATATTCTGTTCTTGAGATTACTGGCTCAGGAAGTTCCTTAGCGAGCGCTATATCAGCTTGTAACGTGAAATACATTAAAGCTAGCGACACAACACCACCAATAATCATACCCATAGTTTTTAAGTCTAGAGTTATTTTAGTATTTTCACCTATTTGTTTTGCCATGACTATTTTTTAGCGTTGTCTATTTCTAAAGCTTTAACGACATATTTTAATTGTTCTACATCGTCTTGTAAGTATTGTATTCTTAGATCTTGTTTAGCATCATCAGGCAGCGCACCCATTTCGCCACGAGGCCATTTAATTCTAAACTCTTCATTTAACGCAACAGCATCTTGCATTCTAATTACATCTAACTGTAACTGAGCTATTTCGGCTGTTAACGTAAACCATACACCGGCTATAGACACTATACCTATTACAGCGCTTACAACAGCTTTTATGTCTAAAGATACTTTTGATTTTTCTGATATTTCTGCCATTACCTAAATGTAAAATTTATTCCAAAGTTTGAGTTAAATATTTTAGAGTCCCAAAATTTAGTGTACTCACCTTCTACAAATATACCTATTGACTTAGTTACTTTCCAACCAAACATCAAACCTGCTTGGTAATCGTCCCATTGCTCGCCGGCTATTAAATCATTATGACCGCCTTTACCCCAGCTGTTACGATGCAGGTAACTAAAATCCTCGTTGCCTTCCACATAGCTATGGTGAGGCATAATCCAATTGCCGTATGCGTGTAACCAAAAGTTATTTTTATAATGGTAAAAATCAAAGCCAACTATAGGTGCAATTTCAGCAAAAGGGTCTAGTTCAGACCATGCCTCCTGATTAAACCTATTCATTAAGCCACCAAATATGCGGTCTCTAAAGTCCTCATCGGTATACGCGACTATATTACCTTGACCATCTGTCCATAAATAATTATATATTTGAGATGTAGAACCATCTGGGTTATAAACTTCTGAAGAATAGAATGCGTCTTGAAAGCCATATTCATATCCTAAAGAATACCAAGGATTAGCAGGTATTTCTTCACCCGAGTATTCGTCTATCATTGTTTCATTTAGCCATATTTCAATTGGATTATAGCCATATGCTTTTTGATGTGTACGATATATAATACCTGCAGATATACTAAACTTATTACCTATAGGTAGCCTAGCTCTTACTTCACCAGACATATATTCAAATCCCACATTACCAGATTCTCTAGACTCAAATTTACCTATATGGTATTTACCTGTGTGTCTTACGAATAAACGTCTATTATCAAATTCGTTGCCGTCTACTCTTTGTTTTTCCCAGTGCAATAAATACTCTAAACCTTTTACTGCAGCTGTGGGTGCAGATAATCCTACATTGTTTTCTGTGCCGTTGTAAAAATTTGGTTTGCTTTCATAGCCAAACCTCGCTAGCTTACGCAACCCAATACCAACACGATAGTTGTTAGGGTGATATGTCGTTTGGTCTATAACACGAGGTATGTCATATAAATTATCTGGGTTTGTTCTAACAAAATACTTTGTTTGCTCTGACTTAGCATTACCAACGTTACCAGCGGCGTATACGGTGCCGTATTTCAAAAAGTCATCATAAATGCTTTTAAAAAATTGAGCGTTTACATTGCTAGCAAAAAGCAGTAAAAGTATTAAAATTATTTTTTTCATATTATGTAGGTTGTTATATGTGTAATATTACACGTTTTTGCTTGTTACTTACTTTTTTCTTGTCTTTTTTCTCTCATTCTTTTCTCGTAGTCTTTAACAGTCTCTGTGTTTTTAGATTTTTCTTTTATTTTTTTTCTAAGTCTACTTTCGTAGTAATTTAAACTTTCCATCTCAGGATAAGGTATGTTAAAGTCATCTTTTGGTAGTAAGTTCCATTTGCTCCAACCAGCTAAAAACGCAAATCTTGTGGCATAATCAAACTCATCATACATAGCGAAAGATATATTTTCTAATTTTTGTAATAATCTATCAGCTGGTATATTAAGTGCTACGTTTAAATATGTAGCGTATGTTTGCCACGTTGGATCTTGTGGATATACATACCATGTATCTGTTAAGTCGTAAAACTCTTTTTTCTCTCGTATTTGATTATAGATATCCATTCTGTCTATAGCAAATAATTTTCTAGTCTTGGTTGACATTGGCGGAGAAACAGAACTAGCCAAAAGAACCATTTGACCAATTTCAGGTCTAGCAGCTTTAACTAAATCAAAAGGTCCACCAATAGCATCTTTACCAAACTCTCTGTAAAGATCTCTTTGTATTTGCAGCAACAAAGCATTTTTTGCTAGTATAGATGAAATACCAACTCTAGCACCAAAGTTTTTCAATTGACCATCTATCAAAGAATTAACTCCAAAATATAAAGCCCCTCTAGTTGTTTCGTCCATTCTATCATCTTCTTCATCTCCCAAATCAATTAAATCTTTTAAAGACACGGCGTTTTGTAAGGCTGAAAATATTATAGACTGAACAAAAGTGTAGTACGTTAGTTTAGATATATTGGTTTTTAAATCACCTCTGTTATTTATTATATCTAAAGCAGCTTTCTTTGATAATCTAGCATATTGAAATGGAGTGTTAGCAAAAGCAAAAAGGAATCTACCGTAACTACCAATCTGCGCACTTGCTATTTTAGATGGATCACTAGACTGCTGGCTAACCTCAGCCGTTCTTTCAAAGTCTACCAAAGCTTTAGCACTAGCATTAGCGTCTGACATACCTTGTTTTTTGTAGGTGTTGAATCTATTTCTGTAAAAAGTAGCACCACCAAAAGTTATAGCAAACGAGTCAGCAAGTCTTGTAGGTGCATAACCTAGCTTAAAAAGTTTAGCTAAAAGATCGTTATATGTTTTTGATGTTTTGCCCATTTCAACAAGAATATCAGCTTCAACATCAAACTTCATGTTACCCATCCTGTCTTTTATGTAACTTGTATTCATAAGCATAGACACGTCAGACCAAAACTGCTTTTGATTAGAAAAGGCAGCACCAGCAGCTATGGGGTTGTTATCGGTCCAGTTAACAAAGTTAATTGTAGAAAGCAACTGTAAGCTAGCAGATCTCATGTTAAAGAACATTATAGTATTAACAGAGCCATTAAACCAAGTCATAATCTCGTTAACCATTGGACTAGCGTTTTGGCTTTCATTTCTACCTGTGTACATCCTTTTAAGGGAGCTTTCTAGTTCTTTAACGTATGTTTCACCTAGCAAACCTCTTAACTTTTCTTTTATTTGAGGATCAAATATTATATCTATATTGTCTTTAAATCTTTCAAAAAATATTTTTCTTTTACCTTCTGCAAACTTAACTATATCAATAGATAAAGTTTCGTGCATTTCACCTCTATACCGTACCCAACCGCCTTTGTTATCTAGTATTGTTGGTAGCATTGCTGCAAGCATCAAAAGCTTTTCATCTGACTTTATATAGTCTAATGAAGCTTGTATTTCTTTTGGGCTTAATATAGAAGGATCTATATCAGCTCCTTGTGTAGAAAACAAATAAGCTCTAACTATTTGATCTTTAGTAAACGGTTTACCTAGTATGTCTACTGTTTCTTTAAGTGTTTTAGCTGTAATACCAACATCACCAAGTAATCTATTAAAGTTAGCGTTTAAGTTTTGCTGAAAAACTCTATACTGCTCTTTAGCTTCAAAATAAGGATTCATCACTCTTTCTTTTATAAACTCTTGAGCGGCTTCACCTTTTTTACCTTCTGGCGTGAAAGCATATGTTAAACCTACAAAGTCTTCTAGTTGATAAGGAACATATAGATTGCTAAAGTTAAGTCCAGCTTTTCTACGCATGTTTCTTGCAGCAGCGTTAGATAATACTTCATTGGCTTTTATTTTACCTTTTGATTTCTGCTCAATGATCTCACTCATTTTTCCCTTCATACCAACCAACTGAGCTCTTGAGCCTGAATCACTCATTAAGCTTTTTATTTGATTGTTTATTTTATTATCAAAAGACAAGTCAAAAGCTTCGTTGTTTAGTATTATATAGCCAAAGCTACCATCAGCTTTAGGATATGTTATTGAAGTATAACCTTCAGACACTAAAGTTTCTCTTATACCACTAGCGCTAGCATCTTTTTCTACTTGCTTTTTTGTTAGTATGTTATTATCAACTAACCATTTAGCAAAATAACTACCATCTTCGTCTGGTATTCTAGACATAGCAACATCATAACCTTTTAACTCTATATCTAAAGATCTCATTATGCTAAATCCACCATTCCAAGAAAACTCTTTAGGCACAAATAAGTTTCCAGCTGAGCTAATTTTAACTCTTACACTAACATCACCATCCGATTTAACATTTGATAGTTGTAAGCCTTCATTGTTAAGTTTATACTTACCATCAACCTTAGTGTCTTCGTCTGTTGGGGTATGGTATAAATCTATAGCAGCGTAAGCATTACCAACTCTTATCATGTCTAAAACATCATTTCTAAATCGATTTAATGGTTGAGACTTGTAATCTATTATCTCGTTGTTTTTAATGTCTTCTAATACGTTCATAGCAGCGCTAGAGCTTAAACCGTTGTAGTTAGCGCTGTCTATGACTAACTGTGCTCTTGACCCTGGTCTTCTTGAACCATCAAACCTGTCAATTTGTCTTTGTATACTCTCGATGTAATCATTATCTATAAGAGTACCTAACAAGTCTTGTTTTTGTTTAAATAAATCTAAAAACTCAACATCGTTTTCTAGCATCCAGCTTATTTGATCTAAGCCAGCTTCTCTAGCTATTATTTCTGCTAAAGTATCTTTTCTAGTACCTTGTGTAGAAGGATTTACTAATTCACCAAAAAAGAATTTTATAAACTCTTCTTGATTAACTATTCTCTTTTTAGCTTTACCTCTACCCTTACCAGTCAAGTCTTCCAATCTACTATCTCTAACCTGCTTACCGTCTTTAGTTATTTTAAATATAAAAGGATTTGGTATGCCAGCCGCTTTCTCTTGTTTAGTTCTAGATGTAAGTCTGGTATTTATAACGTCAAAACCTATTATAGAATATATATCTTCCCAGTTTTGCTGCATAAACTCTCTATACGTTTGCCCTTTGTAGTTTTTCTTTACTTTACTACCCAATACATTTGTTTGAATATAAGGCTTTAGCATTACTTCAAGAGCATCGCCAAGTTGTTTTTTAAGATTAACACCTGAATCACCTTTAAAAGTTGATAAAACTTTTTTAGCAGCCTCTCTTATTTCTGCTTTAATTTCTGGCGTGAAAGCTAAAACTTCATCTACTATTACACCTTGTTGTTCGATGTATTCTTCATTACTAAAATTACCATAATCAGGTGTATAACCAAGTTGAGCGCTACCTATACTAGCTGTAGCATCACCCATAAACATCATAGACTTATCACCTATAAGTTTTTTAAGTATAGCTCCTTGTCTCTTAGGTAAGTTATCTTTTAAATAAAAGTTCCACGGTGCTAATGTACCTTCTGCTTTCTTTTTGTTATATGTCTTTTCGTAAGAATCGATCATCTTCAAGGCTTCAAGCTGCATTGCTTGCGCGTAATCTTCAGCTGTTAGATTGCTTTCTATATTTGGATTAAATGTTTTTCTTATAATGTTTATAATAGTACCTTGATTGTCTTCGTATATTTTATTTTTTAAAGCTGTTTTGTCAGATTCTTTAGTAGCTGGATCCATAAGCTCACTCCAATTGAGCTCATTTTTTCTTGTAATATCTTTTGCTTTTTTAGATAAACCAGGAGCAAACTTTAAGTTTTCTGCTAGCTCTTTTTCTTCTATTATTTGAGCACTTATAGCTTTTATCTTATCTACGTTTTCCTGTATTTTTTTAGCGGCAGAAGCGTTAGTACGCATCATAGGTGCTAAAATCTTATTCTCATCTACTAAAAGCTTCTTCTGCTGCTCTAAGCTTATTTGAGCTCTAGACTTTTTTTCGCCATCAATATCAGTACCACTTTTTATTACTATAGGTGCATTTTTACCTAAAAATTTGTTATAATTTTTAAGAAAGCCTAGCACAGAATTAGCATCGTTGTAGTTTACATTTAATCCTGTGTTATCGTTTATAATTTTTGAAATAGATTCACCAAAGTCTATAAACATTCTTTGAAATGGAGATTTAGGTTTTAAAGCTTTAAAAGTTTGTAGCACATCACCTAAACCAGCTAAAAACTCTTGGTTTAAATAGTCTCTAGATATTTTTGGATCTTTTTTTACATATTCCACCATCATGGTTTCAACAATCTCTAAAACCGCATTAGTTTCGATGTCTCCAGAATTACGCATGTCGTTTTTTAACTTAGATACAACACCATCTAACACTTTTGGGTCAACGGTATCTAATATAAAGTGATTAACCTCGTGACTAGCCGCAAAAGCAGATCGTAAACTAAAATCGTTTTGTCTAGTAGAATTATCGATTTGCTCATTTATTGTTTGTTTCACAACAAAAGCTGGCACTATATCTTCACCTTTGTATCTTATAGTCTGTCCAGGCGCTAAAGCTGCTCCTGAGGCCCCACCATTTAGTAACCCTTCAATATTTGCGTCTACTTTTATTTTGTATCTTTTTACAAATGCAGCTGCTTCTTTTCTAGTTCTAAATGTAATAAGTTGTTTATCAGCTAATTCACCTTCTTTTGTTTGATTAATTCTATTAGAAGCTCTGCTTATATCTTTACTAGCATTGTCTTTCTGCTTTGCTTTATTAAGTTCAAATTTAGCATCTGCAAGTCTTTCTTTTTGATTATTAACCTCTGCCTCTCTAAACTCAATATCTTGATCTGTAGCAGAAGGGTTGTTTTTTGCTTGCTTTAGGTTGTCTAGCGCTGTGTCAAGTTTAACTTGTTCATCAACAACAGCGTCTGTAACGTCAAATGCTTGTTGCCTGTTATTTTCAGAAACATTGTAAACATCGTTATCAACTATAACATCTCTTTTAGCGTTGGCTTTGTTAACTTTATCAATGGCTTCTTGTTTTGTTATATTGCCATCTTTAAGATCTTGTTTTATTTTTTGTTTTTCTAGTTTAATTAAATTTAGTATGTGATTTTTATTTTTAAATCTAGAGTATTGTAAACCAATACCATCTGTTAGATAATTATAAGAAGATCTACTCTTACCTAAACCGAAAAATATTAATGAACTAAGAAAACCTTGACCAGCGCCTTCTTTTATTCTTTTTGGATCAAAATCATAATAGCCAGTGCTTCTACCAACTCCAAACATAGATACAATCTCTTGCGTTGCTTCTGTAAGACTTTCAGACATTGACACTTTTAAAGCATCTGCTAATAAATCCTTACCACCAGACTTTTTTACAGCTTTTCTAAATTCACCTCTAAGTAAAGATCTCCAAGCATCTCTAGGTATAGCTTTGCCAGATTTTGTAACAATAAACAAAGATGAAGCAAAGTCAAGGCCAGCGTTAACAATTCCAGCTTTTATAGCTGTATCAGGATCATCTTCACCTGCATCAATTATTTCTAAAAGCATTTGAGCTTTTTCTTCGCGACTAGCCATACCCCAAGCAAGAACACCGTATTTTTCTTCAGCTATTTTGTATATTGACTCTGTGTATACGCCACCAGCTTCCTGCATATAAGTACCACCACCAAGAGTTAAAATAGCTTGCGCCATCTGAGGTAGTTGCTCACCAGTCATTCTTTTTATATCTGACCAGGTAATGCCGTCTTCATCAAACAATTCAGTCTTGTCCATTAAAGCTAGAACTTTAGACATCTCTTCGTTTTTTTGAAGATTATTTATAAATCTTACTTGTAAGTTTTTCTTTTTACTTTGAAGATATTCAACTGGGTTTTTATGCTTAGTTAAAAGTTTAGCAACAATTTTTTCACGCTCTTCAGCGCTTATACCGTATGCTCTACCTAAAGCTCTTTTTATATCTGGCGAAGATTTTGGATATAAAAGAACAAAATCAGCTACCGATAAGTTATCTTTTGCTATTTGCATTAACTCTTCTTCAGAGTATTCGCCAGATTGATAGGCTTTTATTAAGTTGTTTACACCTTTCAACTCTTTAGAGTCACTAGCCATTTGCTCGCCAGCATTACCTAATTTCCACTGTCTAGTAAACCTGTAAAGACCTTCTGTAAAATCCCAACCTTCAGCCCAATTTGGTATTACCTTAGTTTTGTTAAACTCTTTTATGTCTATACCTAAATCATCTGAAACAACACTTGTAACTTTACTAACTAAGTCCCTATAACCAACGTCTGAAACTAGCTCTTGTTTTAGTATCTCTAACTGATAGTTTTCCATTTCAGTTTCGATTTTATCTAGTTGATCTTGATCGATAAAATCTCCTTCTATTGACTCTATTATTTCTATTTGTTTATTATAAAAATCTTCTTCGTGTTTTTTAAAAAAGTAAGGTAAAAACTCTTTATTCATGTAATCACTTTCATGAATCAATTCATCTACAACGTCATCAGCGTTTTTGATTAACACTTCTTCTGTTCCGCCTTGATCATAAAAGTCTTTTATATTTAAATCGTTTTTAAGGTTTTTAATTTTAAAATAATCTTCTTTTATTTGATCTTTATCTAAAAACAAAGGTTCTAGTATACCTTTAGGATCTTTTACACCTTTTATCTTTATGTCTTTGAAGTAATTGTAATAAGACAATTTAATGTCTTTAGGTGAACCTGTAGGATTTGATATAAGTTTACCAGCGTAGTAGTATCTTTCTTCTAAATCTTTTTCTTTTAAAAATTCATATGTACCTGTAGCTGACAAAGCTTGGTACATATTATTCATAAAGTCGTCTATTTGTTCTTGAGATGTTCTTTGATCGCCGTAAGTTAATCCTAAATCTGTAGTGTATGCTTCAGGATCAGCAGGCCCTTCACTTTGAGGTATTGGTAAAGATAAGTCCGATGAAGTAATTGCCGATGTGGATGCCAAATCTTCTGCGGGCTCTGCAGCTGCATCCGTTGCAACATCGCCCTGTTGCTTTCCCTCGCTATATGCGTTTACAAAAACATCATAATCTTGCGTGAAAAGTTTCTTAGAGTTTACAACGTCGTATACTTTTTTCTTATATTCTTCGTTACTCCAAGCTTGTTTAAATTTATCAAAGTCTTGTGTGAATAATTTTTTATCATACAAAACATTGTATAGTTTTTCTAGCATGTTATTTTATTTTAATTTGATACGTTTAATACACCTTCATCATCAGCAGCGTCTTCACCGCCTGTCATGCCTTCTATTCCATAAACAAAGTAGTTAGCTGTTTTTGGATCCATGCCAGATGTTATAAGTAAATCTCTGTAGAATTGATCAAAATCGCCAGCGTTAACAAAAGGGTCTACGGCTTGATATTGAAATACATTACCTAAATCTCTACCTTGGCCTGTTAGGTTTACAAATATTCTATCACCAGCACCAAATCTTTTGTTATACTCACCTTGCACGTCAAAATCTGGAACATCCTTGTGTTGTTGTTTCCACATTTCGTAGTGTCTATTTCTATCTATATATCTGTTAGCCATGTCTGGGCTATTCATGCCTATAGTTTTTATGTATAAATCTGATAATTCATTAAATCTACCATCAAAATTTGCTAGCATGCTAGGATCGTTTATTCTATCAAACATATCTTTAGCTCTATTTTTTATGTTTTGAGCAAACTGTTGGTTTAACATAATATCTTGTCTTTGGCCAGGTGTAAACAAGTCTGTCTCTTCGTTGCTAGTACTAGTACTGCTAGTTCCACTTGCAGCTTTTCTGTCTTTTATAGTCTGAATATCAGCAGCTCTTCTTGACTCGTATCCAGTATCAGCAGATTGTTTTAACATGTTCAAGTATTGATCTACCACAACATCAACAAGTTCGTCGTGTCTTTCTTCGTTAAAAAGAAGATCGTCATCTAAACCTAAACCATCTGGTATGATAAAATCATCAACAGCTAAAGACAAAACTGTTTCTCTACCACCTTGCATCATATGGTTTCTAAGTTGCATTTCAACAAACTTAGCCATAGCTGGCGTCATTTTTTTACTGCCATTATACAAAGTTTTATTCATTTCTATAATCTTTGTGGCTGTATCAAAGTCTTTATTAAAATACTTAGGTAAATCGTTTAAACTAGTTTGAGATAAACTTATGTTACCTAGTTCATCTTGAACCTGTTGAACGAAACTTAAACTACCACCTTCACCAACCTCAATGTCAAGCTCATCCGTAAGTATACTAGACATTAAACTTATATTGTTTGGATTATTAGCTTCAGACAATAATCTATTTTGAAAGTCAGGTAGCTCTTCTGTTTTTAGTTTTTTAAATAAATCAAACTGATTACTAAGGTTTTTAAATGAGTCACTTATGGAGTTCATTTTAGACACAGCTTCCATATATGCAGTTGTGCCTGGTGCAAATCTACCTATAACTTTACTTGCGTTAGTATACTCTCTTCTTTTACTTACTAAAAATTCGTTTATTTTGTTTCTGTACTTTGGAGATATCTTACTTATGTTTGGCAAATCACCTGCTAGATTTTCTACGTATTGAGAAACTTTAGCTTCAGCTGCAGCTTTATTAGCCCTTCTACGTCTGTTATTGTAATCTATAACTCTTTCAGCTCTAGCAAAAGGTTGTGCTAGGGACAAAGAAGGGTCATAGTATCTACTATTGTAGATAAGACCTTGCTGTGCTATTAATTCATTTTGTTTTGCCATTATCAATCTCTTTTCATTGCGTCGAAGCCTTGAGCAGCTCCTCCAACTAAATTACCTACACCACCCATTATTGATTGCGTAGCTTGTTGTCTAGCTTGATTTGCAGCCGCTAGTCTTTGCTGCGACATACCCATCAATGTTTCAACTTTATCCTTTTGTAAGTTTCTAGAGTAAACCTCACCTTGTCTTTCTTGTGATTGTAACTGTCCAGCCATGTTAGCTTGAGCCATCTCGTTAGCAGACTCTTGTTGAGCTATACTAGCTGATGCACCTTGTAAATTTTGAGCTTGTTGACCAGCCATAGCTTGAGCTAACGCAGCTATACCAGATCCACCAGCAGCGCTAGACATCGTATCCATAGTGTTAGCAGCAGCTTGTTGTTGTTGTTGCGCTGCGAAATCAGCCGCTTGAGTGTTTACTGTTAAATCTTCATAAACGTTCTCTTGGTTTAGGTATGGATTAGATGTGTCTAAACTTTGATAATCCGCTTTTCTTCTTTCATATTCTGCTTGTGCATTACGTTGCTCTTGTTTTCTTGATCGGCTACCTATAATGCCTCCAGCTATACCAGCTAGACCTTGAACGCCTTGCATTATGGCTCCTATTGGCACTTTTAGCGGTGATGGTTTCATATTGTTATTCATTATAAGTTATTTATATTAATATTATTACACTTTATCACTAAATATTAACTACTTAAGAATATCTCTGAGTTAACAGCGAAAAGCTCTTTTTTAGTTGTAGACGTTATTTCAAAATCAACGTCTGCGTAATAGCCTATAACACCTGACGTGTTTGTTACTGGTGATTTAGCAAAAAATATAAAATCACCGTTAGAAGGCCTTAAAGCGTTGTCAGGCGTGTCACATGTTACTGAAGTTTTAGTTACACCTATACACGGTCCTATTTGAAATACACCTGATGAATTTTTAAAATAAACTATATCAGCTCCAGCGTAACCAGTATTTGAGTCGCTGTTAGACTGTATAGATACGTTTATTGGGTTGTTAAAGTTTAATACTATAGTTGCCATATGTTTTTATATTATGCTGTACACGTAAACTTAGAACTAATAACACCGGTGTTGCTTATAGTAGCAGTAACACCTTGATAACTACTTATGTCGTCTGGATCATTTACATATGTGTGAAATTTATATGTATTACCATTTCCTACCAAAACTTGAGTTTCTTCTGGATCTAAATACACTATTTTACCGTTAGCCCATGTATTATCCTGTGGATAAGCTAAAAAAGTAGTATGATATGCAGTTGCACCACAACCATTATTTGTTTGAACATAAGCAGTTCCAAAGTTAGCATTGAAGCTAGTGTGTAAAATATTCCAACCTGTACCCTCTGTAGGGTGACTAGATATTTTTATATATGCTACTGTGTTAGTAGTAGCAGACTTAGTATAATAAAGACAAACGTTACCATTGTTTAAAGCGCCACCCGTAATAAGACTGTAATTGTTACTAGTTGTAGATTCAACTCTACCAGTTTGAACATTAACTTGTTTTATTGTTGTTGAGTTTGACCCTCTTGAAGGCGCTAACTCGCTTGTGTCAGCAGGAAAATTACTTCTATTTACAGCAGAAGCAATAGAAACTATATCATCTGTTATAGTTATAGTTTGATTAGCGTTTCCGGTTCTATTCCACTTATCGGCAGCTGATGTACTCCCGTTAAAGTCAGCTGCCGGAGCATTTCCTCCTGATCCAACGTATGTGTATTCACTTAAACCTGTCGTTTGGCCGTTACTTGGAATATCATTACTCCCAAAATCGTTATCACCAACATAAAGCGAATCTGCAACAACTTCCATGTCAGCTATGTTATTAGAATTACCATTTGTATCAAACAATATTTGAAATCTATCAAAAACATCAAAAGAATCACAATGAACTTTAAAAGTTCCAGCAGCAGTCCCTAGCGTTACTGCTATTAAGAAAATACCAGAGTTACCTGATGTTGAAATTGCAGCTCCAGGAGCAACGCCTATAGTTGCCGATGCTGTTAAATCAGATGTTTCAGTAGATCCGTCGCTAACTCTAAAAGTAAAAGAGTCAGTTAAATCATTACTATTATCGTGTTTGTAGTATATAGTTGAACTGCTTAGTGTTGTTGGTGTGCTTGTTATTTGGTTTTGTAAAGCTGAATCTGTAAATAGCTGACCGCTAGCATCTGATCCCGCAGAAGGTAAACCTGTTATTTTATAACTTAAAGTGTCACCGTCTGGATCTGAAGGGCTTGAAAGTGTTGCTAAGTTTAATTCTTTTGATGCTCCTTTTAATAAAGAAAAAGTAAAACCGCTAGCTGTAGGAGCTTGGTTTAAATTAACATTTGCTGTAGCTGTTATATTTGCTGTTGTAGAATTACCATCAGATATTTTAAATGTAAAAGTGTCTGAAGATGTGTTGGTATTATCATGTTCATAATAAACAGTATTACCAGATAATGTAGCTGGCAACTCATTAGACAATATTTCATCTGTTCTATTTGCATCTGTAAAAAGTTTACCATTTGTTGGTAAACCTGATATTATAAACGCAAGCCCATCACCTTCAGGATCACTAGCGCTAGATCTCGACTGTAAGTTTAAAGTTATAGGATCTCCTTGGTTAACATTAAACGTGAAAGGCGATCCAGTAGGCACGTTGTTTATATACGTATCTAAATTAAGCGTACTAGTTAAATTTGTGTCTTCTGTGGAGTTTAAATTAACAAGCACAGCAAGTGTTACGCTAGTTGTGTTGTTGTTAGTTATTGTTATAGACTGTACATCAAAATTTATACCACTAGTTTGACTTTGATTGTTAAAAGCAGATGTAGGTATAGTTTTTAAATACAAAGCAACCGTTCGTGTTACTGTAAAGTAGAAAGTGTATTGTTCATTAGTATAAGATGTAGAAAAGTCAACCTCATCTATAGGTAGATTTATGCTTTGATTTGCAGGTACAGTTACTGTAGAATCTGAGCATGTTAACCCTAAAGTTAATATAACGTTTGATTGTTGAACTATATTAACTGATGTAGGTTGGCCACTTGACGTGCCAAATGTACTAGACAGGTCTCCAGATATTGTTATAGTATAAGTTTCGCTGCCTGAAGATATACTTGGAAAAGTTATATAATAATCATAAGTACCAGTGCTGTCTAGTGTTATATTTGATATTCCTGCAACACTACTATTGTTAGAATCAACAACAGCAACGCTAAAAGTAGCGCCAGGTGTTCCATACACCCTATACAATCTAGTTTCTCCAGAATTTGGTATTTTGTTAGTAGATATACTATAAGCTGTTATTTCTGTTGTAGTTGAAGGTATATCTATAGCTGTACCAGTAATTTTTATTTTATCACCAGTTACGTTTTGATTTGGAAAATTGTAAGAAACTGTAAAAGCTCTACCTGTTATATTGTTGTCACTGTCAGTTGCATCTGAGCTACTTATGGTGTATCTAGAACTATCACCTATAGCTATTTCACAAGTTGGTGCAGTTGGAAAATACTTACCACTTGCAGCTGATATAGTGCGGGTAAAAACTGTAGATGAAGAATTAAACTGACCAGAAACAGGGCCCCAGTTGCCTGTAGTTGTGTTGGCTACAGACAAACCGCTACCTATTTGCTCAAAAGTACCTTGAACTGTAAAACCTTGTAAAGTTGCAGATCCATCGATATCTACAATAAGCGTAGTATCTGACGAAGGCATGACAAAACTATTAGTTAAATCTACAGCAACCGCGATAGTGTTTCCAACACCGCCACCAGTTCCAGTGTTTATTAAAGTAACACTTGTTACACCAGTGGGTAAAACAACTCCGTTTTGACCATGTTGAAACGTCAAACTATTACCGTTTGATGAAAACGAAACATTAGAAACAGTAAAATCTGCAGCATTTACAACATAACCTGTAGCTGGTGTTATTGTTAAAGTCGCATTATCACTTCCTATAGCTTGACCGCCTGTTTTAGTTAACGAAGCTGAATTTATACTACAATTTATTAGTGCCATATTAATTTCCGTCTTCTTCTATTGTTAAAATAAAGTCACTCTTAGTTGTGCCAGTTATTGATCCAAGTATATCTATGCCTTGCGTTGAAAACTCTTTAGTATCTAGAGTACCAGCTTGAAAGTTATTATCCCATGTGTTTTCAATGCCTTTTATAAAGTTATAATATATACCTTCTTTATTAGAAAAGCTTGGAACGCTACCGTCTTGTTGATCTGTAGATATTTTTGGACAAGTCCAACCAGAGTCTCCTTCGTAAAATATTGTTTTAAAGTTTTTTATTTTTGATGGTGACTCGTTAAATACTAGCTTTACTGTTGATTTGTATTGAGTACCATAAAAGTTATTTCTTGTTTGATTGTCATGTGACCATATGACACCATCTTTAAATGTGTAATATATGTTATTTAAAGATACACCAGCTTCAGCTACAAAAGATTTTCTAGTTGGCCAACCTCTAACTGTTTCTTCAAAAGAAACTGTTTCATCAGAAAAACTAACATTGTAGCATCCAGAGTCTTCGTCGTAGTTGCCAATCATTGTGTTTTCTGAAGCAAGTTTATCTGAAAAATAATCGCTCATGCCGTTTGAAGATATTTCTTCTAAACCATCTCTTGATAGCCTTAAAACAACACCTCTATTTTTATCTGTGAAGTAAGATCTAAAACCATAATAAGCATACGACTCTGGGTTTTTAGATATACCATATTCACCAACAAAAGGTATCGCTTGACCTAAAACAGCCGCGTTAGATGTAACGTTAGCAGATCCGTCTGCGTTAAATAAGGCATCTTTCTGAGCTAAAATCTTTAAAACTTTATCTTCACACATTACAACTAAATCTGTGTCTCTAGCGTGAAGTTTTTGTATTGATCCATTTGCTGGATTTAAGTCTTTAGTTATAGGTTGAGCTTGTATAAACTGATTAAGTTTGTTTGTGCCTGTTAAAGAGTTGAATATTTGAGAAAATATTAAACCTGATCCTCTTCTTTCTTCTTGGTATGGCTCATCTAGTGTTGCAGATACTTTTACACCTTTACCTATTCTTACAGCGTTAAAATCATCTCTTATTCTGTCAGACTCTACACCATTGTTAAACGAATAGCAGTTGAACCAATCTAAATCGTGAGTAGATGGCAACGCTTCAGTTCCGTGTTGAGCGATTGGTATATTATCACTAGCTTCATAGTATATATCAATGTCAACAGTTTCATCGGGCTCAGTTTCAAAAATAGCAGGGTTTTTTGATGTGTACGTTCCAGATTCTTCATCTACTATTCTTAAAAACTCTAAATTAGTGGTAGTACTTCCACCTACTTCTGTTAACTGTAAAGAGTCATCTGGTGACCAAGTTAGAGGTTTATCTAGTTCAATTGTAAATCTTATTAATCTCGATGAAGCGAACTTTCCTTTTTTGCTGCCTTTATAAGTAACACAATGAACTCTAGCATAATCGACTATTTCATATATAGTGCCATCTGGATCATCAGTCCATCTTATCTTTTGTCCAGGTGACTGTAAAAAATTAGCTGTATCAGCTGCGTCTGGAACTTTATTTTCAAAGCCCCACCAATAACCGTCCCATGCGCTTCTTGCCGCGCTACCACTACCAGGTCCCCATTTAAAATAACATATATCTATGTATTTTGAGCCCACTCTAGTCCCTCTACCTCGTTTCGCACCAACGTTAAGCGTTTCTCCAGGAAGATTACTATTATGTGGTAACAATCCCCCTTGAACAGCTGTATGATAACGAGGCTGTGAATTATCTATATGCCAACCTCTATCGCCAGATTTCCAGTTATCATCATTATCTCCAAATCTAGTCATTTTACCAAGAGTGCGAGTAGAAGCTATAGCATAACCTTCTTTTTCGTTTACCGATGTTATTCTGTCAACTAAAGCTTTATCACTATATATTTTTGCAAAAAATCTACCAGCAAACTCTGGTTTATTTTGTATTTCTTTTTGAAATATATTTATACCTAAACCTACAGCTTCTTGACCATTACTTGTAGCAAAAGCCATACCAGATAGTGGTTTATTTAAAGTAATCTTGTAATGAGCATCGTTACCAGATCCAACTTTTTGTATACTTTCTATATCATAAAAAACAGGTGTTGTATTTGTTTCTGTAAATATTTTACAACAAAGCTGTGGTTCACCTAACAAAGCGTTGTCTCTAGAATCAGCGCCAGAGTCAACCCAAGCTTGATTTAGTATTTTTAAAGTTAAAGCAGTTTCAACTGGCTGACCGTCAGATACAAAGGTGTTATTATTACCCGAACCTTGTATTTTAGCTTTGTTTACATTTTTTGTTTTTATTGTGTCTGGAGCTTCATTTTCTAAAGCTATAATTTTGTATCTAGCTTCTTCATCAACAAAGTTGTTGCTATCGTGTTGTTTTTTTAATATAATAAAGTCATCTTCTTTTATTTTATTTCTTTCTGAAGATGGAAAAGATATCCAAACATTATCATCTGACTCAACGTAAAATCTATCCATTGATAAATTATAGTACTCGTTTGAATTTTCTTTAACAAAAAACTTAAAATGAGTAAAACCTTCTGGAGGATCTGATTCTATTACCGCAGATATTCTATTATTTAAGTTTGCTGATGTTTTACCTAATACAGTAGAACTTGTTTCTGATGAAAACACTGGTGTTTCTCTACCATGTTCATCTCTATAAGCAACGCCAATTTGATAAGTTCTTAAAGTTTTTATTGATTTACCAGCTGATTCATTAGTAATATTCCAAGTTGGGTAATTGTCAATGTTTATAGATACTTTAGGTTTTACAATGTCACCGTTTGCATTTTTTATATCAAAGTTCTGTAAATAATTAGCATAAACTAGCCTATTGGCAATTATTTCTTGAGATTTTGCTTTTCTTGGTACATTATCAAACGGTCTTAGTATTTGATTAGACTCTATAACCTTGCTTATTATTTCAGATTTTATACTATACTGATTAGCAAAGTTACCAGAAGAGTCTTTTTCAATTGTATCTACAACATAAACATTTTGGTTTGAAGAATCTTTATATAATATATCTATTTTTTCTACATCGGATGGAACTGTCCCACTTGACGCGAAGTTTTTTACTTTTAAATTTCTAACCGTGTTTTTCATTAACACATTGTAACCTTGCTCTGGGTTATATTCAAAAGCTTTTTCGTCAGGTAAAAATGCTGGCTCAGAAAAAGGAGAAAAACAAGAAACTTGATTATCATTGTATATATATCTATACGCAAACCTAGCAAACTTAAACTCAAACATGGGTGGAGTTTGTTCTAAAGTTACCTCCCAAAATGTACTCGTTGCTGGTGCTGTGTTAATAGACAACACGTTTACTTTAGCAAAGTTTTGAGTATTACCTGTTGGTACTTCAAAAACTTTAACTCTAGCTATATGATCTTCATCATCTTCACCGTTTGAAGCCGTTAAAACTAAAGTATCACCAACATTATAAAAAGGATAAGGTTGATTCCAATACATAGTAACAGCAGTACCTGGATCAAATGGTGTTGGTTCACCATCTACATTGCTACCTAAAGCTCCATACCAACCTGTATCTACATTAGTAACATTGCCATTATCGTCAAGCTGCTTTGTTCTGTACATCTCCAAAGTGGGGGCTGTAATAGGTGATTTTTTTATTACGGTTACATCTGATTCTATAAAATCTCTACCGTAAATTTCAGTGTGAGAAGTGTCTCCTGAGGCTGCTGCTGCAGTTTTGAATCTTTCTATGTTGATACATTTTGGCTCATTTAAGTCATCAGTAAAAAACAACAAGCCATCGATTATATTTATACCTGTAATAAGAGTATTTGATGAAAATTTTAAAACGTTGTTTTTATCTATAACAACAGGAGATACAACTTTAGTTGTTTGATCAAACTCTAGTATACCATCTTGATTGCTACCACTTAGAAGCCAATATATTTTTTCATTTCTATCGTATCTTATAACACCTACTGTTTTACAGTTATCAAAACCATAGTAGTTTGTGTCAGAGTCGTTTAAACCCCATTGAGTGTATGAGTTAGTAACCTCATTATAAGATCTATTAAAAATAGCTGTGTTACCTAATATATTTTCAATTGCACCTACGTCCGCACCCTCAGAACTAGATATCTTTATATTCAAAGCATCTCGATACTGGCCATTGGGAATTAATCTTTCGTCCAGGTCTTTATTCATTTTACCTGCCGAAAAAACATTTTTAATTTCAGGCATATATTAGTGTTTTATAACTTTAGACTTACCTCTCATTACTTGAGTAAGCTCCTCTATTTTTAAATTAGATAGTCTTAACTTAGCTTGTCTAGCTTTTGCAAATTTACCTTTTTGAAATCTTTGAATTATATATTCTGGAACATTAGCTCTTGTTGACAGTATAGCGTGAGCAACGTGCTGATACACGGCTTCTTCAGCAAACTTGTGAACTATCATATCCGCGTCTACAGCTAAACCGTCGCTTATGTATTTTAAAGTAATAACTTTGCCAGTCATTGACGAATCAAAGAATATTTTACTTTTAAGTGGATCTATAAAGTAAACACCGTTTGTTTGTGAATTTTCTGGCTCCATGCCATATCTTCTGCCAAATAATTGTAACAACCCAGGATCGTTTTCTAAATCATCTAAGTTGTCAGTTGATGCATTACTAGTGTCTGATTTAAATTTCTTCCAAGTTTCAGATTCGTTGGCTGTTAGTATCTCACCACTTTGATAGTCAAACAAATATTCATATTTGTCATCTTGAAGTATAGGTAGTGGATTACTAGTTTTTCTAGCAGGATATAAAAGCCTTTCAACACCACTTTGATCTAGCCAACTAATTTTCACATAATTAACATAGTCATGTGGTAGTGGCATTTGTAAGCTTGGTGGTATTTCTATTTCTTGAGACTTTTCACTTTTAAATATATCATAGCTAAACTCTTGCATAGCTCTTTTTACATGAAAAGCTACATCTGTTCTTTTTATTTTAGATATAATTTTATCTTCACCTACATAAGCTATAATAAAATTATTAACTAGCTCTTTTAGCTTTATAAACTGGTAGTTTCCATAAACCTCATCGTTAGTACCCCATAAATTATCAGGGCCGTAATAGTATTGATACTGTGTTCCTTCAAATAAAGCCATTTATTATTGTTTTTCTTGTTGTGCTGCAAGCATATCTTCTTGCATCGCTAATTGATATACTGATAAATCTCTAACTAAAACACCAGCTAAAGCTAATATTTTTGTTACAATTTCTACTTCCTCTGAATCATGAAGATCAAAATCATTACTACCTGTAGCTTGATATTGAGCGTTACCTAAAACAGTGTTATAGTTCCAAATAACTCTATCAGGTCTTTTCACGTAGTTTATAGTTACTGGATTCGTTCCAGTTGAATCAGAAGTTATTTCTGATGTACCATAAACTCTTATACCGTTTTCATCTCTAGTATAAATAGGAAAATCATCTGTTGGTTTGGTTATGGCCGAAGAGTTTATATATAAATACTCGTTTCTGTTGACTTTTTCAACTTCAGAGCTTTTATATATAACTGTGCCTAACCTATATATATCTGTAGGTAGATCGTAGTGTGGAGGTGTAGCGTTTTCATCATAATCAAGTGATGCTTGCTTTTCAAATATATTTATTTTTTCGTTCAATATGTTTAACATGTCTGAATACTCTGTATCATTACCATGCAATCTGCTAAATTGATTTATATCGTAAAAATACTGCTCAAATATATCCATTTGAACTTGATTGGCAAACAAATTAAATTCTTCAGGTGTTAAATAACCTCTTTGCTCTTTATTTAACACAGCGAGCACTCTTTGATATACGGTATCTACACTTACTGCCATTTTATATTTTTTATAGTAGTTAGGCCACGTTAAGCGGCCTAACCGCTATAAGTGACTTTATTTTAATCTTTTTTCAATACTTGAGTAAATCTCTACTCCTTCATCTGTTTTAAACCAAGCAGCTAGTGCTGAATAAGGGTTTTCTTCAAAAGGTACAGATAACAGTTTTCTACCTGTTGACGCCCAAGTAAAGTTTCTTTGGTCTTGACTTAAATCAATAATACCGTCTTCTACGGCTTTTATACCAAAATTTCTTAATTGTACGTTGTCATCAGACGCTAACTCTAAGAATAAAATAGGATTTCTACGTGCAAACAACAGCACGTCTCTTTTAATCTCCTTAGAAGTCATAGAATTAACCTTACTACCAACCTCTACTCTTAATATAGCTTCTAAATGATCAATATCTAAGTTTTTAGCAGAGTTCAAAGCTTCAATTTCAGCTTCAAGATATGCTAAATCGTCATTTGCTTGTTTAACATTATCTACTTCGTAATATATACCACCATTTAGCGGGTGATAAAGCGATAATAGTTTTTGTAGTGCTACATTTGCTTTTGGCACAAATAAAGTTCCATTTCTAAAAACAATTTGTTCTAATGTAACTTCACCTTTTTGCTCATCAACAAATGGCGTGCTTTGGTTTGTAGCGTATCTTAATTCTCTTTGATAACCTTTTTCTGGATCAAACCATAATAAAGATCTTTTAACAGAGTGTTTTGCTGGTATTGTAGTTATAATGGGTTTTTTGTTACCAACTAGTTCGTATACTCTGTCTTTTTGTTCCCATACCGCAGGTGCGGTTTTTTCTTTTTTTGCCATGATATGATATAATAAAATTATTAAAAATGTAAGATTTACCCCCGAAGTATATCGAGGGTAATCTTACTTTAATTTACCGATTACGGATTAGACGCAGTGTCTTTCAACAACACAAAGTTGTTAGCACCTTGAACACACAGACATCTTTCTGATAAGAAGTGTACGTTCATTTCGTCAATGTCAGAAGTATAGTTACCTCCAACTGAACCAGTGATCCAAGACTTCATTCTTCTGTCGTCAGCTTCAGAAGCTCTGTAGCGTACGTGTAAGAATGGTCTTTGAATGTTCTTACCAAGCGTTTGGTCGTAAACTGTAGAAACACCAGCAGGTACAAGTACACCGTCGATATCATCAGTTAAACCACGAGTAGCAGCGTCATTCAAATATTTCCAGTCAGTTTTGTAGAAGTCATAAGAACCTCTGCGGAAACCGCTAAATCCTAGATTAAGCGCCATATCCTCAGAATTGTCAAATACACCGTAAGATGTACCGCCAGTTCCGTAAGAATTAGCTCTTGCTAGCATGTTGTCGATAGCTAAAGATGTACCTCTATCTAAGAAAAGCATGTTTTCTTCAATAGCACCTTGCTTATCAAGCTCTTGTAGAATTACATCAAACTCAGCAAGACCACTCAAGCCAGTACCGTTGTTAAAGTCATGATCGTTAAAAACAAGACCTCTACTTTCGATAGCAGCAAAAAGACCTTCAGTACCTTTTACAGTTTGAGAGTTAGCATCTGTGATTGTTTCAGTTGCTTTTTCAGCTTCAACCATAGACATCTCTAGGTAATCTTCAAATCTTAGTCTAGTTTCATGCTCTGACTTTAGATACCATAGATATCCAGAAGTTCCAAGCTCAGTAGTTACTTCGATCCAACCGATCTGAGCAGTGTCAGAACCATTGATTGAATACTTATCTTTTATGATAATTGGACTGTTAGTAAACTTTTGGAAACCAGCGTCGATAGACTTTTGCATTCCAGCAGCACCTTTACCAAACTCAGAACCATAAACAAATACTTTAAGGTCAGTTGGGTTAGAAGCGGCTACGAATGAAGCTGGCCAGTCAGCTTGAGTTAATGGATATGCCTCTAGCTCTCCAGTTGCAGCATCAACAGAAGTAACGAAAGCTTTTACAGTTACAAAACCTTTAGATACTATGATAGTTTGGTTAGCTCTGATAGCGTGACCTTGAGCATTTCCTCCACCGTCAAGCACAACTAAAGTGTGATCTGTAGCGTCATTATTTGTTTTAACTTTTACTGAATCATAAGCGACGTGTAGTCTACCTTGTTCAGACCATACGACTTCGTCAGAAGCCATTGGCATTTCAGCACCTACCATACGTAGAAATGAAGAGATAGATCTGTTTCCATATCTTTCAACTTCTTTTTCATATACTTCTGGCAAGAACTGTTTTGTGAAATCAAAGTCTCCGGAAGTACCGATTGCTAGGTAGTTTTTATCGAAGACAGTTTTTGATGGTGCGGGCGTTAATCCAGCTGGAAACGCACCGCCAGTTGCAAAACTCATATTTTTAGTTTTTTAAAGTTATTCTATTTTCTTATTTTGACTTTTAATCGTGAAGAATCGTCACCGCTTATTGCTCTAACTCTAAGCCCACCAGCTTCCGTAACAGGTTCATGAACACCTCTAGGGTCCATGTCGACGTTTTTAGACTTAGCCACACTATTTTTAATAGCATCAGCTTTGCCTTGCTCGTAGAAATGATTAGCTATTGCATCTGCGTTCATTGCTGTAAAAAGTGCTTTGTGATAACCTTTTGCGTCACCCATCGTGCTGTCTTCCGCTAAAAACTTTTTAACAAAATTGTTTATATCACTTTGTGTTTGCTTAACTTCACTAGCATTTTTAACATTAAATCTATATTTTTTATCGCCAACAGAATATTCAAAACCTTTGAAATTGTCAGAAAAAACTTTATTAGTTTTTTGCAAAAAAATATTTGATTTATTTTTAGCAACTTTATTCTCTTCTTCAGATTCTTTATTATAGCGGTTGAAAAAATCAACTGCCTTTTGCTGATCAGTTGTCAATTTTGATCCAGCTTTAATTTCTTCGTAATACTTAGATTTTAAAGATTCTAGATGATTTTTAGCTTTAGCTACTTCTTCTTTAAAAGCTATTTTAGATTTTCTTACAGATTTTTCGTCATCTAACTCTTCATCATAAGAAAAGTCTTCCATTAATATATCTATATCCTCTTTATCTAAGTGTGGTTTAGTATTTTCATAATACTCTCTAAGTAATTGCTTGTCATTTAAACTAGAATAATCAGTGTTTAGCTTTACGTAATCTTCTAAGCTACCACCTGTTTCATTCATGAAATCAACTACCTTTTGTATGTTTTCAGGTAAAGGTTCGCCTGTTTCTTGCGCTTCGGCTATAACCTCTTCTACCTCCTCTTGAAGCTCTTCAACTTGTTCCTGAACTTCTTCTTCAGTGACTTCTTCTAAAACCTGGTCTTCAACCACATCAGCTTCCTCAGCTTCAGCTTGCTCTGGTTCAGTTTGTTCACTTTCAACTTCTGGCTTCTCAGGTTGATCTTGGTTTAATTTCCTTAGATCAATCTTAATAGTACCATCTTCGTCTACGCTAGATATACTTTCTTGATCTTTAGTTTCAACTTCTTCTTGAGGTTTTTCTACTTCGTTTTCTAAAGTCTGCTCAGTAGTTTTGTCTACAACCTCTTCAATTACAGACTCATTTTCTTGGTTTTCCATGATAAAATATTATATAATTATACATTTACTATTATCACCTGGGTTCAAACGAACCTAAATCAAAATCACCACTTAGTATATCGTTACCAGATGATTCAAAGTTTTTTGGCCCGGTGTTTTTTTGTCTTTGCTCTATAAGTTGGCTTTGTTGTGAAGCTTGTATTTTAGTTCTATCGTCTTTTCTGTTTTCTTTATAAGACTCTTTTACTTTGTGAACTTCAGCTTCTTTGCTTTTCAAAGCCATATTAATTTGGAACTCATAAGCCATCAAATCTTTCTTTAATTTAGCTTCTTCAGAAAGCCTTTGTGATTCAAAATTTGATTTAGCTTGTTCTAGCTGAACTTGAGCACCAACTAAAGCCTGTTGTTTTTGAACTTCTAGTTGTGCGGCAGCTTGTTGAGCTTGCACGTTTGCATCAGCTTGAGCTTGCATGTTAGCTTGCTGTATCTGCATATCTCTTTCTTGCTTCTTTTTTCTTTTTATTTTAAGCAATTGATTAGCAAGCTTAACGTTTTTAATTTCTCTAACATCAATAGCATCTTCTAAATCTATAGTGCCTTGACTAAGCGCCATTTGAATGTTGTTTTCTAGTATAGCTTGCTGCTCATCATCTGGAGCTAAATCTATAAATATACCAAAATCATGCAAGTGCATTTCAGATATATCATCTAACGTAGCAACGTTGTGAACTCCTATAGCTTGTATGAAAGCTTCTCTTGTTGGGCTATACTCTAAAACATCAGATACTCTTAGTGATAATGCTTCTGCTATTTCAGCCGTTAAGAATAAACCACTTTGCAGTATATGCCTTGTAGCGGTGTTACTGTTAGCGGCTGCTAGTTTTTGTACACCAACTAAAGCATTTTTGTCAGGCATACTACCATCTCTAGCTTCATTTAATCCCGTCACATCACGTATCATCTGCATGTAATAGTTGTACGTAGTTATTAAAGATGATATTTTATTGTTACCAGAACCTGACTGTATTTCTTGAACAGGTATTTTACCTGGATTCATATCACCTTCAGACGTAAACGATCTACCTATAACAGAACCAGTTTGAAAGAACATATTTAACGCCTCTTGTGGGTTATAGTTAGTTCCATTACCTAAATCTATTTCAGCTAAACCATCAGCATCTAAATATATACCATCAGGCACCATGCGAGATAAAACTTGCTGTAGTTTTAAATGAGTTATCTGAATCATATCAGCAAAACCTATAATTCTACTAACTAAACTCTCTATACGACCTTTATACATTCTAGGCGCAACTATACTGTAGTTCATTTTAACCTTAGTGTGATCGCTTTTAGGTCTCATCATATTTTTAGCTAACTCCCATTTTAGCATTTTATTTGTACCTAAAACTAAAACACCTTCATAAAGAACCTCTATAGATCTTGATATTTTTTCAAAGTTATTATCTAAAACTTCTGCAGGCGGATTAAAAGTGTCGTCTTTTATTAATATTTTAGAAGCGCCTGTTGCTGTCTGTTTCACTTTGTAAACTTCGTTAGCGTAAGTTTTGTAATTAAAATACAGTAGCTGCACAGAGTTTTTATCTATGTTGTTTGTTTCGTTTATAGTTCTATGATAAAAGTCTGTATTCTGTACGCCTTGCTTAGTTATTTCTTCTAAGTCTTCGTTTGTTAATTCTGGGAACTGTTTCTTAAGTTCATTAATAGGTACAGTCTTTATTTCACCTACATAATATATATCTTCAAAGTAAGGTGATTCTGTATAAGAAAATATAATATCAGCAGGATCTACATACTCTACTTTTATACCTTCTGATTTATTAAATGAGGTTTTAGCGCAACCAATACCCAAAACAGTTAAATCGTAGTTTAATCTTTTTCTAAGCAACTCATATCTGTTTCCTTCTAGTATTGTATTTATAGCTTGCTCCTGAGCTATCTCTATAGCTTCTTTATAGTCTAACTGCATGTGAAGCTCTAACTCTTCTTTGTTTTCTGGTAAACTGTTTTGATCTGTTTCAAACAAGCTTATACCAAAAGCTTCTTGAGCAAAGTTATTTAATTCTTTTGTTTGCATGTCTCTAATTAAAGATTCCATATATTCTGTTCTTTTTTGAACACCATAGGGATCTTGTGAGAAAGCTTTTATATCAAAAGTTCTTTCTGAAATACCATTAACAACTATATCTACAAACTTAGATATAATTGGAACTGGTTTCCAGTCTAGATTTAGATAAGATAAATCACCATTTATAGATAACTCATCTTTATACTTTTGTATAGACTGTTCGCCTCGCGCGTACAATCTTCTTCTGTGAAATGTATTTTGATTGTTATAAAACCTATTAGTACCGGAGTCTCTTTTAAACCACTCATGCTCTATAGCTTTAGCAACTTTTAAACCGTACTCTTCGGTTACTTTTTCTAAATCGCTAGCTATTTGACTAGGAAAATAACTTTTTACAACTGACTCAGCCATAATTATTTATTAGTTTTGATCTTGTTCCTTTGTTCTGGTATCTCGCGATACTTAAATTTACTTTATCTTTATTATAACTACTCTTTGGACTGTACATATGTTTGTTACATGCCATTATAGCTAATCCCGAGCTAATTGCAGCATCAAACTTTGTTCTTTTGTTTATATCAAATCTAGCCCAATCGTTTAATGTTTTGTTGAAATATATATTACCGTAAGAACCTTCTTTAATATGGCCTACGTGGTTTTCTATATACATTTCTATAGCGGCTGCATGAGCCTGCTTAATGTCTTCACTTGTATTAGGTATACCACCAATTTCTTTCTCTGCAACCGATAGTTTGTTCCAAGTTTTATCAGGTCTATTCATGCTAAAACCCCTGTAACCTCTTCTTTTAAAATAATACAAAAGTCTAGGTTTGTTGTTCTCTGCTAGTATAGGCATACCATAAAATATACAAGCCATAAGTACATCTTCAAAAAATATTTCAGAAGTTTGAGGTCTAGCTATATATTCTAAAAAAAATGAGTTAGGAGGTGCGTTTTCCATGCTAAACCTTGTTAGCCCATGCAAAGCGCCTTTTGATCCTCTACCGTCAGTTGTGCCTGATATATCGTAACTATCACAACCAAAAGCACCAATGTGCTCGTTACCAGGTTTTTTCATACCGTTTTTTAGTATGACATTATTTTGTATAGATAAATCTGGTACCCACGATACTAAAAATCTACCTTGATCGTTTGGCATAAAAACAACTTCAGTATCTTTAACACCATTTTTCCATTGAAAATTACCTTTTGATATCAATCCATCTGAAACAGCTTCATTGTAATCTATTTGCTCGTATATTTTTACTAAATTAAATATACTGTTTTTAGTTTCATCTCTAAACGCATGTTCTTCTGTACGTGGAAACTGTCTGTAATATTCGTTTAAAGCATCTTGATCACCTCTTAAACCGTCTACTTCATTGTCCCAGTGCTCTATAACACCTATATCTATGCTTTCCCCATAAGGACCTTCAACTTCTTTTTTTGGAGTGTCGAATACAGGTACTCCATAAGAATCAATGAATCCTTCGTAGTTCCATTCCATAGGTATGAACAAACTATATAGTCCTGAGCGAGTCTGTCCATTGCGGTTTCTTTTCGTGACGTCTGAATCATAATAAAGCTTTTTAAAATTATCACCACCTTTGTCTAGAGCGTTGCTCGTAGATCCCATCATACACTTACCTATAATTCTACTACCTAGTCTCAACGTTGTCTTCGTGACTCGCCAGTTGTTGAGGATGTTGTCCGGCCTTTCCCATTTACCCGATTCGTCATGTACGAGGAGTTTAAGTTTCTCACCGTCGTAGGAGTTATCACCCGTGTTCTTCCAGTCGATTGTTGTATCAAGACCTTCGAGCTCTTCCCTCGTCTGCCCTGACTGTATAGATTTACGCGTGAGCTTTGACGCGGGTACTCTATATGCGAGCTCGGTTTTGGGGCGATCCATACCATCTTGTATTGGTTTAAAGAAAAAGGGGTAGTTGACTGATATTGGTACAACTTTATCGGTAAACATTTTCTTAGCATCGGCCCCAGATTTGGACAATATGCCAAACCGTGAATCAGATGAAATTGTTGCCCAGTTAACTGTTTCTGATGACGCCATAAAAGAAAATCCGGATCTTCTGTTTTTAAGATAGCACATTCCATAACAGCGGCTGTCTGCTTTGCAAGCTTCCCAGAATATAAAGAATAATCTATTTGCTTCTCTAAATTCAGGGGCCCCAACATCAATCTTGGTCCACTGCAAGTACATGTAATGAGTACCAGTAACATAAGTAAGCTCGTCCTTGTTATAGAACCAATACCCTTCATCACGTCTTTTAAATTCTTCATCTATATATGGCTCCCACTTTTGTTTAAAATCATCTGGGTAAGTTTTCCAATCAAATATAGTTTTTATTCTGCTAAGCTCTTTTGGGTATTCTTTTTTAACCCATTTGTTATCCTGCTTATTTATCTTAGGTACAGGTGGCAAGGCTATGTTTAAGTTTTGTATGCTATACACGTCGCCTATTTGACCCGTCTTACTTATGATTACTAGATCTTCTTCTTTGTTGTAACCATACTCCCACCTTTTAGATTTATTAAATCTTTTTAGCTTGTTTATCTTAACAGGGTTTACTATTCTATATAAACTTTGTTGGTACATTACTTACTCCTTCTTTCTGCAAAACCTTTAAAAGCTTCAGTTTTCTTTTCTATAGGTTTGTTTTCTAGTAAAGATTTTTCTTCTTGAATCCTGTTTAGTATTTCAAAAGCGTCAAATATAGCTAACTTCTTTGTTGCTGCGGCGTTTTTTAATCTATCAGCAGAAACATCATCTTCAGTTTCAACTATAGGTTCTTTAGCTACTTTTATTAATTCCTCAACAGCTCTATAGCCAGCTTGGATTATACTCGACTTCGTTTCCTTTACGTTCATATTTTATTGTTATTAAATTAGATTTAACCCTGTAAAGTTTTTCACCATTAATAACAAACTCATATTCTGATCTAGGTTTAAAACCTACTTTAAAACCAGACTTTATGCCGTTTTTAATTAATTCTTCATCAGGGTATTTCATTATACCAACTAAAGGCTTTTCTTTGTTATCAGAAAAAATATCATTATTTTTTATAGGTTTTACAAAGCAATAACCTTTTACAGGTTTCCAGTCTTTATTTCTTTTGTATAAAAATATTTGATCAGGGCTAGCAAAAAAAACTTCTTCATCAAAAAAACTTTTACTGTTTTTTTCATTACCCTTAACATCATAAAACCTCCTAAAAACATTATGATGTATTATTACTTCATCTCCTTTTTTAACGTTAGTTTTTTCTAACATAGGAGTTTCTAAAACAATACCGTGCCTACTTACATATAAATGATTTTGCAGCTCTGTGTTTAATATAAGCTCTTTATCTTTTATTTTTTTAGTAGATGTACTCCTTTTTTCTTTTGGCTTTACTATAAAGTTAAAAGGACTACGCATTAATATTCTAAATTATACTCTACGGCTATTGCCATATTTTTATTAAAATCTTTCCAAGGTAAAACCTCGTTATTTTTTTCTATATACACAGAATACTTTTTTTCTTCTTCAACTATCTGATGTATAGAGTGTCCGCCATAAACTTCTTGCCCAACAGCATAGTGCATAGCTTCATTTTTATAGTCTCTGCCTATACTAATCTTCCTTATCAGTTTCATTTTCATCTATTTCTTTATACTCACCAGTTTTTACATCAATAGAAACTTTACCATATTTTTCTTCTAAATCGGCTTGTTGTGCTTGAACTTGCTGTCTGGCTGTAACCATTTCATGCAGTAAAGCGTGTTTTTCTATTTCGTATAAACCCAACTGAGATTGTATTGATTGTATTCTATTTACTACTTCTTGAAGGGCTTGTAGCTCTTTTTTATTAATTTTTGACATAATAATTTAATTTAATTGTGGTTAATGTTTATTCTTCACTTTCTGCAGGAGGCGCAAGAAAAGATAATTCTTCTCCAGTTACCTCTACATTTGTTGGTGTAATTATTCTATTAATTTCTTCTTCAATCAGAGAGTTCATGTGATTTGTTGGGTGAGCAGCTTTAGCCCACTCAATAACTTTAGCCTCTGTAAGATCCGCTAACGCTATAAAATCACCTTCAGCATACCCTTCTTCAGGAACTACTAATGGGCAAGCGCCATTAAATACAGCTGAATGCCCTGAATCAGCATCTGTTCCTGTATATTTAAAATTAATGTGTGTGATTACATTCGACAATCCGTCTAACGTGGGTGCTTTTTTCATAGCCGTAATCGCCCACTCGTAACTCATATTCATAATTTATAATTTATTGGTTGTATATATGTTAAATAATCACTTGTTTTAATAATTATCTAAACTTCTAAAAAATAAACTCTCATTGTTCCAACGGTTGCTCCATACGCTCCATAAAAAAAAGTAAAAGTAGGACTGCCGACCTCATTGTCAATATAACTCCACTCAGGGCTTCGTAGCCAAAAGTTTTTATTTGGATAACCAGAACCATTGCTACTAGTTTCAGTATATACATGCATACCGTTAAAAGGGCTTGATGTTAAACCAGTACTTCCAGAAGGAGTTCCGTTGCTTCTTCCAACCCATCTTCCGTAAGCACCTGTGTTAGTTCCAATGCTACCAAACGTTGTTGCTGTGTAACTACTTGAATTGTTTGTATTTGTTTCCCAATTGCCATTTAAAGTAAAATTCGGTTTTAATTGTGCTGCGCTAAACGTAGAGCCTCCAAAACCAGTACTCATTGCTTGCCATTGATTGGGGCTTCCAAAAAAACTCCCATACCAAGGCATAGATATCATATCTAACTGAACATCACCTGTGTAGTTTGATCCTGAAACGTAATGAAATACAGCTCTGACCGTTTTACCTTTAAAAGCACCAACGTTTATTGAGTATTGAGTTGATGATGTTGTTTGCGAAGAGTGTTGCTGGCCGGTTATTGTTTGGAGCAATGTTAAAGCTGTTTTGTCGTGATCATAAGAGTAAAATTCAGACATGCTATGAGGAGTAGACCCGTCTGGTCTATCTGCAGAAGCATTTGCTGTATTAATAGCATCAAACCCGCCTGCGCCTGTACTCATATTTGTTAATGAAACAGGGGTAGCTCCATTAACGGAATCCCTATATATACTATAAGGCATAGTATTAGTATAGTCGTTAAATTCCATTTCTAGAGCAATTTTAAACAAAGATAAGTTAAGGGTGCTAGAACTAGGAACTGCCATTGATTATAGATTTAAGTTCATCAATTTGTTTTTGTTGTTCTTGAACTGCTCCTATCAAAGTTGAAACAAGATGCTCGTAGTCAACTTGTTTGTATGAGGTATCGTCATTTAGTCTTTCGTTTTCTCTAACTACTTCTGGGATAATTTTTTCAACCTCTTGTGCTATAAGACCAATTTCTTTTTTGTCTTTTCTATACCCTTCTTTCCAATTATATTCAACTGGGTTTAGCTTTAATACTTTATCTAAATTACCTGTAGTGGGCTTTATATTTGTTTTAAGACGCTTGTCAGAAAAATTATAGTATGCAACCACATCATTTGCAAATCGTCCATGCCCAGTGTTAGAAATTTGTGCATAATAATCAGATCCGTTTCTAACGTGAACTCCGTTAGAAGCTGTGATATCAAACATTATTCCTCCATTGGCTACAAATTCAATATTATTACCGTTTCTTTTAATATATTCGCCCTCTGAAGTAGAGCTACCAAAGACAAATCCTTGTGCACCACCTGCATATACATTATTTGCAAAAATAGCATGTTCACTACCTTGTATTCTACCGGTATCTAAATCTATAAATGCCCTAGTAGTACCCGCACCGTTAAACTTTAGTTGATTATTAGAAGTGTCCCAGTATATGCCCCAGTTAGTTGCAGTTCTTAACCAGTAGCTATTAACATCATTAAACTGTATACCACCGTTATTATTATTTACAGCTATATTTCCGCCGTTTACTGTTAAATCTCCAGACAGTGTGCCGCCGGATAACGGTAAATAATTTCCTAGTGAGGATGCAGCGGCATAGTAACTTCCCTGCTGCCCATCAAGCAAGTCAGCATCTAATCCTGAACCTGAGCCGTCAGAAGCGCTTGTCCAAATTTCTCTCCAACCAGGGCTATAACTAGATCCTTGGTCATTATAAACAAACATTTTATTTGCAGATCCACCAGTATTAGGCGCTATAACCAGCGCTGTAATATTTCCTCTTGTGCTGTCAGAAGAGTTATCTGTCCAGGTTAACCACGAGGTGCCTGCTAGCTCTGTCAATCTTCCTGCATCCGACAAATCTGAATTACCAGCATAGCTCCAGTTCGTTTTAAATACTGAAGTAAAAGAATCAAACCCTCCAAAGTTTTCTATTTCGCTTATAATAGCCGCCGTTGTTGTTCCGTCATTTAAACTTACTGTTCCTAAAGATCTTATATGGTCTTTATTTGCATAATAACTTCCTTGTTGACCGTCTAATAAATCTGCGTCTAGTCCTGAACCTGAGCCGTCATTTTGATCACTCCACATTTTAGACCAACCCGTTGTTCCAGAACCAGCGGTGCTTCTATAGTAAAGGTTTTGATTATAAAAACTTGCAGAGAGCTGCATAGCGTAGTAATTGCTATCATTGCTGTGCGTACAAGAAATTAAATGAGCCCATGATGTATTACCTCCTAAAGCCGGCCAGCCTTCTCCTGATGTGGGTGATGAATCTTGATAAAATCCAGTTTCTGTTCTAGTTGATATGTCAGTTTTAGAAAATGAATCATAAGGAAAAACAGGGTAGCTTGACCAATAACCACTGCTATTAATTACTTGTGTAGTATTTGCTGTTGTGGTATTTAATTCGGTGCCAACATAATAACCTCTTGATACAGATATGTGATCGCCAGTATAAACACCTGCTCTAACTAGTGACCCATTTTCCGCTCCATCACCTTTAATATTAATAACAGCGCCTAAGGTTTTTCCGTTGTGTACAGGGTTAGAATCGTTGTACGTAAACACATCACCATCCCCATCTGCATTCCATATAGATAAAGCGCCATCAATAATGTTCTCATCGCCCGCTGCAGCATAATTTGAAGCTAAACCGTCAACATATCCCTTAGACGCAGCATCTGTACTTGCTGATACAGTATCAATACCTTGTATTCTGCCAGTGCCACCTAGTATTATATCTCCACCTGATACAGTTAAATCGCCGCTTGAATCAATGCGCATTCGTTCCATAGGGGTTCCACCGCTACTTGACGGTGTTGTTTTAAATTTTAATATTCCCCCACCAGAACTACCGCCTCCAACTGTTGAAGCACTTTCAACTTCAATTTGAGCGTTACAATAGTTATTGTCGTCATCAACACTGAACTGAAGTATCCCAGTTGTTTCTCCAGCAGTTGCCGTTCCATCTTTTCTAAGTATATCTATAACCCCCGGGTTACCTGTACCACTAATAGAACCAACCCTTAAATCTGGGACAGAACCGAATGTTGTAGTAAAATCCGTTACAGCGATGCCAACTTTGCCATTTAATACAGCCGCTGTTGTGCTATTATTAGGATCTACAAAATACGTTGTATTTCCATTGCCATAATATCTGTCAGCTGTAACATTGCCATTTACGTGAAGTTTTTGACCAGGGCTATACGTTCCTATCCCTACATCACCTCCGACTAAATAAGAATCGCCAGAAGAATTTATTAACACTGTGTTCCCGTTGATCTGGGTGTTCCTATTAAGGGATAGACGCATGTTTTGGCTGCTGTCTCTATGAAAACCAGATGTATTAAAATAATCACCTCCCCCGTTTACACTTTGCACTTGCAAAAGATACCCCGCTGATGTAGCTCCGGTTGTTTCTTTAATGTGAAGCTTAGCACCTGGGTTTGTCGTACCTATGCCAAGCCTTACATTTGTAGTATCAAAATGAAAGTTGTCATTATGTGTTAAAGTATCAGTAGCGCTCCATATGGCTACTTTACTGGCTTCACCACCTGAAAGGCTAGCACCTCCAGAAGCATCTTCCCAAGCAATACCTGACCCTGTAGAGGTTAATACTTGTCCATCTGTACCTTGTGCTCCATTAATAGTTAAATTATCTAAATTTATAATGCCAGTTACATCGACACCAGTAGTTGTAGTTTCAAACTTTTTACTATTGTTGTGCCTTAAATCAACACCCCCGTCTCCATTAATATCAATATTGCTATTTGAGTCTATGTATATAGGGTGGTTTCCTTTAATATATGATACATCTGGTTCATGATAAATTTCAAGATCTAAAGAGCTAGCATTCGAAGAGTTACCAAAAACTAAACGTGAATAATCGGGAAATCTAGTATATAAATCTGGATTACCTGTGTTAGCCATACTTCCGTCTAGCAGAAAATACACCGTGCTCGTATTATCACCGTCTCCGTTATCTGCTAAAAATCGCAGATCAGTGTTGTTTCCTATTGCCGAAATATCAAAAAGAGTACCAGTACCACCGTTAGTTGTTATTTCTCCGGTGGTATGAAACTTTAATTTATGTAATCTTAAAAATTTGGCGTCACTAAGAAATGGTATAGCCATATTATTTTATTTAATTATTCATTATTATTGCTCTCCTTGAGCGGAAAGTATTAAAACAGTCACATCATTATCAGTTGGAGCTGAAGCAAAAGTTAAAGTAACTACATTATTACTTGTTCTTACTACATCCGCATACACTGTTTCAAATGTGCTTGTGTCATAGCATTGAACTATTACATGCTTTGTACCTAAATTATGCGTAATAGCTTCTGAATAAGACCCTGCAGAAGCATTGGTATCACCTATTGTTGCTTTGTATGATGTTGGTATTTTATATTTCTTTTTAACCGGCGTACCCGCGTGATTATATGCTTCAAATTCCCAATCATCTGAATCTTCCATCCAAACAAGTTGAACGTCATTACCGCTTTGTCTTTTAACTTCAATACCAGAAGAAGTAGTAGGATCAGCTTGTGTTCCACCACTGGCTACCTTATTAAGTTCTATAATAGGATCTGTGAATGTTGTTACGGTACTTTCAACTGTTGTGGTTGTTCCTTGCACCACAAGGTTTCCAGGAATTGTAACGGTAGGTGCACTTGAATCACCTATACTAACATTTGAATCAATTTCACCTAACCTGGCTTCTAAGTTTCCAACGCTTACATCGACGTCTGTGTTGCTAACGCTAGATGTTATTGTTACAGTGCCGTCCGCGGTTGTTTGTGTTGATATACCAGTACCACCAGCTATTGTTAATGTTTCACCTTCGGTTATAACGGTTGCATTAGTATTTGTGTCTGCAGTAACAGTAAAACCATCGCCCATGTCTATCGTGTCAGTATCAGTATCAGACCATGGTACGTTAACTACAAGGTTGTCACTATTATCAACTTGTACTTTATATGTTCTACTCGTGGCTGCTGACACATTACTACCGGCAACTGTTTGCACTGTACTATCTACATTTGCATTTATAGTATTACTATCCAGCGACAAACCAGTGCCAGCGGCTCTTTGGGTGTTTGTGTCCGTATCAGACCACGGAACGTTAACCACAAGATTGTCTTGATCATCTGTTTCAATTTGATACAATCTATTAGCTGTATTGCTTATTGATTCAGGAGCTTGTGTTGTTCCAGTGGCGCCTACATTTACATCTAATGCGTTGCTGTTTAATGTTAAACCAACACCAGCAGCTCTTTGTGTGTTTGTATCAGTAGATGATATTGTTATTACACCAGAAGCTTCAGCTAATTCAATATTTGTTCCTTTTTTAAATCTTAAAGTTTCAGTAGGTTCTAACGTATTGTTTGCTGAATCGTTGCCATTGGTGTCAACTTCTACAGTTCTAAACGTGTTAGTGTCTCCACCAAGAGAAACCCATTGAGTTCCATCATAAAATTTTATTGTGTCTGTTCCAGTGTCGTAAATAATTTTACCTTCTACGTCTGATGCAGAATTTTCTGTTGTCTTGTGTAAAATAGCATTTTGCAACTCTGATACACTCCGTAAATCTAAGTGATTAAGAAATGGTATTGCCATAATTTTAGTTTAAATACGCATAACCGCTTTCTGCGGCTGCTAGGTTAATTGTTAAGTTATTTTTGTCAGTATATACAACGCCAGCAAAAGCACCAACGTTTTCATAAATTTGATCACTACTTGAAAACTTAATACTAACACTAGGAAATTTACCCATGCCGTGATTAATAGTCCAAGTTGTGCTCGCGTTATTTTGATGGTGTACATATGTGGCGTCTTGACCGTACATGCACAACGTATAAAAATTATGTAAAATTAAATTGCCATTACCAGAAACAAAACTAATATTAAAATCATAATAATCTAAATTATTACTATCTTCGTTTATAGTAGAAACATCGTATATACCGTACTTGTTTTTGTCTAAGTTGTCAAAAAGCAGTATTCTTTTATTTCTATATTCTAGTATAAAATTTTCTATGTTATGTTCAGCTCCATCAACTTCGCTAAACTTTAATGTTGTTAAAGAAGAAAAAGCAGCGTTATCTGCAGGGCCATAGAATGCTTGCTCTTCTATTATGTCACTAAATTTATACCCTAATTGACCACCAACATTTACAAGGCCTTTATTAAAAAGCTCAGCTATGCCAGAAAAAGGATAATTTTTAGTTATCGAGCCACTAAAATCAGTACCTATTACCTTGTCTTGTTTTTGAATTACAGTATCTTTGGAATAAACACTTATTCTAGCCATTTATTTTTTTCTTACTTTTTCAACACTTCTACCTCCAAAATAAGCACCTATAACAGTGATTAAAACTATTTGAAGTAAGTCTGTCCATTTTTCATCAACTTCAAAAGATATAGATCCAGAATCTATAAACACCATAAGCACAGTGGTAAATATTAAAAAAAGCAAAACTATAGGTCTTACTGATCTAGTTAACCAGTTTCCATGCTCAAGATCGGCTTTCCATCTAGAGCTTATCTCTATCATCTCTTGTTGCTGACCTTCATGTATTAACTGCTGTAACTTTATTTTATCTTCAACAGATATATCAGACTTTGTTATTTCAGCTATAGCCTGTTTTGGATCTACTACACCTTGTAGTACTTTGCCTAGAGTTGGATTAACAACACTTGCGGCTCCAAGTAACAACTTACCTACAGCGGTTTCTTTAAATTTCTTTTTAGTAGACATAATTAATTATATTAACAGTTCCATCTACGCCTAGCAGCTCTACCTCTTTCGCCAGTCCAACTTTTTGATCTAGCACAAAAAGCTTTTCTTCTTTTAGCTCTTTTACCTTTTGGGTTTTTTTCAGTAACAGCAGTTTGTAGGTTGCTACCAGGGTTTTCTCTTCTATATGAAGCAACACCAGCTTCAGTCATTCCAGCACCCTCTTTTTTTGATCTAAAGTGTCTACCTTTGCCTTTTGTCCTTTTGTTTGTTTGTTTAAAAGGAGAATTGTGTTGTACGTAAGCCATTATTTATTATAACCTTTCATTTTAAAAGCACTAGCTTTACTAGTCATTGGTCTAGTAGCTTTGTTTTGTCCTTTAAATAAAGACTTATCAAAAAACAACTTATTACCATCTTCTACTTTACTTGCACCCCACATTTTAAGAGCAGATGATTTTTCTTTTGCTTGAGCATACATTTTGCTAGGTGAGTGATTATACTTCATCTTAAACGCAGAAGATTTCATTTTTGAGTTAGACTTAGGATTTTCATCGTCTCCGTCCATTATAGGTTGATTTTCAAAAGTCTCAACTTCGTCATAGTTAGTAAAATCACCACTTTGCTTTTGCTCATCAGTTATTTGAACGTTCTCAATTTCACCACCTTCAACTGGACCTGTCTTTTTAGTACCATACTCAAAATCACTTCGGTTTCTAGCATTAACACCAGCCTCACCAGCGGCTACAATAGTATCGTCTAAATCTTCAACTTTACTACGTTTGCTTTCAACTTTTGCAAGGTTTTCTTTAAATCTTCTATATTTATTATAACCTTTATCGCCTGGGTTTAGTTCTTTTAACTTAAATTCTTTTTCTCCTGTTGGATTACCGTCTACATCAAGAACATCTTTCATTTCTCCAAAACCTGACTTCATGGCTCTGTTTTGGATTCTACCTTGCTTTTTGCCCATGTTAGCCATTTTGTTGGCTGTAATTTTACCAGTTCTTATAGTTTCTCTTGTGTTTGGAGCTGTAAAAGTATCTACTGTAGTTCCTGGCTTGCCTTCGGTTGTTGTTGTATCAGGTGTAAATGATTTCTTTTGGCTTCTTGTGCCTTTTCTCTTTTTGTTTATTAGCTCTTCGTATAGCTCTGGATTATCTTCAATCCATTGTTTTTGTTTTGCTCTTTCAACAGGATCTGAACTAAAGTTGGTTTTTTCGGCTGGATTTTGATTTTTAGTTATATTAATAATACCTTTTCTACCTTGACCGTCAAAACCAGGTATTTGTTCTACGCTAGTAGTTTGTTTTAGTGGGGTGTTTCTATATTTCATAGTTGTATTTTTTATTCGTCAGTTGGTAGTTCGGTATCGTCTTCTTTTTCTTTTTTACCAAAACCTATGCTTCCATCACCAATTTTATCCATTGCTTTGTCTAGACCTGGTTGCATAGCTCTACCAGGATCAACAAACGATTTTGAAGCGCCTACATCAGCTGCTCCATATATTAAAGCCATATTAGCTTTGGCTGGAGATGAAGTGTGCCCGCATCCGGGTTCACCACAGCATCCGCTACTTTTTCTGTTAAATTTAGCTTTTTGTGTTATAGGTGTTGCTTTCATGTTTAAGTTTTTTTATAAGCCTCGGCTTCCCAAGGCAATTGTTTTGACCCTTCAGGCATTTTGTCTCTAGGGTATATTTTTCCTTTCCAGTAAACGTTGTTATTGTCATAATTTAAATCACCTCTTCTCATTTGATCTATATGCACCATTTCGTGTTTAACGGCTTTTTTCATTTGAGCAGGTGATAACGATGGGTCTACAAAAATAGTTCCATCTCTGTTAGCTTCTGCAGCTATGCCCGGGTCTAATTTTTTTAAAAAAACTGGATTTTGTGGGTCTTCAGCTAAATCTTCTTCTGTACCGGTTAATCTAGCTAAATCGCTTTTCATTTTAAAAGCCATTAATAACAGTGTTTTTTAGCTGGAGATTTATATTTTTTAGCAGGCGATTTGCAGCCTTTCTTTTTAGCAGGTGAAGCTAAAATTTTTTTTTGTAAATGTTGAGGTAGTCTGTCTTGATTGCCAACCAAAGGTTTTTTAAGTGGAGATACCTTGGCCATATTAACAGGCGTTTTACCTTGAGGATCTATAGTCACCTCTTGGTTAGCTGGTGCTTTTGAGTAATTGCACTTTGCTCTTATTGTGATTGGTTTGTAATTCATCGTTCTGGATCTTTAATCATGTCGTCTATAGCTTTGTTGTAAACTTTATCGCTATAATTTTTGTTTTTATAGAAAACACCGCGACTACTTGTAGGAAGATCCTCTTCACTTAATAGTATACGATATATTCTTGATATCAATTGTCTGCACTTGTACGAAGTTTTGTATATACTATATTTAATTGAAGTTCTATTTCTTTGGCGCCAAACGTCTATCCAACCTTCACGCCTTAGACGTTCCCACCTACCTTTGTCCCAAGAGTAAGTATATGTACCGTCCATAAAATCTTTTCTTGTAAATCTATCTTTACAATCAAGATATATAAGTAATTCAAGGTCTGCGTCTTTTATATTATAAGTTTTACAGGCCCATTTGCGAACGAGCCTGTAATACTTAAATATTTGCAATTCCCTTAAATCTGTAGAAGAAGTTATCATTCTACAATTACTATATCACCTAAATTTACAACATGATAAAGTTTTTTGTCAAATTGTACGCCATGACCATTATGTTTGTCATACCACACTATATCATCTTGCTTTACAGCTTCAACTTTATCACCAACAGATATTACTTTAGCTTTTGAATATCTAGTGTCTTTGTCATACTTTTCAAGTAATTCTATACCGCCAACGCTTTTTGGTTGCTCTTTTATCTTTTCTAAGACTATATAATAATTAATTGCTTTCATCTATTCTAACATTACTAATTATACAATCTGCAGAAATAATAGTCTTAACAACACTCACTGCGTTTTTTAGCGCCGATTTTGTAACCAAAACCGGGTCTATGATACCAGCTCTAGCCATATTCAAAGGTTTACCGGTAGTTACATCAATACCCCAACCTTTTCTGTTTAGTTGTAAAGACGCGTCTAAACCAGCATTACTAAGTATAGTTAAATATGGAGACTTAATAGCATCAAGTAGAACTTGTTCACCCGCGTTAGCGGGTTTGATTATTTTAGATGCATTTAAAAGAGCTATACCTCCACCTGGAACTATACCTTCTTTGTATGCGGCTTTAGTTGCATGAATTGCATCTTCAACTCTATCTCGCTTTTCTTTTAGTTCAACTTTGGAATCAGCGCCTACTTTTACTATAGCTACTGACCCGTTAAGCATAGCTAGCCTTTGTTCTAGCCTTTTCTTAAAAAACGGATTAGTTTCTTCTTTTACTTTATCTTCAACTGATTTTATTCTATCAGTCAAAGCGTCGCCAAGATCACCAACTTGAAGCACCGTTGTTTTGTCATCTGTTACAGCTTTTACTGCTTCACCTAAAACATCTGGCTGAATAAGGTCTAAATCATCACCTAATTCTTCGTTCATTACTTTAGCACCTGTTAAGAACGCTATGTCTTCCATAGTGTCCATTTTAGTAGGGCCAAAACCTGGTGGATCAACGACGTTAACTTTTATATTACCTTTTACTTTGTTGGCTATTAATGTAGCGTATGGTTGTTGCTCCATTTCAGCTATAACAAGTAAAGATCTGTTTTTCTTTATTACAAACTCTAATATAGACTGTATTTTTCTAACATTAGGTATTGGTGACATCATTAACAAGATATATGGATTATCAAGCTCGCATGTCATACGATCTTTGTTTGTGGCTAAATGCTGTGACTTTAAATTACATTCAAGCTGAATACCGTCTACAAACTCTACATATGTTTCATTTGTATCTGACTCCTCCATAAGCACAACACCATCTCTACCTACTTTTTTATATGCTTCACCTATCTTTATACCTAAATCTTTGTCATTGTTACAACTTATAGTAGCTACATTTTTAAGCATATCACCTTCAACTGGTATGGCATTTTTATCTAGGTGCTTCATTACTTTATCCAAACAAGAGTCTATACCATCTTTTAAGTCTCTTATGCTTACATCTAATGTTTCGTTACATTTAGTAAGTAAAGACGATGCTAAAACTGTAGCTGTGGTTGTACCATCTCCAGCTTCTTTTACTGTATTTTTAGCAGCTTCTTTAATTAAAGTAGCACCTATGTTTTCGACCGGATCTTTTAAGACTACGCTTTCCGCAACGGTTACACCATCTTTTGTTATCACCGGTCTTCCTAATGCGTCTTCGTATATAACGCATTTTCCAGATGCACCAAGGGTTGATTCAACAGCTTTTGTAAGCTTATCAACCCCTAGCATTATCTTCTCTCTTCCTTTATCGCCAAAAGACAAGTCTTTTACGATTTCACTTGGGTTATTAAATTCCATTAAATTATATTGTTATTTGTTGTTATTCAAATGTTTTTACTACTACTGGTCCTTTTAGATAGTCTAGTTTTTTATTGTAGTGCTCAATACTACTATTTATAGCAGCTTCAGCACCATCTACAGTTTCTCTTCTAGTAACATCAGTCCATTGATCATCTTGATCTTTGTACTCTGTTTGGTAAAAACCATTTGGTAGTTGAACAATTCTCCAGTTCTTTTTCTCTACAAGGTGTTTCCAAAAGTCTTTGGTGTCCTCGGTTACTTGAGGTGTGGAGTTACCCCAAGTGTTGGTCTTATAATAAAAATAAGTCATTGGTTTTGGTTTTAATTAATTATTGGTTGTTGCTCTACCCGAGCAGGGTTTTATGGTAAAGTTATTTCTCTATACAATATAGACATTTTAATTATTGAATCTCCTTGTGAAACTGTCATTCCAGAAGTAGCAAATAAATTAAGAGCAGCGTTTACTGGCACTTGTGTGCTTGAACTAGGGGCAATTGGATCACCTACAAAAAAAGTATCTGACGTAGAGTTCATATTGTTGCTAAAAACAGCATTATCGTTTTGTAAACTTGTAGTTCCTAAAGTTAAACCTAATCCGTCACTAAGTTCCGCTGCAGCAAAGTTATATGCTGTAGTAGCGAAGTCTAAGTGTATTAATGCGTTTATAACGTAGAGTAATTTGCCAGCCCCTGGTGCTGCTATTAACTCAACAGTGCCACCGTTATTCAAACTTAATATCTGTGTAGATGCTACTGTTAAATCTTTTTTCAATATATCATGAGATAAGCTTTGATACATGTAATCTTTAAGATTTTGTACCTCAAAATTCTTAGTTGCGTTTAAAGCGCCAACTGCACCGTCTGTTCCTATCAGCTTATCTGATGGATTTATTGTGTTATCGTTGTTATAGGTCTCTATTCTGGCCATTTTTTATGCGTTTTTTGTATTATTTTTTCTAGTTCCTTCTCCGTGACCACTTCTATTGGTGTAAACACTAACAAAACGACCAGAAGTGTGATCATAATCTTTATTTTCTACGTTTTTACCTGCTTTTTTTGCAGCTCTACGTAATCTTTGGTTCTCTGCGCGCATTTTTGTGCGTCTTTTTGTCTTAGCGTATGCTAAATCTCGCCTTTTTTTGGCTGCGGAGGCTTTTGGAGATAGTTTTTGCTTTGGCATTACTTCTTATATTGATCAATTTGCTTGTCGCCTTTCTTATCTATTCTTTTTTTGATTCTTTCGTAACGCTTTTCGGATATTTCTCTTGTATGACTTCGGGTATTTCTTCCGTTAACAGTTCTATTTCTTGACAAAGTGTGAGTTCCATCGTCTTCTTTCTTAACTCCTTTGTAAATAACCTTACTTACCTCTCTATTTCCTGTTAATCCAACACCAGACTTGTTCTTCATCTTCAATTTGTCGGCTGAATTGTCAGATGTACTGTAAGTTGTTTGTCTAAATTTTTCTTGACTTCTACCGTTTTTGTTTTTAAGCTCTAAATTAGCTACATTAGATACTTTAACATTGGTTGCTACAACTTCTGGTTCTTTTTTATCTGCGTTTTGAAGCGTTTGTTTTAATGGAGAAGCACCTAAGCCTCTAGGGCCAATACCTTTTCTTATTAACTTGCTCATGGTTAGTGTTTTTATATATTCTAAATAATTACATAATAGTGAGTATAATTAAATTTAGTTAGATATATAGGGGTTTTGTATAACATATATACATATAGGCCTACGCCTTTTTACTAAAACTAATATTTTTTTGCCCAGCCCCGTAACATCTCTCGTTTTACAAATATGGTTATGGCTTTTACCACAGTAACAGTAACTATAGTTTAGTTAGCAACTATAATTTACGTAGAACTTTTAGGTATTTGTGTATAGCACCCACAAGGTAACTACGCGGTTATCCTGATTATTAAGTCGAATTTAAAATTAATTAATAACTTAAACTTTATATTATGTCTAATACAAATTCTATACTAACAACAAAACGTTTCGTTATTCGTAAATCACTCGTAGGTAAAAATCAAATCATCGAGTTCAAGAACCACAAAGGTGAAAAGTGTAAGTACAACCACGATGTTGTCTACAACCAACTCAAGGATAAATTCGAGAGTATGAACTGTTTCAAGAAGTATAAAAACTATACTAACACAAACAACCTTCCGAAGTTCGTACGTGAACTACCGAAACTAGTGTAACAACTAACTAACTCAAACTAACACCCTTCGGGGTGTTTTTCTACCAACTAGTGGCCTGACTTTGAAATAGTGTCGGAAGAGTATACTCCAACCTACGCGAGTGTTAAGTACATGGAAACTCAGGCAAAGCGTGGTGTTGCAGACTTGTGTATAGCACTTCACAAACCAATTACGCACTATATTTGATTATTAAGTTGAATAAAAAATGTGACAATAGCGTGTTATTCTATATAAACTAATAGTCTAGTGTCACACTTTGAATAAAATAATTTAGTTTTAAAGTGAGAGAGTTTGAACTATACCTCATAATAAAAAATAACTGGTAAACGAATTATCACCTTTACAAACTAAATACGAATACTAATTGATTATATCTATGTCTAATAACTTAAAAATTAAAACTATGTCTATTTTAACTACAAAACGCTTTGTACTACGTCAAAGTCTAATCGGTAAAAACCAAACTATTGAAGTAACATTCAAAAATGGTAACAAGGTAAAATATAACCATGATGTCGCCTTTAAAATAATGGATAAAAATGGTTTATCGAAATTACCATGTTGGTCGAAGTATAAAAATTATACGGCAACTAACAATATACCTTCCGCTTTGCGAGATAAAAAATTAGTTTAATTAATTTAATTCCCACCTAGGCAAGTGGCTAAACTGCCTTTATACTATGATAGATTTAACTACACTACGTGAAGATATATACAATGACTTTATACAAGAATACAGTCACTTGAATAATAACGATATTTCCGACTTAGTAGATATAGAACTAAACAGAGTAAATACTGAAGTAACATCTACTATCGACGACTTGAACCAATACCTAAACGGTAACGTAAGTAAAAACGGTATCAAAGAAACTTTATACACCTTAATAAATAAACTATGAGTATCACTACACAACTAGATTACTTCGCGATGAAGTTATATGGTGAGTTTGGTTTTGCCACTTGCACCATGGACCAACAAGAATATATAATTAAAAAAGTATACACCATACGAGGTTTAAATATATAACTATGAATATACAAGAACTAAATCACAGCGAACTCGTCCACGCTGTTGCTATACACTCAAAAATACCGTTCGAGCAATTACTTGAATGGTCAGAGAACGAACTACGCTTTGAATTATACGAGCGAGAAGCCAAAGAAACTAACGATATTATTTCTTTCGCAAAGTTTCTACATTTCCATAAACTAAGCGATGATGAAATACAAGATACTTCATATCTTAAACACCTATATAATAACTGGCAAGAAAATAAATAGTTTACAAACTAAATACGATCACTATTTGATTATTAATACGTCTAATTTATTAAATATACACTTATGAACACTATTAAATTTTATACTAAAAACGAAGTTCCAATGGCTAAAATAAATAACAAGTCATACAAAGGTTATACCGTTGGCAACTTACCGAGTAAATTCGGTATCAAAGATATTATATCTGGCGACGAAGTAAAACCAGGTATATCAGAGTGGTTTAAATGCAAAGGTCTTACATTCATTGAAGTTAAAGAAAGCTTCTGGAATGACGTTGCTAAAGATCACGAACGAGCAAATGTAGAAATGCTATTCAAAAGTATCAACTAACATGAGTGTTCCTAAGACGATGCCTGAGTTAATTGCCTACGTCGAACAAAAGCGTAGGCAACAGGCTGAAATTAACTATCAACAGCGACTATTACATGGTTTTTGCCATGGTCTTACCGATAAAGAATATAATCGTATGAAGATTGACGGTAAAAAAACATACTCAAAAGCCCGTAAGTTTACTCACAATAAAATGTGGCGTGAAACTCACAAGCGATTTGACACTAAACAACTAAAATTAATTAAATCTAAATAATATGCCTAACATGAGTTATTGCCGGTTCGAGAACACGGTAAACGATATGCAAGATTGCTTAAACGCTATCGAGGACAACGAGTGTAATGACCTCAGCCAATACGAGATTAAAGCTTTACAACATTTCCTAGAATTAGGTAGAGTAATTGTAGACTACGAAGATAATATAGAGCAAATACTAGAGCAACATGAAGAGTAATAATTATCTTGATTACACTTATGCTGTAACTAAAGACTGCGAGGTAGTACATAAAGGCAACTACAATAGTTGCTGTACATACTTACTAGGCGCACAACCGTTTTCAATTAGCTTTGCTAAAAATGAAGGCTGGGATATAATTAAAATCTAAAAAATGAAACTAGATCTAAATAAAATAGATAATATGCAGTTCGATGGTATAGACTTCGGTGATTACCCTGATTTCTGTGATGCCTTTTGCCACGACGCAGACTATGATGGTGTGCAAATGACAGACGAGCAGCTAGATTTACTAAACGATGAACACCGTGATTTTGTTTATGATTCACTATATAAATCACTATTTTAAAATATAAACTATGAATTACGCAGAAGTAAGAGTACGAGACGTGAAGCTTAATGTGTATTACGAATATGACCCTGGTGAAGCAATGGTTATGTATTACTCAGATGGTTCAGGTCACCCAGGTTCACCACCGTCAGCTGCTATACATGAAGTACGCGCCGGTGACGTTGATATATACGAGTTACTAAGTGATGACTT
>VMHT01133723.1_pt1 | contig 64665 bp, 64 predicted proteins | sample 4693611 | NCBI WGS metagenome assembly VMHT01 (sample SAMN12280063, study PRJNA550983) | marine metagenome | isolation source: seawater sampled from same location over 5 years 0.02-0.2 micron viral filtrate | place: USA: collected off the coast of southern California halfway between the port... ...
ATGGCATTGAAGCCTATGCAGAAAAAGCCAGCTGTTTGGGTGAAGCACTGGAACATGCCACCGTGGCCCATCCGTTTATCGAAAACCAGCAAACACCCCTGATCCTGGGTCAGCACGTGACTACGGATTCAGGTACCGGCTGTGTACACACTGCGCCGGCCCACGGGGTAGATGATTTTAATGTGGGCAAACAGTATGGCATTGAGGTGTATAATCCGGTGGGTAGCAATGGTGTATTTTTAGAAAACACGCCACTATTTGCCAACCAGTTTGTATTTAAAGCCAATGACGCCATTATTGAAACCGTGAAGGCAAATGGCAACCTGGTGCTGGATGTTAAATACGAACATAGCTATCCGCATTGCTGGCGCCATAAAACACCCATTATCTTTCGTGCAACACCGCAATGGTTCATCAGTATGGACAAAAAAGGTTTGCGGGACGCTTCGTTAGAGCAAATCAAACAAACCCAGTGGATCCCGGAGTGGGGTGAAAACCGCATTCAAAAGATGGTTGAAGGCCGGCCCGATTGGTGTATCTCGCGTCAGCGTACCTGGGGCGTTCCCATTCCACTGTATGTGCATAAAACTACCGGTGAGATTCATCCTCAAAGCAGGCAGCTGATTGAGCAGGTGGCCGAAAAAGTTGAATCCAAAGGAATTGAAGCCTGGTGGGATCTAAACGATGCACAGTTACTGGGTGAAGATGCTGATCAATACGACAAGGTCACTGATACCCTGGATGTCTGGTTTGATTCGGGTGTCACACATTACTTTGTGGTAGATCGTCGTGACGATATCCCGGCAGGAGCTGATTTGTATCTGGAAGGTTCGGATCAGCACCGGGGCTGGTTTATGTCGTCATTGATGACCTCTACCGCCATGCACAACCATGCGCCTTATAAACAGGTCCTTACCCATGGCTTTACCGTGGATGCCCACGGCCGCAAGATGTCCAAATCAGTTGGCAATGTGGTCGCACCCCAGGAAGTCACCGGTAAATTGGGCGCCGATATTTTGCGCCTGTGGGTGGCCTCAACGGACTATCGTGGCGAAATTGCGGTATCAGATGAAATCCTGAAGCGCGCTGCAGATTCGTATCGCCGTCTGCGCAATACTGCACGCTTTCTGCTCGCGAACTTAAATGGTTTCGACCCGGCCGAAGACTCGGTGGCGCCTGAAGACATGGTGGCTCTGGATCGCTGGATGGTAAGTCGCACCAACGCCTTACAACAGGAATTAACCCAAGCTTACGAGCAGTATGACTTGCTGGTGGTCAGTCAAAAGCTGATGCACTTCTGCTCCATTGAGCTAGGCAGCTTTTATCTGGATATCATCAAGGATCGCCAGTATACCGCTAAAGCAGACAGTAACGCACGGCGCTCATGTCAAACCGCGTTGTATCATATTGTTGAAGCGCTGGTACGCTGGATGGCTCCGATTACCAGCTTTACCGCTCAGGAATTGTGGGAAGCGCTGCCTGGTAAACGCGAAGAGTTTGTCTTTACTCAAAGCTGGTACGATGGCCTGGCAGTTTTTACCGGTGACGGTGAATTTGGTAGCCAGTTCTGGCAGCAAATTATGCAGGTTAAAGATGCGGTTAACCAGGCCATGGAGCAGGCCCGTAAAGAAGGCACCCTGGGCGGCTCTCTAGAAGCAGAAATTCAGCTGTATGCCAGTGAAGAACTGCTTAGTCTGTTACGTCAGCTGGAAGATGAATTACGGTTTGTGCTGATCACTTCAAAAGTGCACCTGCACGCTCTGGACCAAGCACCGCAAAGTGCAGCGGCTACTGAGCTTGAAGGCTTACGTATTGAAGTGCAAAAAAGTGCCGGCGAAAAGTGTGTACGCTGCTGGCATGTGCGCGAAGACGTAGGTGTGGATGAAGCGCATCCGGAATTGTGCCAGCGTTGTGTCACCAATGTTGAGGGTGATGGAGAAACACGCCGGTATGCTTAACTCAATAAAAGCCAGTGGCCTGCGCTTTTTATGGCTTACTGTTGTGGTCTTTGTGCTGGACCAGTGGTCGAAGTATGCGGTACTCGGGTCAATGGATTTGTATCAGTCGGTGCAGGTGACCTCGTTTTTTAATCTTACCTATGTGCACAATTACGGCGCGGCATTCAGCTTTTTGCATGATGCCGACGGCTGGCAACGCTGGTTTTTCACCGGCATTGCCGCCGTCGTCAGCGTCCTGATATTATGGTGGTTGAAAAACACACCACGGGCACAAACCTTGTTACCGGTGGCGTACACTCTGGTATTGGGCGGCGCGCTAGGTAACGTTTACGATCGTCTGGTCCATGGCTATGTCATCGACTTTTTAGATTTTTATGTGGGTCAGTGGCATTGGCCGGCGTTTAATCTGGCTGACAGCGCCATATTTTTAGGCGCAATTTTACTTATTATTGATATGCTGACCGCCAACAAATCGGCCGGCGACAATACAACCTCATCGCAAAAGCAGTAACTGAAGGGGGCGATATGTCTGATGCTGTAATTGGGTCACACAGCGAAGTGCTGATGCATTTCGATTTGAAACTGGAAGATGGCTCGGCGGCCGACAGTACCCGGGTCAATAAAAAGCCGGCAAAACTGGTGATGGGCGACGGCAGCCTGACCGAAAATTTTGAAGCCTGTTTGCTGGGCCTGAAGCAGGGAGATAAAAAGTCTTTCACGCTGGCCCCTGAAGATGCCTTTGGCCAGTCAAAACCTGAGAACATCCATTATATGGACCGTAACCGGTTTTCCAGCGACATGGAAATCAGTGAAGGTATGATCATGGGGTTTGGCCAGCCAAACGGCCAGGAGATTCCGGGGATTATCCGTAGTATTGCGGGCGACTCAGTCACAGTGGATTTCAATCATCCTCTGGCCGGCCAGACGGTTATCTTCGATGTTGAAATTTTAGAAGTCAGTGAGCCCTCGGCTTAAAGGAGCTTTGCATGCAAATTCATTTAGCAAACCCACGGGGCTTTTGTGCCGGTGTTGACCGTGCTATTACCATTGTCGAGCGGGCGCTGGAAATGTTTAAGCCGCCAATTTATGTGCGTCATGAAGTGGTGCACAATAAATTTGTGGTGGACGGTCTGCGTGAAAGCGGCGCGGTCTTTGTCGATGAGCTCAGCGAAGTTCCGGACAACAGTATTGTTATTTTCTCGGCCCATGGTGTGTCGAAAAAAGTACGCACCGAAGCGGATCGGCGTGGTCTGAAGGTTTTTGATGCCACTTGTCCGCTGGTCACCAAGGTGCACATGGAAGTTACCCGCGCCAGCAAAACCGGCACAGAATGTATATTGATAGGGCACGCAGGCCATCCTGAAGTAGAAGGCACCATGGGGCAGTACAGCAATCCGGAAGGCGGCATCTATCTGGTGGAGTCCAGTGCGGATGTGGCGCGCTTGTCAGTAAAAGATCCCAATGCCCTGTATTATTGCAGTCAGACTACCCTGTCAGTAGATGATACGGCCGATGTGATTGATGCGCTGCGGGCGCGTTTCCCGGCCATTGAAGGCCCCCGCAAAGATGATATTTGCTATGCCACTCAAAATCGTCAGGATGCAGTGCGAGAGCTTGCCAGCGATTGTGAAGTTTTGTTAGTGGTCGGGGCCCAGAACAGTTCCAATTCTAACCGGCTGCGTGAACTGGCCGAAAAGGTAGGCGCACAGGCATACCTGATTGCAGATGCTGACTGCATCCAGCAGAGCTGGCTGGACGGTATTGAACACGTGGGGGTGACCGCAGGTGCCTCGGCGCCGGAAGTGCTGGTCAGAGGGGTTATCGACAGACTGATTTCCTGGGGCGCTGAAAAAGCCTCAGAGCGCCAGGGCCGAGAAGAAAACGTGGAATTTGCGGTTCCCAAAGAATTGCGAATTAAACAGGTAGGGTAACCTCACGCGAATCAGAATCGATACGCTACGGTAATTGCCAATACTTAATATTCACTCAGGCTGATATAGCATAAGGTTGTTAATAGTCACTTAGGCAGATGCAACCTATGCGCAAGCTGGCGCAACATTATCAACAAGGTGTGGGGATGATCGAGATACTGGTCACCCTGTTTGTGCTGGCAGTGGGACTGCTCGGCGTGGCCTCGTTACAGTTTGTCGGCTCCTTTCAGAACCGTGATGCCATCAGTCGCACTCAATCTGAGCTGGTGGCAGAGCAGGTGGCAGAAAGCCTGCGCTCTGCCGCCAGACCCGCTGCTATCGGCGATGGCATGGTCGCTCATAACGCCTATTTTGCTCCTTCCTCTTATAATTTCACCGGTTTGTCCTGCGAGGACAGCGATCCCTATCTTTGTCATTGTCTGGCCCGTCCTTCGGCCATTCCCAACTGCGAAGGCACCGAATGTACCGAGGCGCAGATGGCCCGTTACGAAGGCTGGGCATTGTCCTGTGCGGCGGTACAAACCAATCCGCAAACCCAAATTCAGGTGGTGTGCGAGGATAATAATAGTGCTGACGCTGATACTTGCAGTGCCGGCTCCCGCATTCAGATAACTTTAACCTGGCCTGTGGCCGTTTCCGCCAATCGTAATTATAACCTGATGACACGCTGCAATCCGGCGACCGGAGACACCAATGAGTGTGTGTTCAAGGATATTTCCTTATGAGGCGCCAGGCTGGATTTTCATTAGTCGAACTGATGATTTCACTGGTGCTGGGATTGGTGATTACCGGTGGCGTTATTCAGATAATGGTGAGTAGCCGTGTTACCAACAGTCTGAACCAGGCAGTTGCACAGGTACAGGAAGCGGGCCGGTTTATCATGACCCGGCTTACCCGCGAATTACATGAAACAGGTCGTTATGATCAAATTGGGGCGCGTATAGACCCTGGTGTGGATACTCTGGTGGAGTCAGCCTTTATTCAAAATCGGCCGATAGGTCTGCCGGGAGATTATGCTATAAGACCCGCGATAGGCAGTATTCAGGCCAGTGATGGCGGCAACGATGAGCTGGTAGTCAACCTACTGGCATCTGCCGATTGCAGTGGGGCTACCCATGGTTTCGGCAACGGCATTGAATTTCATGTGGTGAATGTTTATCAGGTGACTAACGGACAGCTAACCTGCACCGGTTACGATGGGCGTGAGTTACGTGGGGTTACAAATACGGCGGTAAGCGGCGCCGCCCAGGTGTTAATGGACAATGTAGTCAGTTTTCAGGTGCAGTACGGCATTACCGAGCAGCGCGATATTTCCCAGGGCCAGGTTATCCGGTATGTCACCGCCAATGAGTTAGCGCTGGCACGAACCGCCACTCAACAGGTAGTGGCGTTACGTATCGGCGTATTGTTGCGCAGTAATTCGGGACAGGTGAGTGGTATTCCGGTAAGCCAGATTGCGGTACTGAATGAAAGCCCGGTTAGTACCGAAGCAAATCGTTATTATCAGGTTTTCAGTCAGACCCTGACCTTAAGAAATATGAAGAATTTTGTAAGGAGCGCAAAATGAAGCGTCAGCATGGAGTGGTATTGGTACTGGCACTACTGGTGTTGTTGTCATTGACGATTCTGGGGGTGAGCGCCGTCTCCAGCAGTTTAAACCAAAACAAAATGGCCACCTCTATGCAGCAGTCCGGGCTAGCCTTTGACGCTGCCGAAGCCGCCCTGGCCGGGGTGTTTTTTGAGTCAGAAGATGAAGTGTTACTAACCAATACCGCGCTGTTAGACCCTCTTTCCCAGGCCCGCCAGGGGACACAGTTTGATCCCAATGCGGAAGCACTCAGCTGCAGGGAAAATACCAAATGGACCAACCGTCAAATGACCAATGCGGGCCTGAAAACCAATGCTGTTCATACAGCTGAAGGGGATTATCAAACCGAAGTGAAAACCCGTAGCTGGTCTCGCACAGCATTTGTTCGCGAGCAAGCGTGTCGTGGTTCCAGTAACGTGATCGGTGGCAGCAACATCAACTGCCACGTGTTTGTAGTACGTGGCTGTGGGCAGGTAGACGGACGCTCTACCATCGTGGCTAACAGTGTTTCTGCAGCAGTGCTTGCACCTGCATCAAACTAATTTCAGGAGAAAGCATGAAAACGCTGGCAAGATTCACCGGATTTTTTACTCTTTGGCTGGGGATCGGCGCTGCCGCCATGGGCGACGATTTGGAAATTTACCTGGGAACCGCCGACTCGGCTGCCACCTACAAGCCGAATGTCATGTTTATTATGGACACCTCGGGCAGCATGGCCAGCAAAGATGGCACCGGTAAATCAAGAATGTTGCGGGTGAAAGAAGCGCTTTCAGAAGCGCTGGGTTCAGCCACAGACATTAATGCAGGCCTGATGCGCTTCTCGGATTACGGTGGTCCGGTGCTATACCCGGTGCGCGATATCGACCAGCCGGTCTATCCAGAAATTATTACTTCGGTAAAAAGTAGAAACGGTGATGCCAGTGAAATTGATGAGTCGGTAGATGTCTATAAGAACACTCTGGTATTAAGTAAGGGCACAGAAAAAGTGGTGTCTGCCGTGCGTTTTTCTGATTTGATGATCCCACAGGGCGCAAAGATTACCGGTGCTTTCATTCGACTTACCTCGGCCCAGCTGAATACTGCTCCTACCCGCATCAAAATTATGGCTGAAGAAGACGACGATACTGAGGCGTTTTCTGACGATGATGAAGATTTGTCAGACCGTGACACCACCGACGCTACCGTGGTGTGGGAAACCGACAATGGTTTTCCGGTAAGTGAAGAGGTGGTGGCTACGCCGGATATCTCGGGTGTTATTCAGGAGATTGTAGATGAAGATGACTGGTGCGGCGGCCAGTCCCTGAATATTATCTTTGAAGCGACAAGCTCAGACCCCGCCAGCGCCCGACAAGCGATTGCCTATGACAATGGGTCTGATCAGGCCGCGCAACTGGTAGTCAGCTACGACTCCTCCACTGCCACTGGATGTATGTCGGGCGAAAGCTATTACCAGGTAGCCAGTCAGAGTAATAATCGCGAGGAGGCAAAGTCAGGCAAAGGCAACACTGGCAATCGCCTGGATATGGACAGCAGTTACAATAAATCCATTGGTTTGCGTTTTACCAACGTGAATATCGCCCGGGATGCCGAAATAGAAGATGCGCGCCTTGTGTTGTTCTCAAGTGGAAATTGGAATGGCCACACTGAAGTACGCATTCGGGGTATAGATGAAAATAATGTAGGTAGCTTTAAGGACAGTAAAAAAAACCAGCTCAAAAATAAAAAGAAAACCTCCGACGAAGATTGGGATATCTGGTCGACCCGAAACTACGAAAGCATGGTCAGCCCTGATATCTCCGACATTGTCGAAGATATTGTTGGTCGCGGAGGCTGGAAAGCAGGCAATAGCCTGGGGTTGGTATTAGATGATTTTGATGGGGCGTCAAAAGGTGTCTTCTCGTACAAAGGGAGCGGTGGCTATGCGCCGGTTTTGTACATAAAATACAAAGCGGACGCAATTGCTGGGGAGTCTGCTACAGTACGTGAACATCTGTTGAGTAAAATTGATGAATTATCAGCAAATGGCTATACCCCTATCGTGGATACCTTGTACGAAGCGGTTAACTATTACGGGGGCCGGGCGATGGACTATGGACGCCAGAGGGGACAAAACGATACCGCCAGCAGCGTGCGGCAAAGCACCCGGGTCAGTCATCGAGGCTCTTATGTAGGGGCCGACCCAGTGCGATCTTCGGGGTGTACCGACAATAATTTAAGTTCCAGTGCCTGTATGACCGAGTACATTCCCTCCGGAGCTACTTATGAGTCGCCGGTGTCTGACTTACAATGTCAGACCAATAATCATATCGTACTGTTGTCAGACGGGCAGGCGAACTACAACCATAGTGTTTCTAAAATACAAAGTTTTCTGGGAAAAAGCTGCTCAGGCAATGGCGGCGAAAAATGCGGTCTGGATTTGGTTAAAAATGTGCTTGATAAAGACCAGTCAAAAATTGACCGTCGAATCATGACCCATACCATTGGTTTTGCCGCCAATGCCACTGCCAATAACTTTTTAAATAAACTGGCCCTACAGGGCGGTGGTGGCTTTTATAAGGCAGACGATAGCAGTGAGTTGCTGGAGGCTTTTGACTCTATATTGCGGTCGGTGAAAGATGTAAATGCCACCTTTGTTTCCCCGGGCGTGGCGGTCAACCAGCTTAACCGTCTAACCCATCGTGATGAATTATATTTTGCGTTATTTAAGCCTGCCGAAGGCAGCCTGTGGCCGGGCAACCTGAAAAAATACAAGTTAGACGGAAATACTATTGTCGATAAGGATGGGGTGAACGCGGTAGACAGTGTCACTGGCTATTTCACCGATACCTCCCATAGCTATTGGTCGGTGCTCACCGATGGCAATGATGTTCGTAAGGGTGGGGCCATTAGTTTGTTCGACAATAGCCGCAATATGTACTTTGTTGATGGTGTCGGGTCGGTGATTAAATCGGCTAATCGGGTTAACGAAACCAATAGCAATATTTCGGTCGCGGATATGGGTGTGGCTGCAAAGACGGATGGGAATTTGCTCCGGGATACGGTTTTAAAATGGACGCGCGGGGTAGACCTGAAAGATGCCGACGGAGATGGAGACATTACTGATATTCGTCTGCAGATGGGCGATCCTATCCATTCGCAGCCTGTTATTGTTAACTATTCTGCCACCGATTCGGCGATTTTTGTGGCGACCAATCAGGGATTTTTACATTCTTTTGATGCCGAAACCGGTGAAGAAAACTTCGCTATTATTCCTAAAGAGCTGCTGGCCAATCTACATATATTTTACGAAAACAATTCGACCTTTAATCATGTCTACGGTTTAGACGGCGATATTGTCTACCGTAAGGTCGACGACAAACAATACTTGTATGTAGGCATGCGTCGTGGCGGTAGAAACTACTATGTTTTTGATGTCACGAGCAAAACGTCCCCCAAACTGGTCTATAGCATTAACGGCGGCGACAGTGGTGTAGAAAAACTGGGCCAGACCTGGTCCCGGCCCACCCTTACAAAAATGAAATTTGGCGACACCGTTAAAAATGTGATGATCGTAGGCGGCGGCTATGATGAACAACAGGATGGTAAAGACGAGCGTAGCCCGGATAATCTGGGTAATGCCGTCTTTATATTTGATGCTGATAACGGCACTTTGTTGTGGACGGCCAGTAACACTGATGCTGATTTAAATCTCGGTGCTATGCAATACAGCATCCCTGGTCGTATATCGGTTATTGACCGTGATCGCGATGGCTTGGCTGACCACATGTACGCGGCGGATATGGGCGGTCAGGTGTTCCGGTTTGATATTTACAATGGCAAGTCAGGTGCAGATTTCATTAAAGGCGCGAGACTGGCAGATTTTGGGGGCAGCGGCACCGCCAACAACCGGCATTTTTACTACGGGCCTGACGTTTCTGAAATAGCTTTGGATGATGAGATTTATTATGCGGTGGCAGTAGGTAGCGGCTGGCGGGCGGCGCCGCTAAACACTGAAGTAGATGACCGGTTTTATATGATTAAAGACAAAGGCGTATTTATTACTGATGAGAACAATCTGTATAGCTTTGCGCCCAGCCTTACCCACAATGATTTGTTTAATGCCACCTCCCACGCTTTGACTAGTTCCGATGACGCTACCCGGGAACTGGCGGCTAGCACCTTTGCAGATAAAGCCGGGTGGTATATGGAAATGACCACAGCCGGCGAAAAGATCCTGGCCTCTCCGCTTATTATTGACTACAAGGTTTTGTTTACCAGTTACATTCCGGCCAGCAGTTCGCAAAGTGCGTGCGCACCGCCTACCGGCAACAGCAGAGCCTATCTGGTAAATCTGATAAATGGCAATGCGGTGGACGATTTAAATCAGAATGACGCATTAGATCACGAAGACCGGTATACCGATCTTAGCCAGAGCGGGATTGCCCCGGAAACCAAAGTGTTGATTGAAGAGATCACCACGCCGGTGGTTTGCCTTGGCACCGAATGCGCTTCAGCAGTCATCGAAACCAACGAAGACGGTACCGTTAAACAGTGCTCATCTTCATTTAACTGTCTGATGCAAAATATCTATGGCCGCTTCGAACGGGTAATACATGAAAGCTGGCAATCAGAAATCGAACGGGAATAAGATGAAACCACAACCTGGATTACGTGTGAGAATTACACAGGGCTTTACCCTTATCGAACTTATGATCACTGTCGCCATTGTGGGTATTATTGCGGCGGTGGGGTATCCGGCTTATCAGAATGTGATGGTTAGCAGCCACCGGGGCGCTGCGCAGGCCGATCTGATGGCCTTTGCCGCCAGTATGGAGCGCCACCATAGTGGCGGATTCACCTATGCCGGTGCGGCTAATGGTGGGGGCAATACCGGCGCCCCGGCGGTATTTGCCACCCATTCGCCCGCCTCAGAGCCTTTTGCAAAACGCCGCTATGATCTCACCATTTCTGCCGCAGATGGACAAAGCTTTACTATCCGTGCAACCCCCCTAAGTAGTACTCCGCAAAATGGTGATGGCATCCTGGTTTATGTTAGTGACGGGCGTAAAGCCTGGGATACTAATAATAGTGGCAACATCGATGCTGGAGAATGGTGCTGGTCGTGTTAATAGCCTGAACTATTCTGTTTCGGGATGCAGGCGCGCAAAATTAAGCCGGGCCAGTGGTGGGGTGGTGGACGGGGTGCTGAGCAATAACTGACGGGTATAGACAGGCCCTGCCGGGTTTGGGTCTTGTTCATAGCTTAATGTAACCCTGGTTATTAAGTTAGGTCCGGATTCAGTCTCTTCAAAATTCAGTGACTGACCGGCGGTAACAGCCTGCAGATGTTGCAGGGTAGCCCCATTAAATGAAAACGGGAAGGGCGATCTGGTCTCTGCCTGTATGGCCCTGACATGCTGTTGTAAAGCCAGCTGTATGTTTTGCACCGGTGGCTCAGCGTCGCCGCCCGCCACCTGATACAGCTTCCACACACTAGTATGATGTTCAGAGCTGATGGCCTGCTGATCTTTCAGGAAGGTAAGTTGTTGCTGCCACTGAAACTGAAGTTTAGCCAGTGCTACCGCCGAGGTGGTCAGTACAAAGCCGGCAATCAGGCATTCAGGTAAATTCACGTACGTCTCCTTGTTGCGATCCGCATGGTTAAAAGTCTCGCCAGCTACCAATCACAGGCTGCACCCGTTGCAATTGTGGTAGCGTTTGTAGATTGCGCAATACGCTAGCGTTGTACTGAACCGTAAATATCGATGCGGCGCTAAGCGTTCCTTCTACTATTAAAGCACCATTTATTCTCGCTTCGGAGTGGATGCGGATATCCACTGGCGGGAAAGTGTCGTTCGGGAGCATGATTACTAAGCCATTGAGCTGGCTGTATCTTGCCTGGTGCAGCTGTGTACCTGTCGCAATGATCAGCACCGGCGCGGTGGGGCTTCCTATTTGCTGTCCGGCCTTTATCAGGCAGGGGCCGGCCACAATGATCAAACCGCGGGTAGCTGCATTCAGGGTGTTGCAATCTGAAGTATCCCGGGCAAAATCCGATAGCCGGGAAAGACTGGTTACAGTAGCGCCAAACAGCGCCGGTAATAGCGGCGCCGGGTATGCTGGACTATTACTCACAATCCCGGCTTCAGGTTCTGCAGTAGCGAGCACCGGGCGACAAATGGTTTCGGCGAAAAAACTGCTAACACAGCGGTGTCGTTCAGGGCTCGGGATCAGATGGTGGCGTCCCCACACGGTGAGAGGCGCATCAGCCGGTATTGGTTCAGAAAAGTAGACGGTAAAGCCGACGCTGCCGGGTAACGGCTGGCTTAGCATCAGTGCGGCTTCGGGGACGGCCTGTAACAGCGGGAACCGGATAAGTTGCTGGCGCAGCTTGATATGGCTATTGGTGCTATCGGTGGTAAGTAGCTCAAAGTGATCGACCGGAGCACTGTTTATCAACGTACTGAAAGTATGAACCAGGGTGGTTTGCTGGCCGATAGTGGCCGGGGGCAGCGACTGACGTAATGCTATGGGACTGGCGGCGATAGCCATCTCCAACTGCTGCGCAGTTTGCGTAAGAATACGCTGCTGTTGGTTAATTTGACCGCTAAAGCGGCTTTGCTGTGTTACAGAATCGACAATAAGCATCGCCCCCGCGCTCACCATCAATAACAGGATAACCAGTGGCACAATAACGACAAAGCCTTGGGATGCACGCATGATCAGAAATTCCTTACCACTACAGTACTGACCATCTGCCGGGTTATATCCGGCGCCTGGCTAAGCGATGCTTCCAGAGTAATGCTGACAATAGCGCTGTTATGCTTAGCTGGTATACGCGCAACCTCAAAAGCTAAATGTTTTATTATCAAAACTGTGGGCGATGTCAAGTCATGCCACCCTGATGCCTGGCAATTCCGATCACCTACCCGATATTCGATAGCCCGGTTACGTAAGCGAAATCCCAGTTGCTCCACCGGCTGACCGGCATCCAGTCTGCCGTTATGATTTTTATCATAGCGGAATAACACACAGCTGGAGTCAGGTTCGGCGCTATGAGAGGCTATCTGTAAGGCTGGGGAAAAAGGACTGTCAGTACGGCTCTGCCGGTCCAGCACCCGCTTTACCGCATGGCCATCGTACCCGGCCCGGCGCAACTGCAGATGCATCAGTTGCATCACCCGGCTCATTTCATCTTCCATCGCCATGGTTTGTAAAACCAGCTGGTGGGTTTTCAGCGTGGTCCGCGCCCAGTAAAACGCCGTGCCCAATAAGGCTGAACCTATTGCCAGGCTAACCATCAGGCTTACTAAGCTATAGCCGCCGATTTTTAACATGGAGCAATAGCCGTGACGGGATCTGCCGGAGTACACAGGCGAATGCGTCCTAAGTTATTCAGAATCACTTTGACTTGCAGCGAACCTTCACCCACCACAAAAGAGCCGGCATGCCCAAAGCTCAAGCCACTGAGCGCCTGAAACATCGCCGGCTTAACGGCGGTATAGGTGCTGCCCAGCAACTGCATGCGCCCTTTAAATAGCTGGAACTGCTGACTATGACGTATAGCGCATGGCGTTGGGGACATGCAGGCGCAATGGATGCTGAACGTTATCACCATACAACCTGGGGCGGGAGTATGGCTGCTAAGCAAATACACCGGTTTATTCTCGCTCATCGCCATTTGTTGGGCGTGGCGCAAAAACAGCACCAGCCGCTGCGCCTGATTCCGTAACCGGGTCTCTTGCTGCCAACGCTCTAAAGGGGGCATAGCTAGCTGAGCCACCACCGCCAGTAGCACCATCGTGATAAGTAATTCGGGCAGGCTAAAACCGGCGCTCAGCCATTTTCTGTTCTCAGGCACAGTGTTTTGTTCACTTATGAAGAGTAATCTGGTTACTCATAATAGGAAAAAACAACAGCAACAAAAGCTGTACAGAGGTCAGGAATTTTTATGAAAATAAGTTGCGGGTTTACTTTGCCAGAGCTAATGATAGCTTTGGCCATCAGCGCTATTTTAGCCGTGGTAGCGGTACCGGGCTATCAACATATGACTGCGCAGGCCAATCTGAATAATGCCAGGTTGCAACTGCTGGCATTGCAGTCTGCCCAGGAACGTTTTTATCTCAAATTTGAACGTTATGCGAGCGCTGCTGAGTTGCCGGTACCGGTATCTGAGCATTTTTTGTTTGAAATTACGCAGGCGGGGAGGGATAGCTATCAATTGACGGCGCGTAGTCTTAAATCAACGGGAAAGTGTCAACGCCTGAGCCTGAGTCACACCTTACAAAAGCAGCCCGTTGAGTGCTGGTAACATGATAGAACGGCTCAACTACAACTTAAATCACTGCCGGTCATATCTTCAGCCACACCGTTATTGTTTTCGTCACCAGCGATAGCCAGGCGACCCCATAGCGAAATAAGTAGTGCCGACGCATGTTTATTGTTACCGGAAGCCGGGCAAATCTGGATAGAGACTTGCTGACTTACCGAGCCATCTGGACGAAAAATTAACGACCCGGTAATACCGGAAATTGTATTCGAGCCGGTGACCGGATCCGTGGCGGCAAGTAAGGACTCACCGTTGTTCAGATTGCCGTCGTTGTCGTTATCCATAAAAACCATCTTGGCAAGTTGCCAGTCACCGTCGCAGCTGGCGTAATCCCGGGTGGGGCACAGAACCACCGGGGTGCTCTGATCTACTGCAGTAAACCTCGCTACCCGGGCTACCGAGCTGATATTGTTAATATCTGCGATAACCTGATTTTGTTGTAATATAGATGAAATCCCCGGCGCCCCCACCGTGATGAGAATAGATGCAATGGCAACCGTTATCATCAGTTCCACCAGGGTCAGCCCAGACTGTTTCAACATAAAAGAAAAATTTATAAAGTGCCGTGGTTATAGCCTAACCAATTTAGCGCGTTTTTGGGTATACTTTTATTAGCATCACCTTAAGAATTGATACCTCAAAGAGAATCTGAGCAAAAGTAAACTCACGGGCCGCCCAGCCGTACATGCTAAAGACCTTTTGCGAAACAGACCCAGACTACTGACAGTCTTTTTTCTTTACAGTAAACTTAGCTAACTAAATAGCATTAGATTACGTGGACATTAAAAACATGCACAAACAAGCCGTTATTGATGAAATGAAGGTGCTTCCCGAAATTGACCCTGAATATGAAGTATCCCGGCGCGTTGAGTTCATCAAACAACAGCTGCTTTGTTCAGGCCTGCATGCGCTGGTGCTGGGTATCTCAGGCGGGATAGACTCGTGCACCCTGGGACGGCTGGCGCAACTTGCGGTAGATGAACTTAACCAGGACGCTGAGGGGAACGCCTATCGGTTTGTAGCTGTCAGGCTGCCTTATAATACTCAGGCTGATGAAGCAGATGCGATGCAGTCCATTGAGTTTATTAAACCTACCAAAAGTGTAAGCGTGAATATTCAGCCAGGAACCGATGGTCTGCACGAAGCCACCGCCGCGGCATTGAGTCACGCTGATTTATTGCCCGAAAATCCGCGTAAACAAGACTTTGTAAAAGGTAATGTTAAAGCCCGGGCCCGTATGATTGTGCAATATGAAATCGCCGGTATGGTAGATGGGCTGGTTCTTGGCAGTGATCACTCCGCGGAAAATATTACCGGATTTTATACCAAGCATGGGGATGGTGCCTGTGATCTGGCTCCGCTGTTTGGCCTGAATAAGCGTCAGGTCCGGCAGGTGGCGGCTTATCTGAAAGCACCGGCGAATATTATTGAAAAGGCGCCTACGGCAGATTTGGAATCACTGGCTCCGCAAAAGGCAGATGAAGAAGCTTTGGGCTTATCCTACGCTCAGATTGATGATTTTCTGGAAGGAAAAAACTCCGATCCTGAGGTAGACGAAAAGTTGCTGGCTATTTATACCCGCACGCAGCATAAGCGCGTTGCAATACCGACTATCTACGATAAAGAGTAATGGTGACATGAAGAAGATCGAAGCAATAATCAAACCCTTCAAGATGGATGATGTACGTGAAGCCCTGGCAGATGTTGGCATCTCAGGCATGACGGTAACTGAGGTAAAAGGGTTTGGTCGACAAAAAGGCCATACTGAGTTGTATCGTGGTGCCGAATACCAGGTCGACTTTTTACCGAAAATTAAGCTGGAAATTATTATCGGGGATGAACTGGTAGAACAGGCAGTGGAAGCAATCCAGGAAGCGGCGAATACCGGTAAAATTGGCGATGGTAAAATCTTTGTTTACAATGTCGAAAGTGCGCTGCGGATACGTACCGGCGAAACCAATGAAGAAGCCTTGTAACAGGCAATTTTGTCAGACCATGAAATCAAAAAAGGGGCCGAAGAGCCCCTTTTTTAACACGATAATAAATGATAACAATCAGCCATTTATTAGCATTAAAACGATTTAGTGATCGTTGCCGCTACCCGGACCATGGGCATGGCCGTGTTCAAGCTCTTCTGCGGTAGGTTCACGCACATCAACCACTTCCACTTCAAATGACAGCGGAACGCCGGCTAAAGGGTGGTTACCATCGATGACCACATGCTCTTCTGAAGTATCGATAACCATTACCGATTGTTCACCCTGATCGGTAGTGGCACGAAATGACATGCCTACTTCTACATCCATACCGTCAAACATGCTGCGTGGCACCTGTTGTACCAGTTCATCAGCGCGCTGACCATACGCTTTGTCAGGTTCTACCGATACAGAAAACTGTTCACCTTTTTCTTTGCCTTCCAGCGCTTCTTCAAGCCCTTCAATTAAAAAGCGCTTGCCTAATAAGACAGTCAGTGGCTCTTTATCTACAGAAGAATCCAGCTGGGTGCCATCCTGTGCAGATACGGTATAGTGAAGGGTGACGACACTGTCTGAAGTAATTGTCATAAAAAATCCTGAGTTTTGCATGGCAGTCTTACTGCCGTGAGTTTTGCGTCTTTACGAATATCGCTAATACGCTCGTTACTTTTTGGCATCTTCAATAGAGTAAGGTAGTGGCTCTATTGAAAATGTAGGGTGTTCTGATTTTGCAAGCCGGAATACATCCTGAGACGTAGTATCGTTGTTCAGTACCGCCAACAACCAGGTTTGCTCACCTAACACCGCATGACGAATAATTGCACCACCACGACGCCAGTTTTCACCAAGCTGCTTTTCTACAACGGTGTCAGCGTCAATGGCCAGGGCGGAATCGATTTTAAATACAAAAGCCGCACGTTTGTTGCGTCCCAGATACCGGGTGCGGGCAACGACTTCCTGGCCCATATAACAACCTTTGCCAAAGTCGATACCGGCTATTGCCTGTACATTCATCATCTGGGGCACATATTCATTACTGTGCGATGCATTCACATGGGGCATTCCATGTTGCACGGCCAATGCTTCATAAACATCATGACTGTACTGCGTTATTGGGTTGTCAGTCGCAAATTCAACCAGCTGCTGACAAAAATCCTGTTTGGCGATTAATAAATACACATTTTCAGGATAATCCAGTTTGATTAAAACGCCAGCATCAAAGGGCTGGACCTGCATAGGGCTTTGCGGTACGGCAATATTCTGGTTTCCAAGCCAGTCCACGACCTTCTGTCCCCGAAGCGCAATCTGCGTGTACTGTTCACTGACATCACGAATATCCACTTTTGAGAAAACACCATACTTATTAAGTTGTGCCTGAGTTATCTCCAGTGCACTTTTTTCAATACTTAATAAAATATCATCCTGAAGCCGGGTGACGGTCTGTAGAGACCAGGTTTTTCCTTTAAAGTCGCAATGTGCAGAATGTCTGGCCTGGTTTGACTCCAGCGCATTAATATCCACGGTCAGCTGGCCCTGAAGATAACTGTTTCTGTCTTCCCCGCCTACAGCCAGCACGCCGTAATGCGTTAGCGGTATAATAAAATTATCAGACAGTTCACTGAGTCGCGCAGGCAAATTCATAAACAACACACCATTAATGTAAAACGATAGCCTAAGTGTTGGGGTGATCCAGTAAGAAGCAAGGGATTGCCGGTGAAATTCGTCAAAAAGGTCAGTGATTCGGTCTGATTCAACGTGTTATGATGTGACCCATATTAACGACAGGTTGTGTGGTTTATGTTTTCACCCAAAAGATATGCGCGTCTTAAATGGGCGTGCCGCCGGGGCATGCTGGAACTCGATGTACTGTTTTTGCCTTTTGTCGAGACCGGTTTTAATGAAATGAGCTTTGAACAACAGGAAGTTTTCGAGCGACTGCTAACCAGCGATGACCCGGATCTGTTTGCCTGGTTTATGGGGCATCAGCAATGTCAGGATCCTGAGCTAGCCTCAATGGTTCAGCACATTCTGGGTCGTGTTAAAGTATAAATTCACGTTACGCTCTCATCCGGTTCGCCGGTGGCAATGGGTATTGCCGCTGGTGGCGGTGGGAGTCGCCGGCGTCTGCATGCCTGAACAGGTTTATAGCTATATTAGCTATCAGCTGGTTATGGTATTACTGGCTGGTGTAGGTGCATGTGCGTTTTATTGCTATCACCATTGTCCGGCTCGTCCACAGTGGCTGATAGGGTTTGATGGGGTTTCTCGCTGGCAGCAAGCCAGCTGCCCGGCTTTACTGGCCGACGCCCCGATTTGGTGGCTTACCCGGCGGTCCCGGTTAACGCCCCTGGGTTTGTATCTTCACTTTTCCTGTGACCAGCGCCATACCGGCTATCACTGGGTATGGCGCAACGAATGCGATGAAGCGTATTATCGACGCTTGTCACGGGCAATCCTTCATCTTCAACGTGCTACGGCACCGACTCTTTGAATGTGTATGAAATCACTGAAATTAATTCTTCGTGCCGCGACTCAGCGCGCCGACAAAGCCCGACTGGTTCAATTTAAACCGCCGGCATTACCCAGCTGTCAGTATTCGCGCTCCCTGCGCATCGATAAGGCTCATTACCAGCAATATTGTGAGCAGATGGACTGGCCTGTGTACAATGTATTGCATCCCTGCTATCTGCAAATGGTGAGCTTACCACTGCAGTTACAGTGTTTAACCACAGTGAACAGTCCGTTTCCGGTTATGGGACTGATTCACAAGTCTAATCAGATAAATCAGCAGCTTTGTATTGACCCGGATTCGCCGTTCATGCTTTACGCCCGGTATCGGGCTATCCGGCCGCATTATAAAGGTTGGGTGGTGGATATTGAGGTCAGTGCGTCTCAGCATCAGCAGAGTGTTTATCGGGCCGTCGCCACTTATCTGGTTAAAACCCGGGCGCCCCATGTTGCCCCCAGAAAATACCGGCGGGAACCACAACCCCTGGTAATACCTGAGTCGGCCCGGGAACATTCGGTGCTGGTAGCGACAAAGGCAATCGGGCGGGGCTATGCCAAACTGTCTAAAGATTACAATCCTATCCATTTAAGCCGCTTCAGCGCATCATTTTTTGGTTTCAGACAACCCATTGCCCATGGCATGTGGAGTTTAGCCCGATTGTGTTCCGGTTTACCGGATCTTGCTGAACGTCAGAATATAAAACCTGAGGAAACGGACGATGAGGGGGTAGAGTTCGAACTGTCCTGCGAATTTATTAAACCCATAACCCTGCCGGCCACTGCACGAAGCTTTAGTATTGGACAACAGGACAAATGCAAGTTCTGGTTAACCAACGATACCGTGGACGTCCCGCATTTGCTGGGTGAACTTACGCTGACGTCCGGCCGCTAAGCTCAGGGGCCCAGCACGCCGGGAGTATTTTGGATACGACTGGCAGAGGGCACTAAAATCGAAGGTTCAGGGTTATCCTGGGCCTGTGGGTAATCCAGATTAAAATGCAGGCCCCGGCTTTCCTTACGCTGCATCGCGCAGCGTACAATCAGCTCTGCCACCATCACTAAGTTACGTAACTCCAGCAAATTGTTGGAGACCCTGAAATGGGCGTAGTACTCCTGAATTTCCTGTTCCAGCAGGTTAATCCGGCGCAGGGCACGCTCCAGCCGCTTATTAGTGCGCACAATGCCAACATAATCCCACATAAACAGTCGCAGTTCATGCCAGTTATGCTGAATAATGACCTCTTCATCAGAGTTGGTAACCTGACTTTCATCCCAGGCAGGAATGGGCTCATCTTTGTAAGGGTCTTGCAGCCGGCTAAGAATATGCTCTGCTGCAGAAGTGGCATAAACCACACATTCCAGTAACGAATTAGAGGCCATGCGATTGGCGCCGTGCAAACCGGTATAGGCTACCTCACCCACCGCATATACATTATCGAGATCGGTGCGGGCGTTGGTGTCGGTAATCACTCCACCACAGCTATAATGGGCTGCCGGAACTACCGGGATAGGCTGCTGGGTAATATCTATGCCCAAATCCAGACAGCGTTTCTGGATATTCGGAAAATGCTTTTCGATAAACTCAGCGGGTTTATGGCTTATATCCAGGTACATACAATCCGCACCCAGGCGTTTCATTTCATAATCAATGGCCCGGGCGACAATATCACGTGGAGCCAGGTCGCCACGTTCATCAAAATTTTGCATAAAGCGGGTGCCATCCGCGTGACACAGCTGCGCCCCTTCGCCGCGTAACGCTTCCGAGATAAGAAAGTTCCGGGCCTCCGGATGATACAGACAGGTAGGATGGAACTGGTTGAATTCCATATTCGCCACTCTGCAGCCGGCGCGCCATGCCATGGCGATACCATCACCACTGGAAACATCAGGATTAGAGGTGTACTGATATACTTTACTGCCACCGCCGGTGGCCAGGGTAATAAAACGAGACCGAATTACTTCCACATGCTCGCGCTTGCGACTCCACACATAGACGCCTGAACAGCTACCCGGATGCTGTTTTGACTGAATTAAATCGATGGCATTGTAACGTTCAAAAAAATGAATGTTAGGATGTTTGGCTACCGCATCATTCAAAGTGATTTGTAAAGCTTCACCGGTAGCATCGGCAGCATGCAGAATACGACGATGACTATGGCCGCCTTCGCGGGTAAGATGATAGCGTTCTTCACCTTGTTCGTTGTGCTCTTTATCAAAGGGCACCCCGTAACCTATCAACCAGGTCAGGGCTTCTTTCGCGCGCTGGGCGGTGTAGCGCACAGCATTTTCATCACACAATCCTGCGCCCGCCTGTAAGGTGTCCTGCACATGCGCATCAACGGAGTCTTTTTCATCAAAGACGGCAGCGATGCCACCCTGAGCATAGCGTGTGGACCCTTCATTGCGATCACTTTTACTCAGCACTATCACTTTGCAGTGGTCGGCTAATTTCAGAGCCAGGCTGAGTCCGGCCGCGCCGCTGCCGATGATAAGAACATCACAGCTGTGCTCAAGAGGCTGTGGGTGCGCAGAAGAGGGTGAAGATGACACTGAATTCATGTATTTTAGCAGATATTCATTAAGCTAAGGTTCGGCAAGTCTAATGGATAGGCAGTAAAACTCAATGGGCTTGTAGGTAATGTGCCGTGGAAATTGGGTTATTTATCAATAAAAGTACGAACTTTTTAAATTTGCGGCAGTCTACTTCAATGCTTATGTGAGCTGTTAGGAAGTAGAAGTATAGGAGTGGTGGCTCGGATGAGCGAGCAGATGACCGATCAACAACTTGTTGAAAAAGTACAAAACGGTGACAAAAACGCGTTCAATCTGCTAGTAACAAAGTATCAGCATAAGGTTATGCATTTGGTATCACGCTATGTCAAAAACAATGGCGACGTAGCGGATGTCACCCAGGATGCCTTTATTAAGGCCTATCGGGCACTACCCAATTTTCGCGGAGACAGCGCATTTTATACGTGGCTCTACCGTATCGCGGTAAACAGTGCAAAAAACTACCTGGTCTCACAGGGGCGAAAGCCACCTGCCAGTGATGTTGATGCTGAAGAAGCAGATTATTACGAAGGGAGCGATGCGCTCAGAGAGCACTCGACCCCTGAACGAAGCCTGTTATCCAGTGAAATTGAAGCGACTTTATTTCGGGTGGTGGAAAAGCTCCCCGACGATTTGCGTATGGCTATTACCCTGCGGGAAATCGAAGGGCTCAGTTATGAAGAGATAGCGAATGTAATGGAGTGTCCGGTGGGTACCGTGCGCTCTCGTATTTTTCGGGCCAGGGAAGCAATTGATAAAGTTTTGCAGCCTTTGCTAGAAAATTGAACTTTTCTGTAATGTGTCGGACTAACCAGCTGTGATTAAGTGTTGTTCGATCAGAATTGATCAGGATTTGTTTATATGACGCAACAGCGAGAAAAATTGTCAGCCTTTATGGATGGCGAACTTGATAGCAGTGAAATCCTGCCATCAATAAAACAGGATCCGCAGCTACAGGATAAATGGCGGCGTTATCATGTCATCAGAAGCGGGCTTCGTAAGGAGGCCACGGTGGCGCCGGAGTTGGATATCACAGCTCAGGTAGCTGCTGCGCTGGCCGATGAACCCACTATTATGGCGCCTAAACCGTCGATGTGGAAACGCCTGACCACGTCTGGGACCGTGACTCCGTTTGCTAAGCATACCGGGCAGTTGGCGGTAGCCGCTTCGGTGGCACTAGCGGTAATTATGGGGGTGCAGCAGATGAATCAGCCGGCCCCGGTACAAAGCCCGTCCGGCTCGGCGACGCCGTTGATTGGAACACCGGGTGGATTAGCGCCGGTGAGCTTAGAGCAAACCCGGTCGGTGCCGCGTAATGATATGGCGGTGATGATGGAGAAAAAACGTAAAATTAATGCGTTGATTGCCGATCATGAACAGCAGATTAAGCTTAAACAAACGCCCGAAGAAACGGATAAATCGCAGGAGCGACAGCCTGAACAATAATTGTGTAACACTTTCGTGGTGGTCAGAAAACCTCGGTGGTAAGGCAACTACAACCTATAGCGGTGCAATGCGCACCGCTGATAAGTACTATTTTCAATCACTTCATCGTTTTGCTCATAGGGGCAAGATGTTTGCTGCTGGCGCTTTATTTGCGAGTCTATCCCTTATTGGGCCTTCAGCGTATGCGGCGTCTCAGGCCTCTGCCAATTCTCAAAGCGCTTCAACTTCTCAGGCCGGGGCTCCGTCAGAACAAGCAGTAAAAGCTCTGGATGCCCACGGCTGGCTGCAAAAACTGGCGGAAATGGTGGCGACTCAAAATTTCCATGTTGCGTTTGTGCAGGCTCGAGCAGGTCAGGAAACCATCCCCTGGCTGTGGCGTCATGGTGTCATGGCCGATGGGACTGTAATGGAGCAACTGAATCTGCAAAACGGCCCCGGGCAGGAGCAAATTCGGGTGGGGCAGGTGGTCAGTGTTTTTGAACCCGATGTGCCTCCCTATAGTGTCCGCTCTGGTGCTATTCATGGTCCTATTCCGGCGATGTTACTGAACCAGCCTGCGAGGCTGGAGCAAGCCTATAAGTTTGTCACAGTGGGCCGGGCCCGGATCTCCGGTCGCACTGCGCAGCAGCTGCGCATCATTAGTCGCGACAACACCCGGTTTTCTTACCAGCTGTGGCTGGATGAGAGCACTGACATGTTGCTTAAACTCGATACCGTAGACTTAAAAGGCAATGTGCTGGAACAAATTCAGGTAACTTCCTTTGAGGTGACAGATGAGCCACATGATTACTTTTCCAAGGTAAACCAGTCTTCTTTGCCTCAGCCAATGGCTGGCGGGCGAGGGCAAATACAGCCGCACCACTGGCAGGTAGGCTTTTTGCCCAAAGGCATGGTAGAAGTGAGCCAGAATGTGCGCCGGCTGGCTCTCACCGGTCAGGCGGTAGAACATAAGTTATTCAGTGATGGACTGGTAGATGTCTCGGTCTATGTACAGCCGGCCAAACAGGCGATTGGTAGCGATTTAGCGCTGCGGCATGATTTAAATACTTTCCTGACCTTTACCAGTGGCGCAGCGCAGGTCACAATAGTAGGCGAAATTCCGTTGAAAACCGCCAATGCTATGGCCCAGTCATTAACGTTGAGTAAAAAGAATCAATGATTACCGAAACCGCCACCGTGGTTGCCGTAAACCAGGACAGGGTAACCGTCGAAGCTGCTATAAAGTCCACCTGTTCATCATGCCAGGCGCAGTCAGACTGTGGGTCAGGGGTGATATCCCGTGCGATGGCGCCTAAAGTACAGCATCTTGAAATCGAAACCCCGATGTCGGTAAAGGTGGGCGATACGGTGCAGGTAGGTATCCCGGAAGCTGGTCTGTTAAGTGCTTCGGTATGGCTTTATCTGGTTCCTTTGTTAGTTTTTTTAGGCTCAGCAGCCGGTTTGACTCAGCTTCAGAGCTGGCTGAATACAGGTCACGAATTGCTGGTGGTGGCTGGTGCCGCACTCATTACCTTGGGGGCCTTTGTGGGCGTCTCAGGCCACCTGAAAAAAGCCGACAAAAGCCGCTTTCGCCCCGTGCTTCTTTCCGTAAAACCGGCCTCTTCTGTGCCCAGACCCGCGCTATAAAACTTCCAAACCGGGCTTTATTAACCCGCCGGTGAACTAATTCGCTTTTATGCGCAGAAATAGGTAAAATCCGCACGCTTCACGCTGTTTTTCGGCTTTGTTTTATTTGGCAAAGCGACAGCGGCACTGAGTCTTTGCTGCGGCAAAGTATTTATAACGTTTTGACTTATTGCAGGTAACCTCCAGCATTATGCAACATTCGCACATTCGTAACTTTAGTATTATTGCTCATATTGATCATGGTAAATCCACACTTTCAGACCGTATTATTCAGGTTTGCGGAGGATTAACCGAACGCGAAATGGCCGAGCAGGTGCTGGATTCCATGGACCTGGAGCGTGAGCGTGGCATCACTATCAAGGCCCAGAGTGTGACCCTGAATTACACCGCCAAAGACGGTGAAACTTACCAGCTGAATTTTATCGATACTCCAGGGCACGTTGACTTTTCGTATGAAGTTTCCCGCTCGCTGAAAGCCTGTGAGGGTGCGCTGCTGGTAGTAGATGCGGGTCAGGGCGTGGAAGCCCAGACTCTGGCCAATTGTTATACCGCGATTGAGATGGATTTGGAAGTTGTGCCAATCCTCAATAAAATCGATCTGCCCCAGGCCGAGCCGGATCGCGTGGCCGAAGAAATTGAAGATATTGTTGGTATTGATGCTGTAGAAGCGGTGCGCTGTTCAGCTAAAACCGGTATTGGTGTGGAAGATGTGCTTGAAGAGATTGTTAAGCGGATTCCGCCACCGGTAGGAGATCGTAACAAACCGTTAAAGGCGCTGATTGTTGACTCCTGGTTTGATAATTATCAGGGCGTTGTGTCTCTGGTGAAAATCGTTGAAGGCGAAATGCATGTTAAAGACAAACTGCAGATCATGTCTAATGGCCAGGTTCATCAGGCTGATAAAGTAGGTATCTTTACGCCTAAGCAAAAAGATACCGGTGTCCTGCGTGCCGGGGAAGTAGGCTATGTCATCGCCGGTATTAAAGATATTCTGGGTGCGCCGGTGGGCGATACCATTACCACTGCCAAGAACCCAGCGGACAGCATGCTGGAAGGCTTCAAAAAGGTTAAACCGCAGGTTTATGCCGGGGTTTTTCCGGTAAGCTCTGACGACTATGAAGATTTTCGTGATGCGTTATCCAAGCTTAGCCTCAACGATGCCTCGTTATTTTTTGAACCTGAAAGTTCAGCCGCGTTAGGTTTTGGTTTTCGTATCGGCTTTCTGGGCATGCTGCATATGGAGATTGTGCAGGAACGTCTGGAGCGTGAATATGATCTGGATCTTATTACTACAGCGCCTACCGTTATTTATGAAGTACTGAACACAAAAGGTGAGCTGGTAGTTGTTGATAGTCCGGCCAAGTTGCCCCCGGTAAATGATATTGAAGAGATTCGCGAACCCATTGTGGAAGCGAATATCCTGGTGCCTCAGGAATTCCTGGGCAATGTTATCACCCTGTGTGTCGAAAAGCGGGGTATGCAGACGAACATGGCGTATCACGGTAATCAGGTGGCGCTGACTTATGAAATCCCGATGGCAGAGGTGGTGTTGGATTTCTTCGACAGACTCAAATCCACCAGTCGCGGCTTCGCCTCGCTGGATTACAACTTTAAGAAATTTGTCGCCTCTGACATGGCTCGGGTAGATATCATGATCAATGGCGAGCGCGTTGATGCGCTGGCCGTAATCACCCACAAAGACAATAGCCAGAGCCGGGGCCGGGCACTGGTGGATAAACTGCGAGAGCTGATCCCCAGACAAATGTTTGATATCGCAATTCAGGCGGCTATTGGTAACCATGTTATCGCCCGTAGTACGGTTAAGCAGCTACGTAAGAATGTTATTGCAAAGTGTTATGGTGGTGATGTAAGCCGTAAGAAAAAGCTGCTGCAAAAGCAGAAAGAAGGTAAAAAACGGATGAAGCAGGTCGGTAATGTTGAATTGCCTCAGGATGCTTTCCTTGCGGTTTTGAAGGTAGGTAAGTAATGGCCAATTATTTTTCTATCCTGCTGGTCATTCTGACGGTAGTAACAGGGCTGGTATGGTTGCTGGATACATTATTCTGGGCACCTAAACGTAAAGCCGCGGCGGCGGGCACGCAAACCCCTGAACTACCGTACTGGGTTGATACGTCCCAACAGTTATTTCCGGTAATTGCCTTTGTGTTGGTGTTGCGTTCATTTTTGTATGAACCGTTTCAGATCCCTTCAGGGTCGATGATGCCGACGCTGTTGGTAGGCGATTTTATTCTGGTAGAAAAATACAGCTATGGGTTAAAAGATCCGGTAGCGCGCCACAAGTTCTTAGAAACCGGCACCCCAGAACGTGGCGACATCGTGGTGTTTAAATATCCTGAAAGTCCTAATATCGACTATATCAAACGCGTGGTCGGCTTACCTGGCGATACCGTGGTGTATCAGGACAAACAGTTGTTTATTAAACCCAAGTGCACCGGCGATAATCAGACGCAATGCAAAAAGCTGCAGCCGGTTCCCCTGGAGTTTAAGAGCCGCGGCGAGTTTGTACAGCGTATGGCTCCTTTGCTACGCTATACCGAAGATTTAGGCGACACGCCCCATGACATTTTACGTCATCCTACCCGTACGGACAGGACCGATCGTTACTATGCTCAACCGGGAAATCGAACCGGTCAGTGGCTGGTACCTGAGGACGAGTATTTTGTAATGGGCGATAACCGTGATAATAGCCGGGATAGCCGTTTCTGGGGCTTTGTGCCAGATGCCAACCTGGTAGGTCAGGCAGTGGCGATTTGGATTAGTTTTGAATTTGAGCGAAATGCAGAGGACTGGATCCCGGCCTGGGTCCCCACCGGTATTCGCTTTAACCGTGTAGGTGGCATTGACTGATGCAGGGTATCGATAAATTTGCGCATTTGTCTCGCGTACTGAATTATCGCTTTGAAGATGTCAGTTTACTGGAACAGGCGCTCACGCACCGCAGCGCAGCAAAGCAGCATAATGAACGTCTGGAGTTTCTGGGCGATGCCGTGCTGGGCATGGTAATAGCGGATGCGCTTTACAATACTTTTGACGATGTCCCTGAAGGGAAGCTGACCCGTATGCGGTCAACCCTGGTCAAAGGTGAAACACTGGCCGAACTTGCCATTGAGGCCAGAATCGGTGAGTTACTGAAACTGGGACAGGGTGAGCTTAAAAGCGGGGGGCATCGGCGTAGCTCTATTCTGGCCGATGCCGTAGAAGCTGTGCTAGGTGCAATTTATCTGGATGCCGGGCTGGAAACCGTGCGCAACGTTATATTGAATCTGTGGAAAGAGCGGATTAAAGCGCTGAACCCCCACGAGCACCCTAAAGATAACAAAACCCGACTGCAGGAATTTTTACAGTCCCGTCGCCAGCCATTGCCGGTATACGCCGTAGTTAATATTACCGGTAAAGACCATGATCAGACGTTTGAAGTGAGTTGCACTATTTCTGAAGCTCATCCCCCGGTTATGGCCTCGGGTAACAGTCGTCGTAAAGCCGAGCAGGAAGCGGCGAAACTTATGCTTGAGAGATTAGAAAATGCAGCACGATGATATTCAAACCCGCTGTGGGCTGGTGGCCATTGTTGGACGTCCCAATGTAGGGAAATCCACGCTGCTGAACCGGCTGCTTGGCCAAAAGGTCAGCATTACCTCGCGCAAACCTCAGACCACCCGCCACCGTATTTTAGGTATTGATACCGAAGAGCAGTGCCAGACTATCTATGTTGATACTCCGGGACTGCATAAAGAGGAAAAGCGCGCCATTAACCGCTATATGAACCGGGCGGCCTCCAGCTCGCTGGCCGAGGTTGGCTTGATTTTGATGGTAGTGGAAGGTACCCGCTGGACCGATGATGACGAAATGGTGCTGACCAAAGTGCGCCAGACCGGATTGCCGGTTTACCTGGTGGTCAACAAAGTTGATAAAGTGGAAGACAAAGAAGCGCTGATGGAACAGTTGCAGAAGTTATCCGCCAAATTCAGCTTTGAGCACATTGTGCCGGTCAGTGCTAAACAGGGAAAGCAGGTTGATGGCCTGCGTGAACTGGTACAAAAAAACCTGCCCGAAAGTGAGTTTTTCTTCCCTGAAGATTACATTACCGATCGTTCCAGCCGCTTTATGGCCGCCGAAATCATTCGTGAAAAACTGATGCGCTATACCGGTGACGAATTGCCTTATTCCACTACGGTTGAGATTGAGCAATTCAAAATGACAGAAAATGGCGTGTATCGAATCAATGGCCTGATTCTGGTTGAGCGTGAAAGTCAGAAGCGCATGGTCATCGGGAAAGGGGGGAAACACATAAAAACCATCGGTGAGCAGGCCCGGCTAGATATGGAAAACCTGTTTGACACCAAAGTCTTTCTAGAGATGTGGGTTAAGGTTAAACAAGGCTGGGCCGATGATGAGCGGGCGTTACGCTCACTGGGCTATGGCGAAGATTAATCAGCAGGCGGGCTAACCGCCAAAGCAGAGGAAAAGGGCAGAGCAATGGCTATTTCGGATATGCGTCGGCAATATTCAATGGGTACGCTGACCAGCGAAGCACTTACCGATAATCCTTTGGACTTATTCAGAAAATGGCTGGATGAAGCCATTGCCGCTGGTATTCCCGATCCTACTGCGATGACCGTCGCCACCGTGGATGCCAATGGGCAGCCTTCGCAGCGGATCGTATTGTTAAAGGAAATAACGTCCCAAGGCTTTGTGTTTTACACCAACTTTGGTAGTCGCAAAGCTCAGGAACTGGAAGGTAATGCCCAGGTGTCGCTGCATTTTCCCTGGTTTTTTATGGAGCGCCAAATCAGTGTTCGTGGCCGCGCCGAAAAATTATCAGCTACCCACAATGCGACTTACTTTTTTTCCAGGCCCTTAGACAGTCAGTTAGCGGCTTACGCCTCGCATCAAAGTCAGCCCATCGAAAACAAAGAAGCTTTGCTGACACGCTTTGCCCAATTAAAGCAGCAATACAAAGATACCAAGCTTCCGGCGCCAGAGTTCTGGGGGGGCTATCTGATTAAGCCTTCTCAAATTGAATTCTGGCAGGGCGGAGAAGATCGATTACATGACCGGTTCGAGTACACGCTGAATGATCAGCATTGCTGGACTACGCAGCGTTTAATGCCCTGATGATTGATAGTCATTGCCATCTGGATTTAGCGGCGTTTGACGAAGATAGAGAGTCAGTAATCAGGCGCAGCGAACAAGCGGGTGTTCACCGGTTTCTGATCCCCGGCACCACCCCGTCGGGCTGGCAACAGCAGCGACAGCTCCAGCAGCAGTACCCACATATTGACCTAGCCTTTGGCCTGCACCCTTACTTTGATAAGGCGATGCAGCCTGAGGCACTTTCGCAATTAAAGCAATGCCTGCAACAACACCATCAATGCATCGTTGCTGTAGGGGAAATTGGTCTGGATGCAACGGTGCCAACCCCCATGAAGATACAGCAAAATCTATTGGCGCAGCAACTGGAGCTGGCCACCGAGTACCGGTTGCCGGTCATTTTGCATCACCGTAAATCTCACCACTTGCTACAGCAGGCCCTTAAGCAGCAAAACTTCAGCCACGGCGGCATTATTCATGCGTTTTCTGGCAGTCAGCAGGTAGCCGAAAGTTATATCGAGCGAGGTTTTTTACTGGGCGTGGGGGGCACCATAACCTACGAGCGGGCCAGCAAAACCCGTCAGGCTTTAGGCGCTATAGCGCTGGATAACATGGTACTGGAAACCGATTCTCCGGACATGCCGGTGGCAGGCCACCAGGGACAGCGAAATACGCCGGAGCGGTTGCCGGTAATTGCCAAAGCGCTCTCTACGCTTCTGGAGACCTCTGTGGACAAGGTTGTGACACAAACTACAGCAAATTACCGGCGACTATTCTTTGGATGAAAACCACCGGTAAAGTCTGCGGCTTAGCATCGGTCTTAACTGGTAATAAATACGGGCACAATAGGCTCCGGCGATAAAAACAATGATCGCCAGCATTACCGCACTTTCAAAACGCATGGCCGCCAGTTCATAAGGTTTGCGCAACTGTCGGGCGGCATCATTATTAATTTGCACATACCCAATCACCCGCTCAGCCTGGTTTTCGATGTCGGCGACATGTACCACCGGCGGCCAGTTCCGGTCAGATTCACTGGTAGTGTCCCGGCGCCGGCTAAACAGCATCTTCCCCTGGGCATCAAAAACTTTGGCACTGAGTACCCCTGGTTCCTGCGTAATAAGAGTCAGCGATCGTTCAATAGTCTGAATATCATCGTTTTGCATGGGCTGCGCCAATAGCCGGGCATAGTGACGGGCCAGCACCGCTGACGGCTGATTGACCTCATGGGCCAGCCATGCGGTCTGTTGTTGCTGATATTTATGCCAGGCCATAATGGCCAGCGCGCAGGTCATCAGCAGTACCACGGTATGAATCAGACGGCGCGCGGCAAAAAATCGTTCTGGCGCCTCACGCTGATTACGCCGGCTATCCTTTGTTCTCATCAACACCTGCAGGGATAGTAATAAATATCATAGGGTTATAGTAACAAGTTAGTAAGCTTAACGGTAAAAATTATCCACCATCGTATATTTCGCTTACCTACGGTATAAGGTAGGATGGAAGCACTTATTGCTGACAGTACCAGGAAAAATTGTGACTGTGCTACCGATGTCCGACTACCAACGTTTTGCGCATCAATTTCTGTTAGAAAGTTTTCAAACGCGTACTTATCTTAATTATAGTGGGCAACAGTGGAAAAAGCAGGTTACTCCGTCGGAGAACTGTGGAGATGCGGTGCTTACTGTCTTTGGTCAGGCCCTCAATTTCCATCAGCTTGAAGGTATGCTAGAGCATCTTGGCGACAGCCTTGTTTTACACCGCATCAAGCGTCACTCGTTGTGTAATGTCTATGGCGATACGGTACTGCGCGCGGATATCAGTATTCGGAATGAAAGCCAGTTAAGAGCCCGGCTAGCCCACGCCAGTGAAGCGTTTCATCTGGATGCGGGGGTACAGCGCCAGCAACCCAGATTAAAAGACGCCGGGTTACTGGTGATGGACATGGATAGCACCGTTATCCAGATAGAGTGTATTGATGAGATTGCAGCGTTAGCCAATCGTAAAGAAGAAGTCTCAAAAGTGACCGAGCAAGCCATGCAGGGCAAACTGGATTTTGACCGAAGCTTGGTACAGCGGGTGGCGTGTCTTAAAGGGGTTGAGGTTGCCCAGCTGGAACAAATTCGCAACAGTCTGCCTTTAACCGCGGGGATCCAGATTCTTATAAAAGAACTTAAGATGCGCAACTGGCGGCTGGCCATTGCCTCGGGAGGATTTACCTTTTTTGCGGATTATTTATGTCAGCGGCTGGGTCTGGACGATGCCGTAGCGAATCACCTGGAAGCCAGTGATGGCAAACTAACCGGTAAAGTCAGTGGTGCTATCGTTAACGGGCAGACCAAAGCCGACACTATCGAGCGTTTGGCCCGGGAGTACGATGTGCCTGACAGTCAGACCGTTGCCGCCGGGGACGGGGCTAACGATTTGCCAATGATGCATGCTGCTTCACTGGGGGTAGCCTGTCATGCCAAGCCTACCGTCAATGAGCAGGCCGGGGTGAGTATCCGTCATACAGGCCTGCATGCGTTATTGTATTACCTTGAAGTGTAGAGCCTGAGATTATTGCGCCGGAGTCATCGTCGACTCTCCCCCGGACCGGCTTTGATTAAATAGCCGGTTCTGACGAATCCGCTCAGGATCAATATTATACCTTCCCAGTACTTCATCAGTAATGTCGACTAAATGCACACAGGCGGCAATATTCCAGATTTTTTCTTCCAGTTCTCTGGCTCGGTGAATGGCGTACATGCTGACATAGTTCATCTCCGCCTGCAGCATATCCATATCTGGTTTGCCGGTGGTGGTCAGTAACACATGCAGCGCGATGAACTGCCCCCGTGCCATGGCTTCATTAATAAAATTAATACGGGTTTCATCATGAATAAACCGGCTATCAAAACGCGGGATAACCGCCAGTTTATTTTCTTTACGGGCGGGATCAAAAGCAATGTATAACTCCTGACGAAGCGGTAGCTGTTCGACCTTGATTTGCTTGATGCCATGCTGAATAAAAGGTGCCTCTAAATTACGATCCCGGAACATAAACTCAAAATTTAGCTGCTGCCGCGGGGCAAAGTGCGCCGCTACCTGATTTACGCTTTCGTCACGCCGGCTGATAATGGCCGACTGGGGGAGGTAGCGTACACCTTCTTTGGCCATGACAAAGGCCAGCGACGGTATATTCTTGGCGTTGATACACCGCAGCGCGTGGCCGATGCCCGGAATATCTTCTTCCTCAGGGTAGGTTTTCAGCGTATTTTTGTTTTTCTTGATCAGGTTTTCGAAAAAATTCCGCGCCATGGCGCCGGCTTCGCCTTCAATGGCTTTAAGGTGCAGAATGTTTTTATCATCATTAAGATTGATAACTTTGTAGCGAAGGTGCATGACATCGTAGCTTTCGGTCAGTGCCTGCAATTTAGGAAAGGCCACTTCCACAACAGAATCTACCGCACCGCTAAATTCATTTGCCAGTTCTATGCGCAAGCCGCGCACCGAAATATCTTCGCTGACCCCCTGCCATTGCTCGTCAGAACGAGACAGGGATAAATGCAGGTGGGAACGCATCAGATAGCGTTTTTCCATGCGCTTTTCATGATAACGATAGCGATAGGTGGTTACCGGAGCGGGGACCCGGTTGCGGGGGTGCGCAAAAACTTTCAGATGCGCCAGACTGCTACGGTTAAATTTGTATTCGCTGTAATGACGCTGGCCGCTTTCGGAGCTGATATCGGTGATATGCACAATAAAACGCAGGGTTTTGAAGCGCGCCATCAACCGCGGTGAGGGGGCCTGATTTTGTTGTTTTACCTTACTGCTGACATTATCCGGAAGCGATAGCGGGGCATGCGCCTGCTCTGGTGACATATCAGTCATGGTTAGTTTAAACACCCGCCAGCTGGCCTTACGGGCGCCAAACCCCAGATACACGGATTTTAGTTCCGGATGCTTATCCAGCTCCTCGCTTGAGGCAGAATAAAAGTAAACCCGATCGTTTTGTAAATGGGTGAAGGCAAATACGTATATTTCGCGCTCATTTTTTGGCAGCTTTACCAACCGTGCCAGTCGTGCGGGATTCACCAGATACCCTACCTGCAAGGTACCTTCTTCGTTATTCCAGTATTCCAGAATATCGGTGTTCACCTCATTACTCATAGCATAGCGGGGCACAAGCTTGCCATTGTCTACTGCCACAAAGACCGGCAACGAGGGGCTACGGGGTGATAAAAACTGTTCTACCGTTTTGTTAAAAATAGCATCAATGGTGTTGTTCATATTAACTTTATAGCGGCGCTTATTGCCGTGGATAAAGTTTTCCAGGAACTCGTCAAATGGTGTGGCCGGAGCATCGCTACTGCGTTTGAGCATCAGATAAAGAAACTCATTTTTATGCAGTGTTTTTAAGACCTCATAGCGAATACCATGATTCTTATCCAGGGCGAACTCTTCTTCCAGCCCCCGGAAATACACGTCAATGAAGGCGCCGACCCGAATCCGGGACTCCGGGGGCAGCTTGATTTGTAAGCCTTCGGCGGAGATATCGATACTATTGCCGCGCCAGGCGTGTTCCTCGGCCGTGATGACTTCGACAGCAACAGCAAAATTCATACGTTCATGCTGGCGCCGGGCGTAATACAGCAAATTCACCACCGGCACGTTATAACGCTCTATAGGCATCGCCTGATAAGCCGGGGCATGGCCCTTAGTGGTGTCGCTGGCTTTTTCCCGCATTACCCGAAAATTATTTTCGGTTTCCATAACCGACTCGTAGACCCCGAAGGTAAAACTGCCGTATACCGAAACCTGCTTTTCAAATTCCTTAATGGCCACATCGTCAAGGTAGTGCTTAATACCACCAAATTCATAGAGGCGGCATTTACCCTGCACATGACCCCGCAAATCGATAGATCGCATGCACGGCCGCGCCAGGCGCTTTACTTCCATTTTTATCAAAAACCGGCGCTCGTTGGGCAGGTTAGCAGTTAATCCATTAAGCTTTTGGCTAAAGTCGGGCCGGGCCACGTAAGGCTTTAGCTGATTGATTATCTCAGCGTACTGGCGCAAATCATCATTCATAGGCAATTATTATTATGGTGTCGAGCAGGCGTGCTATTCAAGTTATCGGCAGCGCAGGCAAACTCTGAATTAGTTGTGTCCTGAAAACCTGAGTTCAGTATGCAGGCATAGTCGTAACCATGTAGAATACCCTGAATTGTGAGAAGTGAAAATAGTTTATGGCAAAACGTAAAACCGCTTATGTCTGCTCGCAGTGCGGGGCGGAATTCCCCCGCTGGCAAGGTCAGTGTAGTGAATGTAAAGAATGGAACAGCATAACCGAATTTGTGGTTAGCCCGGCCAGTTCGCCGCGCCAGACCACCAGTGGCTATGCCGGCCAGACCCAGGCCAAAATAGAAACCCTGAACGCCATCGATCTGGAAGCCTTACCCCGGTTTTCCTCAGGATTTAAAGAGCTCGACCGGGTGTTAGGCGGTGGCGTGGTCCCGGGGGCGGCTATGCTTATCGGGGGGTCCCCGGGCGCCGGAAAATCGACACTGTTGTTGCAGGTTATGTGTACACTGGCACAACAACAAAATGCGCTGTATGTCACCGGCGAAGAATCTTTGCAACAGGTGGCCATGCGCGCCCGGCGGTTGGGATTGCCCGATGACAAACTGATGATGCTGGCCGAAACCAGTGTTGAAACCATTTGTGAGCTGGCGCTGGCGCAGTCACCAAAAATTATGGTTATTGACTCAATCCAGGTAATGCATGTGGCCGATGTGCAGTCTGCGCCGGGCAGTGTATCGCAGGTTCGTGAAAGCGCCGCTTACCTTACCCGCTTCGCCAAACAGCATCACATTGCCATGTTTGTAGTAGGGCATGTCACCAAAGACGGCAATCTGGCCGGGCCTAAGGTGCTTGAACATTGCATCGACTGTTCAATGATGCTGGAGGGCGAAAGTGACGGCCGTTTTCGAACCCTTCGCAGCCATAAAAACCGGTTCGGCGCGGTCAATGAGCTGGGGGTATTTGGCATGACCGAAAAAGGTCTCAAAGAAGTCAGTAATCCTTCGGCTATATTTCTAAGTCGGGGAGAAAATCAGGCGCCGGGCTCATCGGTAATGGTGATTTGGGAAGGTACACGCCCGCTATTGGTAGAGATTCAGGCTCTGGTGGATTATTCGCAAATGGCGAATCCGCGCCGGGTGGCCGTGGGTCTGGAACAAAATCGTCTGGCCATGTTGTTGGCGGTTTTGCACCGTCATGGCAACGTGCAAATGAATGATCAGGATGTATTTGTAAATGTGGTAGGCGGGGTGAAGGTAAGCGAAACCGCTGCCGATCTGGCGCTGTTATTAGCCATGATTTCCAGCTTCAGAAATCGGGCGTTACCCCGGGACCTGATTGTATTTGGAGAAGTGGGACTGGCCGGTGAGATCCGTCCGGTTCCCAATGGCTCAGAACGTATCACCGAAGCGGCTAAACATGGGTTCAGGCGGGCTATCGTACCCAAGGCCAATGCGCCTAAAGCCAGGCTTGAAGGAATTGAAATTGTACCGGTATCTCAGCTGAGTGAGGCATTGGATGCATTGCCGTAAATGGCATCGGTCAGGGCATCTATATCATCCTGCGACAGGTTTTCATCGCCGCTATTTAACCGGATAAGCTGACGCAGCGCCGCCAGGCTGTTGATGTCAATATGATCAACTTTACAACCCATGGCCACCGCGCGTTTACGGCGGTGGTTATGGCGATAAAGCTGCTCGACCCAGGCTTCGATATGCGGAGCTTGCTCATCTGATAAAAAGGCAATTTTGTACGGATCGTGAGAGTCGAATGGCAACGAGTTAAGTGCCTGTTCCTCGGCACTCAGGCGTAACCCCTGCAGCGACACATCTTCAATAATAACATCGATACAGGTTTGTCCGTGGGCGAGGGTGCCGGGGATGTTGAGCGCCACGCGCTGAAACTGCCGTTTGTCTGACATTATTCGCTCCGTTAAGGGCGGTGCTGGGAGGTTGGTTTAATGACCATGCCAATTCAGCCTAAAAAAAGCAATGGATGGGGGCAGGTTTTTTTTTGAATAATGGCGCCTTGCAAAAAAATACCCCCTGCATGGAGGGGGTATTCAGCGGGCCCGTTTAGGGTTATTTTTTGGTCATACGTTTGTATTTCAAGCGATGCGGCTCGACCACATCCTGACCATAGGTCTCTTTCATCCAGGTATCGTAATCGGTGTAGTTGCCTTCGAAGAAGTTGATATTGCCTTCATCACGATAATCCAGGATATGGGTGGCGACACGGTCAAGGAACCAGCGATCGTGCGAGATAACCAGCGCACAGCCGGGAAACTCCAGCAACGCATCTTCCAGCGCCCGCAACGTTTCAACATCCAAATCATTGGTTGGCTCATCGAGCAGCAGCACATTTCCGCCGGCTTTTAGCAGCTTGGCCAGATGCACCCGGTTACGCTCACCCCCGGATAAATCTTTGATGTATTTTTGCTGGGTATTGCCTTTAAAATTAAAACGGCTGCAATAGGCACGGCTGTTTATTTCAAAATTACCAATACGGATAATATCCTGATCGCCCGAAATCTCCTTATAGACGGTATTGTTCTCATCCATGTGGTCACGGAACTGATCAACACTGGCTATTTGTACGGTTTCGCCCAAATCAATCTCGCCGCTATCGGGCTGCTCGGTGCCGGTCAGCATTTTAAATAAGGTAGATTTACCCGCGCCGTTAGGCCCTACAATACCGACAATCGCGCCTTTGGGAACCGAGAAGGTTAAATCGTCAATCAGTACCCGTTCGCCATAAGATTTGCTCAGATGCTCTACATCAATGACCTTATCGCCCAACCGTTCACCGGGTGGAATAAACAATTCGTTGGTTTCATTACGCTTTTGATAGTCAGAGGTCGATAGCTCTTCAAACCGGTTCATCCGCGCCTTGGATTTGGCATGACGGCCTTTGGGGTTTGACCGTACCCATTCCAGTTCCTGCTTAATGGATTTCTGGCGGGCGTTTTCGGTACGCTCTTCCTGCGCCAGACGCTGCTCTTTTTGTTCCAGCCACGAAGAGTAGTTGCCTTCCCAGGGAATGCCTTCACCACGGTCAAGCTCCAGGATCCAGCCTGCCACGTTATCCAGAAAATAACGATCGTGGGTAATGGCTACCACGGTGCCTTCATAATCGTGCAGGAAGCGTTCAAGCCAGGCTACGGACTCGGCATCAAGGTGGTTGGTAGGCTCATCAAGCAGCAGCATATCGGGTTTTTCTAACAGCAAACGACATAAGGCAACCCGACGGCGTTCACCCCCTGACAGCTTAGACACATCGGCATCCCAGGGCGGCAGGCGTAAAGCATCGGCCGCGCGCTCAAGGGCATTTTCCAGATTGTGACCGTCTTTAGCCTGAATAATCGCTTCCAGTTCGCCCTGTTCTTTTGCCAGTGCATCAAAGTCAGCATCGGCTTCGGCATAGGCGGCGTACACCTCATCCAACCGGGTCAGTGCGTGAGCCACATCAGCAACGGCTTCTTCGATATTACCGCGCACATCTTTAGACTCATCAAGTTGCGGCTCCTGGGGTAAATAACCAATGTTAATCCCAGGCTGCGGTCGTGCTTCACCTTCAATCTCTGTATCCAGACCGGCCATGATCCGAAGCAGCGTAGATTTACCTGCCCCGTTAAGACCCAGTACGCCGATTTTAGCGCCCGGGAAAAAGCTAAGTGAAATATCTTTAAGAATGTGACGGTTAGGCGGAACAATTTTGCCTACCCGATGCATAGAATAAACGTACTGTGACATGCTTAGTCCTTGCCCTGAAGAAAGGAAGCCATTGTAAGCCTTTTCGAAAAATTTTCATCAGGAAACTGGACAGGCACACCTGCTTTTGACTAAAAAATCAGCGTATGTCAATGATGAGTTACAAATAGTACCGGCCGGGTAACGACTCCAGACCGTTTTTGCAGTAGCATAACAGGCTAAGAGCAGGTAAATAATTTAGAGGACTGTATGACCACCACTGCCCCCAAAAACCAATATACGCTGGCCGAACTTGCCAGCCATGCTGGCGCCACCGTGCAGGGTGACGAGAGTGTCTGTATCAGTGGGGTAGGGACGCTGGCGAATGCAACAGCCAGGCAGATATCTTTTTTAACCAATATTAAGTACAAACCACAACTGGCAGAAACTGCAGCCGGCGCCGTGATTGTGCATCCGAAAGCCGCGGCAGACGCCCCCGGCCCAGCCCTTGTGCATGATAATCCGCATGCCGCCTTCGCGCGCATTGCCCAGTTATTTGATACCACTCCGACCCTGGCCACCGGCATCGCCAGTACTGCTCAGGTCGCCAGCGATGCTCAGCTAGGCGCGAATGTCAGCCTGGGTCATCATGTTATTGTTGAAGCTGGTGCGGTATTAGAAGATAACGTGGTGGTAGGCGCGAATACCTTTATTGGCAAAAATGCGCGGATTGGCAAAGACACGACTATTTATCCCAATGTCACGATTTATCATAGCGTCGATATTGGCCAGCGTATCACTGTCCACAGTCAAACGGTCATAGGGGCGTCAGGTTTTGGGTATGCGAATGACAAAGGCACCTGGCTGCCAATCCCACAAACCGGGTCGGTGCAAATTGGTGATGACAGTCAGATAGGCGCGTCCAGCAGCATCGATCGCGGTGCTATGGAAGATACTATCATTGGTAAAAATGTGATTATCGATAATCAGGTCCAGGTGGGGCATAACTGCATTATTGATGACCATTCCTGTATCTGTGGCGCTACCGGAATTGCCGGCTCAGTGAGCATCGGAAAATATGTTGTCATCGGTGGCGGTGTAGGCATCAATGGTCATATCAGTATCTGCGACAATGTACAGGTGACCGGCTATACCATGATTGTACAGGATATCACCGAGCCAGGATTGTATTCGTCGGGTCAGCCCGCGATGAAAAATCTGGTGTGGCGCAAAAATACGGTGCGTCTGAATCAGATTGGCAGCCTGTTTGACCGGGTTAAAGCGCTCGAGAAAGCGGCCGGCGAAAACGCCGAATAATAAGCAACACATCGTACCACGCGGGATTCTGTGGAATCTCAGACAAAGCAGTATACATGCTGCCCAAATTGACTAGAATATGCGTTTACTTTATTGCCATTTCTAACGCTGTTAAGGAGCCTTAATGTTACCTCGCGAAATGACGATTGCGGATTTCGATCCAGAGCTGGCAGAAGCCATGGCCAACGAAACTACCCGGCAGGAGCATCATATCGAACTGATCGCTTCTGAAAACTATTGCAGCCCACGTGTGATGGAAGCACAAGGTTCGCAACTGACCAATAAATATGCTGAAGGCTATCCTGGCAAGCGTTATTACGGTGGTTGTGAGCATGTGGACGTGGTGGAGCAACTGGCTATCGACCGCGCCAAAGAGTTATTTGGTGCCGACTATGCCAATGTTCAGCCACATTCAGGCTCGCAGGCAAACGCAGCGGCGTTTATGGCATTACTGGACGCTGGTGATACTGTGCTGGGTATGAGCCTGTCCGATGGTGGCCATCTGACTCACGGCTCGCATGTTAACTTTTCAGGCAAAACTTACAATGCAGTGCAATACGGTTTAAGCGATGAAACCGGCGAGATTGATTATGCGCAGGTGGAAGCATTAGCCGAAGAACATAAACCAAAGATGATCATTGGTGGCTTTTCGGCTTATTCCGGTATCGTCGACTGGGCACGCTTTCGTGAAATTGCTGACAAGGTAGGTGCGTACCTGCTGGTAGATATGGCACATGTGGCCGGTCTGATTGCCGCAGGGGTTTACCCAAATCCGCTGCCTCATGCCCATGTGGTTACCACCACCACTCACAAAACTCTGGCTGGTCCTCGTAGTGGTCTGATTTTGTCCTCCTGTGGTGATGAAGCAATTTACAAAAAGCTGAACAGCGCTGTGTTTCCAGGTATGCAGGGCGGACCGCTGTGTCATGTCATTGCTGCCAAAGCGGTGGCCTTTAAAGAAGCGCTGCAGCCAGAGTTCAAACAATACCAGCAGCAGGTTGTGACCAATGCCAAAGCAATGGTCGCGGTTATGCAGGATCGCGGATATAAGATTGTGTCAAACGGCACGGATAACCATCTGTTTCTGCTTGATTTGATTGACAAAGACATTACCGGAAAAGAGGCCGATGCAGCGCTGGGTAATGCCAACATTACGGTAAACAAAAACTCGGTACCTAACGATCCGCGTTCACCCTTTGTTACCAGTGGTCTGCGTATTGGTAGTCCGGCCATCACCCGTCGAGGCTTTAAAGAAGAACAGGCGCGTCAGGTAGCTACCTGGATGTGTGACATTCTGGATAACCTGAATGATGAAAGTGTTTCTGCCCGGGTGAAGCAGGAAGTTACCGAATTGTGTAAGCAATTTCCGGTTTACGCATAAAGCACACTGTAGCGTTGTACTCCTTATCGTTGGGGCAGCGCTACCAAGGATAAGGAGTACCCATGTTTTGCCCGTTTTGTTCAGAGCAGGAAACAAAAGTTATCGATTCTCGCCTGGTTACAGAAGGGCAGCAGGTACGCCGACGCCGTGAGTGTCTGGTCTGCCACGAGCGCTTCACTACCTTTGAAAGCGCTGAGCTGGTCATGCCGCGGGTCATCAAACGGGATGGCTCGCGGGAACCTTTCAATGAAGACAAATTACGGGCCGGGCTTCAGCGTGCGCTGGAAAAGCGCCCGGTCAGTACCGAAAAAGTAGAACAGTGTATCTTATCGCTTAAATCACAGCTTCGCGCTACGGGCGAACGAGAGGTTTCCAGTGAATTTCTGGGTAATCTTATAATGGATGCACTAAAAGAATTAGATAAAGTGGCTTATGTTCGTTTTGCTTCGGTGTATCGCTCGTTTGAAGATATACGGGAGTTTGGCGAAGAAATTGCGAGGCTGGGCGACTAATACCACATGAATACCTGCTCAACACTAACCGAATCATTAGCTGATGACTACCGCTGGATGGCCCGGGCCATTGCCCTGGCTAAACGCGGGGTGTACACCACTTCTCCTAACCCTCGGGTAGGGTGTGTAATAGTGGATGAAAACCAGGCGAAAGTTGGCGAAGGCTACCATGTTCAGGCCGGCACCGAGCACGCCGAGGTCCATGCCCTGACCATGGCCGGAGAAAAGGCCAGAAACGGCACCGCCTATGTCACCCTGGAGCCTTGTAGCCATTACGGCCGCACTCCACCTTGCGCCGATGCACTGGTAACAGCCGGCGTGCGCCGGGTCGTCATAGCCATGACCGATCCCAACCCGCAGGTGAGTGGACGCGGTATTGCTAAACTTCAGCAAGCGGGGATCCAGGTAAGCTGCGACATCCTGGCGGCTGAAGCGGCGAAGCTGAACCGGGGCTTTATTAAACGCATGGTGACGGGCAAACCGTATGTCACCGTCAAACTGGCTGTCAGCCTGGATGGTAAAATTGCTTTAGCCAATGGGGTTAGTCAGTGGATCACCGGCTCTCAGGCCCGTAAAGATGTACAACGGCACCGGGCGTCGAGCTGTGCCATTCTTACCGGTAGCGGTACAGCCCGGGCCGATAACCCGAGTCTGCTGGTTCGGCCTGAAGAAGCCAGGTTTGAGCATTACCCACTTGCAGATATACGCCAACCCCTGCGGGTGGTGGTGGATCGAAGTAACAAGCTTGAGCCTGCCTTACAACTGTTTAGCGATCAGCATCCGACCATCCAGGTGGTAGGTGATGACCTGCCTCTTAAGCCGGGGCAGTTGCCGGTGGCGACCAAAGGCAACCATATTGATTTAAAGGAACTGATGCTGGTGTTAGGTGCCCGTAATCTCAATGAAATATGGGTGGAAGCCGGCCCGGCCCTGGCCGGTGCGCTGTTAACAAGCGGCGAAGTGGATGAACTTATTGTATATCAGGCCCCTAAATTGTTGGGCAATACCGCCCAAAGCATGGTAACCCTCCCCGCCTTTAGTGAATTATCTCAGGCGATTGATCTGGTGCTTGTGGAACAGGTACAACTGGGGCAGGATCTAAAACAGACCTTTCAGATTAAAGCTTTTTAAAAACGGAAAAAACAAGACTATGTTTACAGGCATTGTGCAGGCACTGGGCACTATAAGTAAGCTTGACAGACGCGGTGAAGACATTCGCCTGACTGTCAATTCAGGCCAGTTAGACATGGCAGATGTTGCTCTGGGTGACAGTATCTCCACCAATGGCGTGTGTCTTACTGTGGTAGAATTCGGCGCAGATTATTATTGTGCAGATGTCTCGGCCGAAACCATCCGCTATACCGGCTTTGCAGATTATGGCACGGGCTCGTCAGTAAATCTGGAAAAAGCCATGCGTCCCACCGACCGGTTTGGCGGACACATTGTGTCAGGCCACGTGGATGGGGTAGGGACAGTCTCTGCCATCAATCGTCACACTGATTATGTTGAAATCTGGGTCAAGGCACCGGCTGAATTAGCGCGTTATATTGCGCATAAAGGCAGTATTACGGTTGATGGCGTAAGCCTTACCGTTAATGAGGTTAATGGCGCAGAATTTATGCTGTGGATCATTCCCCATACGCTTCAGGAAACCGTCATCGGTACGTATAAAAACGGTACTCAGGTGAATCTGGAGGTAGACGTGGTAGCACGCTATCTTGAACGGTTAATGCTGGGCGACAAAGCAGCAGAACCTAAAGCCGGAAATATTGACATGGCATTTTTAGCCGAAAACGGCTTTTTACGAAAATAACTTACCCTACAAAAGACTATTTATGGCCTTAGATAATACAAAAGACATCATCGAAGATATCCGTCAGGGCAAGATGGTTATCCTGATGGATGATGAAGACAGAGAAAACGAAGGCGACATTATTATGGCCGCCGAACATATCACCCCCGAAGCCATCAACTTTATGGTCACGCATGCGCGCGGGCTGGTATGTTTGCCGATGACCCAGGAGCGTTCTCAGCGCCTGAACCTGCCGTTAATGGTAGACAAAAACGGGGCGCAGTTTACCACCAACTTTACTGTTTCAATTGAAGCGGCTGAGGGGGTCACCACCGGTATTTCTGCCGCGGATCGGGCGGCCACCGTCCGCGCCGCCTCTAATCCGAATGCCCGTGCCGAAGATATTGTCCAGCCGGGCCATATTTTTCCGCTTATTGCCAAAGAAGGTGGGGTACTTAACCGTGCTGGTCACACCGAGGCAGGAGTCGATTTGGCCAGACTAGCCGGCTGTGAGCCTGCTGCGGTTATCGTGGAAATATTGAATGAAGATGGCACCATGGCCCGCCGTCCGCAGCTTGAAAAGTTTGCCCAAAAACATAATCTGAAAATTGGCACTATTGCCGATCTCATTGAGTATCGCAATCTCAACGAAACCACCATAGAAAAAGTGGCGCAATGTCATTTGCCTACTGAATATGGCGATTTTGAGCTGCACACCTTTAAAGATGTTATTGATAATCAGGTACATTTTGCGCTTAAAAAAGGCGAGATAACAGCAGATTCACCGACCCTGGTTCGGGTGCATTTGCATAACACGTTAAGTGACTTACTGGGCTCGACCCGTTCCATCAACCGTTCGCTAACTCTGCCTGAAGGCATGCAGGAGATTGCTGAGCACGGTGGGGTGCTGGTGGTTTTAGGTAAAGAAGAAGATCTAATCAGCCAGATAAAACGTTTTGAAGCAGAAGATGCCGGGCAGCGGGCTGCCGGTAAAGAGTGGCAGGGCTCCTCGCGCACCATTGGGGTAGGCTCGCAGATTCTGGCGTCACTGGGCGTACAGAAAATGCGCTTGCTCAGTAAGCCAATTAAATATCACGCGTTATCAGGTTATGGTCTGGAAGTGGTGGAATACGTTCACCCATAAGGCAAATACTCAGGTATTGCCCGACCACAAACCGTACAATCATTCCATTTAGTTTACGCGCAGTTGTGCTATACTGCGCGCCGTTTTTTCTCAGGGGTTTAAAACCATGCAGGTTATTGAAGGTAATATCCGCGCCACAGGTAAAAAGTTTGCAATTATTGTTTCCCGATTCAATAGTTTTGTTGTTGAAAGCTTGCTGGAAGGAGCGCTGGATACTTTAGAACGTCATGGCGAAGTCAGCGACAGTGACATTACGCTGGTACGCGTACCCGGTGCTTATGAGCTACCGGTAGCAGCGAAGAAAATTGCTGAGAAAGGACAATTTGACGCCATTATTGCCCTTGGGGCGGTAATTCGCGGTGGAACGCCGCATTTTGATTTTGTTGCCGGTGAATGCAACAAAGGTCTGGCCCAGGTGTCTTTAGAGTATAATATTCCTGTGTCATTTGGTGTCATCACCACCGATTCAATCGAACAAGCCATCGAGCGTTCAGGAACCAAAGCCGGAAACAAAGGTGCAGAAGCTGCCCTTGGCGCGCTGGAAATGGTGAATGTAGTTAGTGCTCTGGATAGCCTTTAATTAAGGATTTTTTGTGAAAGTTTCAGCAAGACGCAAAGCCCGTGAACTCGCCGTGCAGGGAGTTTACTCCTGGCAGATGAGCAAAAATGACATCGCTCAGGTAGAGCTGGCACTGGCCACCAGTAACAATATGCATCAGGTCGATATGGTCTATTTTCAGGCTCTGTTGCGTGGCGTTGCCCATGATGCCTCAAGGCTGGATGCCGCAATTAAACCCTATTTAGGCCGCTTACCCGAAGAGCTGGATCCTATCGAAAAGGCCATTATTCGGGTGGCAACCTATGAGCTGGTTGACCGCATGGATGTGCCTTATCGTGTAATCATCAATGAAGCCATTGAGCTGGCAAAAGTGTTCGGTGCCGAAGACAGCCATAAGTTTATCAATGGTGCGTTAGATAAAGCCGTGCGCAAACTTCGCGAAAGCGAGCGCTAATACCCGGTGACAGCCTGTATACAGGCTGTCTGACATTGTTCAGACATTGTAGATTATTGTGAAAGAGTTTGATTTGATAGGCCGGTATTTTCAGGATGGCGGCTACCAACGCAAGGATGTTGTGGTAGGCATTGGCGATGATTGCGCCGTGACTACTGTCCCCTCTAATCAACAGCTGGCCGTAACCACCGATACACTGGTAGGTGGCGTACACTTTTTAGAAAACGCACCAGCCCGCTCGGTGGCTTACAAGGCGGTCGCCGTTAACTTAAGCGATTTGGCGGCCATGGGCGCCGAACCGTCGTGGATAAGCCTGTCGTTGTCGATGTTAGAAATCGATGAAGCCTGGATGGCAGACTTTGCAGAAGGCATGTACGACCTCACCCGGTATTATTCGGTGCAGCTTATCGGTGGTGATACCGTTAAAGGACCGCTTTCAATGACGATTACCGCCCAGGGATTTATTCCGGCCGGTAACGAATTGAAACGCAGTACTGCTAAGCCCGGGGACTGGATATTTGTAACCGGTTCATTAGGTGATGCTGCCGCAGGCCTGGCTATCCTGAATAAAGAACTGGATGTGGCGGAAGGTGTACGTGACTATCTGGTCGACCGCCACTGGTATCCTACCCCCAGGGTAGCCACCGGCACCGCATTACGGCGCCTCGCCAGTGCCTGTATCGATGTATCCGATGGCTTTCTTTCAGATCTTAGCCACATACTGCGTGGCTCGGGCTGTGGTGCGAACATCCAGGTGGATCGCTTGCCATTGTCCAGTCAGCTTACCGATACCGTCAGTCTGGAACAGGCTTACCATTATGCGCTGGCGGGTGGTGACGATTACGAGCTTATCTTTACGGTCAACGAAGAGCAAAAAGGTAATCTGGAGACCGCCCTGGCCAGTACCGGTGTTAAGGTAACCTGCGTAGGACAGGTTACGGGTCACACTGACAAGCTGGAACTTAAATGTCACAACAAACCGTTTGAGTTTGATGGGCGTGGCTATGAGCACCAGTTTTAATGCAACGCCAGTATCGTGAACGTGTATCGCTGAAAAATCCGGTTCATTTTTGCGCGCTGGGGTTTGGTAGCGGCTTAGTGCCGGTGATGCCGGGGACTTTTGGCTCCCTAGCCGCGATTCCCTTATTATTGTTGACCTGGTCTGCACCGCTATGGATGTATGTCAGTATCACCATACTGGTGGCATTGGCAGGTATTTACTTTTGCGGAAAGACTGCCAAAGACATGCAGGTGCATGATCATGGCTCTATTGTGTGGGACGAGGTAGCCGGTATGTTTTGTACCTTTTTACTTGTTCCCCTCACACCCGCCCATTTAGTTGCCGGTTTTCTGTTGTTTCGGTTTTTCGATATCCTCAAACCCTGGCCTGTCTATATTATAGATAAACGCTGGCATGGAGGCACAGGTATCATGCTGGACGACTTAGTGGCAGGACTCATGGCATGTGTTAGCCTGCATGCTATTTTACTGCTGTGGCCTTTCTAGAGGCGATTTACGCCATCGCCTCGTAGCGCTAGATATCCAGCTTTTACCCACTGTTCGATAGCCAATAAAAAAGCCTGTTATTTAACAGGCTTTTTTTGATGCAACAGAATGTGGCTACTGGTCCAGATACGTGTTTATCTGTTCTACAATGCCCTCGGCATCCAGTCCCAGTTCGGTATACATTTCCTGCTGTGTGCCTTGCTCAATAAAGCGATCAGGTAACCCCAGCTGCAATGTATGCACCAGTATTTTTTGCTGTTGTAAAAATTCAACCACACCGGTACCCGCACCGCCGGCAATACACCCATCTTCCAGCGTAACCAAAACCTCATGGTTATTGCTGACCTGTTTAAGCATCTCGGCATCCAGCGGTTTCACAAAGCGCATATCCACCAGGGTGGCATTAAGCTGTTCGGCCGCGGCTTCGGCAAACGGCATAAGGGTACCAAAGTTTAAAATGGCTACCTTTGTGCCTTCACGAATCATTCGCGCTTTACCAATTTCAAGGGCGTTCATCGTGGTCTCGGGCGCTACGCCTTTACCTGCACCGCGGGGATAACGCACCGCCGCAGGTTTGTTGCTGATATGCCCCGTATAGAGCATTTGCCGGCATTCGTTTTCATCAGAAGGTGCCATGATAATCAGATTTGGCAGGCAGCGCAGATAGGCCAGGTCGAAGGCCCCCTGGTGCGTCTGTCCATCAGCCCCGACGATACCGGCCCGGTCAATGGCAAACAGCACCGGCAGCTCTTGCAACACTACATCGTGAATAAGTTGATCGTAGCCCCGCTGCAAAAAGGTCGAATAGATTGCCACCACCGCATTCATACCATCTTTAGCTAACCCGGCGGCAAACGTAACCGCATGCTGCTCGGCGATGGCTACATCACAGTACTGGTCAGGGAATCTTTGGGAAAATGCGACCATCCCTGAACCTTCACGCATGGCCGGTGTGATGGCCATAAGTTTGGGGTCCTGGGCGGCCATATCGCACAACCACTGGCCGAAAATAGCAGAAAAAGACGGGGCGCTGGCCTTGGCTGCCGGTAAGGCATGATCAGCAGGATTAAATTTAGGTACCGCATGAAATTTTATCGGGTCTTTTTCGGCCTGGGGATAACCCTTGCCTTTGCGGGTGACCACATGCAAAAGCTGCGGTCCGTCGAAATTACGCATATTGCGCAATGTATCGGCGACAGTATCCACATCATGGCCATCAATAGGGCCGATATAGTTAAAGCCCAGCTCTTCAAAAATAGTACCGGGTACCACCATCCCTTTAAGGTGCTCTTCGGCACGGCTGGCAAATTCTTTGATAGGCGGCATATTGCTGAGCAGCTTTTTACCGCCGTCGCGGATTTTGTTAAAGAAATTACCGGTGAGCAGCCGGGCTAAATGAGAATTCAGGGCCCCTACATTTTCAGAAATAGACATTTCGTTATCATTAAGAATAACCACCATGTCCTTTTTGATATCGCCGGCGTGATTCATAGCTTCAAACGCCATGCCCGCGGTCAGGGCGCCATCACCAATAACCGACACTACCTTACGGCCGCGGCCCTCTTTTTCTGCGGCCACCGCCATTCCCAACCCAGCACTGATGCTGGTGGAAGAATGGCCCACCGCGAAGGTGTCGTATTCACTTTCGCCCGGCCACGGGAAAGGGTGCAGCCCGTTTTTCTGGCGAATCGTCGACATACGCCCGGCTCGGCCGGTAATGATTTTATGGGGATAAGCCTGATGGCCCACATCCCAGACCAGACGGTCGAAGGGGGTGTTGTACACATAATGCAGCGCCACGGTGAGTTCCACCGTGCCCAGGCCAGAAGCAAAGTGACCACTGCTTTGGCTCACACAGGTCAACAAATACTGGCGAAGTTCATCAGCCAGAGTTTTGAGCTTGTCCTGAGGCAACTTACGCAACTGCTCGGGCGTTTGTGCCGTGGCCAGGGTCGGGTAATGGGTTAAATCTAAACTCATTGGTTATTATTCTATGTCTTTTAAAGGGGCGGCAATACTAATGATTGCGGTTTACCATCAGATCAGTAAATGCCGTCAGATAGTCTGTATTGTAGGGCAAAGTCGCGAGCGCTTGAAGCGCCTCCTGATGCAGTCTGGCCAATTCCTGTTTGGCAGCTTCCATACCTAATAAGGCAGGAAAGGTGTTTTTACCCTGCGCGGCATCTGAGCCCTGCGGTTTGCCAATTTGGCTGGCTTCGCCTTCAACATCTAAAATGTCATCCTGCACCTGAAACGCCAGGCCTACAATATCGGCAAAATGGATAAACTGTTGTCGGTCAGTATCGCTTATGCTGGCACTCACCATGGTGATCATCTGCACACAGGCGCTTAACAACGCGCCGGTTTTAAGGCGGTGAAGGCGGGTCAGCGTGGCGATATCAATCGTCTCGCCGGTGCTTTGCAAATCGATTGCCTGGCCGCCACACATTCCATTATAACCAGCGGCTCCGGCCAGTACGGATACCAGCTGGGCCCGGCAGGAAGCCCCATAATCAGACATTGGCTGATCAGCCAGAATACTGAAAGCCAATGTTTGTAATGCATCGCCGGCAAGAATGGCAGTGGCTTCATCAAAGGCAATATGGCAGGTAGGCTGTCCGCGTCGCAGAGCGTCGTCATCCATCGCCGGTAAATCATCATGCACCAGTGAATAGGCATGAATACATTCAATGGCCATGCTGATAGTCAGCTGATCCTGGCGTGGGATATCCAGGCTGTTACCCACCAGATGGGTCAGTACCGGGCGCATACGCTTTCCCCCGACCAGCAGGGCATGCTGCATGGCAGCTTTTAAATGCCCGGCATGGTCCGGTAGCTGTGAGATCAGCCCAAGCAGATGCTCATCAGTTTGTTGTTTTATTTGCTGACGAAGCGCGTCAAAATTCATAACAATGCCTGTTAGAGGTTACACAGCGGCGCAATAGGGTGCCAGATGAAAAAATTGCCGGGGTCAGCTGGACTGTGTTTCGTCCAGGTCAACCAGCTTGTCCTCACCTTGTTCTGTGAGCAATACTTTTACTTTTTGCTCGGCCTGTTCCAGTGCCGCCTGACTTTGACGGGATAGCGCAATCCCACGTTCAAATTTTTGCAATGCATCTGCAAGTGGCAAGTCACCACTTTCCATTTGCGTTACAATCGCTTCAAGTTCTGACAAGCTTTCTTCAAAGGAAGGTGCAGATTTGGTGTCAGTCACAATCGTTTGTCCACGGTTGTTTCAGATAGGCGCACATTAACCGACAGGTCTGGGCCGGTCAAATGGTTTGTCCAGTTCATCAAAGGATAACGTAATCGAGAGGGGTTAAGTTTACTGAAAAATACCTGACTATGGAAAAACAAACTGGCGAAGCAGCAATTTGGTTATAGAATTCTACTACGAAGCCGATAGTATAAATGTCGCCAAAGAAGTTGCAGCACGGGCTGTGCATTTTCAAAGCAAACAATAATCAAGACTGAACACCAGCAACGATTTCGTATAACGAGGATTTACGTGTGGATTTAGCAACCGTCATAGGCATGTTAGGAGGTATCGGGTTCATAGTGATGGCTATGATCCTGGGTGGTGAACTAGGCATGTTCTTCGACGTCCCGTCAGTACTTATTGTATTTGGCGGTACCTTATTTGTGGTTTTGTCGCAGTTTACGCTCGGACAGTTTTTCGGAGCAGGGAAGGTGGCGGGCAAAGCGTTCATGTTCAAAATTGATACCCCCGACGAATTAATAGAAAAAATTGTCGAAATGGCAGATGCCGCCCGTAAAGGTGGCTTTTTGGCTTTAGAAGAAGCCGAAATAGGTAACCCGTTTATGCAAAAAGGCGTAGACATGCTGGTCGACGGACACGATATTGACGTGGTTCGCGAAACCCTGGCAAAAGATATTTCCATGACCACCGAGCGCCATGAATTTGGGGCATCTATATTTAAAGGTATGGGTGATGTCGCCCCCGCAATGGGCATGATTGGTACCCTGATAGGTCTGGTAGCGATGTTGTCGAATATGGATGACCCCAAGGCCATCGGGCCTGCTATGGCCGTAGCGCTGTTAACGACCCTGTATGGAGCCTTTCTGGCAAATGTTATTTGTCTGCCTATTGCGTCTAAACTAACCAACCGGGTTGAAGAAGAAAAACTCAACCAGAAGCTTATTTTAGATGGGATTGTGGGCATAGCCGATGGCCAGAACCCCAGAGTTATAGAAGGTATTTTGAAAAACTATCTGGCGTCCAGCAAGCGCGGCAGCGCTGACGAGGAGTAAGTCACTATGGCGCAGCAGGAAGAATGTCCAAAGTGCCCACCTGAAGGCCTACCCGCCTGGATGGGGACCTTTGCCGACTTGATGTCGCTGTTGATGTGCTTTTTTGTATTGCTGTTAGCTTTTTCAGAAATGGATGTGCTTAAATTTAAGCAAATCGCTGGCTCAATGAAATATGCTTTCGGGGTTCAAAACAAAATTGAAGTTAAGGACATTCCTAAGGGCACCAGTGTGATAGCCATGGAGTTCAGGCCTGGCAAACCAGAACCCACACCCATAGAAACCATTCAGCAGCAAACCATCGATATGACCCAGCAGATGCTGGAGTTTCAGGCGGGGGACGAAGACGATGCCGGCGGGCGCCAGAAGCAGCGTGGTGAACAGCGCGGCGGTCAGGCCCAGCAAACCTCCAGTGAACAGGCGTCATCGGCGGCCCAGAGCGCCGATAATGCGGAAATGGAAGAGATGATGAAAAAAGTGGCTGAGCAGCTACAAAAGCAGATTCTCGATGGTTCAGTAGAGTTGGAAAGCCTCGGGCAGCAACTCACTATCCGTATTCGTGAAAATGGCTCATTTTCAGCAGGCTCGGCCTTTTTACAGCCGCAGTTTAAACCTATTGTAAAAAAAATCGGGACCTTACTGGCCGATATGCCTGGCGAAATTGAAATTTCAGGCCACAGTGATGGTCAGCATATTGCCAACGAATTGTATCGTTCAAACTGGGACTTATCTTCGCAGCGCGCCGTGGCCGTGGCCGAAGAGATTAGACGGGCCCCCGGATTCGACGAAAGCCGGATGTCGGTGGTGGGTAAAGCCGATACCAACCCGCTGGTCAAAGAGGCCAAAACTCCGCAGGAGCGAGCCCGAAACCGTCGGGTAGAAATAAATATCAATCAGGGTAAGCCGATGTTGTCTAAACCTATTTCGGTTATCGATAATTAGTGGTACACAAAAACGCCGCAATAATGCGGCGTTTTTATCGGCAAAAGTATCACGTCATCTACCGTTTAGATTGTACCTGCCTTTATATAGCAAGCTGCCTTTCTTATCCCCAAAACCTATCCTTAAAGCCTATCCCTAACGCCTACCCGGAATGCTTACTCTTAGTTTTCACCCTCTAGCGATGGGGCTCAGGCAGGCAGGTTTGGTCATTATCAATTGCACAGTGCTGATAGCGCGTTCAAGAAAACCACCTTCACAATACTTAAGATAGTAGGTCCACATTCTGACGAACCGTTCATCATAGCCATCGTTTAATAATACCTCTTTGGCAGCCATAAAAGCCTGATACCAGTCATCCAGGGTCTTGGCATAATCAAGGCCAATATCCTGGCTGTCGCGAATAGCCAAATCACTGTGCTGTTTAAGTTGCTGATTGATTACCAGTTGGGAGGGTAAAAAGCCCCCGGGAAAGATGTATTTCTGAATAAAGTCGACACTGTTGGCGTATCCTTCGTAACGCCGGTCGTCGATAGTAATAGACTGCAATACCATCAGGCCATCGTCTTTTAGCAGGGCGCTGCACTTTTGGAAAAAGTTACCCAGATACCGCTTGCCTACCGCTTCAATCATTTCGATAGAAACAAGTTTATCGTAGGTGCCGGTTAACTCCCGGTAGTCTTTTTTCAACAGAGTAATTTTATCCTGCAGATTTTCTTCGGCCACCCATTGTTGGGCATAGGCATACTGTTCTTCTGAAATGGTGGTGGTGGTAACCCGGCAACCATAATGCTTTGCGGCAAAGACCGCGAGACCGCCCCAGCCCGTACCGATTTCAATAAGATGATCCTGCTCGGTAAGCTGAAGCTTATTGCACAGGGTTCGCAGCTTATGCTGTTGAGCCTGCGCTAACGTGCTATTAGGATCTGGATAAATGGCTGATGAGTACATCATGCTTTTATCTAAAAAGCGGGTGTATAACCGGTTTCCCAAATCATAGTGGGCTTCAATATTCTTTTTGGCCTGATCCGAGGTATTGCGCCGCAAAAAATGCTGAACCTTGTGGACGGGCAGGCTGATCCATTTAAACTTATCTTCCCAGGTATCCAGAAAATTCAGATTCCGGGCAAAAATACGTATTACGGAAGTGAGATCCGGGGTGGTCCATAACTTATCCATGTAGGTTTCGCCGGCGGCAATACTGCCCCCCAGCAATAGCTGGCGATACGCTTTAATATGCTGGATATCAATGAGGGCATGCAATGTCTCATCAGGCTTGCCATAAGTCGCCACATGGGTGCCGTTTTCACGGATTTCCATAACGCCCTGTGGCAATAGCGACATCAGTTTTAAAAAGGCGGTACGGCAAGTCTTATCGACAACTGAACCTGAATCGGTGACCGAAGCTAATGTTTCACCATGTGACATAACATTTTCCTAACTATTCGGGTGCGAATATATTGGGGTGCGTTTAAGCCATAGCCTGAGCGCCTGCCAATAAATGCCGCAAACGGTTTTTACCGTCATACTGGGTATCTTTATAAGTGCCCGCCGTAAGCTCTTGCTTGTAAGCGGTTCTCTGGTTAACTGCAATCCTGCAGTAAAATCTTTATGTTGCTGATGACACTCCATTGCCAGTGATAAAGACGCTCCCGGTTGCTGAATCCGCCATTTATACACCATATCCATGGGATTAAACGGCGATACGTGAAAGGCCTTATCAGTATCTGTCTGCGTCGCTAAGTCAACCACGTAGTAATGACGTTCGTTCCATGGCGTATTAGATACCTCTGCCAGCATATAGGTAAAAGCCGACATTTTATGCGGCCTGATAAAGTAAAAATTAACCGGATTAAAGTGCAGACCCAGCGTACGTAGCTGGCTGAGCAAAAACACCTCGGCTGCAGGAATGGAAACCCCCTGTAACTGTTTTACCTTATCGAGGACCGCCTGCTTTAACGATGTATTTTTATCACCAACATAATCAGTTCTACGATACTCTATAAAAGACCGATGAGTGGATGAAAAATGTTTAATTTTTCCATCTAGATCAGGCAGTTCGTCCAGATTAAGCCAGAACAGATAAATCTGATAGGCAAACGCATGACGGGTCGGCCGGAAGCGCTCGTGATATACCGTTCCATGGTAAATCGCACTGCTTATCACAGCTCAATTCCAAAACGGCGAGTAACATCCAATGCACTGTTTACCCCGTCTTCATGAAAGCCGTTGTACCAGTAGGCGCCGCAAAAGTGCAGATTGTTGACCCCACAGATTTCCTCGCGCCGCTGCTGAGCGTCGACCATATTGTGGCTGTATTGAGGGTGGGCATAATGATAAGTGCCCAGAATGCTGGCCTTATCGATATTGGCGGTATTGTTGAGGGTGACGCAAAAGGTCGCAGGGGCATCGTTTAAGCATTGCAGGATGTTCATATTATAGGTTACTGCCGCTGGTGCCTGGTCTTCATCCTGAGTTTCGCTTAACTCATAGTTCCAGCTGGCCCAAGCTAATTGGCGTTCCGGTAACTGGCGAGTGTCGGTATGCATCACGACTTCATTTTGCGCATACGGAATCGACGACAAAATGTCCTGCTGAGCGGCGGTGGGCGCCTGCAATAAGGACAAGGCCTGATCGCTATGACAGGCAAAGATAACAGCATCAAATTGCTCTTCGCCCCGGACTGAGTCTACCAGCCAGCCTGAATTTACCCGGGCCACGCTGGTGACCGGCGTTTGCGTATGAATACGGGATTCAAAATTTTTAATAAGCGGTGCAATATAAGAAGAGGAGCCCCCTTTAAGGGTGTACCACTGAGGCCGGTTACTCACATTCAGCAAACCATGATTGTTAAAAAACTTCAGAAAAAACTGTAGCGGGAACTGACGCGTCTGTTCAATACTGGCAGACCAGATTGCTGCGCACATTGGCAATATATAGAAGTTAGCAAAATCATCGCTTAGTCCCAGCTCCTGAATATACCCGTACAATGTTTTGCCGGACACATCGGTATCACCGGCAGCCAGCTTCTTACAGGCTTTATTAAAGGTTAGAATATCTTTAACAATACGCCAGAAGCGCGGCCGAAAAATATTTCGCCGCTGGGCAAATAGCGTATTTAAGTTATTGCCGTTGTACTCGATATCTGATTGTTTTGCGTGTACCGAAAAGCTCATTTCGGTAGCCTGGCGTTCGACCTGCAACTGATCCATTAACTTGATGAAGTTGGGGTAGGTCCAGTCATTAAATACAATAAAACCGGTATCAATCTGGTAGGGCTTATCGTTTACTTCGACGGTTTTGGTGGCAGTATGGCCACCTATATAATCATTGGCCTCGAAAACGGTAATAGCATGGTGAGGATGCAGCAAATGTGCACAGGTTAAACCGGAAATTCCTGTTCCGATAATGGCAACCTTCTGTTTTTTCATTCAATTTTCTCTTACTGCTTGTTGCGCATAGTGAGCGATAATTTTCTTTGCAAAGGCACGGGCAATATATGCAGGAAGCGCATAATTAAGCCGAACCGGGTAGGGAAGAAGATACTCTGCCGGTTCTTTTTGATGCCATGCAGCAATTCTTCTGCGGCTTTTTCTACTTTGATCATCATTGGCATATCAAAGTCGTTCTGTTCGGTAAGCGGGGTTTCGACAAAGCCCGGGGAGACGCTTTGTACTTTAACGCCGCGATCCCATAAGTCCACTTCCAGCGACTTAGTGAAATAGTGCAGGGCGGCTTTACTGGAGCCGTAAGCTTCGCTGCGGGTAAACGGAAACAACCTCGCCATACTATCTACAATGACCAGCTTTTTACCTTTTCGTAAGGTGGGCAGCAAACCATTGACGCAATTCACCACGCCAAAGAAATTCGCTTCAAATACCCGGCGAAACATCTCAGGATCATACTCATCAATATCAACATACTCACAGGTCCCTGCGTTTAATACCGCAATATCATATCTGGCTTCTTTTAAAGCTTCCGCTGTAGCTTCGGCATCTGATACATCAAATTGCAAGGAAGTAATATGGCTGTGGCGGCTCAGCTCATCAAGCTTATCCTGATTGCGGCCACAGGCGATGACCTGATAGCCATCCTCTACGGCGCGTTGAGCCAGCGCGTAGCCAATACCAGAAGTTGCTCCGGTAATAAGCATGGTGGTCATGAGCGAAGTTTCCTTTTTATCTTAGCGATAACCCAGCCCAGAACCGGAATATGTTCATATACCATCTCACCTAGATCGTAATAGTCGCGATGATAATAAAAGCCGTTATCGTTTTGTTTCAGTAATGTCGTGCCCTGTGTCTTGATAACCCGATTGCCATTTTTCAGGGTCAGCGTCATGGTCCAGGTCAGCACATAACTAATATCACCGGCGTTATCTTCACAGGGCGCTACATGATGAATATCGAATTCACAGGCCTTTGCATGTTTAGTTAACTTTGCAAAATACGCCTGGACCTCAGATAACCCGCGATGATGATCAATAGGGTCAATAAATTCTACATCTGCCGTGTATATTTGGGCTAAATCTTTAGATGAAGTATTTGTAAGGTCGCGAAATTTCGAGCAAAACGAATCGATAAGTGACATAAGCGGCTTTTTGTAAAATGTATAAAAGCGTTACCCAATTTTTCACACATAAGATCAGCATTGCAGAAAATTTACCCACTTCATCTTAATGTTTATCTACGATCCAATTTATATTAGCTGGCGTAACCACGGTCATTATCCTGTTAAATTTTATCGTGTAATGTCGCTTCAACACTACCCGCTATTTCCTTTATCTGCGCACTTACTACCTGGTGGTAATATGGCGCTACGTATCTTTGAGCCCCGTTATATAAGGATGGTAAAGGAAGTGTGCGCTAACAATTCTGGTTTTGTGGTGTGTATGCTAGACGCGCAGGGCGATAAAAATAATAACCAGCATATTCACAAAATCGGAACGTACGCAGAAGTTATTGACTTTGAATTACTCGAAGATGGATTGCTTGGCATAAAGGTTGCTGGCTTATCTAGTGTAGAGGTTAAGGATATTACCACCGAATCTGACGGATTAAGGGTTGGTAAGTGCCACACCATGAAGTCATGGCAGTGCGATATCCCCGCCGAACAAATTTCACCTATGGTGGAAAGGTTACACGAGATATTTGAGCGTTACCCGGAGCTTCACTCGCTGTATGCGCAGCCTGAATTTGATAACCCTTACTGGGTGTTAATGCGCTGGCTTGAGTTACTTCCGGTGGATGCACGTCAAAAGCAATATTTTCTGGCCCAGCAAGATTGCACTGCGTTATTCAATTATTTAAGTGCACTGGTGTAGGCCGCGATGTAAAGTTTACATACGAACTTACCATTAAGATCATATTGTAGAATTCTTTGACACTCGCTGACCTTTTTCCTATAGATCATTATCACCAGATAGGAACGCGGACGAAGCTTATGTTAGTTGGAATTCCATTGGAACAAAGCAATAGTGTAATCAAGCCCAAAGATTGTGCCTCAGAGATGTCAGAATACATCGTGGCCGTAGCTGAAGGGCGTTGCAAACGTTCTTTCGCCCGAGTCTTTAGTTACTTTGCCCCACGCTTACGCTCGTACGCATTAAAACAGATGGGTAATGAAGCGCTGGCTATGGAGCTGGTACAAGACACCATGTCGAATGTCTGGCAAAAAGCGCACTTATTTAATGCTGAGAAAGGCAGCCCCTCTACCTGGATATTTACCATCGCCCGTAATATCCGTTTTGATATGCTACGCAAACTGCAAAATCGTAAAGAAGATGTCTGTTCAGATGATTTGTGGCCGGTACTGTGCGAACAAACTGCCGATGCTAACGAAACTTCTCTGGATGAACAGATCACCTTAGAACAAATCGGCTTTATGTTTGAATCGCTACCGGTTAAACAAAAGGCGGTCATCGAAGCAATTTACATTGATGGCAAGTCGCAGCAGGAAGTTGCTGACGAATTGAGTATCCCGCTTGGAACGGTAAAATCCCGTACACGACTGGCACTACAAAGATTAAAGGGTATGCTTCAGGACCATGACTAAGTTTCATCCTGCACCTGAGCAGCTGTCACAGTTTGCTCAAGGTGCACTGACGTCTGTGGAATCTATAATGGTTTCCGCACATTGTGATATGTGTGCCAGATGTCAGCAGGTTGTAGCACAGCAGACTGTGTTACAGGCTGAGCATGCGCTTGTCGATTCTTCCGCGGAAGCCTCTGATGCCGGCAGTTTTGAACTGGAATCCATGCTGGATACAATTACCCGTTTACCTAAAGCTGCCCCCCCAAAGACATCACGTTCCACCGCTCGTAAAATTATCGAGCTGGATGGGCGGGTATTTACCATTCCGCGAACATTACGAAAATACGTTCCCTATATGGGCAACTGGTCCAGTCTGGTCGGCAAGCTCTGGCAGGCTCCGGTGGATATCGGCTCGTCGGGCGTAGCGAATTTTATCTATATGGGACACGGTGGCAGTGTGCCGGAACATACGCACCGGGGCACCGAGTACACGCTGGTTATTAATGGCGAATTTCATGATGGCATCGATCATTACCGCACGGGTGACTTCATCCGCATGAATGAGTCTAATGTGCATGCACCTAAATCAGATGATGTAAACGGATGCCTGGTATTCAGTGTGCTGGATCAGCCCTTACATTTCACCGCCGGTATTGCTCGCCTACTCAACCCTTTCAGTCATGTCTTTTTTCGGTAAGTCTTACCTGATACAGTAATTTTCTCTGCAGATATAAAAAAACCCGAATCCATGATTCAGGCTTTTCGTTATGCAAAAATGAAGGCCAGAGAATTAGCCGATATATTCGCTATCGGGATAATTCAGCTTCAATGTTTTCATTGCATTGTTGCGAAGCTCATCCAAACCCAGCTGTTCATAGCTTGAGACCATGATTTCCAACGCGTGTTGTACCTGATCTGAATCAGAATAATGCTCAATCACATAGCGTCCACGATTGGCGGCAGCGACAAATGCTTCCCGACGCATATAGAACCGGGCGATAGCAATTTCATAACGAGCCAAACGATTTTTTATGAAAATCATTCGTTTACGCGCATCAGCTGCGTATTTACTGTCAGGATATTGCTGAATGAGTCGCCGAAAATCATCAAAGGCCTGGCGAGACTTAGCCGGATCGCGATCAGCCCGGTCTATGTTCATCAACTCCTGGAATAAGTTGCTGTCGGCTTCCATATTCACCAGCCCGCGCATGTAAAACGCATAGTCGACATCAGAATGGTTGGGGTTCAACCGGATAAACCGATCGATGGTGGCCACCGTTTCATCAATCTTGCCAGACTTGTAATAGCTGTAAATCAGATCCAGCTGAACCTGGTGTGACAACGGTCCGAAGGGATAACGCGAGTCCAGCGCACTTAGCGTATTCGCCGCGGCGGTGAAATTACCCGTTTCCATACTTTCTTTTGCACGCTCATACATTTGTTGCGCGCCCATGTTGGCCAGAGCGGCTTTTTCTTCAGTATCATCTGAAGAGCTGCAGCCAGCCAGTGAGATCATAGCGCCAACTACCAGTGGCGCCATATAACGAAATGACTTCATAATACTTTACTCATTCCCCAAATTCGTCTTTGGTGTTGTTTCTATGCATTGTATACACCGCATTCTAACGTACTCATTCAGACAAACACCATAGAAATCCTCAAAGTTTGACTGAACCAGCGGCAAAGCTTGTTATAATGACGGTTTTAAGACAATAAAATAGTACTTATGACCCAAACATCCAATACCGTGAAACTTGAGGCGGTTACTGAATCTCAGCATTTTGGTCAGCGGTTAGATCAGGTTCTTGCAGATTTGTTCCCTGAATATTCACGTTCTAAGTTAAAAAGCTGGATTTTAGATGGCAACGTTACGGTAAACGGTGAAGTTAACACCACCCCGCGGCACAAAATGCAGCTCGAAGAAGTGGTTCGGGTAGACGCCGAGATGGAAGTTCAGACTCGTAGTGAACCCCAGGACATCGAGCTGGATATTATTTATGAAGATGACCATATCCTGATCATCAATAAACCAGCCGATATGGTGGTGCATCCGGGGGCGGGTAACAGCGACGGCACCATGCTTAACGCGCTTTTAGCCCATGTACCGGATATTGATAAAGTCCCCCGGGCGGGCATTGTGCATCGCCTGGACAAAGACACCACTGGTCTGATGGTGGTTGCCAAGACCTTACCCGCCCAGACTCATCTGGTGGCTCAGTTACAGGAGCGCACCATGAGCCGCGAGTATGAAGCACTGGCAATGGGTACCATGGTGGGTGGCGGCAAGGTTGATGAACCTATCGGGCGCCATGCCACTAAGCGCACCCTGATGGCGGTGCGCGAAAACGGTAAGCCGGCGACCACGCATTTTCGGGTCAAAGAAAAGTTTCGGGCCCATACTTACATCCGCCTGAAACTGGAATCGGGGCGTACGCATCAGATCCGCGTTCACATGACGCATATTAAGCACCCCCTGGCCGGAGACCCGGTTTATGGCGGACGCCCACGTTTGCCCAAAGGGGCCAGTGATGAGTTTGTGCAGATCTTACGGAATTTCCGTCGTCAGGCCTTGCACGCAGTCCAATTGTCCCTGTTTCATCCGGAAACCGAAGAATGGATGAGCTGGCAGGCACCAGTGCCCGAGGATATGCAGCAGCTTATTGATGTGGTCCGAAAAGATACACAGGAACATGGTTTTGACGAGCTTTGAGGCTCAGTTAATTAAGCCTGCCTGGCCCGCTCCATCTTCGGTTGTGGCCTACACGACCACCCGGCACGCGGGCTTTAGTCAGGGCCGCTACGCCGGCTTAAATGTGGGGATGCACGTCAACGATGATCCTGAAGCCGTGGCGGCGAACCGGGCCTTGCTGCCACAGGCGTCGCGAATCACCTGGCTAGAACAGGTGCACAAAAATCACTGCCTCCGTTTGCCTGCCACCTCGGTTCAGGCCGATGCCAGTACTAGCTGCAGTCGTCAGTGGTGGTGTGCAGTGATGACCGCTGACTGTGTACCGGTCTTACTGTGCAATAAACAGGGGACCGAGGTGGCGGCGATTCATGCTGGCTGGCAGGGGCTGGAACAACAGGTTATCGCCAGTACGGTAACCACCATGCAGGCACAGCCAGCTGAGGTTATGGCGTGGATAGGGCCTGCTATCTGTCAGCACCATTATCAGGTTGATGCTAATCTGGCGGCGCGTTTTGAGTATGTGCCCGGGGCGGCGGTGCCGGACACCCAGGCCGGTAAATTTTTATTGGATCTTCCTGCCATTGCTCAATATCAACTGCAGGAGGCCGGGATTAGTGCTGTCTATCGCAGTCAGTTATGCACCTATTCAGAGCCCGACCGTTTTTTTTCCCACCGTTACGCCCAGCATCAGCAGGCTACCCCTACCGGCCGTATGGTTTCGGTTATTGGACTTCGTTGATCTGAATCAATTTATAAGCGCATTAGTCTTTTGTCTGACTTGAATATCTTCGGCTCAGCACCCATAAGATAACCATTGATGAGGTGAGGACACTCCAAATGCGATTAGACCGATTTACCAGTAAATTTCAAATTGCTATCTCTGATGCGCAGTCGCTGGCTCTGGGCCGCGATCATCAGTTTATTGAACCAGTACATTTAATGACGGCGCTGCTAAATCAGCAGGGTGGTTCGGTACGGCCGGTGCTGGACCAGGCCGGTATTAATGTTAATGCGCTGCGTTCAGCGTTAAGTCAAGCCATTGAGCGCTTGCCTCAGGTAGAAGGAATTGGCGGCGATGTACAGCTGAGCAAGGCCAGCGGAGTGTTGCTGAACCTGTGTGACAAAATTACTCAGCAGCGCAAAGATGAATACATTACTTCAGAGATTTTTCTGTTAGCAGCGTTTGACGATAAAGGCCGGCTGGGCGAGATCCTGCGCGAGCTGAATATCTCTCGTCAGGCTATTGAAGATGCTATTGATAAAATGCGCGGAGGGCAAAAAGTTACCGACCCGAATGCCGAAGATGTGCGTCAGGCACTTGAAAAATACACCACTGATCTGACCGAGCGGGCGGAACAGGGCAAACTGGATCCGGTAATTGGCCGCGATGAAGAAATTCGCCGTGCCGTGCAGGTTCTGCAGCGTCGAACAAAAAATAATCCGGTATTAATTGGTGAACCCGGGGTAGGTAAAACCGCCATCGTCGAAGGCCTTGCTCAGCGAATCGTGAATGCTGAGGTACCGGAAGGATTAAAAAACAAACGGGTGCTGTCTTTGGATATGGGCGCGCTGGTGGCCGGGGCTAAATACCGGGGCGAATTCGAGGAGCGTTTAAAAGCGGTACTCACCGAATTGTCCAAAGAAGAAGGCCGGGTCATTCTGTTTATTGACGAGCTACATACTATGGTGGGCGCAGGTAAGGGCGAAGGTGCCATGGATGCCGGAAATATGCTTAAACCCGCCCTGGCCCGGGGCGAGCTGCACTGTGTGGGTGCCACCACACTGAATGAATACCGCCAGTACATCGAAAAAGATGCTGCGCTGGAACGCCGTTTTCAAAAAGTGCTGGTGGAAGAGCCCAGTGTCGAAGATACCATTGCCATTCTGCGCGGTCTTAAAGAACGTTACGAATTGCATCATTCGGTCGATATTACCGATCCCGCTATAGTTGCGGCGGCGACTTTATCCCACCGCTACATCAGTGATCGGCAGTTGCCGGATAAAGCCATCGACCTGATTGATGAGGCTGCCTCCAGTATTCGTTTGCAGATTGACTCAAAGCCTGAAGATATGGACCGGCTGGAGCGCCGGATCATTCAGCTGAAGCTGGAAGAGCAGGCGTTGGCCAAGGAGACCGACGAAGCCAGTCACAAGCGTCTGGAAATGATAGAGCTGGAACGCGAACAGGCAGAGCAAAAATACACCGAACTTGAGACTATCTGGCGCGAAGAAAAAGAAGCCATGCAAGGTACCCAGACCATTAAATCGGAGCTAGAGCAGGCCCGGCTTGATTTGGATATTGCCCGGCGTGCTTCTGATTTAAACCGGATGTCGGAGCTACAGTACGGCCGTATCCCTGAGCTGGAAATGAAGCTTGAGAAAGCGGCAGAAAATGAAACCCGGGAAACGGTGCTGCTTAAAAACAATGTGACAGAAACCGAAATAGCAGAAGTGTTATCTCGCTGGACCGGTATCCCGGTAAATAAAATGCTCGAAGGGGAGCGCGAAAAACTGCTGCGAATGGAAGATGTGTTGCATAAGCGGGTGGTGGGCCAGTCTGAAGCTGTTACCGCAGTGTCTAATGCGATTCGTCGTTCGCGGGCGGGCCTGGCCGATCCCAACCGGCCGATTGGGTCTTTCCTGTTTTTGGGCCCCACCGGGGTAGGCAAAACTGAATTATGTAAAACCCTGGCCGGCTTCATGTTTGACACAGAAGATGCCATGATTCGTATTGATATGTCGGAGTTTATGGAGAAACATTCTGTAGCCCGGCTGGTGGGGGCGCCGCCAGGATATGTGGGTTACGAAGAAGGTGGCTATCTGACCGAGGCGGTTCGCAGAAAACCGTACTCAGTCATCTTGCTGGATGAAGTAGAAAAAGCCCATCCTGATGTTTTTAATATTCTGCTGCAGGTGTTGGATGACGGGCGCTTAACCGACGGCCAGGGCAGAACGGTCGATTTTAAAAATACCGTGGTCATTATGACCTCAAACCTGGGGTCGGATATTATTCAGGATCAGCACCAGCAAAGTCAGTATGAAGAAATGAAAGCACGGGTGATGGGGGTGGTAGGCCAGCATTTTCGGCCGGAGTTTATTAACCGGGTAGATGATATTGTGGTCTTTCATCCACTGGGCCGGGAAGAAATTAAATCTATTGCCAAGATTCAACTGGCGGCACTACGGGCGCGGTTGGCAGAGAAAGGCTTCAAGCTGGAATTGTCGGCTGCGGCTATGGATAAACTGGCTGAAGCCGGGTTTGACCCAGTGTTTGGTGCCCGGCCATTAAAACGGGCCATCCAGACTCAGATTGAAAATCCTCTGGCTCAACAGCTATTGTCCGGAAATCTGATGCCGGATACCACCGTCCGTATAGACGAAGAAAATGACCAGATTGTGATTCGTTAAAGTCGGTAGTCGGCAACGAAGCGGTAGGAAAAAGGAGGCGATAGGCCTCCTTTTTTATTGTTTTTATAGAGTGGCTGCTAAAGCTTCGGCCCGCGGTTTTTCCCGAAACTGTTTAGCCAGCGTATTGTGCTTGGTCAGCAGCGCTTTGGCTTCTTCAGTACGTTTGAGCTGGGCGAGGGTATAGGCGATATGATACTGCACAGCTGGATCTGAGGCATCCAGTGTATAGGCCTGACGCAATACGCCAAGACCGGTCTGATAGTCCTTGTTTAAAGCCAAAATCCAGCCTTTGGTGTCCAGCAGTGCCGCGGATCGGGGGCTCAGCGTTAATGCTTCTTCAATAAGTGTCATGGCTTTGTTGCTATCGGTATGGGCAAAGATGTTCGCCAGGTTGTTAAGCACAAATGCCCGGCGTGGCAATGCTGGCTCTTCCAGTAGTTTCTGGTAAAGCGCTACCGCTTGCGGATAATCATTATTAAGATAATACAGGTCGGCAAGCAAATGCTGCTTAAGTATATCTTCTGAATGGGTTTTAACAGCTTGTTGCAGATAATTAATCATGGCGTGGCGCTGAACATTGTTGCGCGCCAGTTCAAATGCTTTAAATAGCGGTGGCCCGAAGGCGGGGTCGGCCTGTAAGGCTTTAAGGTATAACTCAAAACCCTGGCGGTGGTGATTTTCAGCCACCGCTAAATCACCTTGCAACATCGCCAGATTCGATGAGTCGCCAAAACGCTGCTCAATGGTGGCGATAGTCTGGGAGGCGGCATCAAGCTGGTTTTGGCTAATCAAAAATGCAGTAAGTTCCAGATATGGTAACGGACTCTCGGGCGCCAGTTTGATGGCGGCCCGATAGGATTTTTCCGCGCCAGCACTATCTTCAGCGTTGTTTTGTAAGGCCGCGAG
>VMHT01141044.1_pt1 | contig 64579 bp, 72 predicted proteins | sample 4693611 | NCBI WGS metagenome assembly VMHT01 (sample SAMN12280063, study PRJNA550983) | marine metagenome | isolation source: seawater sampled from same location over 5 years 0.02-0.2 micron viral filtrate | place: USA: collected off the coast of southern California halfway between the port... ...
ATTTTCTAAATCTTTTTTATCCATATATTTAGGTTAGCTTGTTGTGGAGATGATGGGACTTGAACCCACGACCCCCTGCTTGCAAAGCAGGTGCTCTTCCAGCTGAGCTACATCCCCTCGCATTAATATTATGCACAGAATATTACAGTAAATGAAAAAAAAAATTAAATATTTCTATTGATAGACTAATGTTAATTAGACATATGGGCCTATAGCTCAGCCTGGTTAGAGCGCATCCCTGATAAGGATGAGGTCGTTAGTTCAAATCTAACTAGGCCCACCAATTTTAAAAAACCTTCTGTAAGATTAAAATATGAAAAAATATTTAATAATAAGTTTTCTTTTATTTTTTACATGTGGAGGATCTGAGGATGGCAATAATGAGGTGGCGTCAAGTTCAAACAATATAGATACAACCACTACGACAGTTCAAGATACAACCACTACGACAGTTCAAGATACAACCACTACGACAGTTCAAGATACAACCACTACGACAATTGTAAAAAATAAATGTGACGATTGTGAGTATGTAAGTATTGGAAATTTAAGCACATATATTAATAATGTGCCACAATTTGCGTGGAATGATTATCAGAGAATATCTAATGAAAATATAAAATTTGAAAATAAAACTTTTGAAATAATTTTAAATATTGGTCCCTCAACTGATCTGTATTTTTTAGATAACGAACAATATATACAGAAAGGTATAAGTTTCTGGCAAAACTTTGCTCTACCAGAAAAATATTATGGATTTTTCTACAACTATGGAGATCTTGACTGGGCAATTAATGAATTAAATAGTTCAGGATTTGAAGGTGATATGGCTAGAGCACCATGTCGCGATGGAGTCTGCAGTGGAGCTAACTCAGGAATATATCAAAGACCTCCACATTTTGGTGTAGGTACATTTGGTATCAATAGCGCAGATTCAATAGATGCATACAGATATGGACCTCTTCATATTCATGAAGTAACTCATTCAGTTGTTGCTGCTCAGTGGATTGGAGATGCAAGAAATCCACAACAAAGTGCTAATGATGCTTCTCCATGCTGGTTGAATGAAGGGATTGCTCATGCAGCTGGTTTATCACTTGGAGTAGGAACGTATAAAGAATACTTAGATATAAGGTCATCGCAAGTAACTGGTAGGCACATGAAATCGCCTTATAATGAATACTCGCCATCTACAATTTTAAATTACTACAACAACAGCATTCCTGGTGTGTGTACAAGGAATCCTGATTATATACTTGGATACTCTATCGGATTCCTAACTGTAGAAGCTATGAATGCTATGGCTGGTGCTGATTCAGCTATGCACATGTACGCAGTAATGGCTTCTGGTAAAGACTTTGAGGAAGCTTTTGAATTAATTTATGAGATATCCTGGAATGACGCGAAGTCAATCTTTGCGGAATATGTAAGTTTAGTAATCAATGATTTATTCAGTTCATAATTCTTGTAAGGTATAAAATTTAGTAAGTAATGAGTTTTGTTGTATTTGGATATTTTGCTGTTTTTTTTACAACTGTATCTTTTTTGCCTCAAGCAATAAAAACTTTAAAAACAAGAAATGTTGATGGTTTGTCTATGCTGACATACTTATTTCTTTTCTTTGGTTCTTTATCGTGGTTTTTATATGGAAGTTATTTAAATGACATACCTCTGATGACAACTAATTCATTAACAACGATACTCACTGGTTTAATCTTGTATTTAATTGTAAAAGAAAAAAAATCAGCTATTTAAAAATTTCTTAATTTCGATTAATTTTTTATAATCTAAAATATTTTCACTCATTGAATTAATACTTTCAAGAATTGTTTCATCCCAAACTTCTTTTAGCGGAAACACTTCCACCTTTACAAGAAATAAGCTCGATTTATTGTCTAAAGGAGCTGATATTTGTGTTTCAAGTCTGAAATATAAACTTTCAAAATCAGTAATCTCAGGTCGATTTTCGTTTGGGTGATTACTTAAATTTGAAATAGTTGTTACATTCCATACCCATCTACGAATAGTTTTTTTAGTCATATGTTCTGTTAGTTTTTTACTTGATTTTATTAACTGATCATTATCAGCAACAGGCATATGTAGTTTAGAAAAATTTGATTTTAGTTCATTGCTTGGAATCCACCCGCTAGGAAAGCAAAAACATATAGCTTCAAGATTCCCCTCATACATTATTGCCAAATCTTCTTCAATTTCCATTGCTGTGTTTAAAAAGGACTCATTTTTATTTAGCCCTAGAAGTTGATTAACTTTGCTGTTTAAGTTGGAATTTTTAAATTGTTTTGTTTGTCCGTATAAATCACTCCCATATTTTTCTAATTCTTCCTTTTTTTTTACTAAATATTTTTTATCAGGATTGTGGTTGAACAATGGTCCATCATACTTTTGCATAGAAGGATTATTTAAAAATGGTACTTTTATGAAGTCTATATTCATTATTATTAATTTAATAAAAAAAAGGAGAGCTTGTGTCTAATTTTGGAGCATTAGTACTACATGGGTTATTTGAACACAAAGGACGTCACAAAGATAATGTTGCATGGTTACAAAAGTTAGGTATTGAGACTTTCTCATTTAACCTGCCCGGCCACGGGGAAGTTGATGAAAAAGGTCATATCGAGTCATGGGAAGAGAACTTGACTGCAATTACAAGTACATATGAAAAGATATCAAAAAAAGATAAAAAAATTATTTTTGCTCACTCCTATGGTTCGCTTGTGGCAGTTTCTGCTGTTTTAAGAAAGAAGATCGAGCCTGACTATCTAATTCTGTCTGCTCCTCACTTTGACGACAATTACCCAAAATTTGTTAAGAATATGTCCGCAGGGCTTTCAAAAGTTTTCCCAAAATTACGAGCACCATCTTCTGTGACTAAGAGAAATTTATCTACTGATAAAGAAACTGTTGAAAGCTATTTTAATGATCCTTTGGTCTTTAGAAGTCTTACATTTAAGTTTGGAAGTGAAATAAATACTGAACAAAGATTTGTAAATGAAAATATACAAAATTTAAAAATACCGACATTGGTCCTTCATGGTTCTGGAGACAAAATTGTTCCTATTAAAGCAAGTAGTAAAATTTCTCAATTAGAAAATGTAAAATTTATCAAAGTTGATAACTCTAAACATGAAATCCTTAATCAAGACACAAGAACATTTGTATTAAGTGAAATTCATCATTGGCTTAGAGAACAAAAAGTTATTTAAAATCTTATTGCAATCGTTTTGCAATAAGATTTAATTAGTTTTATAATTCTTTATGCACGTACCTGATGGATTTATGAACGTTACTATGTCTGCTGCGACTGGTGTAATAAGTTTTGGGACTTTGTGGGCATATATAAGATCTGCAAAAGACCTAATTGCAGATAAGTTTATAGCCTTAACTGGAATGATGTCTGCATTAATTTTTGTTCTTCAAATGATTAATTTTCCTGTAGCTGCTGGAACAAGTGGGCATCTGCTTGGGGGAGCTCTTGCTGTAATTGTTTTAGGGCCAAGATTAGGATTAATTTGCCTATCAGTAGTTGTGATAATACAGTCTCTTCTTTTTGCTGACGGGGGTCTAAGTGCATTAGGTGTGAATGTTTTAAATATGGCAATAGTCACAACTACAACAAGCTGGTTTATCGTAAAATATTGGATAAAATTTATTGGTAAAAATAAAACATCTATTGTAACTGTTAGTGTCCTTGCTGGAATTCTAAGTGTAGTTTTTTCTTCAATAGCATTTACCATTCAGTACGCAATTGGCGGAACAATATCTATTCCAGTTGGTACAGTTTTGATAGCTATGGTAACAACTCATTTAATTATTGGACTAGGTGAAGGAGTTATAACTGCTTTAATCATCACTCTTCTAATGCGTGTGAGACCAGATTTAGTTTATGCGTTCGACAGGAATGACAAAAACACAACTAAAGTTTCTTTTTACGGATTATTTATTATTTTAATATTGCTTTTAAGCCTCGTTACACCTTTTGCTTCGTCTTCACCAGATGGATTAGAGTCTGTTGCTGAAGAATTTGGATTCACACAAACAGATGGAATTGTTCTTCTTCTTGATGATTATGGAATTAGTGCGATAAACAATAATTTCGTATCTACTGTCTTAAGTGCATTACTGGGCATAACTGTTGTAGCGATCATGTTTAATTTAATTATCACTAGAAGAAAAAGTGGGAAAAATTCCTAAATTTTTTTTTGATTTTTCAAATATCTTTAGTTAGATTTATATTACTTTTTATGAAGAAAGTCTTTATAGATAATCATTATAAGAAGTATTAAGAGATAACCCTTGAGACTGGAAATCTGGAAACAGATTGCGGAGTTTTCAAGGGTTTTCTCATTTCCTAACTTTTTTTTAAATTTACATACTATTTAGCTAATATTTTATACGATGGTAAATCAAGCCAAATTTAAAGTTTTAGAAGAAAAATGTACTACATGTATAAAGTGCTCATTGTCTTCTACACGACAAAATGTAGTCTTTGGTCGAGGAAATCCCGATGCCAATCTTTTTGTTATAGGTGAAGGGCCAGGGCAACAAGAAGACGAACAGGGCTTGGCCTTTGTAGGAAGAGCTGGGAAAATGTTAGATAATGTATTTTCTTCCGTAGGTATAGATACAAATAAAGACTGTTATATATCTAATATCGTAAAGTGTAGACCACCAAATAATAGAAAGCCCTTGTCAAAAGAAGTTTCAGAATGTACTCCGTGGTTAACTGAACAAGTTGCAATGATAAAACCGAAAATTATCGTCTTAGCAGGATCTACGGCGGTTCAATCTTATCTTGAAATTAATGAACCTATTTCTAAATTGAGAGGAGAGTGGATTACAAAAGATAGTATTAAGTGTATGCCAATATTTCATCCCTCTTATTTATTGAGAAATCCATCTAGAGAGAAGGGTAAGCCTAAATGGCTGACATGGCAGGATTTAAAGACAGTCAAGAGAGAACTTAACTCACTCTGAAAATTCCTCTTTAGTGTTCAGTAACAATGAGAAAAAAATAAAAATAGCTGCAATAACAATATTGGAATTAAATGCTTCATTTAAAAACACAACCCCTGCTGTAACTCCGACAATTGGAACAAGGTAGTCTACAGATGCAACTTGCAAAGCACTTACCCTTCTAATAAGCCATGTAAAAGCTGTAAAAGCACTAAGATTTGAAATTACCAATGCTCCTATTCTGATTGTTTGAGATGTTGATAAAGATTGTGGTTCTATATCAAAAATTATATAAGCAGCAATACTTAAAATAATTACCAGCGGATATTGGTACGTAAGCCAGGTTGCAACTTTATACTTAGGTGCATATTTTCTATTTAGAACTGTTGCCAAAGCAATACACTGTACACCAAAAAATGCTAATGTTCCTCCAAGTAATATATCCCCATCGTTCAATAAGCCTGTTTCGCCTGTAATAAACAAATATAGAATCCCTATAAATCCAACAATTATGGCAATATATCTAACTCTTGAGATTTTCTCTTCTTTTAAAAGTATCTTTAACCAAAGTGCTGTAAATACTGGAGCTGAGCTAATAAGTATGGTGACGAGTCCAGAAGAAATATATTGTAAGGCATAAATAAAAAACCAACTCACTGAAAATACAGAAAATGTACCCGTTATTGTTGCTTCTTTAAATATTCTCATTTGAAACTTTTCTCTTATAAATAAGAAATAATTCAAGAAAAGAATTGAGCCAATTAAGGTCACTCTTAATGTAACTAAGAAGATTTCATTAACTCCTTCAATTAACAAGCTTCTAGAGAGAACATTTCCTGAACCCCACATAATTGCCGCTACTAACACTGCACCAATAGTTTGAAGTAGTGTTGGCTTTTCTAAATTATTTTTTTCAGTTGAATTCATTATTGAGATAGTAACGTCTCGAAAAAGATAACTTTTATTATAAATTACTAGTACTATTCAAATTACGGGAGCAAAAGCTGAGAGGGTTTAAAAACCGACCGTATGAACCTGTTAGGTAATTCTAACGAAGGGAAATCGAACTCTCATACTCCATTATTTATAAAGGAATGATGTATATGAATTCAAATATAATTTATTTAATAGTTGTTGCTATTTTGTCATGGATTTACTTCAAAACAAGAAGCTTAAAATCTAATGAAGATGAATATTTTGTTTTAAATAAGTCTGAAGGCGTGCTTGGTTTAACTTTAAGTTTTTACGCAAGTGGTATGGGGCTTTGGATTTTAACCTCACCAGCTGAAGTGGCTTGGTATGGATTGGGATACGACATTTATGGATATGCTTTATCAGCAGCTACTCCGTTTGTCCTTATTTATATTTTTGGACCTAAAATTGCAGAATTACTACCAAATGGAGTTACCCTTGCACAGTTTGTTGAAACTAAATATGGAAGTATTGCTCAAAAAATAGTTTCATCAGTAGCAGTTATATATATGGGGGCTTTTTTAGTTGCTGAATTTGCCTCAATAGGTTTTGTTTTTGGATCAATATCCTCTGTTCGTGGAGTGTTGATAAGTTTACTTATTGCTGTCACAACCTTGGCCTACTTATTTAAACATGGTTTCAAAGCTTCTTACTTTACAGATAAGCTTCAGAGTTATGGGATTGTTTTTTTACTAGTTATTGTTTTTACAATATGGTTCAGTCAGAATAGCCCTTCTCAAATTATTTCTTTTGCAAATGCTGGAGGTTTAAATTCTTTTGAGACTTTTAGTCTTAAATCTGCCCTCGCTGTAATAATTGCAGTAACTGCAGCTGAAGTTTTTTCTATGGGATATTGGCAAAGGACTTTTTCAGCAGAGAACGCAGAAGTTATAAAAAAAGCAAGTATTTTTTCAGGGCTTGGCGCTTTCTTGACAATTCTTTTGTTAGGAATTGGTGGCGCAGTTGGAGTAGGGAAAGGTCTTGAAACACCTTCCTTAAGTTTTATTGATCAACTTGAATTAAATAATTTTACAATTATCTTACTGGTTTCTTTAGCCACCCTACTTGTAACATCGAGCATTGATACTCTTGAAAATGCAATAGCTTCTACTATTTCTGTTGATATCATCAAGAAAAAATCAGAAGAAGCTAAATTAGTAACATTACTTGTTGTTTGTACTGCTTTAATAATTTCACTTGAAGTAACAAGTATTTTTAATGTATTTTTAGTAGCTGATTTGTTTGCTACTTGTCTTGTTTTTCCAGCTTTCTATAGGCTGAAAAAAACTAGTAAGGATGCTTTACTTATTATTCCACTCGTCGGATCACTTGTTTCCGTTTATACCTATAGATATCTATACATAAATCTAAGTGAAAACCCTGGTGGTATTTTTATACCTACAGACCTTTATGGTTTAGCTGATCTAAATACTTTTGCTATAGCTTTATTTTCATCAGCACTAATTACACTTGTCGCTGATAGTTTAAGTAAATAGAATATGTTTTAATATATGAAATCTGAAAACTTAAATTCATTTAATACATTATCTAATTTAGTCGGTAAAGGTAAAAATTTAGTTGTACAAAGTACTCGCATGGACTTTGATACAAATACATACATCAGTGAGTTGTGGAAAAGAAGCAACGGTGAATGGAAGAAGTTTAAATCAGGGGACAATAACTTTAGTAATCCAAAATTTGGAGATAAAGAAAATACTATTTTTTATATTAAGACAAATAGAACTGTACAAGACAAAAGTAAATCAAAAAAAACTTTATCTTCTATATTTATGCAAGCAGGAAGATCTATAAACAAAGTTTTTGAGATTGATGGGGGTATAAGTAATTACTCATTAAGTGCTGATGGAAAATTTATGTACGTAACTACAAGTGAATTTAGTGAAGAATTTAAAAATATAGAAAATAAAGATTCTGAGCCAATGTATTATGAAAATCTTCCATTTCGTTTTGATACTAGAGGAATAATCTATAACAAAAGAGGTCACGTCTATAAGGTTAATCTTGGAACAAGTAAATTTAATAAAATAGTAGACGGAGATAAAAACCAAATTATTTCTATTGGGTCCTTGGTTGAAAGTGATAAGGGTGTTGTGTTCTCTTATGAAAAGTACAACTCTAAGGGGACCATGTTAGAAGAGAAAGTTGGCTCCTTAGAAACCAAAAAGATTAATGAAATTCATTCAAAAGGAAGCATGGGCAATCTTTTCTATTATGAAGGTGAGCTTCACGCAGTAGGTTTAAGAAATAGGTTTGACTGGCCGACAAACACGGCTCTTTTAAAACTTTCAAGCAATGGAAAAGTTACATTTAGACATCGTACGTTTGATAGAAATGTTGTAAAAGCAGAGGTTAGTGATTCTGTACTCTATTTTTTATATGAAGACTCTGGAAAAACTTTGCTTCGTGATGGAACAAATAACATTGATTTAATTGATGCAGAAGTTACGGTTAAAGATTTTGCCTTTAACAATGATAAAACCTATGTGATAGCCAACTCATTCTCAAAGCCTGACGAAGTCTATGAACTAAATAATGGTCAACTTGAAAAAACGTCTAAAGCTAATGAATTTTTTAATAAAAAGGTTAAGACGTGGGATTGTGAGTATAGAAGAATTGATACAGGAAAATCACAAATAGATACGTGGGGAATTTTTGTCGGTAAAGATAAACCAACAATTTTGAATATTCATGGTGGTCCCGCAAGCCAGTACGGTTTTACATTTTTTGATGAGTTTCAAACATATGCTTCTGCAGGTTTTAATGTTATTGCTTGTAACCCCAGAGGTTCTAGTGGTAGAGGTCATGATTTCTTAAGAGATGTCTGTGGTAACAAATGGGGGATAACAGACTTGCATGATGTTCTTACTTCATTTAAAAGTATGAAAAAATTAATGGGCATTACAAATAAAAATGATGGAATTATGGGTGGCTCGTATGGAGGCTTTATGACCTCTTGGGTCATTAGTCATAATCCGAATATGTTCAAATCTGCGATAGTTGAAAGAGCGCTTTTAAATTGGGAGACTATGGTTGGTACGTCAGACATAGGAATAGGTTTTCCTGAAATGTATTTACTTGATGATATGGAAAAAAATATTAATTTATACAGAAAAAAAAGTCCTATTACATACGCATCAAATATTAAAACTCCGACACTAATTATTCACTCACAAGAAGACTACAGGTGTCCTGTAGAGCAAGCAGAACAGTTATTTTCAAATCTTAAAAGAAGAAATGTAAAAACAGCAATGCTTAGATTTCCCGGTGAAAGTCATGAGCTTTCTAGATCTGGAACACCAAATCATAGAAAACAAAGATTTGACCATATCATAAATTGGCACAAAGATAATTTGAATTAGCTTTCGTCTTCACATCCACATTCTGGACAAATCATTATTCACCTCCCTTTTCTTCTAGTTTTATAATTGCCCTTTGCTCGTCAGGGCCTTTCATGATCATTTTTGCCATCATTCCATATTTTTTTCTGATTAAATCTGCGGCCTGTTTCTTAAGCTCTGTATCTTCTATAAGTGATGCCTTTAAATCAAGACTCTCTGATAATTTTTTAGACCCATTTTGATTAGTAATGTAAATTGTTGCTTTACCATTATTCCTTACTCTTTTTACTTTTCCAGCATTAAGACTTGTAGTTATAACTAATGAATTAGAAAAATCAGCAACCCACACTGGGGTTGTGACAGGAGATTTATCTTTCTTATAAGTAATTAAATTTATATATTCAGCTTCGATGAAGTTGTTTAAATTCATAAATTAAGTTTAAAAATAATTTAATAATAGTTCAGGAAGTTGTTTAAATCTTCTTGCAGTATTGTCTTCAGAAAAAAGTACATAAAGAAGGAAAAGAATAAATAATACTCTGAGTGGTGTTATTTTTCTAAACATAGAAATATGCTAAATATTTTTAGTATTAAAAAAAAGGGATTTTATAAAAATCCCTTTTTTTTCTATGCGTTATTTTTTGTTAGAGAGAATTAACTAGGAGTATCTCCTTCATTAAAATCTATAAATAACTTACCTGCGTATACAGGACCCATATAGGCTATAGTTGTTCCGTCGAACAAGTCTGTTTCTGATTCACTATCAAGCGCTTCTTGTAGTTTTGCAACAGCAACATCCATTGCTTCTTTTGAGTCCCAAAAGTTCCAACTAATTGCACTACTTCCATCAAAAATTGCACCCGTTACCTGAAGTCCTTCTGACTCTTCATAAATTGGGTCTACTTTTTCCTTCAGAAAAGTTAAGACTGAATCTGTATCTTTTGCAACACCGACTACCAATCTTAAATAGCTTGGTCTTTGACTGTCTTTAGGCATAGTTTGATATACATTGCCATAAACTGCATCACCTTGATAGATCACTGGAGGTGCTGCCATCATGCCAGCTGCCTCTGATAATACTCCTTGTATTTTTTCTTCTGCAGCTTCCGCTGACTCTTTGCTTTCATAAGCAGACATATTAATACCAGAAGTTTCTCCAGTAATGGCCGCCGTCATGCTTAAAAGTCCTGGGGTGCCATCAAACTCAGGCATAACGTTATCTTTAACAAAAGATATAGCTTCGTCCTTTTTTCCATCTTGCAAAGATGGGATAGTTATTCTAAAGTACATAATTTCCTTTCTATTTAGTTACTCACTTGGGGAATATGACTGGAATGCAACACTTATTCCAAAAACAAATATTGGAAACAAGACTACTCCACCAACAATGAACACTGGAACAAAAGCAGCAGCAGGAACTAATCCAAATAGTGATCCAAATTGGACACCGATTACTAAGTATGCAGCTCCCTGGCCAGACATTCTTGCCCAAGAAGGGACAAGTTTGTTTTCATCAGCACTGATGAGACATAGTGCCCAAATACCATAAAGTATAAATGTCACAGTTTGCCCAATATTCGAAACTGCACCTGTTTGATCTGTTGAAAGAACTGTTTCAAAAACTGCATTACTATTAGCAGTCGCTGACAATGTACCTGTTAATTGTATAACAGCTGCAGCAAATAAAATTCTTCCAACAACTCTAAAATATGGATTATTTTCACCAAATAATTGCCTAGTCAGTTGAATCGTAAATAAAAATCCAAATATTTGAACAAACGATACAACTGCAACAGTCGCACCATATTGTGAACTGTATCCGACTTGATCTGGACCAATTAACAGAGCCTGGATACCAAATATAATGATAGTTCCAATGGCAGCAATTCTTGCCATAGTTACACCAAGCTGGGTTTCCTTCTCACTTAACATAATTAATTTCCTTTCTATTATTCTGCGCTCGATGACATTTTGTCACCCCAAGCAACATAACTTCCGTAACCTAAACCAATAACCATTGCAATCCAACCAATTCCAAAAATAGGTTGAATAGATTCCGGTGGTGTGTAGTCGAAAAATATGTTTGCTCCTGTGCCAATGAGTATTGAGAGAAAACCAAGAATACTCAGATTTTCATAGATTGGTCGAATTACTCCTGTTCCCCTGGTCGTTAAGCTATAAGTTAATGAATTGAATGCCCATAAAAAGTACATTGGAACAAATCCATTCTCCTGAAACTCTGGTATTGCTAATTCAAGTAGAGTTCCAGTAATAATGACTGCAGCTAAAATCCCAGTCGCCATTCTCCAGTATTCAGGTACTTGATCTTCTACTAAGCTATAGCCTGCAATAATCAATGCTAAAAGTGTAAATCCCCAAGCAAAGTTAAATATTTTATCTACTGCCTCTACTGAATCAAATGATCCAAAATTTATAACTATTAGATATAAATTACAACCAATAAATCCAAGAGCATTTTGCCTTGCTAGTTGCCCTATCGGCTGTGTAAAAAATGCTTTCATTTTATTTCCTTTCTTTTTGTTTATTTATTATTAAAAGCTGTGTAAGTTCCTGCAGTAATTCCTATAAGCCAAATAAAATACACTGGCAAAAATATTATGTCAAGAGATTCAGGTACCTCAATTCCAAAAAGAAACTCTGTGCCTAAAACAAGAATAAATGCTGAAGCCCCAAACATAATCATATACCTGAATACATTAGTCATATTACCTTCGGTCGTGAAAGCATACCCAAGAAAAGCAAAATTAAGAAATATAAATATTGGTTCTCGTGCAATTGGGTTTTCTAGTTCTCTTGCGATATAACCAGTGTCTATTAAATTATCTAGCAAAATAACAGCAGCAATCATAGCGTTTGCAGTGTTCCATGATTCAGGAATGCTGTCTTCCATGATTTGTGGACCAAGAAGTACAATCTGTGCTATTGCTACAGATCCAAAGAAACTAGCTAATGTTCTCACAACTAATATGTCTGGTTGTATAAAAGCTATTACTCCAGATATAAAGAAGAGAACTGATGATGTTTTCGCTGTAGAAACATCATCTTGTATGAAAAATTTTTTCATAAGTTAACCTACCTTCCATAAGCTCCCCCTAATTTTTGACGTAATTTAACTTCCTTAAATTACATGGTTAGTCTACAAAAATATAATAAGACGTGTACTAAATTTATAAAATTTTTGTAAATTAAAGCTTTTCAAGAACCAAGGGCTTTACTTTTTCGCCAATAAGCGTAAAAGTTTCAAGTAAGTCATCATGAGACAAGCCAGCATTATCTATTTGGAATGTGAAGCGAGAAATCCCACCTAAAGCAGTACTGTGTCTTAAAAGCTTTTCAGCAACATCTTTTGGGCTTCCTATGACATAAGCTCCTAGGTCACCAATTTGTTGTTCAAATCTTTCCATAGTTACAGGAGGCCAGCCACGTTCTTTTCCAATCTGGTTGAACCAAATTCTATAGCCCGGATAATACTTCTCAATTGCCTCTTCTTTGGTATTGGCTACAAAACCAAGTGAGTGAAGCCCAACCTTTAGTGATGACTTTTCATGACCAGCTTTTTCTGCTGCTTCATAATATAATTCAATTAAAGGTCTAAATCTATGAGTTTCTCCACCTATAACTGCAACCATTAAAGGAAGACCGAGTGCTCCTGCTCTAACAAAAGAAGCCGGTGTACCACCAACTCCAACCCACACAGGCAGTTTCTCTTGCAACGGTCTCGGATAAACTGTCTGGTTTTCTAAAGATGGTCTAAATTTTCCAGACCAAGTAACTTTGTTTTCATCTCTAATTCTTAATAAAAGATCAAGCTTTTCGGCATAGAGGTCGTCATAATCATTGAAATCTAAACCAAAAAGAGGAAATGCTTCTGTAAACGAACCTCTTCCCGCGACTATCTCAGCTCTACCATTTGAAATTAAATCTAATGTTGCATAATTTTGAAACAACCTTACTGGATCTATTGCGCTAATTACAGCAACCGCACTTGTAAGCCTAATGTTTTCTGTCTTTGCTGCTGCAGCTGAAAGTATATTGTGTGCAGCCGAGTCTAAAAACTCTTCTCTATGGTGCTCCCCAAGACCAAAAACATCTAAACCTACTTTATCTGCATGGACTATTCTCTCAATTAGCTCAGACATAGCACGGGCATCGTCCTGAACAGTACCACCTTCATTAGTTTGATTTTTTTTTGCGAATGAATCTATTCCGATTTCCATATAAATTAGGAAATATTTTTTAAAGTTTGTACAAGACTTTCTATGAGCATTTCGATATGGTCAATTTGGACACTTTCATTTGGTGCATGTGCATTGCCTAGTTCTTCATCAGCAGCGCCTACTAGCACCAATTCTGCATTAGGAAACTCCCTAACAAAATCATTAGCGAAAGGTATTGATCCACCAACGCCAATGAAAGCAGTATCATTTTCCCAGATTGAATTAAAGCTATTAACTAATTCTGTTGTAAATGGTTTATTAGGATCTGCAACTACACCTGAGCCTTTGGAGTTTGGAATAAATTTAACAGAAGCATTCCATGGAATATTTTTCATTACATGCTCTTCAAGCATTTTCATAGCATGCTCAGGGTCTTCAGTTGGAGGAAGTCTAAGGCTAATTTTTGCACTAGCTTTAGGAATAACTAAATTTACTGCGTCCTTGACTGACGGTGCATCAATAGCTAACACATCTAATGCTGGTTCTAACCAAAGTCTTTTTGAAATACTTTTCGTATCAAATAGATTTATTTCATCTGATCCAAGCATTTTTTTTATAAAAGATTCTTCGAGTTCTGTAACTTGCATGTCAGTTGAGGTTAAACCCTCAATCATGAGCTCTCCCTTTTCGTTATGAAAAGAAGTAATGATTCTACTCAACACCATAAAAGCATCTGGAACAACTCCTCCACCAACACCAGAGTGTATTGGTCTCATTGGTTGATCAACTTCAATAATTGCATCTACAAGTCCTCTTAAAGTTGTAGTCACAGTTGGAACTCCGATTTTTACATTTCCTGAATCTGCGATAACTATTACATCAGCTTCTAAGGCGTCTCTGTTTTGTTCAATGAAATCTGACATAGTTGGAGAGCCGATTTCTTCTTCTCCTTCAATAAAGATACGAATATTTACAGGCAAGTCGTTAAGTAGTTTTTTTACTACATTGTAATGTACAACTACTCCAGATTTGTTATCACCAGAACCTCTTCCATACAATCTTCCATCTTTCACTACTGGATCAAAAGGTTCGGTATTCCATAAATCTACATCGCCAACTGGTTGTACGTCATGATGTGCATAGAGTAAAACTGTCATTTTAGATGGGTCAATTTCCGTATGCGCTACTACAGCTGGCATGCCACCTGCAACTTTTATAACTTGAGTATTGAGTCCTAAATCTGCAAATAAGTTTTGTACAAACTTTGCTGATGTATCAACATCATCTCTGTGATTCTTATCAGAACTGATAGATTTTATTTCTACCATTTCTGATAATAATTTAATTATTTTTTCTTGGGACATAAGAGTATCTTAAAGTAGAAAAATATTTACTCGTAGGAGATGGCTTCAAGTATGTTTTGCCTTGAAGCTCTAATAGCAGGAAGAATTGCTGCAATAACCCCAGCAACTATTGCTATTCCTATCCATAAAAAAGTTTGCTGAATTGAAACAGAAAATACTGTGAATCCTTCATCTGCTAGAGTTTGTATCAAGCTCCAAGCAAAGAAAATACCAAGTCCAGTACCAAGAGCGGCACCAAATATGGCAATAATAGATGATTCAATAAAAATCATTCTTCTTATTTGTTTTCTATAGGTACCTATCGCCCTCATGAGCCCAATCTCTCTAGTTCTTTCATAAACAGAAAGAGAAAGTGTATTAGTAATTCCAAATAAAGCTACAAAAATAGAAATAGACAAAAAGCCATAGATTACATTTAGCAATAGTTGGATTTGATTATTTGCTTCTTCTACTAACCCGTCCTCATCACGTATCTCAACACCAGGATAGCTATCAACAATTGCATTAATTTTTTCTTCCAATACTGGAGTTTTTTCGACTACATTAAAATAAAGCTCTGTATCAAGCGACTCATCTTTGAAAAAAGAATTATTTTCTAATAAAACAAAAAACTCTGCTGGAGGTTGAGTAGTCCAGTCGAATATGTATGAAACAGTAAATTCTCTTTCTCCTTCTTCAGGGATAGTTAGAGAAACTTTGTCGCCAACTGAGAGTTCTTCTCTTTCGGCTGTTGGCCTTAGAACTCCGATAGCATTTTCATTAAGAAAGTCTTGTCTGCTACCTTCAATATCATCTGTCTTAACAAGGTCAAAAACTGTTTCATCTACAGCACCAAGGATTAGTGGTCTTTGGTTGTATCCAACCACAGTAGCTCTAGTTCTTGAGAGTTTTGTTACTTCATCAAGTTCTAGCAACTCTTCAGACAATCCTGTAGGAATTCCGGGAGATGCAAAAACATTTGCGGCACTAACTTGGTAGTCAGCTAATATCACTTCGCTAATCAAAGTCTCTGCTTGTGCTTTAAAAGATGTCGTGATCACATTAGCAAGAGAGATTAAAGTTAAACCAATCATAAGAGCAGATGCTGTTGAAGCTGTTCTTCTAGGTGTGCGTTTTGAGTTTTCAGTTGCTAACTTACCTAAGATGCCAAATACTAAGTTATAAATTTTTTCAAAAAGAAAAACAAATGGTTTTGTTATTGATGGGGTAATTACTGATATGCCTATAAAAATTACACCTGCACCAAAACCAACTTGTTGGAGAGATGATAATGTTGGTAAATCTAAAAACTCGAATAAGACACCAAACAAAGCTCCAAAGCCTATTGCTGATATTAAAGAGCCAAAAAGTAAACGCATAAATAAAGATTTTGCTTTAGGTGTTGAAACACTATCTCTAATTGCTTCCATAGGGCTTACTTGGGAAGCTTTTCTTGCAGGAAGTAGTGAAGATAATATTGTTACTGTTACACCAATTGCAAGGCCAACTATTGCGGCTTCCGTAGTTAAAACCAATGGCCCTTCTGGTAATCCAAATTCGAAATATTGTAAACCTTCTTTGACTGCGACAGCCAGCCCAATACCTAGGCCAATTCCAAGGCCTGAGCCTATAACTGACATAAAAAGAGATTCAGAAATAACTAACCTATAAATTTGTCTCTTTGATGTTCCCAAAGCTCTTAATAGTGAAAGCTCTTTTGTCCTTTGTAGAAGTAGAATTCTAAAAGTATTTTGAATAATAAAAGCACCAACAAAAATTGCTATACCTGCAAAAACATTAAGTATTGTATTAAAGAAATCTAATCCCTGTTTAATAGAGTCGGCTTGTTCGGCAGCAGCTTCTTGTGCATTTATGACATTTAAGTTTTCTGAATCTAAGTTTGAAATCTGATTTTTAACATCATTTATATCAAAGTTGTTTTCAATAACAACATTTATTAGGTCAACCTTTCCTCTTGAATCCAACAGTCTTTGTGCAGTTTTAAATTCAAATAAAGCAAAAGTTGCTCCTCCTGGTGAACCCACACTTGCAAATTCTGCTATTCCAGAAATAGTAAAAGTAGCAGGAGTAGCTCCAGCAAGCACTGTTACTTTATCTCCGACTACAAATCCATGATTTTCAGCAGTGAGGACATCCATTACTACTTCTTTTATATTTGTAGGCGGTTCACCTGAAACAAGAGACCACTGCTGAGCATAAGAGTTGCTATCCCAAGCCGCACCAAATGTCGGAGCGAAACCATTTTGAATTAGAATTGTTTCTCTAGGACACTCTTTTGCAAATGCATGGCAATCTTTTCTAGGACCAAACTTAATATATTGAGCAAACCCTAAGACTTCGCCCCATGCAGCCTTGACACTTGGTAAATCTTGTATTTCTTGAATTTTCTCATCTGGTATTTTTTTTACATCAAAAGATATTGGGCCTTGACCACCATCCCCACTAAATCCCTGAGCAAAATCTTCTTGTATTGGTTGTACAACTAAATCAACACCTTCATATATTCCAGTAAATAAATTATCGAATGCAGACTTATTGCTCTCAGAAAAAATATTTGATGCGATAATAACTGCCACGCCAAGAATAATTGAAGATGTAGTAAGAAATATTCTAACTGGATAAGTTTTTAGATTTTTCCATGCTATTAAAAAAAGCGGTCGCTTTGTAAATCCAAACATTAGATATTACTTAGTTCTGTAACCTCTGCAACAATCTCTTCTTGTGTTGGTTTTTCTAAGTCACTTGCAATTCTTCCATCTTTTAACATCACGACTCTGTTGGCAAACGAAGCAGCATAGGGATCATGAGTAACCATAATTATTGTTTGATTAAGCTCTTCAACAACTGACTTCATAAAAACTAATAATTCTTTACTAGATTTAGAATCTAAGTTTCCTGAAGGCTCATCTGCAAATATAACTTCTGGTTTTGTTGCCATTGCTCGAGCAGCTGCAACTCTTTTTTGTTGTCCTCCAGAAAGTTCATTAGGTCTATGTGTTAATCTGTCTCCTATATCTACTGTTTCGACAACTTGTTTTACCCAGTCCATATCTGGCTTTCTACCAGCTATAGATGCAGGAAGAGTTATATTTTCTTCAGCTGTTAGTGTTGGAATCAAATTAAATGCCTGAAATACAAATCCAAAGCTATCTCGTCTAATTTTTGTCAATTGTTTATCGTTAAGAGTAGATATGTCTTGATTTCTAAGAAATATTTGACCAGATGAAGGTCTGTCAAGTCCAGCTAAACAATGGAGCAGTGTAGACTTTCCAGAGCCAGAAGGGCCCATGATGGCTGTAAAATCGTTTTCTTTAAATTCGACACTGATATCATCTAGAGCCTTAACACTAGTTTCTTTTTCTCCATATATTTTTGTTAAATTTACTGAATGAATTATGTTATTCATGAATTCAATAATAGGTAAGAAGATACTTTATCGATATCTGTTATTACAATGTTAACAAATTGTTTATGCACAGAATTTGCAATTTGTGCTGATAGGTTTTAAATTATCAATATGTACAAATTAAATAACTGGCATTGGTGGTCACTACATAGGTAAGTGCTCCGTGTTGTTATTTTGTTGGACCGGGCACCGCCCGGTTTTTTTATTGTTGTCACTGAAATTAAATCTCCGGGCCAAACCCAAAAAAATAATTTATTTAGAAAGGTACGTATGCAGAAATTGAGTGGTTATCCCCTTCCACTCTGAAACCTTTGGTCCTGTTTTGTTTAAAGACAGAGTATCAAATGAGATAGTTATAGGGATGAGTTCATTAAGTTCCCCTGGGTCGAAAGATTTAGGTAACTCATCCCCATAGCTTAATGAAAGATGCTGTATCAAAAGGATTTACCAACCTTGAATTTTTGGTTAGAAAGTTGATTAATTAAGCTCGAACTTCCTTTAATTTACTTATAAAAAAACAGATTACAAAAATTGATGTTGCTACTAAAGACATGGTTGGGCCAGAGGGTAAGTTAAAAAAGTAAGAAAGCAGAAGACCTGAAACTGATGAAAAGACTCCAAAAATAATACTTAAATATATTGATGGAACAAATGTATCTGTTATTTGTTTTGATGCAGCAGCTGGAATTAAAAGCATGCTTAAAACTAAAATAATTCCAACTGTTTGAAGAGACGCAACAATAGCTACAGATAAAATTACAAGAAATAAATAATTTAAAAAATTTGTATTTAGACCTTTTACCTCTGCACCAATTGGATCAAAAGAATAAAAAAGTAGCTGTTTGAAAAAAATTATAACCAAACTAACTACAGCAATGCACATTGCAATAACTATAAATACATCAAATATACTTACTGCTAATATTTGGCCAAATAATAAATCCTCTAAATTAATTGTTACATTAAGGACCGATATCAAAATAAATCCGAGAGCGAAAAAAGAAGAAAAGATAATACCTATTGCAGTATCCTCACCAACGTTTGAATTTTTAATAATATATCCCAAGAAAATTGCAATCAATATAGAAGCTGGAACCCCTAATTCAGAAATACTAAAGCCAAAAAACACACCCACAGCAATAATTGGAAGTGTTGCGTGAGCCATCGCATCTGCCATAAAACCCATATTTCTATTGATAGCAAAAGGTCCCAATATTGATAACATGATTCCCGAAGCTATAGCTGTGACAAGAGATCGGATCATAAATTCATACTTGAAAGGTTCAAGTATCATTTCAATCATTATTTTTCTCATGACTTTCTGAAGTGTGTTCTTTGAACATCTCAAAATGTGAACCATACAATTCTTCAATTACATCTTTAGTTAAAACTTCTGCTGGATCCCCATATGCACAACAATGTCTGTTTAAACAGAGTACTTCATCAAACTTTTCTTCAAGATTATTTATATCATGAGTTGCAACTAAAATTGTTTTACCATCTAAGTTTATATCACTTATCAGACTCATAATGTCTTCTTGTGCCCCTACATCAACTGCACTAAAGGCTTCGTCTAAAAGAAGGATGTCCGCATCTTGAGCTAATCCGCGTGCTATCAATACTCTTTGAAGCTGACCACCTGATAGATTATTTATGCTTTCGTTAATTTTTTCAAAAAGTCCAACGTTTTCTAAACCTTTTTTAATTTTTAAATTTATTTTTTTTCTTGAAAACAAGTTTAAAGAACTCTTACTAATTAATCCCATTTCAACAACTTGTTTAACAGAAAGCGGAAAATTTCGATTTATTAAATCTCTTTGAGGAACATAGCTGATTGTTCCCTGAGCATCTTTTGGACTCATTCCATTAATTTGTAATGAACCATTAATAATAGGTACTAGTCCTGCAATTGCATTAAATAAAGTTGATTTACCGCCACCATTTGGACCTACTACTGCAACTTTTGTTCCTCTTTTGATTTTAAAAGATACATCGTCTAACGCAGAAGTATCTCCAAGCTGAACACAGCAACCATCAGAAATGATGATTGCTGTATCGTCAAATATACTTTTTCCTGTTGTCTCCATTGTGATACCTTTCCCTAGTTTCCTAGAGGTTATCTACAGTCAACTTAATCAGTATTTGAAAGATTATCCACAATTAGTTCAATAGCAGCAATCAAGAACTCTGGATAGGTTTGACCCGGTTTAAGAGTTTCTACCCACAGGCCCTCAACGGCTTTTATTCCTGTCTCCGCAACAATTGTTTCTGCGTAAACAGAGGGTGCTTCAGCCTCAATAAAGATTACCTTTACATTATTATCTTCAATCACATCAATTACACCAACAAGTTGGGATGGTGTAATCTCATTAGAAGAATCTAAATCAGGAATTATTGTTGAAAGCACCTCAAGTCCAAATTTTGCTTCTAAGTAACCTAAAGACTCATGTGTAGTTATGAGTTTTCTGTTTTGAGAAGGTATTGACCCAATTAATTGTGAAACTTGTCGAGTTAAGCTGCTTAACTCGGTTGTATAAGCATCTCCAGCTGTTTCGTAATTAGCAGCATTGCTTGGATCAAATTCAACTAATTTTGACTCTATGAATTCTGCTGCATAAATAACTCTATTTGGATCAAACCAAAAGTGAGGGTCATAAGCGCCGTGGCCATGACCTTCATGTCCATCATGTCCTTCTTCGTCATGGTCATCATGATCATCTTGACCGCCTTCTTTAAACTCTATTGGAAAAACACTTTCGCCCACTTCCGCCAAAGCCTCTGCGCCACAAACTGAATTCTCAAGCAACTCTACTAAAGGTGCTTGTTCATACATTAATCCTGTATAAAAGACTAGGTCCGCATCAGCTATTGTTCCAGCATCCTGAGGGGCTGGTTCATACGAATGTGGATCTGCTTCAGGTGGCATTAATATTGTAAGATTAATATTTTCTCCACCGACTTGGCTAACAAACTCACCTATCATAGGTGTTGTTGCTACAACATTTATCTCTCTTCCATCAATTTCTGGACAACCAGCATCTGTGCTTCCGCCAGAACAAGCAATCAATACTAATGAGAGTGCAAGTACGCCAAATCTATAAATAGGTTTATTCTCCAAAAAATTCTCCCTCTAATTAATAACAATAAATGAGATTAAGTCTCATTTATTTTATTGTCAAGTTTATATAATAATTAATTTCGTGTGTATTGAAATTGAGAAGTATAATAAAAAACATGATTGAGGACTCTAAAAAAATACTATCAAAACACAGTGTCTCTATTACTAATCCTAGAATTTTAGTGCTTGAAGCACTTTTAGAATTTGGTAATCCTATAACGATAGATGAACTTCAATCTAAACTTCAAGGAGTCGTTGCAAAATCCACATTATATAGAGTTTTAAATGACCTAAAAAAAATAAAGATTCTTAGTGAGTTTACTTCACCTGATAATTCAACTGTTGTGGAACTTATACTTGAAGATCACTCCCACCACCATCATCTTTTTTGTAGCGACTGTGGGGAAGTTATCGATGTTGAATTAAGTGAAGAGTTTGAAACTATGTTAAATAAAGAAATAGAAAATGTTCAAAAAAAGTTCAACTTTGAAATTACAGATCATAGAGTAGAAATGTTTGGACTTTGCACTGAGGAATGTTCGAACTGTAAATAAATCTAAAACATAATTGCAAGTAAATTTGCATTTAATAACATGGATTCAATCGCTTCAAATGAATGAAAAGCTTCTAATGGTGCTCTTAAGGGAATAGTCATTGACTCACCTGTGACAGTAGACTTTACAGCGAGAGCGGATTCTATAAAATCTTTTTCAACAACACTACAGACTACACACATAATATAAACTCATTATATATTAATAATTAGACATATAAAAGACGATATTTAAATGATAGATTATACATTTTTACCTCAAGTCAAACATGGGATTATCAATGTTGGAGACTTGCCTATACCCTTTGATATAGTTTTAAACGCTGCAGTTTTAGTAATTGTGCTAACTTTTGTATTTTTAAAAACTTCTTGGAAAGAGTCGATACTAATTTCTCAGGAATCTTTATTTTCGACAAAACAAACTTTTAGTGGTAAATCTTTTGGGTTTTTGATTTTACTACTATTGACTGTTCCAGGATTAATAAACAATGAGGATGCTAAAACTTCTATTACTCCACTAGTTTTATGGATATTTTTATGGATTGCTGTACCAGTACTTGGTCTTATCTTTGGCGATTTATACGCAAAATTTAATCCGATGGCACTTATTGTTAATCGTAAAGGTACCTCTCAAAATGTCTATTTTGCATCTTTTCTTTTCCTAGGTTTAACTTGGTTTGAATTAGTTTGGAATAAGCCTGGTAACCCAAGGCATATTGGAATAGTATTTTTAATATTGCTAACAGCGGTTTCAGTTCTACAAAAGTTTTATAAAAAAACAATTATTGAAGTTGATCCGCTACTGCTGTTACACCACTTGTACAGCAAGATGAGGATTACAAACAAATCTCCTATTTTTAAAACATTGCTTAATAATATATCTAACCTCGCTCAGCTAAAAGGTATGGAGTATTTTATATTGCTTATGATTGGCACTGTTACATATGACGGTTTAAGGGAGACCACTTTTTGGTTTGACTTGTTCGGATCACAAACTTATGAAACATTTTTTTCTACTATTGCTTTCTTACTAATGAATCTATTAATAATCATTTTTTACAGATTTGCGTGTTATTTTGCCATCAAAGCTAGTGGTGAAAAACTTGACTTAAATGAGATATCACTGAAATTTGGACACACCATGCTTCCAATTGCCTTTGCATATCATGTGACACATTATTTAAGTTTGCTATTGTTTGAATTTCAGACTGTCCTCTATCGACTAAATGATCCATTTGGTTTTGGTTGGAATTTGTTTAATATTCAAGAACCTGTAGTCGATTACTTTATAGAACCTATTGTTCTCTGGATAGTTATGGTAGTAGTTACACTTGCTGGTCATATGTTAAGTGTTGTTCTTGCTCATGATTTATCAGTAAATTTATTTGGACACCAAAAAAGTGATAAAACTCAGTATATCTTTTTGTTTATAACTGTAGCTTTAACACTTCAGGCATTGTTTGTCTTAAGTGTTGCGTAAGGGCTAGTCTCACTTTTTTTTTGTTTGGCTTAATTTTTTTTCTATGCTTTGAACACGTTCAGCGATTGGTGGGTGTGAATAGTAGTAAGAGCTATAGAGTGGGTCTGGGGTCAGGTTAGAAGCATTATCTTTACTAAGTTTAAGTAGTCCTGAAATCATATATTCACCACTAGTGTATTGAAAAGAAAAATCATCTGCTTCAAATTCTCTTTTACGTGATAGAGCTGAAGTAAACGGCTTTGTAAAAAAAGTATAAGAACCTATTACTAGGTAGAAAAGTAAAAACTTAGAATAAATAGTTAGGTTTTCAAGTCCATGATCCAAAAAGAAATTATCACTCTGCAGTATTTCACTTAATAAATAAAATCCGATGAATCCAAAAACTAATGAGCTCAATAATCCTTTTTTGATATGCCCAAGTTTGTAATGACCCAATTCATGCCCAAGGATTGCTTCCATTTCGTCCTGAGTGATTGTTTTTAAAAGAGTATCAAAGAAGACAATTCTTTTATTCTTTCCAAACCCAGTGAAAAAAGCGTTTCCATGTGTGCTTCTTAAACTTGCGTTCATCACAAATAATCCTTTTGACTTAAAGTCAATTTTTTCTAATAGTTTTTCAATAGGTTGTTTAAATGCTTCATCATCTAGTGGTTCAAACTTATTGAAAAGGGGCATTATTAAGACCGGATATAGAAAGAAAATTATTGCTTGAAGAGTAAAAACGGCTCCAAATGCATATATCCACCAATTATCTCCTAAATTTACAACTATATAAATTACAGTTGCGTAAATAATTGATGAGATAGTCGCAGAAATTAACAAACTTTTTGAAATATCAGTCACAAATGTTTTTGTTGTTGTTTTATTGAAGCCGTGTCTTTCCTCTATAACAAAGGTTGAGTAGATAGATAATGGAATTGAAATTACTTCCTCAACTATGAGCAATAAAAGTCCTAATAAAACTGCTCCAAGAACATCTGACGAGGTTGTAGAAATTACTACTTCACTAAGAAAGTTAAATAATCCTCCTAAAGTGAAGATTATCAGCACCACAGCACCGAACAGGGCTGTAAAAATTTGGAATCTGATTCGGTCAATATTGTAGTCTATTGATTTCTTATACTCTTCCTCGGTGACAATACTTGTAAACCTCTCAGGAATAGTATCTTTGTTAATTTCGATGGACTTAAGGTTTCTAATTTTTAAATATGTCTCAAGCAAAAATTTAATAACTATTAGAGATATAAAAATAACTGTGAAGTTTGTAGAATCTAGAAATTCTTGCATAGTTGAATTAGTTTAACATAAATATTTTTATTGACCGAAACGACGTTCTCTTTGAGAGTATTCTCTAAGACAACGAAGGAAATCAATTTTTCTAAATTCAGGCCAGTAAACATCTTGAAAAATTACCTCAGAGTAAGCACTCTGCCATAATAAAAACCCTGACAATCTTGACTCTCCGCTTGTTCTAATAATTAAATCAATATCTGGTGTTTCAGGAGAGTATAAATGTTTTCGTAATTGCTCATCAGTTACATTCTCAATTAATTCATCAAAATCATTGTGATCTTTTCTGTTTTGGTCAATCAATCCCTTAATAGCGTCTAAAATTTCTTGTCGACCTCCATAACCCAGAGCAATTGTTAAGATTTTTTGTCCGCCACCTCTAACTTCTTTGAGTTGTTTTATAGTTTCTTGTAGAAAGTCCGGTAAAAGGTCTGTAGATCCAATAAATTCAATTTTAAAGTTATCAACTACATCATCAATTAATAGTTCTTCAAAGAGTTCATTTAAGACTTGGAAGTATGGTTGTAACTCTTGTGATGGTCTTGATAGGTTTTCTCTTGATAGAAGCCAGCTTGTGATGAAATCAATCCCTACTTCATCACACCATGCAATACATTCTTTAAGTCTTGTCATGCCAATTTTGTATGAAACTTCAAAACTCAACAGTCCTTCTTTTCTTGCGTACCTTCTGTGACCATCATGTATTAGTCCAATGTGTTTTGGTAGATTTTCTTTTTCCAACTTATTCTGCAAACGATTTTCATAAATTGAGTAAATTAATCTAGGTGAAGACATAACTTTAAACTATAGATGCTTCTACTTCTTCAATTGTTTTTGGAGCTTTTTCAGTAAGGTTAAACGGTCCTTTGTCTGTACAAACAATATCATCTTCAATTCTCACTCCAATACCAAGTAACTCAGTTGGAATTTCGTGTTTTACAGTTTTAGCATTCATGATCTCTTCTTTTTCTAGTTTTGTTGCTTTTTCCATTCCAATAACTTTTCTTCGCTCTCTTATCTGGACCGGGTCTCTTTCTAAAATAGGGAACTCTATAATAGGTTTTGTTGGTCTTACATAAATACCTGGCTCTATAGTGGTTACCATCCCATTTTCAAATGCTCTTGGTTTACCATTTTTTTCATTGCTACCTGCATCGTGAACGTCGAGACCAAGCCAGTGCCCAGTACCGTGCATAAAGAACTCGAAAAAATGCATCATTGAAATAGTTTCGTCGACTCCTAGTGGAACTAAGCCCAAATTTACTAATGATTTTGATAATGATTTAATTGTCTGCTCATGAATATTTTTCATTGAATTTCCTATTTTTACACCATCTATGCCTTCTTTTTGTACTTTTAAAACCTCTTCGTATACAGCTTTTTGAGGCGATGTAAATTTGCCAGAAACAGGAAATGTTCTTGTTACATCTGAGGAGTACATGCCAAATTCTGCAGCGGCATCAATTAACAAAAGGCTTCCCTCTCCAAGTAAGTCTCTGTTGGTTGAGTAGTGAAGAATACATGCATTGTGACCACCTGCAACTATTGAGGGATATCCTAGCCTCTCTGCTCCCATTTCATGAAAAACCTTTTCCATCTCTGCAGCTACTTGATATTCATAACTACCTGGACTTGTGACTTTCATTGCATGAATATGTCCAGCTACAGTTATATCGCATGCTTTCTTAAGCAGTTCAATTTCTCCATCACTCTTTATTAGTCTGAGCTCAGAAATCAGTGGTTGTAGTGAATATAAAGTAGCATTGCTGAAATCAGCACCTCTTTGATCATACGGAACTGCATTAGTAAGCAGACCTTTGTCGTATTTTTCAAAGTTTGGAGAAGAATAATCACAATAGATATCTTGATACCCGCTTAATAGGTTTGGTAATATTTTTCTATAGTCTTTGTACGAATATGCTTTCCCAGCTTCATACTGTTCGACTGCTCCAGACTGGCCAAGGCGTTTTCCTTCCCAAGTTTCCATTTCTTCGTTTCTATCCTGAACAAACATATGTAATTCATACTTAGAGTCTTTAATCAAAATTACTGCATGGGCTTCAGGTTCTGGCCATTCAGTTAGGTAATAAAAGTTTGAGTCCTGTCTAAACGGATACCAAGTGTCATTGTTTCTATAAACAATGTCGCCACTATGAATTATTACAGCACCATTTTTAATTTCTTTAGCCAGGTTTTCTCTAGCTGTTTTAGAATTACCCATCACTGAATAAGAATAATCTAATAAGTGCCTAAAAGGCTAGTTGTTTTTATATAGAAAATAGAAATTGTTTGAGGATAGGGTTCCAATATGTTTCGTTGTGTTTTCCTTCTTCTTTAAATATAAAATTTGTATTAATACTTCTTACCTCTAATTCTTCTTTAATCCTCTTTACTCCTGAAACGTAAAAATTATTATTATTTGAAAAATCTAAGTCCCATTCTTTGGGAAATATATTTCTTACATCATCTCCAAAAATATCTCCTTCTTTTGTACCCACAGATATATTGCATTTAGATTTTTTACTCAGGCTGTCTAAATCGTTGACAATTCCTGGATAACCAAACCAAAATGCTGGAGAGAGAGATATTATATTATCAAAAGTTGGGTATAAAATAGATGTCTTAATTGACATTAAACCACCCATAGACGCTCCCATTACTATTTTTTTTAAATTAGATATTTCTATGTCATAATCACTACATATCTGTGGGAGATGTGTTTCAAAAATAGATTTTATATGCTTGATAGCAAAATTTTCACGTTCATCTCTTGGATATGGGTTGTACTGTTGTTGCCTGCTTGAATTAGATGTTGTAGCAACAACAAAATATCCTCTATTTTCACTCTCTTCAAGCTCAGACAAAAGTGACTCTAAATTAAAAAAATATCCATAAGCGCTTTTTTCTTTAAGAAATAAGTTTTCAGCATCGAATGCAAGGATAATATGGGTTACTTGTTTGAATTTTGGGAATCTTACTAAATAATTGTTAGTATCGCTTAGATTAATATCGACTACTGGTTGGCTTGAATAAACATTATCTAGAGATTTATCGTATTCTGAAAATAAGAGCATTAAATTATTTTATATTGTCTTCGATTGTCTTTGCTACTTCTTTTGCTTTAGTTTCATCATTAGAAATTATTAAGACAACATTATCACCAGCTATTGATGCAACAATATTATCAATATAAAGATTGTCTATTGATTCAGCTATTACTTGGGCAGCAGCTGTAGTAGTTTTTACTACAACCTGATTTGAAACAGGTTCAACATCTAAAACAAAATCTTCTAATGCTTTTTTTGCAATTTTGAATTGTGCATTATTGTCTTGGTTTTTAGGCAACACGTAAACAAGTCTTCCATTTTTTAACCTTTTCTTAATTGCACCTAGTTCATTAAGATCTCTTGATAGTGTTGCTTGTGTAATTAAAATTTGTTTCTTCTTTAAAAGTCCCTTGAGTTGATTTTGAGAAGAAACATTTTCAGAATCTATAAAATCAGCTATGAGTCTCTGTCTTTGAAAAGTAGATTTATTCATTGTATAAATATACATATAGATGCATATTTATACAATTACAAATTTTTAAATATACCCTCAGCTAACTTTATCGCATCTTCTTTTGAGACTTCGCCCTCATTAATTCTCTGCTCATATAAGGCTTTCATTATTAATCCCACTTTGGGACCTGGTTCAAGATTAAAGATTGCCATTATTTCATCTCCAGTAATTGGTGGTCTTAGTTTTGACATTTCCTCTTTTTCAAGAACATCTTTAATTTTGTTTTCCATTTCATCTAATTTGTCATATATTTCCTGAGCTTTTTGTTTGTTTTTAGTTGTTACATCTGCCCTAACTAAATTATTTAAATCGTCTAAAACTTCACCAGCATCAACTATATACCTTCTTACAGCGGAATCTGTCCACCCCATTTTAAAAGTATGGGGTCTAAGGTGAAGCTCAACCAATAGTGCTACATCCTTGATGGTTTTTTTATCATACTTTAATTCTTTAAGAATCCTCTTAGTCATTTTTGCCCCAACTACTTCGTGATGTCTAAAATGAACTTTTCCATTTTCAATACCTTTTGTATTTGGCTTAGCAATGTCATGAAAAAGAGCTCCGAGTCTTCTAATTAAAGTTGGGGAAACGTTGTCAACCACAGTTAATGTATGTTCATATACATCTTTATGGTGGTGATTTGGATCTACCTCAATTTTTAGCGCATTTAACTCAGGAATTATATATGAGCTTAAGCCGCTCTCAACAAAAGTTCTTAAACCAAGAGAAGGGTTTTTTCCAATCAATAGCTTTGAAATCTCATCCCTGATTCTTTCTGTAGAGACAATCTTTATTCTCTCAGTGTTGTCCCTCATTGCTACATAAGTATCGTTATCTGGGGAAAATCCATGAGTACTAATAAACCTGCAGACCCTCAACATTCTTAAGGGGTCGTCTGAAAAAGATATAATTGGATCATCTGGAGTTCTAATAACTCCTGAAGCTAGATCTTTTAAGCCATTGAAAGGATCTATAAGTTCATTAGCATCAATAGAGTAGGCTATTGAGTTAATCGTAAAATCTCTTCTAGATAAATCTGTTTCTAAATCTGTTGCAGATTCTATAGTTGGATTTCTTGATAAATTTTCATAGGTATCTTTTCTATATGTTGTAATGTGTAGGGAATTATTTTCAATCTGTAGCTCAATAGTTCCAAAAGCTCTTCCAATTTCAGTAGTTTTATAACCATTATTGTTTAATAAATCAATTGATTCCTCAGGAGAAGCGTTGGTAGTAAAGTCAAAATCAGTTGTCTCAATATCTAAAATCCCATCTCTAACAGCACCACCAACTAGATAGAATTCATAACCATTTGAACTATACAGATCAGACACAGTTTTCAAATATTCACTATTCTCAATTAGACTTAGTAGGGTTTTTGGTACCATATTGATATCTTAGAAGAAGAATGGAAACAATAGAAGCATGAATGCAGGAGTAGACTTTGCAGCTGGTGGAATAGTTCTCTCAGAAGAAAAAATTTTGTTAGTAAAAAATAAAAAAGGTGATTCTTCTAAAGATAATGAACCTTGGTGGGGCTATCCAAAGGGTCACCTAGAAGAAGGTGAGAAGCCTTCAGAAGCAGCTGTTAGAGAAGTCTTTGAAGAAACCGGATTTGAAGTAAAAATTGTGAACAGTAAGCCAATTGCAGAGTCAAGGTATGAGCTTGAACGTAATGGAGAAAAATTCCAAAAGACAGTATGGTTTTATGAAATGGAAGTCATTGAGGCTTTCAAAAATGAACCTGATGATGAGATAGAAGAAATTGCATTAGTAAATTTTGATAATGCACTTGGCTTACTTACTCATGATGAAGACAGGAAAATATTAAAATATGTTTTTAACCGATGAAAAAAAGAAACATACTTCTTGGCAAGGAACTTTTTACACACGCAAGTGGAATGACGATACCTCAATAGTTTATTTTGAAAAAGCTTATGGTGGAAAACCATTACTTAAAAAAATAAAACATATAGCTGACCAAAATAATTTAATTTTTAACAGTTCCATGGTTGACGAGAGTAATTCAGAAACTTGGAAAATCTCTGGGTGGGAAAAGGTTCAAAGACTTAATGTTTTATCACTTAATTTAAAGCACGCCAAGTACTCAGATGGAGAAGTTGAGAATGTAGAAATCTTTACAAATAAAAAAATTCCAGAAATTATAAATCTTGATCATAAAATTTTTGATTCTTACTGGCAAAACTCTATTGCTGCTTTTAATGAAACAATTTCCAGCTGTACGCATAACTATTTATTCATACAAAAGGAAGACAACAACACTGTAGGATATGGTATTTTAGGTGTCACAAGAAACTATGGTTTCCTTCAGAGATTTGGAATAGATAAAGAATTTCAACAAAGAGGTTTTGGTAAAATACTTTTAGGTGAGATAGTAAAATTTTCTAAGCGGAAAAAGTTAATAAATATAAGGCTTAATACTCAAGAGCAAAATACCCATGCAAAAAATCTCTACTTAAATAATGGATTCACGCCTACTAAGACTAATTTTTTAATTTTAAGTACAAGCAACCCCAAATAGAACTTCATTAATAATCCTCGTTAGCTTAATATAAAGTCTATGGAACAAGAAGATAGCTTTATAGAATCTTTTGAAAGCTTACTAGACACCTTAAGAAGACTTATAGTTAAGCCTGTTAAGAGGGTGACTGGATTTGCTTCTTTAGGTTTTCTGCTTATAGTTTTACTGTTCCTGTCTTTAATATTTATATTTATAGGAATTATAAAAATCATGCAGGGTCTGGGTTTACTAATAGGTGTGAATCCTACTGGTTTTGCTTTTGCTTCACTAGGGCTTTTGTTTTTATTTTTATCAGTTAAAAGTTATTGGAGAAAAAAAATATGAAAAATGTTGCAATAATTGGTTCTGGACCAGCTGGATACACAGCTGGAATTTATGCTAGTAGAGCAAACCTCGAGCCAGTTCTTTTTGAGGGACTTGAATCTGGTGGACAATTAATGCTTACCACCGATGTTGAAAACTATCCTGGGTTTGTTGATGGAATAATGGGGCCTGAACTAATGCAAGTTTTTAAAGGACAAGCTGAAAGATTCGGAACAGAAATCAAAACTGAAATTATAGATTCAATTGAAAGCATCGATGGAGGATTTAAGCTTAAAAGCTCAAAAGGAGAATATGAATTTAAGTCAGTAATTATTTCATCTGGTGCTTCTGCAAGATGGTTGGGTGTAGAAGGCGAGAAAGAACTACAAGGATACGGTGTTTCTGCTTGTGCAACATGTGATGGATTCTTTTTTAAAGAAAAAGAAGTTGCTGTAGTTGGTGGCGGAGATTCAGCAATGGAGGAAGCTTTGTTTTTAACTAAGTTTGCCAGCAAAGTTTATGTTGTCCATCGAAGAGATGAGTTTAGAGCGAGCCAAATTATGCAAGACAGGGTATTGAACCATGAAAAAATCGAAGTTATTTGGAATAGTACCGTAGAAAAAATAAACGGAGACGGAGCGGTATCATCAATTGTTATTAAAGATACGATCAATAGTTCTGAAAAAGAAATGGGTATTGATGGCGTTTTCGTAGCAATTGGTCATGACCCTAATGTTGGTTTTTTAAATAATTTTGTTGAATTAGATGAAAAAGGCTATATCAAAACCGGTTTTACAACAGACACAAGCACTTCTGTGCCTGGGGTTTTTGCAGCAGGAGATGTAGCTGACTCAATATATCGACAAGCTGTAACAGCTGCAGGAACAGGATGCCAAGCCGCTATAGATTCTGAAAGATGGTTAGATCATTAATCAAGACAACTTAGGCTACATTGACAATCTGTCACAAGAAGAATTGTTAGATTTAAGTAATAAAATTCAATCAGCTGGTTATCGTTTTCCAGAAAACTCAATTGAATGTCGATCCCTTGTTGAGCTTTTTTTAAGCGATTACAATTTAGAAAACCCTATTTCTAAAGAAAATTTATGGCTGGAGCTATTAAATCATGGGTACAGTCTTGGTGATCGTATTTTAAATTTTTCGAACCCAGTACTTAAAGGAGCTGATGTTGAGGAGCTTCAAGAGTTATTATCCAGACTTGGTTTTTATTCAGAACCTATAAATTCTGAATATACACAAGAATTAATGAAATCTGTAGAAGCTTTTCAAGAAAATAGGGGTTTAAGTGTTGACGGAGTAGTGGGTTTAAATACAGCAACGGAAATTAAAAAATTAATCAGACCTAACTTAGATAATTCGCTCAATGAAGCTATTAAAGCTTTTAGACGTCCCGGGTCAGTGCTCAATATTTGCATATATGTAGAAAACGTTGGGGAATATAAAGAACAAATTATTTTTTACAAGTCACTTATAGAGTTGGGAAATAAAAGTGGAATAAATATTTCATTTGCTTCAGAAGCTGGAGAAGCACTGTCTAAAGAAAATATTATTTCTTTTGTTAATAAAACAAATCCATCAGTCTTTTTAACTTTTGAAAATAATCAATTATCTACTGTTGACTATTTTCAAGGAAAACATTCTCTTAGTAACATAGGAAAAAAACTCGCCGAAATAATAGGTCCGAAGATAAATAAAACTCCAAATGGTAAGAACAATATGCTCCTTAAAAACACCAAAGCTGTATCAATAATTATAAATGGTAATTTTTACCAAATAAATTTAGAATCAATTTTTGATGTTATATCAAATGTATATTCAGATATTTATTAATAGCTAACTTAGATTATTTATAAATTCTTTTAGTTTTTCAAAGTCTTGAAAATTTAAATTAACTTTGAATGATTTTCCAGTTTTTTTAACTTGTACTTTTGAACCAACTAGATTCTCAAGTTCATTTTTGGCATGAACCACCTCATCGCTAATCAAGGATTTTCCATTTAACTCATTAACTTTTTCTTCAACTTGGCGACTATTCATAGATCTTTGAATAATTTCTCCAAGAAGCTTGTCTTGAAGGTTGTGGTCTAAAACTATTAAAGGCCTGGCTTGACCAAAAGATATTTTTTCACTCTTTAAAGCTTCTTGAACGGTTTTACTTAAATTAGAAATTCTAAGTAAATTAGCTATAAAAGATCTGCTTTTTCCCACCAATAAACCTATTTCTTTCGCATTAAGGCCATAAGTTTCTTTTAGGCTTTTATAACCAAGTGCTTCTTCTATTGTATTAAGTTGAGACCTCTGAATATTTTCTACTAATCCAAGAACGGCAGCCTCTTTGTCGCTTACATCTTTTACGAGACATGGAATTGTTTTTAAACCAGCCGATTTACTTGCTCTGAGTCTTCTTTCTCCGGCAATTAGTTGGTAACTATCTTTTCCGATATCTTGGACAATTAAAGGTTGTAACAAGCCACTTTTTTTAATTGATTCTGATAGTTCGTCTAACTTTTTTGGGTCAAAATAAGTTCTTGCTTGTGATTTACTCTCACTAATTTTTTGTATTTCAATATCAATAATTTTAAACTCCCTTACGTCGGTATTTTTTATAAGCGTGTTTAAAGATCTTTTCATAACCCAACCTTTTTTAATAGTTCCTCAGTCAACTCTTCAAATTCAATTCTTGCTTTACTATTTTCATTAAAATCTAATACAGTTTTAGCATAGAACGGACTGTCTGCAATTTCAGTTAGTTGTGATATATGTGTTTTAAAAAGTTTGTCTGCCAAGATATGCTTTAACTCTGATTCAAAGTCTTGATAGCTACCTCTTCGGGTATCAACTTGATTTAATATAACACCAAGAAAAACAGGATTCGTGTGGGGAACCTCTACTATTGTTTGTTTGGCAAAAGACATAGCTTGCCCCACACCCTCAACTGCTAAAAACTCAGGTTTACTAGGAATAAAATAATAATCTGCAATTGCAAGAGCTTCTTGCACAAGTGAACTCATTGTTGGAGGAGTGTCTATAAGTACTATGTCAAAAGTGTTTATATTTTCATTTTCATAAATTTTTTTTAGTTTTGAACCACCAATTATTTTTTCTGAATTGTGTTTTTTTATATCAATATCTGAAGGAATTAAATATAAATTATCCATAACTTTCAACGGATTTATATTTTTTTCACCATCCAAAATATCTGTAGTAGTAGTGTTGTCTGTGTTAGATTTTTCTTGATTAAGATATGTAGACACGTTTCCTTGTGGATCCGTATCAATTATTAGTATTTTGAATCCTTTATTAGCTAAAACGCTTGCAATATTAATAACTGTAGTTGTTTTTCCAACTCCACCTTTTTGACAAATTACAGAAATTGTTTTCACTTAACATTTATAACATCTATATGCCTTATATCATTTTTATTGATATTAAATTTTTCGTGTTTCACGTGAAACAGGTTTTTATCGTATTCTATGTTTTCACCAGTTGAAGACACTAAATAGGTTGTTTTTTTGTCTTTTTTAATGTTATTTAATACATTTTCACTAGATATAAAGCATCTTGAAACAAAAAAACCTCCATTTTTAATATAGTTTTCTGCGTCTTCCTGCAGTGAAAACATATTTTTTTGGTCAAGTATCTTTAAAAGTCTTGAAAGTTCAAAAACTCTTTTTTCCTTAATGTCTATCAAATTAACCTTGATGTCTGTAGTAATGCCTATAGTTACACCTGGAATCCCACCACCAGTACCTAGGTCTGAAATTTCTTCGACCATATCAGGCATTTCTGTAATTATTTTTGCAAAATAAAGAGAGTGAACAATAAATTCATCCCAAATAAACTGTTCATTTTTAGGACTAATTAAACCTGTTTTAATACCAGTAGTACTTAACCATTTGTGATATTTAATTAATTCGTTTAATTTATTAAAAGTTAATTTTTCACCCCAGTTAGGAATCTGGGGCTCAAAAGTCATTCTTCTTCTTCAGGTGCAAAAACAACTGATCTGTAAGGTTCTCTTCCTTCAGAATATGATTTTATACCTTCAAAACTTGAAGCTGCATCATGGAGGGTTTTCCTATCTACAGAATTCATTGGCTCAAGCATTACTTCTTGTTTGTCTTCAACAATTTGTTTGCTCAGTCTTTCAGCATATATGGTTAATGCTTCTTTTCGTTTTAAAGCATAGTCTGCAACATCTAGTCTAAGACGTGTTCCAGCCCCTGTTTTTCTTTGAATAACTGTTCTTGTGAGCTCGTGAACTGAACGAATAATAAAACCTTTATCTCCAACAAGAGCTTCTGTCTGTTCACCTGTAACTTTCACAACTAAGTTGTCGTCCTCCAAAACGCCTTCAACCTCTCCTTTAAGGCCAAAAGATTTAATAAGTCCTTTTAAAAACTCAAGCGAAACCTTAAGTTGTTCATCTTTGTCTGCTTCAACCCTTGGTCTTTTAGAATCATACTGCTTTTTATACCCATTTTTGTTGGTGTTTTTATTATTATTATTTCTGTTGTTAGGTCGTTTTTTGTTTGAATAGTTTCTTGAACTACTGTTTCTAACTGAAATTCTTACAAGAGCTTTTGTACCACCTACTCCAAAAACCCCACCTTCCGGTTCTCTAAGTATATTTATGTTTGCTTGTGTTGCATCTTCAAGGTTTAATTCGTTTAATCCTGCTTTGATAGCGTCATCAATTGATTTGGCTTCAACTTCGACCCATTTATTATTTGCCACTATTTTCTCCTTCTTTTTTTGCGGTTTTTTCGAGGGTTTTCTTGAATTGGGTTTGTCTCTGTATTTTCACTACTTTCCTCTTTTTTTTCTTCATTTTTTACTTCTTCACGACCGTCAAGCCTAACAATTAGACCTTGCTGCCCTATACGGAATATATTTCCTGTTAAAAAGTAAACAACAAGTCCTGTGGGTAATGTCCAGGAAATAAATCCAAAAAATAAAGGCATTACCTTGCCCACCATTTGCATTTGTTGGGCTTGTGGGTTGTCGCTCTTTCCTGATTTTTTTGTTATTTGTTGCTGTTGATATAAAGCTGTCAAAATAACAAGTAAAATCAAAACTAAATAAGGGATTCTATCAATCCATTCACTCACTTCAGAAGGTGGTATTTGGAGATCCATATTAAAAAAAGTGAGGCTTGTACTAATTTCAAGATCTTTAAATAAAACTGAAGACGATGGAATGAAGTCTAATGGATCTCTTAAAACCCTGAATAAAGCAAACCATATTGGCATTTGAATTATGAGTGGAAGTATGCATCCGAGTGGGTTTATCCCTTTTTCTTTATACATAGCGGCCATAGCTTTGTTAAGTTCTTCTTTGTTGTCTTTGTATTTTTTCTGTAATTTTTTAATGTCAGACTGAGCGTCTTGCATTCTTTTTGTTGATCTGGTCTGTCTAAGCGTAAGCGGAAAAATAATTACATTTATAATTACCGTAAGTATTGCTATTGCAAACCCATAAGATAAGGTGAAATCATATACATAAGAGAGAAGAAAGCCTATAGCAAGCGCAAATGGTTCTAATATTGCCAATTTTTACCAAATTTCTGATATATAGGGTTGCAAATAGCAACTCTTTTCAAAATTGTAGGAATAGAGCCTATAAGTCCTTTATTTTGAAGGCTTTCTCTAATTACGTCTGAACAAGTTGGGTAATACATGCAGTTTCCACTACCTAAACCAAAATAAGAAAGCAGTGATCTTAAAACTTGATATAAAATCGTAACAATTTTCATTTTTTAATATTAAAGCAGAGGGTGTTTTTTTAAGATTGTTTCAACTTCATTCAATTTTAGTAATGGAGAAGTAGAGTTCCCTTCAACTAAAATATCGATGCTTAAATCTGTATTTAAACCCCTTACTGCTTCTTTAATCCTTCTTTTAAATCTATTTCTGTTTACAGCGTTTGCGTATTTGCTTGAAATACTGACTGCTAGTCTGTTTACGTCAGCACCATTTTCTTTTACAAAAACTCTTACGCCTTTTTCTGCAAAGCAGAATTCTTCTTTTCTTAGGCTTTCAAAATGATTTTTTTTATTTAATGCAGCGAACTTCACCAACAAAACCTAGGCAGAGATAATCTTTCGACCTTTTTTTCTTCTTCTTTTAAGAATTTCGCGACCAGCTCGGGTTCGCATTCTTGATCTAAAACCGTGTTTTCTGCTTCTTTTTCTATTACTAGGTTGATAAGTTCTTTTCATTTTTTACCTGTAACTAACATTAAATCAATAAAGTATTTAAACAAACCAAAATTATTTTTAATTTTTACACTTCGCGAAAAGTATTTTTATCTCGCGAAAAACAAACTAACTAACATCTTATAACAACAACTTTTGCTTCTCTATTTATTGATTTAAACGTATAAAAGTCAATAAAAACTGAGTTTTCAGACAAACTGTAAAGAGTTGTAAAAATTTAATATGTTTTTCACACTCTATGAAATGTTAACCGTGTCGTTTAAATTTAATAAAGTTGGGTGGAGATATGAATAGTCAATTACAAGACTTTAAAAATAAATTAAATAGTGAAGTAAAAAATAAAACCGACAAGTATTGGCTTGACCAAGTTGGTTTTGAAATAGGACCAGATGGTAATTTAAATATATATGTTGGTTCTGATTTTATTAAGACCTCTATTGAGAAAAAAGTTTTTAATAGTATTGAAAAGGTATATAAATCAATAAAACCTGGACAAAACTGTGTCTTCGTTCTTGATAAATCTTTTGTTAAAACTCCTCAATTAGTTGAGATTGTTGAGGAAAAAGTCGAGGAAGAGGTTGTTGAAGACCAGCCAAAGTTTGATCTTAGTTTTTTTGACGATTTGTTTATAGGTAGTTGTAACAACCTCGCGGTAACAGCCGCTAAAAATGTTGTAATGAGCCCTGGAAGCCGTTTTAATCCTCTTTTTGTTTATGGAAAGCCGGGTGTTGGTAAAACTCATCTGCTTAAAACTATAGAGAAAGCTTCTTATTCTTCTTTTTATATTGATTCAGAATCTTTTCTTGAGTCTTACATAAGCGGAATAAAAAATAAAGATATAGATGTTTTTAAAAATAAAATAAGGTCTGTTGATATATTGTTAATTGACGATATTCAGTTTTTCTTAGGTAAAAAAGGTGTTTCTGAAGAGCTTTTTCACACGATAAACTACTTTTTAAATAATTCTAAGGCTGTTGTTTTGGCTTCTGATCAAAAACCGCAAGACCTTCTTGGTTTTCCAGAGAGATTGGTATCAAGAATATTAAACGGGCTGGTTACTGATATCGAAAAACCAGACAAAAAAATATTTTCAGAAGTACTGAACGAAAACAACACAGAATATGGTGGAAACCTTGTTACAAATAAAGAATTTAAACTACTCTCCTCTTTAGATTTTCAAAGCTTTAGAGAGATAAACGGTGTTGTGAACAACCTTGTAATTAATAAACAAACGGGTGTCGGTAATGCTAAATATGTTGCGGAGCTTGTTTCAATGTATAGTGAAAACAAGGTTTTAGAACTTACACCAGAGTTTATTCTTGATTACTGCTCAGACCTATATCAAGTTGATAAAAGGTTGGTTTTGTCAAAAAACAGAAGTGAACAAGTTAGCAACGCTAGGCACCTTTTTATATATTTAATGAGAAAACACACTGAATATTCTTTAAACCAGATTGGTCTATATGTTGGAAACAGGTCTCATTCAACCGTTCTGTCATCAATTAAAAAGGTTGAAAGTTCTCCTGGTTTGAAGAAAGAAATAAACATTTTCAACAATAAAATAATTTTTAAGAGCAATTCTCTGGAGAGTGTTTAAAATGTTTAAAACTTACTACAAAGAAAAGGTGTGTTTAAAGGTTTGTTTGGTTTACTAAACATTTTTAACAGCTTTATTGTTGTTATATATATAAAGGAATAAATTGAAATTTAAGTCAAAAACAAAAGAGTTAAAAGAAGTCATACTCTCTGTTTCAAGAGCGGTTGATGTCAAACCCTCAACACCTTCTCTTCAAGGCATTTACATTAAAGTTGAAGAAGGTTTTTGTGAGGTAGTTGGTTCGGATTTAGATCTGGTAATAAAATCAAAGCTCAAGGTAGATTCAATGGTAGATGGAGAGTGTCTAATAAGTTCAAGGGTATTGTCTGAGGTCGTAAGGAAAATGGCACCAGGAGAGGTTGTTTTTTCAGACTTGGGCAATGAAGTCATGATCGAAACTGAAAAGTCTGAATACAAACTAAGAAAACTAGATCACCTAACGTATCCAAAAGCATTGCTTGAAAAGTCTTATAAAGAAGAGGAAAGCCAAGAACTAGCACCGTCAGAGCTTTTCCAAGCTTTAAGAAAGGTCGGGATAGCAGCTTCTCCAGAAGGAGGAAAACCAATACTTACAGGGGTATATTTCGACAATGAAGAAGAAAAAACGACGCTTGTTTCAACAGACAGCTATAGACTCGCTACAAACACAATTTCAAACCTTCCAATAAAGGATGCAGGAATAGTTTCATACAGATCTTTAAATGAAACAATAAAACTTTTTGAAGATAGTGAAGAAAAAATTTTCATAAACTCAACAGAGAGAGAGCTTCATTTTTATAACGACAAATACTATACATCAGTAAGGAAACTCGAAGGGAGCTATCCAGAATACCAAGCACTTTTTCCAAAAGAAAACGTTTTTTCTATAGAGGTTGACAAAAAAGATATTTTGGAATCATTAGATAGATCCACCGTTGTTGCTGAGGGCTTTATTCCAGTAACCTTAAAGGTTGTTAACGAGAACACATTAAACATCTCATCAACAAACAAAGACATTGGCGGAGGTGTTGAGGAGATTGATATTAATATTCTTGGACTAGAGGTTGGGGATGTGTCAGATTTTAAGATTTCATTTAATCCCAATTACTTAATTCAAGGAATTGAGGTCTTAGACGGAGGAAAAGCATTTTTGAGATTTTCAGGAAACGACAAACCAGCGGTAATTCAAGGTGAAGAGGAAACATATCAATACTTATTAATGCCTGTCAGAACTAATGAATAGTGTTTAAAAAAGACCCTGAAAGAATAAACCCAAACACCAACACATTAGGTATAAATTTCAACGACTCTAAAAAAATTGAAAATTACATAACAAAAAGCCACTATAAGTGGGTAGGAGATGTTGTAACCGGACCTGTTTTAAACGATACGCTTATTATTTATGTTGACAACTCAAGAGTTAAAAAAATCTTAGAGCTTGATTCACAAAATTTAATTATAAATATTGAAAAAAATACGAAAATTAAGCTTAAAAACATTGATGTTCAAATATCCAATATTAAGCAATAATCTATAAACCTAGTAAAATAAGATTTCAGCAGGGGCTGTAACAAATAAATAGAAGCGTATCTTGGAGATAATTCGTGTCTAAAAAAGATTCAAATAGTTATGATTCAAAAGATATAAAAATTCTTGAGGGTCTTGAAGCAGTTAGAAAAAGACCAGCTATGTATATTGGTTCAACAGGACCAAATGGACTACACCACCTTATTTGGGAAGTTTTAGATAATTCAGTTGATGAGGCAATGGCTGGTAGGTGTTCAAAAATTACTGTTGCTTTGGAGAAAAACGGATCAGTAACGGTTGAAGATGATGGAAGCGGTATTCCGGTTAAACCACATCCAAAAACTAAAATTTCTGCACTCACTACGGTTTTAATAACACTTCACGCAGGTGGAAAGTTCGAGTCAGGAGCCTATACGGTTAGTGGAGGCCTCCATGGGGTTGGTATTTCCGTTGTTAACGCTCTTTCCAAGTTTGTTAAAGTAGAAGTTCAAAGAGATGGCCACGTTTGGAACCAAGACTTTGATTTAGGAAAACCCAAAACAAAAATCAAAAGAGGTAAGGTGTCTAAAAAAACAGGAACCAAAGTTAATTTTCTTGCAGACCCAGAAATTTTTGACGAAACACAGACATATGAATACAACATTGTTTCTGAAAGACTCCGTCAAACTGCTTTTTTAAATAAAGGTCTAAAAATCACCCTTATTGACAATAGGGTCAAGCCAGCAACAAAGGAAGAGTTTCATTTCAAAGGAGGCCTTATCGATTTTGTTGAATATTTGAACGAAGGGTTTGAACCACTTCATGAAAAAATAATTTCTTTCGCAGACCAAACTAAAGACTCAGAAATTGAAGTAGCTTTGCAGTGGAAAAACGAAGACGACGTAACGGTAAAAAGCTTTGCAAACAACATCCACACACTTGAAGGAGGTACCCACGAAGAGGGCCTTCGAACAGCAGTGACAAAAGCTATTAACGACTTTGCAAAAAAAAGAAACCTGCACTCAGACATTTCACTTACTGGAGACGACATTAGAGAGGGAATGACAGGAGTTGTTTCTGTGAGAGTTAAAGAACCACAGTTTGAAGGACAAACAAAGACAAAGCTTGGAAACACAGAAATGAAATCAAAAGTTCAAGTATTAATAAATGATGAATTTCCAAAGTGGCTAACAAAGAACACGAAAGAGGGAAGAGCTATTGTTGAAAGGTGCGCCATTGCGGCAAAAGCAAGAATGAGCGCAAAAAAAGCAAGAGAGCTTACAAAAAGAAAGAGCATTCTTGAAACATCAGGACTTCCTGGGAAACTAGCAGACTGCTCCTCTACCGATCCAACAGAAAGCGAACTGTTTATTGTTGAAGGAGACTCAGCAGCAGGTCCAGCGAAACAAGCAAGAGATTCAAGAGTTCAAGCAATTTTGCCAATAAGGGGCAAAATAATAAATGTTCAGAAAGTTACAGAAAACAGAGCACTTCAAAATGAAGAAATTAGCGCTTTAATAAAAGCAATTGGAACGGGAATTAAAGCACAGTACAACGGAGAAGAGTCAAGATATGACAAAATTATTTTTCTTACAGATGCTGATGTAGATGGTGCACACATAAGAACCTTGCTCTTAACATTTTTCTTTAAATTTATGCCAGGCCTAATTACTAGCGGAAAGGTTTGGATCTCAGAACCACCACTTTACAGGCTTAAAGCTTCTTCTGGAATAACCTATTTAAAGGACGACGAAGCACTTAACAAGTTTAAAAAAGAAAACAAAAACAAAAAATTTGATATCAGCAGGTTCAAAGGCCTTGGTGAAATGAATGCTGGTGAGCTGTGGGACACAGCAATGAATCCAGAAACAAGGACCCTTATTAAGGTAACACTTGCAGACGCCAAAGGAGCAATGGCCAAGGCTTCTGATATGTTTGAAGTCTTAATGGGTAATGATGTGTCTAAAAGAAAACTCTTTATAGAAAAGAACGCCAAAGACGTAAGATTTTTGGACGTATAATGGCTCCAAAAAAACCAGCTCCAAAAAAGAAACCAGCAGCTAAAAAACCAGCAGCTAAAAAACCAGCTCCAAAAAAGAAACCATCTGCAGTGGCTACAAAAGAGCTAGAAAATACAAACAACGGAACTATTGCTGTAGAAGACGAAATATCAAAATCTTTTCTTGATTACGCAATGTCTGTCATTGTTTCTAGGGCACTTCCGGACGTTAAAGATGGACTGAAACCAGTTCAAAGAAGAATTTTATACTCCATGTACGAAACAGGCATAAGACCAACGGGTCCTTTCAGGAAATGTTCAAAGGTTGTAGGTGATGTTATGGGTAACTATCACCCACATGGAAATGATGCCATTTATGGAACCCTTGTTAGGTTAGGTCAACACTTTAGTACTCGATATCCACTGATTGAACCACAAGGAAACTTTGGTACACCGGATGATCCTCCTGCAGCCATGAGGTACACAGAGTCAAGAATGTCTTCTCTTTCATCACAGCTTTTAGACGGAATCGATGAAGACACAGTTAATTTTGAACCAAATTATTCTGGCGAGACATCAGAACCAAAAGTTTTGCCCGCTAGGTTCCCCAACCTTTTAGTTAATGGAGCAGAGGGAATAGCGGTTGCTATGGCTACAAACATGCCTCCTTACAACCTACGTGAAATCACAGAAGCTGTAAAGTTTACAATTGCAAACAAGGACGTAAAACCAAAGGATTATTTAAAAATTATTAAAGGACCAGATTTCCCAACAGGTGGACTTGTTGTTGAAACCCCAACCATTAAAGAAGCAATATTAAAAGGAAGAGGTTCAATAAAAATAAGAGCTGTTGCTGATGTTGAGGAGCTTGGAAGAGGAAGATCAGCAATTGTGGTGAAAGAGCTTCCATACCAAGCTTCAACGGACAGAATAATGGAAAAAATTGCAACACTTGTTCAAGACAAGAAACTTCAAGGAATATCTGACCTTAGAAACGAGAGTAGTGACAGAAACGGTACAAGACTAGTTGTTGAATTAAAAAGAGATGCTGTTCCTCAAGTGGTATTAAATCAACTATTTAAACAAACTCAACTACAAGACACCTTTTCTGTCAACTCAGTAGCGCTGGTTGACGGCGTTCCAAAAGTTTTATCTGTTCCCGAGTTAATCAACTATTACATAAGCCACCAAATAGATGTAATTCAAAGACGTACCAAATACAGGTTGGAAAAAGCTGAAAACAGATTACACATTGTAGAGGGTTTACTGCTTGCTTTAAATAAAATTGATCAGATAATCAAAGTTATCAAAGCTTCAAAAGACGTAGATACCGCACGAAAATCTCTTATGACTAAATTTAAACTATCTGAAGTTCAGGCATCACACATATTAGACATGCCTTTAAGAAGACTTACCGCTTTAGAAATGGAAAAACTAGAAGAAGAAAAAAAAGAACTTAAAAACACTATAAAAGAGCTAGCAGCAATTCTTAAAAGCCGAACAAAGCAAAATACAATTTTAATTGAAGAACTAGAAGCAATTACAGAAAAATTTGGAGATGAAAGAAGATCAAGAATCGTTCCCGATGTTGGAGAGGTGTCTATTGAAGATTTAATTGAAGACGAAGAAATTATTGTTTCAGTTTCTTCAAATGGATATGTCAAATCTGTAGCATCTACATCTTATAAAAAACAAGGACGAGGAGGAAAAGGGGTAAAGGCTGCTTCATCTGACGAAGATGTTATAGAACACCTTCTTTCAACATCTGTTCACTCATACTTGTTATTTTTTACTGACAAAGGAAAAGTTTATAGGGCGAAAGCACATGAAATTCCAAAAACCAACAGAACCGCCAGAGGTTCCTTAATTCAAAACGTCCTGTCTATGGGCCAAGATGAAAAAGTACAAGCAATTATTGATACTAGAGATTATGAAACTGAGAAATTCTTATTAATAATGACAGAAAAAGGAACTGTAAAAAAATCAAAGTTTAAAGATTTTGATTCAAACTACAAATCTCTTCAGGCTATAAAACTAAAAGACGATGATAGAGTAGTTTCGGTTAAAACCACATCAGGCAAAGAAGACGTAATACTTGTTTCTCAAAAAGGTCAAGCAATACGCTTTGATGAAACCAATTTAAAACCTCAAGGCAGGACTGCAATGGGGGTGAGAGGTATTAAATTAAGAGAAGGTGACAAGGTAGTCGGGGCCGCCACATCCAGAGATGAAACACTGCTTTTTATAACAGCTAAGGGATATGGAAAAAGAACAAAGCTAGATGAATTTAGAAGAGCAGGCAGAGGTGGAATGGGAGTAAAGGCCTTAAAAGTCACAGAGGCAAAAGGAAATTTAGTTGGAGCTAGGTCAGTAGATGAAGATACTGAGGTTATGCTTATGAGTACAGGCGGAACGGCAATAAGATGTGCAGTAAAGCAGATAAAACAAATGAGTAGAGCAGCACAAGGAGTTAGGGTTATGAAACTTTCTTCAGAAGAGGAAGTTTCAGCATTTATACCCATAAAAACCTAGATTATGGTTCGAGTTAACAGAGTAAGAAGAATAATTAGAAAAATTGATCCATGGACAGTTTTGAAAGTCACGCTGGTTCTAAACTTTGTTGTTGCATTAACTGTTGTCTTGGGTTTTTCTATTATGTGGGTATTACTAGTTAATGCTGGAGTACCTCAAGGATTAGAAGATATTGCAAGAAGGCTAGCTTTATTAGACCAAGATGCTTCTTTAGTTGGAAATATAGAACCACTTTTTACTGGACTAGTGTCGCTTGCAGCTGTTTACATGCTTACTCAAACAGCTATTGCAACTGTTGGCGCCTTTTTCTACAATCTTGTTTCTGACCTAGTTGGGGGTATTGAAGTTGTAGTACTTGAGGAAACACATCTTGATGCTCAACCAAAACCCAAAAAAGCAAAACAAAAAACAAACCAAGATCAAAAAGAGACTGTACTGATGTCAATAATCAAATCTATAAAAAAAGTAAGAACAGAAGTTACTTCAGAAAAGCAACCATCAGAATCAGACCTACCAAGGCCAGATGTTCCAAGAGAGATTGAAGAACCTACATTAATGGACGCTCTTAAAAACACAGACAACGAAGAAGACGATTCTTACTAACCTGCTACTATTCATCAAGAATAATGAAGCGAAACTAGTGAAATTCTAGCACTGTCCCGCAACTGTAATTCGAAAGATAAGTCAGGTCGACTTCATTATTTGTTTAATGACAGTCCTCGAGAGAAGGGATGAAGTTTCTAGAAATTCTTGAAGTTTCCTAAATTTTCTCAAGGTAAGAAAGGAAATTATGAAAACTAAGTTAATTTTTCTTGCCTTGTTGGTATCGATGTGTTCGAGCTCAACACAAGAAAGTGAAGATATAAAAATTATATCTTTGTCAACAACGCACACTGAAATTATTCAGTCACTAGAAGCACAGGATACTCTAATTGCAGTAGATGCTTTTTCGGAGGTTGATTTTCCTGTGGAAAAAATAGATGCATACACAGTAACAGCGGAAGAGCTTGCTCCATTAAATCCAGATATGGTAATTATTGCTTTTGATTTTAATGGAATAGTCGAAGGACTTGAAAGTCAGGAAATCAACTACGTCTTACTTCCTCCAGCAAAGAATTTTGAAGATGTTTATTCTCAAATTTCAACAATTGGTGAGATTGTAAATAAAAAAGGTGAAGCCTCTTCGAAGGTTAGAGATATGAAACTAGAAATTAACAGGATATTAGATGATGCAAATTACGAAGATGTTTCTGTTTATCATGAAATTGGATATTCCTATGGAATTTATAGCGTAAATTCTGATTCACTAATTGGAGAAATTTACAATGCACTTGGTGTTGTAAATATTGCCAATTCAGAAGAAGACCCTTTTGGAAGTGGATATCCAGCTCTGAGTGAGGAAATGGTTATAGATTCTAATCCAGACTATATCGTTGTTGGACACTCTGATTATTTAAATAAAGATCTTTCAATAAGAGAAGGTTGGAAAAATATATCAGCAGTAGAAAGCTCTAATGTATATTTTCTTGACGACACCCTCGCAAGTAACTGGGGAACAACCACGGTCCAGCTTGTTGAAGAGCTGTCTACCACTTTTGAAGAAAGTGCACAAACAAACGTGTATTCAGACCAGTTACTATTAATATCATTATTGTTTTTAGTAATAATGACTTTTGTTTTAACTAGAAGAAACACTAAACAAAAAGTTTAAAAGGAGAGTTGATGAAGGGGTATCCAAACGACTTATACATACTTGCATTTGACCACAGAGGCACATTAACAAAGGGGCTTCTAGGGGTCGAAGGAAGACAACCCTCTGAAGAAGAGGTAGCAAGGGTCTCATCTATGAAAGATATAATTTTTGATGGGTTTCTTGAAGCGAGTAGTAAAGGTATAGAGGGTGGAGACCCCGCAATTCTAGTAGACGAAACTTTTGGATTACAGGTTCAAAACAGGGCAAAAGATATGGGCATTAAACTTGCGGCACCTGTAGAAAAATCAGGTCAAAAGATTTTTGATTTTGAGTATGGTGATGATTTTGGAGAAAAAATCAAAGAAGTAAATGCTGATTTTGTAAAGATACTTGTTCGATGGAATCCAGATGACGACTCTGAAACAAGACAAATACAAGGTGAGAGAATAAAAACACTTTCAGACTGGCTTGATGAAAATGAGAGAAAATTCCTTTTAGAGTTCTTAATTCCCGCATCAGATGAACAGTTAGCAAGTGTTGATGGAGAGCAAGCGAGATATGATTCTGAAATTAGGCCAAAGCTAGCTGTACAAGTTGTTGAGGAAATGAGAGAAAGAGGAGCAGATCCTGATATTTGGAAAATTGAAGGTTTAGACACAGTTGAAGATAATGAAAATGTATCAAAAGTTATTAAAGACGGTGGAAGGGAAGACGTTATAGCAGTTGTTCTTGGTAGAGGAGCAAATGATGAAAAAGTCAACGAATGGCTTAGAGCGGGTTCCTCTGTTGACGGTTATAAAGGTTTCGCAATTGGAAGATCAATTTTCTGGAATTCTCTTAAAGGGTGGCATGAAGAAGAAAAGTCACGAGAAGAGGCAGTTTCAGAGATTGCAGATTCTTATTTAAGTTTTATCTCTGTATATCAAAACGGGAGCTAAAAAATGCCACAGGGCAAAGCAGTTATTGGACAATCTGGAGGTCCAACAGCTGTTATAAACAGGTCACTAGTTGGTTTTATTAAAGAAGCAACTAAATCAGATTTTGAAGAAATTCTTGGGGCAAAACATGGATTAGGGGGGATGCTCAATGAAGACTTTGTTGACCTTGCCAACCTATCAGAGGCACAACTTTACGGAATTGGCAAAACACCAGCTGCAGCCTTAGGTTCTATCAGAAAAAAGCCTACAGAATCTGATATAGAAAAACTTGTTTCAATATTTGAAAAACAAAATATTAGAAACTTTTACTACATAGGTGGTAATGACTCTGCAGAAACAGCGAATCTTGTCGCAGAGGGGGCAGGTTCTATAGGATATGAAATGAAAGCATTTCATATACCTAAAACAATTGATAATGACTTACTTGAAACAGATCATTGTCCTGGTTATGGTTCAGCAGCACGGTTCGTAGCACATGCTTTTCAAGGGGACGACGCAGACAATAGAAGCTTAAAAGGAATCAAAATTAACGTTTTAATGGGTAGGCACGCAGGCTGGCTTACTGCTGCCAGCACCTTGGGTAAATCTACTGAAGAGGATGGCCCCCACTTAGTATATGTTCCTGAAAAAGTATTTAAAATTGAAGACTTCTTGAAAGAAGTTAAAGAAGTATATGATTCACTTGGAAGATGCGTTGTTGCAGTATCTGAAGGTATACATAACGAAGAAGGCGAGTATTTCTTACAAACATATGCTAGCAAAACAGGCTCTGGCTTAGCAGGAAAAACAGATAGTCATGGAAACATTCAACTCTCAGGTTCAGGTGCTTTAGGCGACACACTGACAAATATAGTTTCAGAACATATTGATAGTGCAAGAGTCAGGGCGGATACTTTTGGATATTTACAAAGATCTTTTTTGGCTGATATTTCCGATGTAGACGCTGAAGAGGCAGAGAGAGTTGGACAACACGCTGTTATTGCATCTAAAGAGTTACAAAGTGGATCTGTAATTCTTAAAAGACAATTGTCAGAAACATACTTTTGTGATGTTGATGTTGTAGAGCTGAATAAAGTTGCAAAACATACAAAGGACATGCCTAAAGATTTTTTGGATGAAGCTAAGCCATATGTTACAAATGAATTTTTTGAATATGCCATGCCTCTAACTGGTGGCATAGAACCAAAAACACAAATTTTTGTTTAGATGTCAAAAATAACTTTATCAAGAGATGAATTTGAATCTTTTTGGGAAGCAACTATTCGATATTATGAACTTGATCCTCAAGGGGTGATGCACAACGCTAATCATGTAGCATTTTTTGACCAGGCAATTACTGCTTATTTTAAGGATATAAATTTTGATTACTTAAAAGATATAGAAGAAACTAAAAAAGATTTTCATACCGTACAGGTATTAGTTCAGTACAACAAGCCCCTCTATTTTGATCAAGATATAGAAATTGGTGTCAAGGTTAAAGAAATAGGAAACTCAAGTATGACTTGGATTATGGGAATGTTTTTAAAAGAAACAGGAGAACTAGTAAGTTCTTGTGAGGCTGTTCATGTTTATACAGATCAAACAACTATGAAACCCACACCTATAACTGAAGAGCTTAAAGAAAAACTACAGTTTAATTAATTTAAACTCAGGCATTAATATTGTTCATATGAACGAGAGAAGATATGACATTGACGCCTTGAGGTCCATTGCAATGTTTTTACTTATTTTTTATCACCTTGGAATTTCATTCACTTCCGTTGCTCCTTACATTGCATTTGTACAAAACAAAAGATTTAATGATGGTATTTGGTACTTATTAAGCGTAATGAATTCATGGAGAATACCTCTTGTGTTTCTAATTTCGGGAATTGCTTTAAGGCTAGCTTTTCAACGGAGAACAAAAATAGAAATGTTTAAAGAAAGAACAAAAATTTTAATTGTTCCATATATTTTTGGTTCGGTAACTTTCGGAGCCGCATCGCTTGCAATTGCATTTACTTACTACGAAGGTTGGTCAGACGAATATTTGTGGTTATGGGTTATAACAATATTCGACGGAGTTCATTTATGGTTTCTAAAAAATATATTTATTTATTGCTTAATTTTGATTCCATTTTTAAATCTAATTTCGAATAAAGCAGCTAAGGAAACTATATTTTCAAAAATTTTAAATATGCCAGGTGGAGTTTTTCTTTTCTCAATTCCAGTTATCCTTGAAGGTCACTTATTAAACGCTAATGCCTATTCTGAGGTAGTAAATTACGGAAGATCTTATCAAGAGTATGTAAATACAAACCATGGTTTTTTACTTGGTTTTATATGGTTTTTTCTCGGAGTTCTCTTAGTTTCCCAAGGTGAAGTTTTTTGGGAATCAAATAAACGAAATTGGAAAACACACTTATTTGTTGGATTCGCATTTTACTTTTACAGATTTTTTAACAATTTTGAAGATGGTTTTTCTTTGGATAATCGTTTAATCTCTTTTGAATCATTTAATTTTATATTTTTAATGCTTGGATTGGGAGCCGTTTATCTAAATAAAGATTCACCACAACTTACTTATTACAAATCAGCAGTTTTCCCTGTTTACATTGTTCATCTACCTGTACAAATGGCAGTAATGTATTTTTTTGCTGGTATAAATATTCATCCAATAATTAAATTTCCAATTGCTTTGTTCTTGATTTGTTTTCTTTCTTTAACTATTTATCACGCTATAAAAAACATCAAACCATTAAGGCCACTGTTTGGTCTAAGAAATAAATAAATTGAAAAATATAAATTTATTAATTTTTGTTCTTTTTTTAAGCTTATGTTCACCCCCTAGCAATGAAGGAGTTGCTTCTCTTTCGGGAGACACTACAACAACCTCAATAACAGAAGAAGAGGATTATCCAATTGTTTTAACTCAGTGCTTGAATGAAGAAAAGGGATACAACATAGCAACACCGTTTGACATACAAGATTTAAAAACAACAATTAGTCAATTAAGTAACAGCAAGGAGGAAGAGTTACAATTGGGGGATGATGTTAATTATTGTATTAATAAATACAATCTTTGGACAGATTCATCTGCTTCAAATCCAGAAGAGCTTGCTAAATTATACGACGAAAATCTTGAGTTAGCTAAATGTCTAAGAGGAAAAGGCATAGAGGTTGAAGACCCTAGCCAACAAGAGCCTAAACTTGACTTAAGTGGATTAAAAAAATCAGAAGATGATATAACACCACTGTTACAAGAATGTGGATATGGTGAGTTACAATATGAAAAATAAGTTTGTAATCTTTTTAGTTGTAGTTTTCATCTCTGCATGTTCATCTTCAGATGATTCACAAGGTGTCATTTCTACAAACGACTTGTCAACACAAACAACGGTAACAACTATTGTGGAAGAAGTTGTAGAAGAAACATTATCACCTGAAGATGCAGAGCTTTTACTAGCCAGGTGTTTAAGAGACAACGGGTATGATGTTCAAGATCCAAAAAATGACGAAGGATTAAGAAGTATTTTAACTCCCGTATTTCTTGCAGCTGATGAAAGAGGAAGAATAGAGCTTTTTGAAACTATACAAACTTGCGCAGAAGAGAACAATATTCCACTAGGTAATAATGGGGACTTTGAGAATCCAGAAGATGTGGCAGATAGGTTAGATACAGAACTTGAGTTTGCACAATGCTTAAGAGGAAAAGGCATAGAGGTTGAAGACCCAAGCGCAGAGAGACCCCTCAGACCTATTCTTATTGGTCTTGTGCAATCTGGCCAATACTTAGAAGACCAAGTCAGAGAAGCTGCTGGTGAATGTTTTGACGATCTTGGACTTGAACCACCGCAACAAGGTAGAGGATAAAACCAGTTTTCTTTATAATTTTTCTATGTATAAAAAAGCTTCAGTAATACTTATTTTTTTAACAGCATGTTCTTTTTTCCAACAAGAAGAACAGTCCGTTGTGTCTGTTTCAGATACGGACAAAGGAAAAGAAGCCATTGCTTTAGGAGTTGAATTGGTAGATGATCGTGAAGAGATTTCAGATGAAGATGCACCTTTAGTACTTGTTCAATGTGTTAATGAAGCTGGATATAAATTTAAAGAACCGAAAAACTTTTTAGATTTATACACCACTATTGCATCTTATTTTGAAACAATAACCGAACAGGAGGCTGCGGAACTCTGGGACATAATTGAGGAGTGTGCATTGAAATATAATTTATGGGGTGTAGCTGATGAAAATCAATTTGAAGACCCTGCTCGAGTATCAAAAGAAATTGATAGATCATTATTTATGGCGAAGTGTTTTAGAGAAAACGGGTATCCAAAAGTTCCTGATCCAGATTATTTCAATAGAGAAGTCAGGTTAAATGTTTATATTGACGAAGATTGGGAACTCAGAGAAGATGACCCAATCGTTCAGACATGGCAAGCCTGTGAGGAAACATTGCCAGAGGAATTGAAAGATGAAGAGTGGGATGATTAAGAAATTTAATAAAATAATTTCTCAGAAAACCTACAGGTTTAATAGACTAATCTGATTGGAATAATGATGAAAAACTTACTTAAATTAAAAAATTTATACGTACTAATAGCAGTGGCTGGACTTGCTTATGGAGGCTACTATTTTGGCACCCAAAGTACTGAAACTTCATCCAACAATAAAACTTTAGAACTTACAACTGTTGCAATAAATAAAGGAGACTTAGAAAAAAAAGAAGAGTATAACGGAACCTTGAGGCAAACTAATAGTAAGGTGCTTAACTCACCTATGTCAGGAGTTGCAACGTATATTCCAAAAGAAGGAACAATTATTAACTTTGGAGAGATTCTTTTTGCTATTGATAATAAGCCTGTGATTTTAGTGGAGGGATCAGTTCCTTTTTATAGAACTCTTGATTTAAACTCTGATCCAGGGCCAGATGTCTTACAGGTTGAAAATGCCCTTGTTTTCTTAGGTTATTCTTCAGAAGATTTTTTACCAGATGAAACTTTTGATGAAGTTACCTCAAATATGCTTAACCAACTTTATATTGATTACAAGATTGAAACAAAATCTGAAGTTACAGCTGTTGAGCAAGTAGCTATTAATCTAAAACAAACTGAAGTTGAAAGCATTGAAGAAACCATCTCTGATGGTGGTACAACACTTGCCGAAGTAAACAGCAAAAAGAAAATTTTGGAAGATTTACAAAAAGATTCAGTGACAACACTTGCCGAAGTAAACAGCAAAAAGAAAACTTTAGATGATGCAATTGAAAACTCTACTAAAGAAAATACAGCTTGGCAAACAGCAACAAACTTAATAGAAGATTACAACCAACAAATTTCGCTTCTTAAAGACTTAACAAACCCAAGGACTATCGCTAAATCTGAACAAACTAGAAAAGATGAAATTAAAAGTTATGAAGATTTAATCGAGGAACAAAAACGAATTAGAGAAATGGAAGAAGGAGAAGGCTCTGTTATTGATGGAGCTGAAGCTTTAGCAATTGAAAATGCTCAAAAAGCTTACGATGATGCATTAAAAAGTTACAACGAAGGGGTTGATGCAGCTGAAGCTTTAGCAATTGAAAATGCTCAAAAAGCTTACGATGATGCATTAAAAAGTTACAACGAAGGGGTTGACCAGGAATCAGAGCTAACGAAAGCTAAAGAAGAGCTTGAAGAATTAAAGCTATCTGCAAAGTCAGAAACGTTCAGCCCAACAAATGCCTACGCATCTGAATCACCAATAATTATTGGTTCATACATTAGTGATATTGGCTCTGCTGTGTCTTTAAATTCCCAACTTTATAATATTTCTTCTATTGGTATAGAAGTAGTTTTTCAGGTAGATGCATCAGATCAAGAAACAGTTTCTCTTGGTGACAGTGTCGAAATTGAACTACCAACAGACGAAAGAGTGCCGACCATAATAACTTTTATTGATCAAGTTGTCACGCAAACTCAAGCAGGTGAGTTTATTGAGGTAATTTTAGAAGTACTTAATCCAAATGAAATTGAAGCTTATGACCAAGCTCCCGTTAAAGTATTCGTGACAACAGAAGTTTCTGAAAATGTATTGTTCGTTCCAGTTAATGCACTTCTTGCTCTAGCAGAAGGCGGATATGCACTTGAGGTTTATGAAGGCGAAGCTGAAGATGGAATCTTTCAAGGAGAGTCTGGTGTTGACACTAGTTATGTTGCTGTAGAGATAGGAGTTTTCACAGATGGTTTTGTTGAAGTTAAAGGAAATATTTCAGAGGGTCAAATAGTCGTTGTACCGAGATGAAAACTAGTACAAAAACTGTAATATCTTTAAATAATATATCAAAAGTTTATGAAGGCCCTCCCCCTGTTAAAGCTTTAGATGGAGTTTCTCTTGAAGTCAAAAAAGGTGATTTTGTAGCAATCGTTGGTCAGTCAGGCAGTGGAAAATCTACCTTACTTAATATGATTGGATTGTTAGATAGTATAACTAACGGATCTATTGAGATTGAGGAAAGTGATGTTTCAAAACTGTCTGATAATGAACTCTCAAAATTTAGAGGTGAAAAAATTGGTTTTATCTTTCAAAGCTTCTTCTTGTTACCCGGCTTAACCGCTCAAGAAAATGTTGCAGAAGGACTTTTATATCAGGGCATTTCAAGATCTGAACGACTTGGAAAAGCAAAAGAAGTTTTAGAACAAGTAGGTTTAGGTGACAGACTGACCCACTTACCAAAAGAGCTATCCGGAGGACAACAACAGAGAGTTGCCATTGCTAGAGCTCTAGTTCAAGATCCAGCTTTTGTACTTGCTGACGAACCAACTGGTAACTTAGATAAAGAATCTGGGATAAACATTTTAAATATTTTAAAAGACCTTAATAATCAGGGAAAAACAGTCATCATGATTACTCATAACCAAGAGCATGCAAGTATGTTTGAAAAAGTAATTGAATTAGTTGATGGAAAAATTGTAAAACAGTGAAAAGAAAAAAACTAAAAACAAAAGATTTGTTTTTTGTTGCTTTATATGGTGTCCGAGCAAGAAAAGGCCGTGCAACTCTTACATCGATTGGTATTGGTATTGGAATTGCAGCAATTGTTGCGGTTTCTGGAATTTCAGCCTCAGGCAGAGCGGACCTTCTTTCAACATTAGAGTCACTAGGTACCAACCTAGTTAAAGCCTCTCCTCAGGCTGGTTTTTTTGGAACTCAAGAAGAACTTCCAAAAGGAGTTTTAGGTATGGTAGAAAGAATAGGCCCTGTTCAAGAAGTTACTTCTACAACTCAAACAGATCTCTTGGTAAGGCGAAGTAACTTTATTTCAGAATTTGAAGGTGGAGGTATTTCAACTATTGTCACCAGTGCAGAGCTGTTAGATGTAGTAGGTGGAAACCTTACTGATGGTCGTTTTATACAAGACGGATTATCTGATGTTCCAGTAACAGTTTTGGGCAGTGTGACCGCTCAAAGGTTAGGAATTAATAATCTATCTACACCAACAAGAATTATGATTGAAAATGAATGGTTCGGTGTTGTTGGAATATTAGAAGAATTAAAGATTCATCCTGACCTGGATAGGTCTGTGTTTATTGGATACGGCGTAGCAAAAACACTTTTTGATATTGACGAGGAACCAACAACTATTTACTTAAGGGCAAATCCAACATTCATAGAAGATGTCGTAGAAGTTCTTGCTCCGTCTATGAATCCTGAAAACCCAGACCAAGTAGAAGTGACACGTCCTTCAGACGCACTGGAAGCACAACAAGCAGCAGAAGAGGCTTTCACAAATCTACTTTTAGGATTAGGTTCAGTTGCCCTACTCGTTGGAGGAGTAGCTATTGCTAATGTTATGGTTATGTCAGTTCTTGAACGAAGAATGGAAATTGGAGTTAGAAGATCTATTGGTGCAACTAGGCGAGAAATTCGCTATCAGTTTTTATTAGAAAGTATTGTCTTGTCAGGTATTGGAGGTCTTGTAGGTGTGCTTCTCGGAGCAGCTATCACTCTGGGTTATACTAATTACACAAATATTGTATTCTCAATACCAGTATGGCAAATATTTGGAGCAGTGCTTTTAGCTTTATTAATCGGAGCTATTTCTGGTGTTTATCCAGCTATAAAAGCATCAAAAATTCAACCAGCAGAAGCAGTAAGAAAGTAAAACTACTTGTCTTCGTTGCGGTTTTTACCGCATGCACAATTGGCGGGGAAGAATCACAAGGGGTAGTAACTATTGACTCCACAACACAAACAACCATTGTTGATGAGGAAACTACTTTTGAAGAAGGTGTTCTTAACTTTGCACAATGCATGAGAGAAGAGGGAATTGACTTTCCAGATCCAACATTTGATATTGATGGCAATCCTGAGTTTGATAATTTAGAAATAGAAAATGAAGAAGAATTTGAGACTGCTTTTGAAAGTTGTGAAGATATTTTAAGAAATGCACTTCCAGAGCAGTTTGACTTAGATCCTGAGGTTGAGGCAGCTTTAGTAGATGCCTCTCTAGAGTTTTCCCAATGTATGCGTGATCAAGGTATAGATTTTCCGGATCCAAAACCTGGAGAATTTGGTTTCTTTGCTTTTAGAGATGCTGATATTGATTTTAGTTCTGAGGAAGTACAGGAAGCTTTTGAAATTTGTCAGCCTGAAAATCCTCTTGAAAATTTAGATGGATAAACAATAAAAATTATATATATTTAATAAAGATAGTATTATAAATCTATGTCAGAACCTATGAAAAGCGGTATGTTTACGAGTTCTAATTTATTAGTTAAGTTTGTAGCTGCTGCAGCTTTGGTCTCAGGAGCTGTTGCATTTACTGCTTATGTCTTAATTGGTGATGGAAATATTTCTTCAGATGATATTAATACAATTTTTGATCAGGCATTACAAGAAAATCCTGAGCTAGTAACTACATTGTGTGAAGAAAATTTAAATGAATCTGCAGTAGTTCAAGCATTTCTCCAAGACAATAGTGATTCAAGCATTACTGTAGACGATGATGTGCTCGGTACAGTTGTATACAGGTGTACTAAAATTTTGGTTTCTACAACAACTACAGATGACACCACTCCTACCTCTACTACCACCACTACTTACGAAGATGAAGGTGATAATGAAGACTATGACAATGAAGACTATGATAATGAAGACAATGAGGAGTATACAGTCTCTGTGACCCCTGAATGTGATGAGACTTTATCAAAAGAGTATTCAAATGATCCATCACAGGTAACTGTCACTGTTGTAGAAGCAACAATAGAAGCAACAGGGAATTTATTTATGGGAGAGGTATATCCAGGAATTTTACTTTGCTGGGAACCAATGTTGGTAGATAATGTCGAACCAGAACAGTACTGGGTGTCGTTTGGATACACTCAAGATGAATATATTTATAATGATTCAACATATGATACTGGTATTATTTTTTCTGTAGGTACAGCAGGTGGCTATATTAATTTTGATGGAGATGAACCGCTGTTAACTAAATACTTTTTTGAAACGAAATATTTTTTTGACGAGCGAGAATTAGCAGAGAAATTTGTTGAAAATGGAAAGTTAACAATTTACTTTAATATTGCGGCATACAATGAAAATACCGATAGCTCTTATTCAGATTCTACAAAAACTGTCTCAATTACAATAAATGATCCAAACGGTTAAGTAATCAATCTTTAAAAATACTTATTAAATACCAGATTCAAAATATGCAGGAGCGGTTACAGCTATAGTTAGCCAACAAGGCTCTTCAAAATCAGGACATTCTGTTTTCTCAAAAACCCAAGTAATAACAAAATAGTTATTTGTTTTTGCAAGTACTTTAACTTCGTAGTGGACATTAGTTTCATTTTCATATGTAATCTCATAAGAGTATTCTTTTAAATCAATTATCGAGTCGTATGGCGCTGATACCAACATTTGATAAAACCGCTCTTTTGGTCCTGTAATCTCTTTGTTGTCTTCATGAGCAAATCCCCAAATTATATCGACAGCCTTTTCTGGGTCGCTTGAAAAATTTTTATAACTATCAAATATTAAATTAAGAACCTCTTCTGAATTGAGACTTTTTGGAGGTTCATCAACAATTGTTTGGCTTCCAGAACAAGAAACTAGAAGTATTAGAAGAATTAAAGTTTTTTTAACCACCAATGAGTGTTGTTAAAACAAGATACATGTGCAATACAAATGCAATAGCTAAGAATCCGAAAAATGATTTCTTTTCAACTTTATTCACATTCAAATACTAGCAACAGTCTAATTTATACGTAAACTGAACTATTTGTTTGCTTGTTCGTAAGCCTGACTATAAAGAATAAGTGTTGGAGCCCATAGACCTACATAAATTGCAAGCTGAGAATCATCCAAAACAATATAAATAAGCACAGATGCTATTACAGACACCATGCTTGCGTACAATCCTAATTTTTGCATATTTCCTCTCTCAATTTAATTATACTATGTAAATTTGTTATGATAAAAATATGCTAGATACATTAACTTCATCGCCGTTATTCTTAATCCTGCTATTTCCTGTTGGCACGCTTACTATATTTGTAATCGGAGTAATTCGCGTAGATATTCGTGATTTAAGGGGGCAACAAACAGCAGGCCAAAAACTTGTTCTAGAAGAAGAATAGTAATTTGTCTTACCTCACTGTTTGTATATAACTATGGACAGAGAAAATCTTGAAAATTTAGACGAGGAATCGTTATTTAAAATTCAAAATACAATTTCTGAAATTATAAAAGAAAGAAATTTTAAAAAGGGTGATATTGAAGCAATAGTTGATGACTCATTTGATGTTGCTTTTCCAAAGATAGATGGATTAGGTTTAAATCCCTGGGTTGAAGGTTCTATGTTAGTTTGCCCTGGAGCAAGAATAGATAAATCACAGACAAAGCATATATGTAAATTTGTTGCTGTTGGTGAAGATTGGTCATGGGAGTCTAGCAATATGATTAGTGATGTAATACGTCGAGACCAGTCTTCAAAGAGATTTAGACAACACTCAATAACATTAATCTCACCCTACGAAGGCATGACAGTCGATGTAATTATGCAAAAATCACAAAATGGAAAACATTTAGTAGATAGTGTTGAGTCTTATATATTTGCAAATGGATCTCTAAAAAAAACAATGTCAAAATCCTCTAGATCAAGAGAACACTAATTTAAGAAAACCAACTATGCTTACCAAATTTATTTCTGGGTACAGGAGTATTTTCCTCAATAAACCATTCAATTCCTCTTAATACAGAGTTCAAATAGGACTTTAATTTGATATTTATGTATAAAAAATAGGGCAAAAAAGAAAGAATCTTAGGCCAGGTGCTTAATAAAAAGGGGTACACGGTTATCGAAAGTCGCACCCCATTTTCTTCTTCCTTTATTCTCCACTCAACAAAGGATTGTTTTTTATTACTGTTTCCTATCCAGAGATCATAGCCTTCACCCGGTTTCCAATCAGAAAATTTTCTTCGATAGGTTAATCCATTTAGATAGACCAGTTCGTCTTCATGGAGATCTTTTTCCCAGTGAATTACAGAGTTGTTGTCACAATAAGGATGTGTATCGTTTAAATAATTTGGTGATGAAATAGTTTTCCAAAGCACTTCTTTTGAGCATTTATACAACTTATTATTAGAGGATTTAAATCTCTTCATAACTTAAGGATAAATGTGTTGAGTTATATATAAAATTGAGCATTGGTCAACCACTTTTGAAGTGTGTTTGAGTGACATTTAACGCATACACGTGATTGACCACTAATAATTATAATTTTACTTTCACAATCTTGCAAGATTGTGATATTTATTTCACAAAATAATATTATTTGTGAAAATAACTACTTAGAGGAAATTTTCACAAGTCACTGAAAGCAAGCCGGGAGCAATCCCGGTTTGCTTGTTAGTAAGCTATTAGTGATATTGCCAAGACAAGACAAAGAATAAGGCCATAATAAGATATGCCTATTGAGTAAAGTCTTTTCTCTTTATCTAGTTTGATAACACAGAGATTTGTAATTGTGTAATATATCAAAATAAAAAAAGAACTTAATTTTATTGATCCCACAACATCAAAAATATAAATTCCAATTATCACTGAAATAAGAACAAAAGCCTCTGAGAAGTAAGCAGAGTTAAATTTGTTATGAATTTTGGAGAAACTCTGAGGGAGTATTTTATCTCTTGAAAGTGCGACATATATTCTGCTTATGCCAGGCATTAGGGCTAGGAATACAGAAACCATAGCAATAGAAGAAGCAAAAATGACCAGAAATGTAAATGCCGAAAATCTACTTACATCCATTGCAACAAGCAACGGAGTGCTTGAATTCATAATGATTTCTGGACGTACAATAGAAAGGGTTAACCAACTAATAATTAGATATAAAAAAACAGTAACACCAAGGCCAGTAAATATTGCTTTAGGAATTATTTCTTTAGGATTTTTTATTTCCTCACCAAATGTAGCCAGTCTTGAATATCCAGTGAAAGCAAAAAACCAAATACTTGCAGAAAGTAAAATGTTGTCAAAAGATATATCTTTAAAGACTGGAATAGAGTAACTAACACCTGAAGTTGAGAGAATCGATACGCTGTAAAACATAAGTAGCCCAAATAGAATCCAAACAAACCATTTTGCTATTTCTGCTGTTTTATTAATTCCAGAAAAACTTATTAAAAAAATTAGTAAACATAAAACTACACCGATTTCTTTACCGTACACTGGCGAAAGATAATTTCCTACTGTTAACGCTATCGCTATACAGCTGATTGTCTTCCCAATTATGAAAACTACACCAGCGATAATATCATAAGGTCTCCCTAGAACTTCTTTTGCATATAAATATGTTCCACCTGTTTTTGGAAATAATGAGGACAGCTGAGAGGAAGATGAGGCGTTTGCAAAAGCCAAAGAAGAAGCTATCAACAAACCAATAATGGATCCATAGGAACTAATTTTTGAAGTGGGAGCAATGTTGTTAAACAAGCCAGCACCAATCATTGAACTTAAACCGAGATAGATAGAACTTTTTAAAGTAAGCGTGCGATTGAATTCTTGATTTTCCATATTTTTATTTTATCTTTTGTAGGTTTTTTAATAAAGATCAGAAAAGCATTGTGTTTATAATATTTGTATGTTTAATAAATTGTCACCTGTCACAATAACCAATCAAAAGCACAGAAATCTATTTATAGTTGCTATGCTCTGGTTTTTTATTGGTGCCTGGATAGATGCAAGCGCTCATACATATTTATTGGATGATATAGAGACATTTTTCACCCCTTGGCACGCAGTGCTGTACACAGGATATGCTTTCTCAGTTTTTGTTGCTATGTATGCTAAAAATAAAATAAGAGATTATAAATTTGATGTCGGTGTCCTAGGAGCAGTAATTTTTGGTATAGGAGGAGCCTCTGATGCAGTTTGGCATACTCTCCTTGGAATCGAGACCGGAGTAGAACCCTTAGTTTCACCCTCACACCTAATGCTTTTTCTAGGTGCCTTTCTTATGTTAGATTATATTTTTACTGCAAGGCCAAGTATGGATAATTTGGATACAGCTTCAGTAGTAGCAGTATCAACAATCTATGCTTTGGTAATGTATATTACGCAGTTTCTTCATCCATATTTACAGTATGGATTATTTTTTACAAATGACGATGCCTTTGCTGCAGGAACATTATTTTTTCAAGCTATGCTTGCGAGTGTTGTTTTTGTTTATGCAATAAGATTTAAAATAACACCAAGTCAAATGTTTCTACTCTACTTTCTCTCATTTGCTTATGTTTCAGTTCACTTTGTATTAGGAGATACTACTTTAATGTTGCTAACTATTGGCATCGGCTCAGTCTATAGTTTTGGAGTTTACTCAGTAACAAACTGGTATTACACAACAGATCATGATCGTAAAATTCAAGTAAGTGCAGCAATGGTAGCTTCACTTTATGGCTTGTTTTTTGTAGTGTATTTAATAATTTTGCAATTTCAAATCTCTTATGACATTACTTGGAGATTCTATGGACTCGGAGGTTTGGTAACTACACCACTGTTATTTGGATATATGGTTGGTAATTTAGGTGTTAATCCACGAACAGGAAAAGTTGTAGAATAAATTTAACTAAGATTTCTTAGATAAATATTTCGATTTAACTTTAATAAAGCCTTTTTTCTTAGGCTTTCTGACTTATAGCGTAGTTGATTAATTGCGATATCGTTGTTATCACTTAGAGCACTTACGTTTATGGGTTTGCCAATTTTTATAGACATTTTTGCACTTCTTTTGTTAAACAACTCATTTAATTGAGAAACATCTCTTAGTTGTTTATTTAGATATGAAGCAAAATAAAAAAACCAAGAGTTTCTACCTTCCACATACACAGGCACTAAGGGGAAATTATATTTTTTAGCAAGAGCAATAGGAGTACTCTCCCAAGGTCTATCCCATAAGCCAAATATTGTAAGTTTTGAAAGCCGTCCCGAAGGAAAGATTATTCCTCCTCTTTCATCACGAAAAAAAACACTGAGGCGTTCAAGTGTTTCTTTGTTAGCTGAGTGAGTTTCCTTTTCTTTATTCCAGACAACTGGTGCTAGAAGATCATGAAAAGCACCTAAAAGATAAACAAATAATTCATTTGCAAAAAAGAAAAGATCATCACGAACCGGATAAATTTGGTGATATAGTGCGATAGCATCTGCAGCTCCCATAGGGTGGTTTGATACAATTAAGAATTTTCCATCACGAGGAATATTTTCAATACCTTCAACAGTGCAGTTGCTTGTGTATTCATCACCCAACCAATTAAAGGCCTCTGGTCCTGACATGCTTTGAATATGTTCACCAACAAAAACAGTTTCATTAAATTTGAGATATTTTTTAAGCATCTTGTAAACTATTTTGGAAAAAAAATTACTCTTGAGTAACCAAGGGTTTCTCTCATTGATAAGGTGATGAATTTTTTCTTCCATTAAGCTTTAAACCTACTTTTTTTACCTTTTATTCCATCAAAACAAAAGCGAAGTCTTTGTATAACTTCCTCTTCTGACCCTTCAAGGTCTAAACTATTTAAAAACTGTAATCTGTGATTTTCATAATCAATCTGTACAGGCATTACTTCAGCTTCTAGTTCCTTAGCTAAATACAAAAAACTACTTCTAAACCTAGTTGCATCAAATCTGCCTTCCGGTGTAATAATGAGTAGGAAGTTGTCTCGTTGAATAAGCTCTTCAACAACAGAATCAAACTGGCCGCTATTCTTTTTTCTGTCTACTGGAATGGCACCAAATTTTTTAAATACAAGTTCTTGTAACCATCCAAGTGGCCAGCGGATACCTTGGTTGTCGATATCTGTAGGCTTAATAAAAGGATTAGGAATTCTTCTCATAGTCCATTTTGCTGAAAGGTAACAGACATCAATATCTAAAGCTAAAATCATCAAAACCATTAAATATTCATCTTTTCCTGATTGATGAGGTGCAGCAGCAACTATTACTCTTTTATTATCTAAAAATGATCCTTTGGCTTTGACGTTTTCAAATAAAAGCAGAAAATGAGCAAGATACTTTAAAAAGAAACGCTTCTTTCTTGGCGTGTAGGCACTAACGGTTACCTCAGGTAAGGCTTTTGTATAAGGCATAATTTATTAATTTAAAATTATTTTAGTAGGTTTGCTCTTCGTCACTGTCCATAAATGAGACATTGTTGAACTCTTTAAGCCTAAAAAAGTGACCATTAGAAATTTCGGTCGATTTAAATGTCGTGTGTCCTGTATGTCTTGGAAGAAATTTTCTCCATGTCCATGCATAAAGAGGCATATTTAAAAAATATGAGAGCAATACAGACATAGTTCCAGCATGAGAAATAATCATAAGCTTCTCAATGCTAGATTTACTTAAATCAAATCTCCTATCAAATTTTGTATCTAATGAAATGATTCCTCTTTTTTCAAGCTCTATTTCTAAATTCGATACAATATTTTTACTAAATTTTTCCATATATTTTCCATGATTACCATCAGTCCATTCTTCAAATGACTGTGAATTACGTTTCTCAAAAAAAGCCATTATTTCTTCACTACTTTTTCCATATAAAGCCTCTTCTTCATCGTCTTGCATTTCTTGAAGCCATTCATATATGTAAGTAGATTTTGCGACACCTTTTTCTTTGAAAGGAGTAAAGGTCTCTTGTGCACGTTTTAGTGGTGAAACCCACAACTCATCAATATCATTTTTTTGAAAAACTGAAGATGATTTCTGTGATTGTATTTTTCCTAAATCAGTAAGTCTTGGATTTTTAGTATAAATATTATTCGGCATCCATTCCGGTTGACCATGTCGAATCAATACGATTTCCATACAAAAACAATAGCTAAACTAGGTTATTCTGATAGCTAAAGATAAAATATATGAAAATCTATAGAGATAGGAATAGTTTATTACTCCCACTTCTCAGGGGAAGTCTTCTTACATACATTGGAATAGATAATATTATTTCAGGACCTTTTAGAAACTTAATGATTAATTATTTTAAATTAGGAGATTTTGGATCAAATGCAAGGGAGGAATATCTATATTATCTTCTATTATTTTTTGGTTTACTACAGTTATTTATATCTATTCAGAGCATATTCCAACCAGTGATTGAAGTTGTTGACACAAAAATAGTGCTCCGCACAAAGGAAAAAACACTTTCTGTAATCAGAAATACATTTGATATAACAAACATTGAATTAGTAGAGGATAATTTTTTAAAGATATCATTTGGTGAAGAGATATACAACATTCAAATTGATGATGTTCCAATTAGTGAGATTGATAATATTTTTCCATCATTTAACTTTCAAGAAGAAGAATAAGTTACTTGCATTATGAATTTAGTCATTGATGCTCAAAATGGTAATAAAACCTCGCGAAAAATACATTAGTAAATATCTTGCATAAGAACAAAAACTGACGTATATTTATAGAACACTATCGGAAAAGAAATCGCAAGATTGAAAAGAAGATAGAATAAAAAATCCCGGA
>VMHT01177614.1_pt1 | contig 64556 bp, 83 predicted proteins | sample 4693611 | NCBI WGS metagenome assembly VMHT01 (sample SAMN12280063, study PRJNA550983) | marine metagenome | isolation source: seawater sampled from same location over 5 years 0.02-0.2 micron viral filtrate | place: USA: collected off the coast of southern California halfway between the port... ...
GCGTAAGCTAGCGAGGTTTGGCTATGAAAGCAAACCAAATTTTTACAACGGCACAGAAAACAATGTAGGATTATCTGCACCCACAGCTGCAGTAAAAGGTTTAGAGTATTTATTGCACTGGGAAAAACAAAGAGTAGACGGCAACGAATTTGATAATAGACGTTTATTCGTAAGACACACAGGTAAATACCATATAGGTAAATTTGAGTCTAGAGAATCTGGTAATGTGGGATTTGAATATATGTCTGGTGAAGTAAGAGCTAGGCTACCTATAGGTAGTAAGTTTAGTATATCTGCAGGTATTATATATCGTACACATCAAAAAGCATATGGCTATAATCCAATTGAAATATGGCTAAATGAAACAATGATAGACGAATACTCGGGTGAAGAAATACCTGCTAATCCTTGGTATTCTTTAGGATATGAATATGGCTTTCAAGACGCATTCTATTCTTCAGAAGTTTATAACCCAGATGGTTCTACATCTCAAATATATAATTATTTATGGACAGATGGTCAAGGTAATATAGTCGCGTATACCGATGAGGACTTTAGAGACCGCATATTTGGTGGCTTAATGAATAGGTTTAATCAGGAGGCATGGTCTGAACTAGACCATTTTGCTGAAATTGCACCTATAGTTGGCTTTGATTTTTACCATTATAAAAATAACTTTTGGTTACACGCATACGGCAATTGGATTATGCCTCACCATAGCTATGTGGAAGGCAACGAGGATTTTAGTTACCTGCATCGTAACAGCTGGGGTAAAGGCGGTCATAATGATTTAATAGCCGGCGAGCAATGGGACGATTACCAAGCAGGTTTGATGTTTGGTTGGAAAGTAACTAAGTCAATAGGTATATTTGTAGAAGGTGAGTACACTAAATTTTGGGACTCTAAAATATTTAACTCAAACTTTGGAATAAATTTTACATTTAGATAATGGCAGAAATATCAGAAAAATCAAAAGTATCTTTAGATATAAAAGCTGTTGTAAGCGCTGTAATAGGTATAGTGTCTATAGCCGGTGTATGGTTTACGTTAACAGCCGAAATAGCTCAGTTACAGTTAGATGTAATTAGAATGCAAGATGCTGTTGCGTTAAATGAAGAGTTTAGAATTAAATGGCCTCGTGGCGAAATGGGTGCGCTGCCTGATGATGCTAAACAAGATCTAAGAATACAATACTTACAAGACGATGTAGAACAATTAAAATATGTCGTTAAAGCTTTAGAAATAGACAACGCTAAAAAATAGTCATGGCAAAACAAATAGGTGAAAATACTAAAATAACTCTAGACTTAAAAACTATGGGTATGATTATTGGTGGTGTTGTGTCGCTAGCTTTAATGTATTTCACGTTACAAGCTGATATAGCGCTCGCTAAGGAACTTCCTGAGCCAGTAATCTCAAGAACAGAATATGATTTAAAAGATGAATTGGTTCGTCAAACAATTATGGACACACAAGAAGATGTTGATCAAATATTAGAAGATCTAAAAAAGATTGACGAGCGTTTATACGAAATAAGAAAAAACCAATGAGAACTTTAATATTATTTTTAATTAGTGCGTTTACGTACGCGCAGTCAGATGTTCCGGATAAATACTGGATAGATGACAGTAACTTTAATAAAACTGTAAGTAACGATAACGCTTTTGGTGATGATAATGATGGCACAATAGTTGTTGAATTCTGGGCTAAATTTAATGAAGCAAATTGTTTTAACGAATGGGATAAAATAGAAAATGCATCATATTATAGAGTTGATATATCAAAAGCACCACAAGCTAAAAAGAAGTATAGGGTTAGAATGGTGCCTACTGTTCTTATTTTTAAGTCTGGTAGCATGGAAAAAATATTTAAAGCCGGTCTTGACCTTACGCTTCCTGTGGGGTTGGTTGAAATACAAGAAGCAGTAAATGAAATAAATTTAGCAAGTAATTTTTAATTAAATGGAAAAAATCAGTAAGCATATTAGCTACAAAGAAGGCGTGTATAGCAGAACAGCACAGAGATTAGGTATAGATAATAATCCTAGTCAATACGAATTAACGAATATGCAGGTTGTTGCTGAAAACATATTTGAACCTCTTAGAGAGTGGGTTAATGGTCCTATAGCTATAAATTCTTTTTATAGAAGTGCAGATCTTAATAAGGCTATTGGAGGTAGTTCAAAGTCACAACATTGCCAAGGTAGAGCTATGGATATAGACGATACTTTTGGTCATAAAACAAACGCTGAAATGTATTGTTGGATTAAAGATAATTTAGACTTTGATCAAATGATATGGGAGTTTGGTACAGATGAAAATCCTAATTGGGTGCATGTGTCCTACGTGTCTGAAGACACTAATAGAAACAGATGTTTGAAAGCTTATAAAGAAAATGGTAAAACTAAATACAAAGTGATATGAAAAATAAATCACCATTAAAACAAACTAGAGGCGTGAAAAAGCCTACACCAAAACACCCAGACAGAATACAACACTCTGTCTTTAGAGGTCCCAAAGATGTGCCAACCGTACCTTATACTCAATCTCAGATTGATACGATGGGTCAAAAAAGTTATGATAAACTTCCTATGTTTTTTAAAACTTTAGATGAATCAAAAAAATCTGACACTATAGTAAACAAGGTAAAAGGTAGTAAAAAACCCACGCCATTAAAAAAGAAAGATGCTTGCTATCGTAAAGCAAAAGATAAATATGATGTATTTCCATCTGCCTACGCTTCTGGTTATATAGCTAAATGTAGAAAAAGAAAAGGTAATATAGGGTAATATGTTTAAAAATAAAGAATTAAGAGGATATGTAAGTGCTGCCACTGTGTTTGCTATGGTAATGGGTTTACTATTATTTTTAGCTTACAAAGAAATACCTGACACCAATAATGATATATTTAAAGTTATTGTTGGTATGCTCGTCGGCAGTTTATCAGTTGTCATATACACTTTCATAGGTAAGAATCCGGAAGAAGTAGAATCACTGAAGGCTAAGAACGAGGCATTAGAAGATAAAGTAGCTGGCATGGTTGTTGAAAAAGATAAACTTGAAAAACTACTAAGAGATCTACAAACAGAAGTTATAGATAAATTAGCTGTGTCAGGTGATAACTTTACTTTCAAAAACACTAAGTAATGGCTTTTAAGTTAAATAACTCACCTTTTAAATGTTGGGACGGTTATGAAAGAGTTCCTGGTACTAAATCTGGAGCTAAAGGTAGCTGTCGCAAGTCTTCACCTATGAAGGTTAGAAAGACTGAAAAAGGTTTAGCTCTTAAACGTTGGTTTAGAGAAGAGTGGAAAGATGAAAAAGGTAACGTCTGTGGCTCTGATAAAAACAAAAACACTAAAGTTTGTAGACCTAGTAAAAGAGTTAGTAAAGATAGCCCTAAATCTTGGGGTGAAATGAGTAAAGGTGAAAAATCAAAAGTAGTTCGTGCAAAAAAGAAGGTTGGTATGGGCAAACGAAGATCATCATCAAGTAATGTAGCATAAAAAAAAGGGGCGTTAAGCCCCTTTATTATTTACCCATCGCAAGCAGTGCATTCAGGATCCATAGCTTGTTTAGCGATATCACCTCGTAACACTGACTCTGTTCTCATATAGTATAATGTTTTAATACCTTTTTTCCAAGCTTCCATGTGAACTTGATTTATCCACTTTGGTGTAGCTTCAGAGGGAAAAGCTAAGTTCAAGCTAACAGACTGATCAATATACTGTTGACGTATACCAGCTTGATTAACTAACTCTAATTGATTTATTTCTTTAAAGGTTTTAAATACATCTACTACTTTATCAAAACCCGTTAGATCTAACGAATTTTGCTCAGATAGACGTACTAGTCTACCATTAACATAGCCGAAATCAGCAAGCTCTTTTATGTCTTGTATACTTCCTCCATCGGCCATAATCTTATCCCAAGTTTCTTTGGTATTTATACCAGCTTTACGAAGAACTTTTTCTAGTTCTTTGTTCTTCCTAATGAACGTACCCTTCGCGCTTTGTTCAGTGAAAACATTAGCGGCCCAAGGCTCAATGCCAGGACTAACATTACCGGCAAGCTTACTATTACTGACAGTAGGAGCAATAGCCCTAAGATGAGTGTTGCGAAGGCCAGTGCCACGACACCAAAGAGGTTCACCATAAACCTCAGCAAGAGCTCTTGACGCGCGTTCACTTTCAATTTTAATCTGTGAAAATATACGTCTTGTTTGAAACTGGGCTTGTAATCCTTCAAAGGGGATTCCATTTTGTTGAAGATACGTATGCCAACCCAAGACTCCCAAGCCAAGTGCACGGCCTTTTTCTGCAGATCGCACAGAGTTGCCGAAGCCCTTGAGACCTTTAGCTTTTTGAATGAATTCTTCCAGGACTCCATCAAGAAACCAAATAGCATCATATATAATATTTGTATTTTTCCATTCCTCATATTTTGATAAATTAAGTGAAGATAAACAGCACACAAAACTGTGTGACTCGTCAGTATGTAGAGTTATTTCACTACATATATTTGTCATATGTACTTTTAAAGCGTTGTCTTTGTACGCTGCTGGATTTGCTTTATTAGTGTTTCCTTTAAAAAGGATATACGGTTCTCCGGTGCTTTTCCTTTTTCTAAGAAGTTTACTCCATTTAGATCTAGCCTCTGCATCTCCTCGTTCAAGCTTTCGCATAAACTTATCGCCAACCACTGCGCACTGATGTAAGTTAAGAGATTGTCTGTTGACATCTCCTTTAGGTTCTCGTATTTCAAGCCACTGCTCAAAATCTCTGTGGTCAATGTTGATATTAACGCTTGCAGCTCCGCGTCTAACTGATCCTTGATTGGTTGCAAGAATTGTGCTATCGTAGATTTTGCAGAAGGGTACGACTCCGTCTGATGTTCCATTTCCTGTTATTGTTGCGCCGGCGGGTCTAATCATATTAATACCAATGCCAACTCCGCCGCCGTGCTTTGCAAGTAACATCATCTCTAAATTTTTAGTACCTATGTCATGTATACTATCACCGACATCTATACCAAAGCAGCTAATAGGTAAACCACGATCAGTGCCTGTGTTAGATAAAACCGGAGACGCTAAACACAACCAACCCTTCCAGATATAATCAAAAAATGTATCTGCTAACTCTGGTTTGTACAATCGTCTTGCGATTGTTGTTGCGACTCTTTTGTATGCGTCTCTTGGGGACTCTCCCATATGTAAATATCCCCCGGATATAGTCTTCTTGTATACTTCCGTGTCTCCCCAAGATGGGTAGTCGACACCTTTTTTCCATTCATTATTCCACATTATTTAAAAAATAGTATGGCGTACGCCATCATTACATTTATATTTGCTATTACTAAGTTCCATTGCTTTGCCACCCAAACTTGTGGTAAACAAAACAAACCAGCTAAAAAATATATTACGACACCAGGTGTGTCAGGTAACATATGGGGAGCAGTTACAAAAAAACCGGTCCCCATGTATCCTAGCCTATTAGCTAATCTTTCCGTCGGAGACAACTTCCTCTCTTTCACCATGCTCTCCAGCAGCTTTCTCTTTAAGCTTTTCGATTGCTTTTTCATAGTTAGGCATTTCTTTTATTGTTTGAAAAGTTCCAACGGACATTGTCTTTACCTGCTCCAATTCCTGTCGCATATAATCAACCACTCGTATAAGTGCTTGAATCTGTTTTTGCATTTCAATTAATTTACTTTCTTTCATTTCTTTTTCTTAAATCTTCCCACATTTCGTCTTCCGACATTAAATTACCATATGTTTTCAAAGTCTTCACCTTCGTTAGCCTTTGAGTAATCAGTTGGGCGAATAGCGAAGAAATCTGTATGAGTATGGCCACCGGTAAGATGATAAAACCAATCAAGGTTATCAGCCGCTTCAGTATCGACATCGAAGAAGGCGAGGTATCCAAGTTCAACAAGTTTTTCATTTGCTCTTTTTCTTATAAATTGTTTAAGGTCGTATGCTTTTAGGTTTTCAATATCACCCATTTCAAACATTTTGTCAATATACTTTTCCTCTAGCTCTACCATAGTTTTGGCAGCTTCAGCTATATCTTCTTGACAATTTTCTAGTAAACCAGGTGTTTCACTACACATATCGCGGAAAAGTTTACAACCCATCTTACTGTGAAGTGACTCATCTCGTACACTCCATTTCATTTGTTGCCCTACACCTTTCAATAAGTTTCTTAACTGAAAACTGTACAGTACAGCAAACGCAGAGTATAAGCTAACCCCTTCAGCAAAAGCGCTAAAGACAGCAAGAGACTTACCAATACCAACAGGATCGGTGCCGCTATAACTAACCAGATTGTCAAACCTTCTAGCAGTCGCCGGCTCATGTAAAAAAGCTTCATAATCTTCAAGACCTAATGTTTCATTTAAATAACTATATGCAACAGCGTGTATTGTTTCTTGCGAACCAAACATCATTGCCATTTGTTGTATCTCGTGTTTAGGAAACCACGAAACAACCTTCTGTGTCCAATAGTCTGAAACAGCGCACTCTGTTTGTGCAAACCCGAGCAATATGTTCCCGACTAAGTTTTTCTCTTTATCATTTAATTTTTCATTCCAATCTTTTATGTCGCTTTGCATAGGTATTTCAGTGTGCAACCAAAATGCCTGCGCTTGCTTAAGCCACCCTTCTGTATAATAGTCAGGGTATTCAAATGGTTTGTACGCTATGCGCTCATCAAACAATCCCATTATCTTTCAACTTCGTAAGCAAGATCAATGAACGGTAGATAAAAAACCGTTTGACTATGTGTATCACCCGCGTAACTTCTTACTCCAAAGAGTATACCAGGATACGTTCCTAAACTTAAAGACCATTCTTTACCGGCCTTGCCCTTTGTATTTTTTGACATAATTTTTACTTTGTTTGTTGTTACTATTCCTTGTTTTCGCGTGGACACCAGGCCTACGCACTTTTGTCTTCTTAATGTATTTAAATAAAGCTAACTTAGCCATAAACTTTAATATTATATCGTTCTTGTAAATCAACTAGATGTTTATACTTAACGTAACCTTTAACATCAACACTCCACTTTATCCATTTGTCAATTTGACGCTCTTTGTATTTTGCTCTAGCTATTTTTTTTGATTTTCCAGAATCAATTTTACTGTTTCGTCGCATTCTTTTTGATTTTGTGGTTTGTATAATACATACTCAGGGAACTGTTCTGTAACTAACTTTTTAAATAACTTCCAACGCATTGGAAATGATTCGTTAGCTCTACCTTTTGTTTCTATAATAAAGTCATCGCCAATAAAATCAGGTGTGTATTTAATGGGTAGTATACGTTTTGATCCTCTGTCCTTGTATTCTCCTTTTCCATTTGCTTGTTTTGCATAACATTTGTTTTCAAAGTGAAATCCATTTAACAATACAAAAGTTTCACCTTCATATTTGTTTTTAATTTTAGCTCTTTTTAAACCCATGTACATATAACGCTCAAGGCCAGAAGCAAAATTAATACCGTCGTATGTTATTTTTTTTGCTTGAACTGGCCCGCGTTTTTTTGATCTTCTTTTATAAGGTCTCTTCATCGTTAACTTCAATATCGTAATGAAGGCCATCGTTACCATTTTGGCCTATAATGTCCATTCTTTTTAACATACACTCTTCTATCTCGTTTTGTAAACAGTGACGAGCTGACTGTATGTATAGCAATGCGTCCATTATTTCTTCTTGAACATCAACTAAAAATCTATCTAAGTCTTTTACTTGATTTTCAATTTCACCCATCATAGTAGCACCGTACTTAGCTTGACCAACCAGACTACGTTGATCTATCTTTTCGATAACTTGTTGTACGATTTCGTCTTTAGTCTTTACTGTGTAATTACTCATCTTTAACAAATGTTCCGTTTACCATAGATCCAGTTCTATCGCTGATCTCATTGTAAGCACTGCTAATACAATGTTCAATATCGAACCCGCCCAAGTGGGAAAGATTTGTAAGTACAACAACGCAATCGCCAATGGCATCAATAAACTCATCTTTATCGTCTTTGAGAATTGCTTTTCCGAGCTCTCCGACTTCTTCCATAAGTTTAACAAACTGCGTTTTAGTATCTCCATTTTCATATATACCTCTTTCATTAGCCCAGTTTCTAATTAAATCAAAAGTGTCATTAGATTCTAGTTTTTGTTTTGGATTATGTGTTGGATTAAAAAAGGCTTCGTAAAAAGCCTTGTTGTAAATATAGCTTCGATTGTTGTTATACATCGAGGTTTTAACGTTGTTCATTATCCAAGGAATATGCTCTTTTTTTAGTTCAAAACTAAACTCTGGCGTCTTCCATTTTAAACCTATATTATCTAAAAGTCTACCTTTCAATTTAGATACAGGCAAAGGAAATGTACTTGTTTGGTCTGTTGGGTTTATTTTCATTTTATTAGATTTTGTGTATAAATTTTTATACTTCTTACTATCAACTCTATAGCCATAAGACTGTTGAAGTTCTATTTCGCGGTCTGATATATAGTCTATATCGTCTGACTGCTCAAGAACTTCATATTCATCTTCCTTATAGCCTTGTATAAGAGTTACACGGTTATATAGATTACTTGTAACACCGATTTTTTTACCAGGAATGTGGTATAAATAATACATAAATTATATTTTATTGTTATATAAATGTAGATTATGCGCGTGGTGGTAATATGTGCCTATTGGCAAATTTAATCTCTCTGCAACCATTTCTTGCAACGATGCAAACTGATACTGATCATTGCAGAAACCATACCAGAGATCATTAGAACGCATATAGACAGACATGTATAGCTTATCTTGTACTACAGTAAACTGTACTGCATACGTACAAGGCGTGTCAAACTTATAAGCATTTATTTCTTTACCATCGTAAATACTTATAGCAGCTTGCCTGTTGTCTTTTGTTTTTAATTTGTTTATAACATGCTCAAGCTGATTGTTACGTTGCCATTGCCAACCATAGTTTGAATTAACTTCTCCATCAGGGTCAGCCATTTGTTTCCATATAGCGGGTACCTTGCCATATATCTCACCTAGCTTAGATATATTTCTGTCACCAGACATATACCATTTCCATTCAGCTTCAGCGTAGTCATGTTTCCAATTACGCTCTTTGTTTGTAATTACTTTGTTAGTAGGATCTTCTATTGTAAACCCTATATTAAACAAAGCTTTGGTACCTGCAAACTCGACACCATTAGTAATGATTTCGTTGTGCATATACTCGTAAGCTTCATTTGCTGTCTTGAAAGTATTTCTCATAATAATATCTATAATATTCATAGATCTTCTCCCATATCATATCTTTAATATAAACATGAGGCGATCGGTTTGTTTTACCGTTTATTGTTATATCTATATACCATGAACCTGGTTGCTTAGCAAACGGTGCTATTTTTATACCGTTATTAATACACCAGTTCATAGCCTTGTGATCAAACTCTGTAGTTTCATATGTACCCATATTCCACTCAGACTTTTTTTTAGGTCTCCAGTGCGGAGGCATTATTCCCAGGGCATTTTCTCACCTTCAGCCATACCAGGCAGAACATGAGGCATAAAACTGCCTGACTTTGGTTCCCATTTGAAATGTGCTTCAGCTCCGTTTTCACCTAAGTTTTGAAACTTAACTTTAAGTATTTTAGCTTTAACAGTTTTCTCTTCGTAATTTCTGTGAACTAATATACCGTGATAACTAGCATCGTACCATTCACCACCACCTTTAATGTTGTACATAGTTGGCTCTTCTATTTGACCATCTTTGTCTTTGTACATTTTAGTTGGGTGTGCTACAATAAACGTAAGTACATCATACTTCTTACAAAACATCTCTATCTTAGTTAGATACTCCATTGTATATCTGTTTACATCTTCTGTTTTACAGTCAATGTCTCTTATCTTATTAAATGGATCTATAACCAAGCATTTAATACCTTTACGTTTAACAAGCTCAGCGCCTTTACGTAGCACTGATTCAAGACTATACTTATCCATATCAATGAAAAAGTAATTATCATTAACATGTTCTGCAACCTGTTTCCATTTATCACCGCCTATGTCTGTGCGCGTAGGCATATCACCCCACGTTTTACGCATTAGTTTATGGGCATGTAAATAAGTTGGCGCATTCTCTGGACTAGCAAACGCTGTCTTCCAACCATAGTTTGCGTTATACCCAACGACCATTTGATCGACGAAGTCACTTTTACCGGAACTAGGAATACCAGTAACAGTAATAAACTGACCAGTATAAGTTGAAAATATACTATCGAAATTTGGAATACCGATTTGGTAACCTGGCTTGAACCCGTTTTTAACGAAGTCAGTAATTTCGTCCTCAATGTCTTTGAAAGTTGTGACGTTTTCAAGTGGGACTGGTCGCGCTTTGGTAACACGCTCTGCCAATTTTTCTTTTCCATACTTTACTAAATATTCATTAGCATCTTTACAGTCTTCAAATGTAACTAAAAAACATACTTCAGCGCCAAGCCTACGTATAAGTTCTTGTTGTAACATTTGACCTGCTTCGTCTTGATCTACTGCTAATATTATTTTTTCTTTATCTTCAAAATAATCTATACAGTTGTCTAAATAATCTAAATTATTATTTGTTAACGTTGCTCCATTTGGTACTGATACAGCGTTTTTAACACCAGCTTCATGTAACGCTAAAACGTCCATTTCACCCTCAGTTATAACGCAATTGTCATAGCCAACAATACTATTTATGTTATAGAAAACTTTTTCGGCACCTTTGTATAATTTAAAGTTTTTACGACCGTCTCTATATTTAACATTTATGAGTTGATTACCAACAAAGTAATTAAACTTTATAGTATTTTCTTCTTTACCTGTTTGTGGCATGTACTCAGGACCCTCACTGATTTTTAAGTCAATGAGAGTCTGAGTTGATATGCCTCTTGTTTCAAACCACTCAGCAACTTTAGTTCTTGGTATATTGAACTCGTCAACTGGTGGATCTACTGGTCTAACGTACTCTTTTACACTAGCGCCTTTACGCTGGTATGTGTGTAGTTGAAAAGAAGTGTTGCAATTATGACAAGTACCGAGACCCCGTTCCCAATCATATGAAGCACACTGTGCTTTTTGGTTTTTGGGTTGCCTAGTGTGAGAGCAAAGAGGGCATGTACCCTGCTTTTTACCTTCTTTTAGGCTATATTGATTGAACTCATCAATCAAGAATCCATTGATCTCTACTGTCTGCATTAATTTAATTTAATTTAAAATGGTAGATCAACCTCTTCTTGAGCTTGCATTGGTGCAGGCGCTGGTTGATCATCTCTTTTTGAAGCTTCTACATTTTGGCCATTAGTCCAAACAACTTGCACATTACCTAAGTACGTTTTGCCTTGCTTAGCATCTCGCTCTTCTTTTGTTTGTGCAACAACAACTGGACCTTGATTACCAAATTGATCTGGCTCATCATTAAGAGTTATTGTTATTGGTAAGTATTTACCTTTCTTGCCTTGGATAATTTTATCCTTTGGTATTTCAGAAAGATTAATACTAGTTTTAATTATACTCGCCATTATACGTATGAATTGATTTGTGAAAACATTCTTTGTAACTGATCTTTAGTTACATTAGTTGCACGTCTTAGATTATCAACAGCTTTTACGTGATTTTGGTTTGCGTAAAAGTTTTTAGTATTTGTTTCAAGTCCTGTAACTGTACAAATCTTAGTCTGGTTTTTTCTTGTTCTAGCCATATTATTGGTTTTAAAGGGTTTCATTAATAAAATACTGCGAAGGATCGAAGCCTTCTTGTTTATAAAATAAATCATAGATACTGTTTGCCTCCTGTACTTTTGCACTTCCGCGCTCATAAAATTCAGGTGAGCAATCAAATACACCTATTTGATGAGTTGTTTTGTCTATAACTATAAACAACATCTCATACCCAAAGAGCTTACTGTATATATAAGCCTGTGAGTCGTAATTGTAACGCTTTGAGCTAAACTTAAACTTTTTGATATCTGCTGTAGTCTTAAGGTCAATAACAAGCCTTTCATCATGATTAATGATATCGGCTTTGCCTTTCCACATGTTACTACCTATTACTGATACTCCTGGTTTTTCGTACTCAACGTTACTTCCTTTAATAAAGTCTCTACAAACGTCGTTACTTAACATCTTATCTGTCATTAACTCTATTTGATCAACTTCATGTTGCAGCAAACAAAGTTCGCCACCGGACATATCCTTGTAAAACTTCGTGTTTCTAGTAGACGAAGGTATTACTCGGTATTTCTTCAACTTATCTGGTTCAAGTATAGCGGTATGAAAATATCCACCAACTAAAAACGCTGGAGAAGGTTTACTAGGTTGTCCCAACAAGAGAGGATTACTAAGTAAAGTTTGTATATCAGAATTACTTATATACTGTTTACCAAACTCGCCATAGTAATCATCATCGTTTCTTAATTTCTCAATTATATTATCTTTGTTCATGTTTCTTAAGTTCTGCTTTTGCAGCTATACTAACTTTGTATTTAGAATTAATAGCTGATATATCACCACCATTTTTCACGTACTCAATAGCTTTGTTCATAGCATCTGTACCTATATCTAACGCTGGCTTTTTATCGTGCTTGTTAGTAGCATCAGCATCTGCAGTGTCATCTATTAAAAGCAAATTACCCAAAGAATATTTTTTAGCATAACTAGACGCTGATCCAAACTGTTGAGGAGTTTGCATGCCCTTCTGATTAAGGTCAACACCGACCACAGCAGAAGCTGTAATTGAATCAGCACCGTCGTGTATAGCAGCTTGCGAAACTATAATAGGAGGTAACTTATCGTTGCCAATTGCGTCTCCTAACGTTTCGCTTACAGTAAAATATACTTTATATTTCTCATTAAATGGTTTTAATGCTTCAAGGATGTCTTCGGCAGATCTGAAGTTGTACTTGCCGAACGAGTTGTATCTCGATTTTTTAGCTTTAAATTCTTTTTGAATTATGCTTAGTTTTTCGTGTATTGTCATGATATTTAATTGAATTGCTTATATATATAATTACATATTATTTTTTAAAATTAAACTTCTAACTTACAGATAATCAATCACTTGCGAGTGATCTACGTTAGTTATTAATTTATTTATTGCATCTCTTTTTATCTGAGAAACTCTTATTTGAGCCGTGTCTACATTTATATCTAAGTTGTCTGCTATTTGTTTAGCTGGCATCTTATCACAGCCAATTCCAAAGCTATTTTTAATAACATAATATTCTTTATCGTTTAAATGTTTTTTAATTAAACTATCTAAGTATAGACTAAACAACTCTTTGTTGTAATTTTGGCTTTTGTCCTCTATTTGATCGTAATAAGAGTTATCATTTTTTTCGTCTATACTTGAAAATACTGCATTGAAAAACATTTGTACTATTTTTTCATTCTTACTATTGTTACGTCTCATTTCATTTAGTACATACTCTGGGATTTTTATATCGCCCCTGTTTATATCAATACGTCTTCTTATTGCGCCTTTGATTCTTTTAGTAAAGAAAGACTTTAATGTTTTCTCTATATCTTCTGATTCAGATAATTTATTTACCCAGTCTAATTTGTCTACTGCTTTAATTAAAGCTTCACTACCTATTTGTATTAAATCTAGTATAGTTAAAACACCTGAAGCTTGTTGGCTAGTAGAAAACTTACGAGCAAGACTTTCTACAAGAGGAGTAAATTTTACTATCAATTCATTACGAGTGTATTCATTATACTGTTTAACTTCAGGCATAGACTTTTTTAAGTCTTCTTTATATCTGATATAGTTTTTTATATTATATTTCTTCATTTAGTATTTTTTTCTCTTTTTTTAACACACTGCTCATGTGTCTATGTATTGTTCTTGTTGAGCATGCAAAATGCAAAGCTAAATTTTTTATAGTTATTTTATTGTTTGTAGAGTTTATAGCTAGCATAGCGTCATATATTTTTTCTTCATTAACAATGGAAGATCTGCCTATTAATTTGCCAACTATACTTAACTTTTCACTGATACTTAAACCGCTAAAGTCTTTAAATATTATTTTCCTTAATTTGTTTCTTGGTGGGTGTTCAAGATCACACTGTTTAAGATCTTTAAATATAGATTCAAATAAGTTATCTGAAACTTTAAACGTAACAAAACCATTGTTTATGTTGCATATTGTTTTAGCAACATGTCTAAACTTAGATTCGTCAAAGTCAGGGTTTAAATACCATATAACAAGTAAATGCCATTTTAAAGATTTGTAAGTAGTTATCTTAGCTTTACTTCTAAACAACTCGTAACACTCGTGTGTACCTTGCTCATAATACCAACCCCAGTCATATTCTTCAGTTGGCTGATCTGATATAGGATGCCTTCTGTATATAACTTTATTGTTATTAAGTAATTCTAATTTTCTATCTTGTGACATTAGCCCTCTACTCTTTATTATCTATGGCTGTTGTCACAGCCTCTATTGGTTTTATTTTACAAATAATAATATGCTCTTTAAAAAACTCTTCTTCTTCTCTTAATTTAATAAATAAATCTTTAGTTCTACCCATTATTTAAAAAATGTTATTAGCTTTAAGCGCCTATTGTATTTATGAAAACACTTTACTTTAGTTTCGTTTACTTCTAAAGTCAATGCATCGTTAAGTATTTCATACTTTAAAACCCATATCCTATTGTTTAGATACTTTAGGTGTTTTCTTCTTCTTCTGAACTTGTTTAATCTTTGTTTTAATATTTCCATAATTAACTGATATTAAGTGATCGTATAATTTTTTGCTCATCTTTATTTGCTATTTTATATTTTTCTTGTTCATAATAATTCCAGTATGCCATAATGCTATCGCCGGGTACTTTGTACTCGTCAGGCATACACTGTGGTGGTTCAACCCATTCATCACCCTGTACATGTATAGGCGGTGTGGATAAAAAATCTCTACATTTAGTTATAGTTAAATGTTCTTTACCATATCTTTTTGTGTATTCCTTACCTAATGCTATCATGTATTCATATGCCCACAAATATGTAGCGCGTGACCTTCTAACCCATATTGTTGAAGGGTGATTTAAATGCGCTTGCTTGTAAGGTACGTTGGCTTTTTGCGTTGAACTACCATAACAATGATGCGCTGTGCATAGCATTTGCGCTGCTTCTAAGACCATCTTGACCTTATGCTTATCGTAATGATAAGATGCGGCAACAACAGGGTCTCTATCAAGATAAAATAAATTCATAATCCCGATTTATTAAGAAAGTAATTATACACTTCTGGTATATGTTTTTTATAGTATGGTTGGTTTTCTTTAATAAACTTTTTCAAGTGCTTTTTATCTTTAAAGCCACCGCAGTGGTTTAAGCTCCATAGCCCTCCGTCCATTTGTGATTTAAAGAACGGTTCAACACTTTCAATAAAGTCATTAACAGTCCAACCTTCCCATATGTGTTTATCTCTATTCATTTATAATCTATTGAGTTTGTTTTCTACGTGCTCTATCTTTCTTTTGATTACAGCTGCTTGTTCGTATTTTTCTTTTTCTTCAAGCTGAGCTAGTATTGTATGTAATCTTGCTAGCTCACCTAATAATATTTCTTCCTTAGCATTACCTTGAGTTGTTTCGTTTATCATTCTTTGCATTTCATCTTTAAACTGCTCATCGTATTGCTTTTGATAATCCATTATTTTTAAAAAGATTTTCTCAGCTATTATTTCTAGTTCTTCTTCTGTCATATTTAGTGGTATATTAATCCTATTTTATTATTCTTGTTAAACCATTTTGTTGCGTACAAATCTATTTTACTTGCATTAACAAATCCAGCTCTATTAAGTTTTTGTTCTGAAGTAAATATATTTGTGTATCTATCTTTAGTAGTTCTTATAAGATGCTTTTGTTTACCTGAGTCACTAAATATAACATCATAGTTTTCAGGTAGATCTGTTTTTTGAAACATATCAACCATATTGGTGTAACTGTAAAACCGCACGCTTGGATTGTGTATAGCAATGTCGAGCCATTTGGCTAAATAAGCGCGAGAATAATAATCACCACTGTCATGAACTCTTACATAATCTGGTTTTTTACGTCTTATCTCTTCATTCATTGCATCAACAAAGTCATCAGTCTTGGTTAGCTGATAACGTTTTTCAAACGCAGGTTTTACATTACTCCAAATGTAGGCTCCTTTTTTAGCATAACAGAACTTTATACAAGCATCTGCCATGGGGCACGTCAGTTTTCCACTCGCACTTTTGTACGCTGGTATACCAAAGTTAAATACCCTAAGCCCTAGTTTCTTACTAGTATTTTTTAATTTGCTATTTTGAGTCAATAAATTCATACTAATTCTTCTATTACTCCAATTACTTCGCTAGCGATAAGTATACCCGCCGCTACTTCAATGTCAATAAAAATGAGACAATAGCCTCCTACTCTTATAACACTCTTTGTCATACTAGCCCAAAAGTGTTTATCTGCATCTGGATATTTCATAACTAATCTAATAATGTCATATATGCTTCAGGGTTAGCTGATCTAAACCAATCTAAACCTTTCTGCATTAGATTCCATTGTCGAAATCTTTCTGCACCGATAATTAAATCGTACATTGCTACCTCGTTAGGTGACAGTAGGGCCTTATCGCCTGTAAATCTATTTTCTACAGTTTCCCACTCGGTGTACTTCATGCCATCATACCACTTTGGTAACGGCTTTTGCCCTGTGTCATTACTCTTCCCACTCATAACCTTCTTCAATTAATTCTTCTTCAACTTCTTTTCTTTTTTCACTGTAATACTCTTCATAAACTTCATCTACAACTTCTTGAAAACCATAGTCTTGTGAGTCAAGATCTGTGTAGTATATATCATTACCATCATACATTGCTTGTGGCATTTTTTCAAGCCAGTCGCTGTCATAGTAGTATACATCTCCACCTATATAAGGATTTCTGTCATCATCGGTAGCAATCCATACTTCATAACCATCAGCTGTTGTTTCAGTATAGAACATAAAGCTTGGACTAACCCAACTTTCTGATATTGTAAAATCGTAGTGCTCTTTAATAGCATTTAGCTTAGCATCATGGTCTAAGTCATGCACGCTGTAAATGTCTTTTTCTTCTAAAGTATTTATAATAAGTTGATCATCTAGTTTTTTCATCTGTTTCTATTAATTTAAAAATATAATTCCAAGTTTTAATTTCTCTTACTGTTGCGGACACACAAACTTTTAGTTGGTCTTCTGATAACACAGATGGAGATCCTTTTAATTCATCTACATACTTATCCAACTCTCTGTTTAGGTCTTCTAGTTTAGCAAAAGCTTTGTTTGAAGCTCTTTCTTTTAATTCTATATTGCTCATTGTTCTTTAAATAATTTTGTACCCCATTTGTAGTCATGTACTGTCCAATCAAACGTATGAGTATTACTAAATATAATTAACCTGTTTACGTCTGATATTTTTAGGTCAGTGTAGACATGCTTGTTTTTTAGCGTAGGTATAATAACCTTGTCAACTATTTCATACTTTTTGCGCTCAGCAAGTAATCTTGTTTTTACTTTTGGCTTTAGTAGTTTGTATAGATTTTTCATTTATATCAATTTTAGTTATAATCATTTTATACGCGTAATTAGTTTGTGAACCTGACACGACTCGAACGTGTGACCGTCTGCTTAGAAGGCAGATGCTCTATCCAACTGAGCTACAGGTCCAGCCAACTATGTCTAACTAGTTAGTTTATACTGGTTTTTAACACATTTATTATGTGGTTTAAGTCTTCAAGACTAAGGTTTACTTTGTTAGATTTTTTATTTTCATCAAATCTAGTTTCGCCATTAGCAAAATCAGTGTATGAAGTGTAATCGCTGTAAGTTGATATAATATCTTTAGGTGTAGCAACAAAAACGCACTCTGTTTTGTAGTTATCCCAACAGCTTACCATTGTTTTATCTCTATCACCTGACCATATTATGTATGTGTATTGGTGATCTATCTCATCTTGCAGTGGATATAAGTAGCAACTGTCATAGAAATGGTCGTGAACTAACTTTGCCGCCATTGCACTACCATCACATCTATTATTTTCTAACAACCAATTAGCTATTTGCACACCTTGCCACTCAGGGTAACCATCATGGTGTAAGTACATGTTTACATAGCTAAAAGACTGAACGGCGCTCGGGTGTATAGCAAGACCTTTGCCTTCGCCACGCGCGTGCTGCCGATCTACTACCATAGTTAAATTTCTAGTACTCATAATTATTTAAATTTATTTGCTACTTCATATATTTCTTCTCTGTCTTCACTGTCTAAGTCCGGTGTTGTCTTAGCATAGTGACGTAATACATAGTGTACGAAAGTACAATCGTTTTCAGTAAGGTTTATATTTCTCATAGTCGTTATGATTTGTAGTTTTTTAAGTAGTATTCAACAATAAATACTAGTCTAGCCATTTCACTGTATATAAGAGCTCTAGCCCAAGCAGTGCCTTTTCTTACATAAGTGCCACCTGTATCTTGGTCTAACCACATCCATCTGTCTTCTCTTTTGTACTTAGGATTTAGTTGATATATTCTATCACTGCTGTCACATCTTCTAACGTAACCGCTTGAGTATGAGCCCATTAGCTCACCACCGGGACAAAGAAATATCCTTGTACCATTTTTTGCCTGTCTTTGAGTTGTAACCTCTTTTAGATTATGCTCTACAAGCATTCTTCTTGCAAACGCATCAGTTAGCATTTGCCTTTCTTGTTTCCATGTGTAAGTGTTATTCATATTTATTTAATTTAGTGGACGTGGCAGGATTCGAACCTGCATTTATCACTGTCACTACGAGTGGCTTTGTACAACTGATACAAGCTTGAAGCCAAGACCTCGATTTAACTGTTAGGTGATAATAACCATTTCACGCCCTCCAGTAGTTAATAGTGTACTTTCGAACTTTGTTAACTACTTACGCCGCCAAGCTCTGTGCACACTAGCTGATACTTCTTGGCTGACGATTTGAATAGTATTGCCTGTCTTGTGCTCTATGATAGGTACATAGCTATAAGTTTGAGTGGTTGAACACTCGACACAAGTTTTGTAACCTAAGTCTATTCGCACTGGGTGCACAGTATTTCCGCATCTACAATACATATTTGTTGTTTTAAAATTCACATATATAATCAAAAACGGTGCGTATTTAGTTTGTAATTATTCCACCGTCTTCGTGAAGCATCCACTCGATATTACTTAGCTTATGACCTTTCTGGTCCATCCAAGCCTCATAATCCTCACTTGATAGCATACCTGAACCTACTTCATATTGGTATACTTTACCATCGTTAAAATCTAATACTGTTATATACATGCTTAGTTATTTAAATATATTATTTGCTCTTCTATATACTCTAGTAAGTCATCACTTAGTAACTCGTATATATCAACGTCACCGGCGCGTACTTCATGTATAGCAGCTGACGGTGGTGAACCTGGGTGACCTGAACCATCTGAGTAATACATAACCATTGCTTCACCAGGGTCATATTCGTAATACACATTAAGCTTCACGTCTCGTACTCTTACTTCTGCGTAATTCATAGTTTATATTTTAAAATAGTGATTTATATAGTGAATCATAAACAAAATCACGGTGTTCATCGTTTAGTAAATCTAGCTGCTCGTCTGTCATTTGCACACCATCATAGTCTGCGTCGTGGCAAAAGGCATCACAGAAATCAGGGTAATCACCGAAGTCTATACCATCGAACTGCATATTATCTATTTTATTTAGATCTAGTTTCATTTTTTAGATTTTAATTATATCCCAGCCTTCATTTTTAGCAAAGCTAATTGAAAACGGTTGTGCGCCTAGTAAGTATGTACAGCAACTATTGTAGTTGCTTTTATGTACTACCTCGCAGTATTTAGTTACAGCGTAAGTGTAATCAAGATAATTATTACTCTTCATATTGCTCTAGTATTTGCTCTATATTATCTTCGTAGTCTACAATTACTCTACCTAATTCTAGGAAATGTTGTAAAGCTTTAATCTCGTATTGGCTGAGGTCATTACACTCGTTGTCCTCGATAGCGTTTAAGCAATCTTGCATATCGTTTACCGTGTTCTCGAACCGGCAATAACTCATGTTAGGCATATTATTTAGATTTAATTAATTTTAGTTGTTTAGTGTCAAATCGCTTGTGAGTTTCACGCCACATTTTATTGTGAGTAAACTTACGGGCTTTTGAGTATGTTTTTTTACCGTCAATCTTCATACGATTATATTCTTTATCGGTAAGACCATGGCAAAAACCATGTAATAGTCGCTGTTGATAGTTAATTTCAGCCTGTTGCCTACGCTTTTGTTCGACGTAGGCAATTAACTCAGGCATCGTCTTAGGAACACTCATGTTAGTTGATACTTTTAAATAGCATTTCTACATTTGCTCGTTCGTGATCTTTAGCAACGTCATTCCAGAAGCTTTCTTTAACTTCAATGAATGTAAGACCTTTGCATTTAAACCACTCTGATATACCTGGTTTTACTTCGTCGCCAGATATAATATCTTTGATACCGAATTTACTCGGTAAGTTGCCAACGGTATAACCTTTGTATGACTTGTTATTTATTTTAGCCATTGGAACTTCGTTTTTAGTATAAAATTTAATAGTGTTCATAAGTGTATATTTAATAAATTAGACGTATTAATAATCAAATAGTGATCGTATTTAGTTTGTAAACTATTTATTTTCTTGCCAGTTATTATATAGGTGTTTAAGATATGAAGTATCTTGTATTTCATCATCGCTTAGTTTATGGAAATGTAGAAACTTTGCGAAAGAAATAATATCGTTAGTTTCTTTGGCTTCTCGCTCGTATAATTCAAAGCGTAGTTCGTTCTCTGACCATTCAAGTAATTGCTCGAACGGTATTTTTGAGTGTATAGCAACAGCGTGGACGAGTTCGCTGTGATTTAGTTCTTGTATATTCATAGTTATATATTTAAACCTCGTATGGTGTATACTTTTTTAATTATATATTCTTGTTGGTCCATGGTGCAAGTGGCAAAACCAAACTCACCATATAACTTCATCGCGAAGTAATCTAGTTGTGTAGTGATACTCATAGTTTATTTATTAAGGTGTATAAAGTTTCTTTGATACCGTTTTTACTTACGTTACCGTTTAGGTATTGGTTCAAGTCGTCGATAGTAGATGTTACTTCAGTATTTACTCTGTTTAGTTCTATATCTACTAAGTCGGAAATATCGTTATTATTCAAGTGACTGTATTCTTGTATAAAGTCATTGTATATATCTTCACGTAGTGTAGTTAAATCTATCATAGTATAAAGGCAGTTTAGCCACTTGCCTAGGTGGGAATTAAATTAATTAAACTAATTTTTTATCTCGCAAAGCGGAAGGTATATTGTTAGTTGCCGTATAATTTTTATATTTCGACCAACATGGTAGCTTCGATAAACCATTTTTATCCATTATTTTATAAGCGACATCGTGGTTATATTTTACCTTGTTACCATTTTTGAATGTTACTTCAATAGTTTGGTTTTTTCCGATTAGACTTTGACGTAGTACAAAGCGTTTAGTATTTAAAATAGACATAGTTTTAATTTTTAAGTTATTAGACATAGATATAATCAATTAGTATTCGTATTTAGTTTGTAAAGGTGATAATTCGTTTACCAGTTATTTTTTATTATGAGGTATAGTTCAAACTCTCTCACTTTAAAACTAAATTATTTTATTCAAAGTGTGACACTAGACTATTAGTTTATATAGAATAACACGCTATTGTCACATTTTTTATTCAACTTAATAATCAAATATAGTGCGTAATTGGTTTGTGAAGTGCTATACACAAGTTTGCAACACCACGCTTTGCCTTTATTTCCATGTACTTAACACTCGCGTAGGGCGGAGTATACTCTTCCGATCTTATTTCAGGATCAGGCCAATTTAATAATCAAAACAAAGCCCCGAAGGGCTTATTTTGGCTACATTTTGGAATTTATAAAATTAACCCAGTCGTCGTGGTCGTCAAACGTTGCCTCGAGGTGGGCATATTTTTTTTCCAGCATTAATATTTTTTTAAATTCCGGATGGATATTCGGATCGAGGTAATTCATATTATTTATTTTTTGTCATATGGATAATCAAAACACAGGCGTAATTGCTTTGTGATGCTATACATACAGTGTATAAAAAAACACCCCGAAGGGTGTTGTTTTGAGTTAGTTAGTTGTTACACTAGTTTCGGTAGTTCACGTACGAACTTCGGGAGGTTGTTCGTGTTAGTATAGTTTTTATACTTCTTGAAACAGTTCATACTCTCGAATTTATCCTTGAGTTGGTTGTAGACAACATCGTGGTTGTACTTACACTTTTCACCTTTGTGGTTATTAAACTCGATGATTTGATTTTTACCTACGAGTGATTTACGAATAACGAAACGTTTTGTTGTTAGTATAGAATTTGTATTAGACATAATATAAAGTTTAAGTTATTAATTAATTTTAAATTCGACTTAATAATCAAGATAACCGCGTAGTTACCTTGTGGGTGCTATACACAAATACCTAAAAGTTCTACGTAAATTATAGTTCCTAACTAAACTATAGTTACTGTTACTGTGGTAAAAGCAATAACCATATTTGTAAAACGAGAGATGTTACGGGGCTGGGCAAAAAAATATTAGTTTTAGTAAAAAGGCGTAGGCCTATATATGTATATGTTATTCAACACCCCTATATATCTAACTAAATTTAATTATACCTACTATTATGTAATTATTTAGAATATATAAAAACACTAACCATGAGCAAGTTAATAAGCAATGCCAAAGCAAAAACTATCCCCAAAAGCCTCCGCAGCCAAAAAACGGCGAGATCTAGCATACGCTAAGACAAAAAGACGCACAAAAATGCGCGCAGAGAATCAAAGATTACGTAGAGCCGCAAAAAAAGCAGGTAAAAACGTTGAAAATAAAGATTATGACCACACTTCTGGTCGTTTTGTTAGTGTTTACACCAATAGAAGTGGTCACGGAGAAGGAACTAGAAAAAATAATACAAAAAACGCATAAAAAATGGCCAGAATAGAGACATATAACAATGATAACGCGATAAATCCATCAGATAAGCTGATAGGAACAGATGGAGCTGTTGGCGCTTTAAACGCAACTAAGAACTTTGAGGTGCAAAAGCTTAAAGATTACATGTATCAAAGTTTATCTCATGATATATTGAAAAAAGATTTAATAGTTACATCGACACAGATATTAAGCTTAAACAATGGTGGTACTATTGAGTTAGTACCCGCGCCAGGAGCTGGTAAATTACTCTACATTATCAATGCATTAATGCACTTAGACTTCGCTACTACAGCTTACAACTTTGCTGCAGCAGAACTTAGTGATGGAACAGGATTAACTTTAGGCACTACAAATTTAAATAACGATAATGGTCTTTTTAGTTCTAATCTTAACTCTACATCAGATACTTTTTTTGTAGGTGATCCAGTCGCGCCTGGTCCAAGCACACAAGTACCAGTAAATGCTGCTATTAATTTAGTTGCTACTTCTGGAATGACGGTTTCACAAGGAGATTCACCACTTAAAATATCTATGTTGTATAGGGAAATAACTTTACCGTAAAACCCTGCTCGGGTAGAGCAATAACCAATAATTAATTAAAACCAAAACCAATGACTTATTTTTATTATAAGACCAATACTTGGGGTAACTCCACGCCTCAAGTAACCGAGGAGACCAAAGACTTTTGGAAACACCTTGTAGAGAAAAAAAACTGGAGAATTGTTAAACTACCAAATGGTTTTTACCAGACAGAATACAAAGATCAAGATGATAATTGGATTGATGTTACTAGAAGAGAAACTATAGATGGAGCTGAATCTGCTATAAATAGTAGTATTGAGCACTACAATAAAAAACTAGAGTTTATAAAAGGACCAGTAGTAGTAAAAACATTTGAATAATAATAAACAATAATATAATTTAATGGAATTTAATAACCCAAGCGAAATCGTAAAAGACTTGTCTTTTGGCGATAAAGGAAGAGAGAAGATAATGCTAGGGGTTGATAAGCTTACAAAAGCAGTTGAATCAACCCTTGGCGCATCTGGAAAGTGCGTTATATATGAAGATGCATTAGGAAGACCGGTGATAACAAAAGATGGTGTAACCGTTGCGGAAAGCGTAGTCTTAAAAGATCCGGTCGAAAATATAGGTGCTACTTTAATTAAAGAAGCTGCTAAAAATACAGTAAAAGAAGCTGGAGATGGTACAACCACAGCTACAGTTCTAGCATCGTCCTTGCTTACTAAATGTAACGAAACATTAGATGTAAGCATAAGAGACCTAAAAGATGGTATAGACTCTTGTTTATATAAAGTAATGAAGCACCTAGATAAAAACGCCATACCAGTTGAAGGTGATATGCTTAAAAACGTAGCTACTATAAGTTGTAACAATGATAAAGATTTAGGTAGCAAAATAGGTAAAGCATACAAAAAAGTCGGTAGAGATGGTGTTGTGCTTATGGAAGAGTCAGATACAAATGAAACATATGTAGAGTTTGTGGATGGTGTTCAGCTTGAGTGCAACTTAAAGTCACAGCATTTAGCTACAAACAAAGATCGCATGACATGTGAGCTTGATAATCCATATATTCTGCTAATGATGTCACCAATACCCAATGTTAGAAAAATACAGTCTATATTAGAGTTTGCAATAAAGAAAAACAGATCTTTGCTTATTATAGCTGAAATGGAGCAACAACCATATGCCACATTAATAGCTAACAAAGTAAAGGGTAATATAAAAGTTAATGTCGTCGATCCACCAGGATTTGGCCCTACTAAGATGGACACTATGGAAGACATAGCGTTCTTAACAGGTGCTAAAGTAATGAACGAAGAATTAGGTGATGATTTAGACCTTATTCAGCCAGATGTTTTAGGTGAAGCTGTAAAAGCTGTAACAGATGATAAAACGACCGTGCTTCAAGTTGGTGATCTAGGCGAAGCTTTAGCTGATAGAATAAAAACAGTTGAAGATAAAATAAAAGAAGAAACTAATCCGTTTTTCAAAAAAAGACTAGAACAAAGGCTAGCTATGCTTAACGGATCAGTAGCTATAGTAAAAGTAGGTGCTGATTCTAAAGTTGAGCTAAAAGAAAAACGCGATAGAGTTGAAGATGCGATTCACGCAACTAAAGCCGCATACAAAGAAGGTATAGTTCCAGGTGGAGGTATAGCCCTTTTGAATGCCTCTAAAATAATCAAACCCGCTAACGCGGGTGAACAAGCTCTACTTGATGCTATTAAGTCTCCATACATAACTATACTTAATAACGCCGGTTTAGACGCATCTTTACAACTAAATAGAAAAGGTTGGGGTATTGATGTTACAACTGGCAAACCTTTGAATATGGCTAGAGCTGGTATCATAGACCCGGTTTTGGTTACAAAATCGGCGCTCAAAAACGCAGTGAGTGTTGTTAAAACTATTATTTCTGCAGATTGTATAATTAGTAATGTTAGAATAGATGAAAGCAATTAATTATTATATAGTCTTAGAAAAGATAAAAGAGCAGCCAAAAAGCATTGGCGGTATAGAGTTACTTGAAAAGTATGACAAAGACACTAGATATTCAAAAGCTAAGGTAATATCTGTTGGTGATAAAGTTGAAGCTGTAAAGCAAGATGATATAGTGTGGTATGACAAACATAATGGTCATGGTATACAATTTGACAAAAAACTTTATCATGTTGTAAATTTAGGTGATATAGTAATTGTAGAATGATAACTTCTTCTACAGATTTAAGGGAATTGCAAATATTTAAGTATTACAGGCTCGTTCGCAAATGGGCCTGTAAAACTTATGATATAAAAGACGCAGACCTTGAATTACTTATATATCTTGACTGTAAAGATAGATTTACAAGAAAAGATTTTATGGACGGTACATATACTTACTCTTGGGATAAAGGTAGGTGGGAACGTCTAAGGCGTGAAGGTTGGATAGACGTTTGGCGCCAAAGAAATAGAACTTCAATTAAATATAGTATATATAAAACTTCGTACAAGTGCAGACAATTAATATCAAGAATATATCGTATACTATTAAGTGAAGAGGATCTTCCTACAAGTAGTCGCGGTGTTTTCTATAAAAACAAAAATTATAGCGATAAAGTTTACAACAAAGCTATAGACGACATGATTAAAGATCCAGAACGATGAATTACAAACCAATCACAATAAGAGCAAAGTGCAATTACTCAAAAGCACCAGCTAACCAAGAGGTGACTATAGATCCTCAAGGTAAAACGCCTGTCAATATGGCTAAAGTATCTCCACTTAAAAAACCTTTGGTTGGCAATCAAGACAGACTACCTCAACATTTACAAGAAAACATTTTAGCTTCACCGGCGAAAGGATATAAATCTGATGCGCAGCGCAAAGCTGTACATGCTAGCAAAGCTGATGGAGGTAAAGGTGCTCCTAACAAAATGTACAAGTCACCTGCTAAAAAGAAGGGCTGCAAATCACCTGCTAAAAAACACTGTTATTAATGGCTTTTAAAATGAGAAGCGATTTAGCTAGATTAACTGGTACAGAAGAAGATTTAGCTGAAGACCCACAAAATCCAGTTTTTTTAAAAAAATTAGATCCGGGCATAGCTGCAGAAGCTAATAGAGATGGAACTATTTTTGTAGATCCATCATTGTCACCCGCTCAAATGAAAAAAGCCGTTAAACATGAAATGGTTCATATAGAGCAAATGAAAAGAGGTGATTTAAATTACGATAATAATAACGTTTACTGGAAAGGAAAAATATATCCTAGGGATAAAATGCCTGAAGGATCAAAACAATTGCCTTGGGAAGCCGAGGCTTATAAAAGAACTTAAAAATGAAAGCAACACCTATAACACAAAAAGCTAAATTTAACAGAAACAGCAGCGGATGCTGTGGTGAGCCTGGATGTGGGCATACTTCATCTCCAGCTAAAGCTAATATGGCTTTAATATATGGAGCAGCTGATGTAGGCGCTTCAAAATCTTTTGTTGATCCTGGTGAAGCTATGCAACCAGGTTTAGATAAAGCAATGGACAAAATTGGTTCTGGTAGCATAGGTTTTGGCAAAAAAGAAAAAGAGGGTGATACCGAACTACCAACTGAAGAATAAAAAATACAACTATGAAACTTAGAAACACCCCACTAAAACAAACTACTAATGTGCAAGAAATACCTGGCTATGACGGTAAAGGTAGAAAAGGTACTATTAATATAACTACAAATCAAACTCCCGGCGGAAAAACCGACTTTAGCTCAGATCCTGTTGAAAAAGCAAAACAAAAGAAATGGATTGAAGATAATCCAGAGCTATATAAAGAGCTGATAAACAAAAAGAGACAAGGCACAAGAAGCCAAAAGAAATCATTTGCACCTGATACAACAGTAACTGAAGGCAAACCAGGAACTACAGTAGATACTTTTACAGCTCCAAACACCAGGGAGACTATAAGAACTGGTAAAATTACAGCCAACAAAATGTCTAACATGGGTAAAAAGCAAGGTAGAATCCAAAACAGAGCTGTAAAATCAGGTTTTGGATCCATGGAAGATGTTCTTGACACAGATGGTAATCCAACAGGAGAAAAAGAGTTTAAGCTAAAAGAATTAAACCCAGGTGATAAAGGTTATAATAAATATAGAAGATTTAAAGAAAACCTTGCAAAAGTTGAAAGCAAACGTAGTAAAGTTGAAGATTTAGACGATACTATTGTAGCTGCTAATAAAGCTGGTGTTAATGCTAGAAACCGAAGTGATTTTGAGTATGGCACTACAAAAACAGGTCCAGTTGAAGGTGGTGAAGTTCAGAACGTTCAAATAACTGATGAGCAAAAGCAAAGTGGAGATTTTACTAACTACGATGAAGTTGAAACTTTTGAAAATCAACCTGTAATGGACGAAGACGATAAAAATCCTAATAATCCACCAATGAAATCTTCCGCGTTTAAGATGAAGTATAATCACTCACCTAGCAAAATGTATGCTCAAGCAAAAGAAAAATCATCTGCTCTTAAAATGTGGGGTGCAAGTAAAATAGAAGACGGTAATAAGTTGTTTTTTGACAAGTCTTTATTTAAAGGACAAAATAAAGCTACTAGACCGATGACTAACAAAGCTAGCGCTTTTAAAATGAAAGGTTACAACGAGTAATGGCTTACGTACAACACAATTCTCCTTTTAAGCAAACGAATAAAAGGACAAAAGGCAAAGGTAGACACTTTAGATCAAAAGAAGAGGGTGCTGGAATGACTGAAGCTGGTGTTGATTCATATAGAAGAGAAAATCCTGGTAGCAACCTACAAACCGCTGTTACCGAAAAAAACCCAAAAGGTAAAAGAGCTAAAAGAAGAAAAGCATTTTGTGCTAGATCAAGAAGTTGGACTGGCGAAAGAGGTAGAGCCGCTAGGCGTAGATGGAACTGTTAATATAATTAATTATGTCTACTAAAAAGAAATTTAAAGAAACTGCTGTAGGTAAGTTATTACTTGGAGCTGCAAGTGTTGTTAATCCAACTCTAGGTAAATTACTAGAAGGCGTAGTAGATCCAAAGCAAGCTATAGCTGAAATAACAAAGTCTGATATATCTGTTGAAGATAAAATAAAACTGCAGCAGTTGATACACGAAGGTCAACAACAAGAAATGATAGAAATAAGTTCTAGATGGAAAGCTGACCTTGAGCATGGAAACTGGTTAACTAGATCAGTTAGACCAATTGTTTTGCTTTTTTTAATATTTACTACTGTACTTATGGTGTTCATAGATTCTGGATCTATAACTTTTGAAGTTGACGAAAAATGGACAGATTTACTTCAAATCGTTTTAATCACTGTAATAGGTGCTTATTTTGGAGGTCGAAGTATTGAAAAAGTAAGAAAAAAATAAATGGCTAGAATAAGTGTTTATTCCAAAGATACTGTAATTGAAAAACAAGATAAGGTAATAGGTACTGATTTTAGTGGTTCGATAACTAAAAACTACCCTTTTTCTGGTATCGCTGAGCTTTTCAATAAAGGTATTGTAAATGTTGGCGGTCAATTGGGATATAAATTTAGCGACATACTAGAAGAGCAAGCATTTTCTGGCCCTGCAGATAACGCTGCTTTTTCTTCTTTAACAACATTAAAGTTTAGCGAAATTGATGGAGCTGAACATAATATAGAAAATTTTATACTAGAATATAGAAATAAAAGAATACTGCTTTTTGATAACTTAGATAAAAACAAGTACGGTATATACGATGTTTCTACTATAAGCGAAGATAGTAATAATTTGGATTATTATGATTTTAATATTAGCTTTATTTCTGGTAATGGCAATTTAATTTTACATAATTTTTATACGTTGTCCATGTATGGGCAAGATGCTACATATGTGCACCATCAAAATAACGCGAGCACAACTTGGACTATCAATCATGGCATGGGTAAATTTCCTAGTGTTAGTATTAAGTTTTCAAGTAGTGATCAAATTTATGAAAACGTTGGCGCTTTTGCTGGCGTTGTATATACTGACAAAAATAACTTAACAATTAACCTAGCAGCCGCGGAAAGCGGTTATGCATATTTAAACTAAAATTATGGCAATACCATTTCTTAATCACTTAGATTTACGAAGTGTATCAGAGTTACGAAATGCTATTCTTCATTTAACCACGGAAAGTTCAGCATCAGACGTAGAAGGTAAAATTATTTACGATACCGGAACAGACACAATAAAGTTTTATAACGGAACCGAATGGATTTCTCTTGGTGGAGACACAGTTAGAGCTGTATCTATAGATACTAACGGTGACGGTAGCGCAAACAATACTTTAGAAGCTTCAGAAACACTCGTCCTTAAAAAAGGAACAAACATCTCGTTGTCTGAGGCAGGTGGTGTAGTAACAATATCATCTACTGATACAGACACTCAGCTTAGCACTGAACAAGTTCAAGACATAGTTGGGGCAATGTTCTCTAGTAATACAGAAACTAGAATATCTGTATCTTATGAAGATAGCGATGGAACTATTGATCTTGTTGTCGACGACATGACAGCAGACACCAACACGCAAAGATCTGCAGGTGTTGGTTTAACGTTAAACGGTAACGCGTTAGATGTAAACGTAGGTGCAACTGGAACGACGCAGGCGCCTGAATCAATAAGCACTACAGCTAATAGATTGTATCAAATTGAAACAGACGATCAAGATAACCTTGTTGTTAATGTGCCGTGGTCTGACACCGACACAAATACAGATGTTTTACAGGGTAACTCTGCAGCTACTGATAACGACGAAAAGTTTGTTACTTTTGTTGAAACAGCTACAGGCGCTCAACAAGCAAAAACAGGAGCTGATTTTAAATTCAACCCAGGCTTAAACGGTGGTACATTGTATGTTCCAAACATAATTGTTTCAGGTGATACAATAACATCTAGTGAAACTGTAAAAATTATAGAAAACAATACTTTACAGTTTGAAGGTGCTGCTGGATCTGGTACTGATGATGAATTAAATCTTACAACAGCAACCCTAACAGATGATCATACTCAAACGTTGCAAAATGCCACTGGTACTATTGCTTTAACAAGTGATATTACAGGTACCAACTCTGGCACTAACACAGGTGATCAAAACTTATTTAGCACAATAGCCGTATCAGGACAGAGTAATGTTATAGCAGATACAACATCTGACACACTAACACTTGTAGGTGGAAGTAACGTATCAATCTCAACAGCTGCCGGCTCAGATACTATTACAATTGCTTCAACAGATACTAACACTCAGTTGAGTACAGAACAAGTTCAAGATATCGTAGGTGCTATGTTTGCTGGTAACACAGAGACAAGAATTTCAGCTGATTACCAAGACAGTGATGGTACAATTGACTTAACTGTCGATGACATGACCACTAACACTAACACTCAATTATCTACTGCAGCTGCTCTTATAGATGTTAGTGTGATGGATGACACTGCTAGTCATAGAACAGCTTCATTTTCACACGGTTTATCATCTCAAAACTTAATAGTTCAGATGTACGACACCATAACCGGTCAAGTAGTTCATGCAGACATAGACCACACAAGTACTAGCGCAATATCAATAACTTTTTCGGCGATTCCAACAAACGACATTAGAGTTGTTGTTATAGACGCTAAAAACGGGTTAACTGATAAAACAGTTTCTTATTCATAATAATTAAATAAAATATGGCAATACCATTTCTTAAAGGTATAGACGTAACTGGCACTGTTGATTTAAGTAACTTAACGATCGACGGTGCTCAGGGTACAGATGGGCAAGTATTAACCTCTACAGGATCAGGTATTGCTTGGGAAGACGCTTCTGGAGGTGCTAGCCTTTCTGGTGGCGCAGCTAATAAACTAGCAATATGGAGCGGCACAAGTACTTTAACTAACGACACAAATCTTCACTGGGATACTTCAAATGATAGGTTAGGTATAGGCACTTCAAGTCCGTCCGCTAAATTTCATATTAAAGAAACAACTAATTCTACCTCATCAGGATATCTTTTGCAACTACAAAGCGTAAACGGAGGGGGTGACTATTTTAATACATCTGGTTTTCATAGGGATAGCAGTCAAAACATGCGACTACTCCTTAATAAATCCGCGATGAGCGGAGCGAACACGGTATTAATAAATTCTTCTGGTGATTCATATTTATCTGGTGGCGATGTTGGTATAGGTACGAGCAGCCCTTCTCAAAAACTTCACGTGAATGGTAATGTAATAGCTGATAGATATTATGGTTATAATGCTACAAATTATTACATAGATCCAAATGATGGTACTACTTCAGCTATACTAAACGGAGATGTAAGTATTGGCAGTAGTTCGACTTATACAAAATTATCAGTTACAGCAGACACCGGAACTGGTGGAGATGGTATATTTATACGATCAGCTTTTGCTGGAGGTTCGCCTATGGTAAGTGATAAGGACCCGTTTTTATCCATTGGGTGTTCGGATGCTACTGGTTCTGTTTCTACTATTTTTATGGGAGAAGATTCTACCGCTACAAGTCAAGAATCTAAAATAGAATATAGTCATGACAATTCAGCTTTAAGTATTCATGTTGCAGGACAGGGGGTTCATAGAGAACACGTTAGATTTGGTCATGTGTCGAGTAGCGCAGCCAGAACTAGATTTTACGGCAACGTTGGTATTGGAACAAATCCATCTGCTCCTCTTCATGTGTCTGGATTAGCGAGAGCAACTGATGGTTTTTCGACTGACGGTAACAATAGGTTTTATACTTGGAGAGCGTTACAAAATACAAGCTCCAGTAGTAACCAATATTACAGAATAGCTAGAGTTACTGGCAGCCAATCAACAAGATTTATAATTGAATTAGCAGGAAGAAGTACTTCTTATACTGACGGCGTATTGCCAGCTTTTGGTAAAATTGTTGGGCAATTAAATAATGATAATAATTTCGATATAGTTTATTATAATGCTAGCGCTACAGATGAAGTTGTTGATGAAGTAGGACAAGTAGATGTTAATACAGTCCAAACAGACATATATGTTAGAGTTGGGCAGTTTGCTGAATTAACTGCTATAGGCCATATTAGTGATGGTACAATGATTACTTACGATTCAAACAGTGGAAGTACATCAGCGCCTACTAACTATGTTCAAGCTACTGAATATAAATTATGGAACACTGGAAACGATGGATCAGGCTCTGGGTTAGATGCTGACTTACTAGACGGGCAGCATGCTTCTGCTTTTGCGGCTTCATCTCACAATCACGCAGCAGGCGACATAACTTCCGGAACATTCAGCACAGCAAGAATACCTAATCTTGCTGCATCTAAAATAACATCAGGAACATTCAGCGCCGCTAGAATAGCCCATAACAGTTTTGATATAGGAGACACTACTGCCGAAACAGGTAGATCTGTTCATGAAACTGGTATTTATACTTTTAACAGAAACAATGGTAATTTAGGCACAGGAACAGCTTCTGCGTATTATTCTGTTCTAGCATTTGGTCAAGGAGCAGGTGGTTCTGTTCAAATTGCAGGTGATTGGACTGGTGGAGGTAATAAATTATATTGGAGAAGTTTAAGAGACACTACAGACAACTGGTGGGACTGGAAAGAAATATACCACACCAACCACAAGCCAACTTATTCGGAGCTTGGCGCTATGGCTTACAGCAATTTAACAGGCACACCATCTTCTCTTCCAGCTAATGGAGGAAATTCAGATACTGTAGACAATTTACACGCAGCTTCTTTTCTTAGAAGCGACGCTGCCGACACTTTTACAGGTAAACTTTCCGTTGGGTCTACAAGTAGTAGAAGCGCGGGCGTGTATGGTGTATATGACTCTTACAAGACAGGTCATATATGGTCAATAGGAACTGGTTATGAAATTCCTAACGATGGATCTAATTTTGGAGACTTATATGGTCTAGCCTACAAGCACACTAATAATACTACCGGCGGCACAATGGGCGGCGGCCACCAAATGGTTTGGTGTGATAACGGAAGCGCTAGAGGTTCAATGGGCTATAGTGCTGTTTGGCATGCGGAGTCAATGAAAGCCCCGATATTCTATGACTCAGATAACACAGCGTATTATACAAATCCTGCTAGTACAAGCGTGATGAACATTGTTACTGCGGATCGTATAAACATGAAGGATAGAGGCGATTTCATTAGCTTTTATGGTAATGATAATGATGACCACAGTATAACTTCAAGAAATGAAGCTGGTAGTCCTGATGATGATATTAGAATAAATTCATATCACAGTGTTTTCTTTGACTTAGATTCAAATAATAATAATGACAACGCCAGTACTGGTATTTATGTTGGCCAACACGGAAGCGGAAGCGGTACAATTGGCAGTCAGTGGACTTTTAAAACCACAACAGACGGTATAACGATAGCAAGTGGTTCTTTTAGAACGCCGGTTTTTTATGATTCAAATAATACATCATTTTTTGCGCATCTAGATAGTACCGCAGACTCTATTAGAGCGGCTGGGGATATCATAGCTTACTATTCTTCTGATAAAAGGTATAAAGAAAATATAAAGCCCATAGAGTCACCAATTGAAAAAGTAAAAGCAATCAGTGGTGTTACTTTTGAGTGGAACGAAAAATCACATAAAGAAACAGGCAAGAAAGATGTAGGTGTGATTGCGCAAGAGGTAGAAGAAGTATTACCAGAAATTGTACAAACCAGAGATAATGGCTATAAAGCTGTAGATTATCAAAAGCTAACAGCTGTACTAATTGAAGCTGTAAAAGACCAGCAAAAACAGATTGATGAACTTAAATCTATAATCAATGGCAGTTCCTAGTTCTGGCCCTATTTCTTTATATGGTATTGCTAAAGAAATACACTTAGATAACTACAATAATACAATACCAAATCCAAACCAATCAGGTACTAACTGGGACACGTTTAACTATCCTCAACCAATTAGTTTAAAAAACATGAGCACAGGCGCAGGTGGATTTGACGCTATTAACTCCGCATCATCATCTAAGCCAAACGGGGCTACTCCTCATAGTATGTCTGAGTTTCACGGATATGATCATGATGCTAGCTCTTTGACACTGCTTCAGACAATAACCGGTCAGCAACACTCAACACAAACAACCGCATCAACTCAATACTCAATAGGGGTTAGCGCTTTTAAAGGTAAAACGGTTAGAGCTGTATTTCATTACGTTTCAGGATCAAACTACACGGGTGATGTTCAGTTAGATATGATATCTATGCCGTGGTATGGAAGTTTTTTTGGAAGCCCCACCCAATGGCAAACAATGTCTACTGGTTTTGGCGGCAGTACGTTTAGCGCTTTACAATTAAACCCAGATTTTACTTCAAATGGAAACTGGGAGACTAATACAAGTGACTCAAGTAGTTACGCAGCAACAACGTTTGGTAGTATTGGCACTAGCACTTCTGCTTACGGAAGATGGGTCGGGAGAAGCAACGGAACTCCTTCTGGAGGCACTGGTTTAACATCAAGCCCTTTTAATGGCATGCATGTATATGCTGAAACTAGTTCGCAAGGTGGTGGTTATCCAAGTAAAAACTTTTGGCTAAGAAGTCCTGAGTGGGATCATATTGACAATGAAGTCGGTACTCCTTCTTTTACTTTTTATTATGGAGCATATGGTAATACTATTGGAACTATGAGAGTTTATTTTTTAGAAGTTTAGATAATTATTAAAACAAGTGATTATTTAACATATATATAACCAATAAATTATAAATTATGAATATGAGTTACGAGTGGGCGATTACGGCTATGAAAAAAGCACCCACGTTAGACGGATTGTCAAATGTAATCACACACATTAATTTTAAATATACAGGAACAGACGCTGATTCAGGTCATGTAGCTATATTTAATGGCGCTTGTCCATTAGAAACCCCGGAGGAAGGTGCTGAGTTTATAGAACTAGCAGATCTTGCTGAAGCTAAAGTTATTGAATGGGCAAAAGCAGCGCATCCAACAAACCACATGAATCAAGTCATTGCAGAAGAAATTAATAGCAGAATAACACCAACGAATGTAGAGGTGACTGGAGAAGAATTATCTTTTCTTGCGCCGCCCGCAGAAAGTGAAGAATAAATAACTATTAACCACAATTAAATTAAATTATTATGTCAAAAATTAAAAAGAAAGAGCTACAAGCTCTTCAAGAAGTAGTAAATAGAATACAATCAATACAATCTCAGTTAGGTTTATACGAAATAGAAAAACACGCTTTGTTGCATGAAATGGTTACAGCTAGACAACAAGTTCAAGCGCAACAAGCCGATTTAGAAGAAAAATATGGTAAAGTTTCTATTGATGTAAAAACTGGTGAGTATAAAGAAATAGAGGAAGATGAAACTAATAAGGAAGATTAGTATAGGCAGAGACTATAAAAATGAAGCTATGCACTATGCTGTTGGGCAAGAAGTTTACGGTGGGCACTCTATACATCAAATAGTTGAAGAAGAAAAAAAGTATTCTGTATACATAGAAAAAAATAACGAGGTTTTACCTTGGAAAGATTTTAATAAAAATATGGCAATAGCCGTAGAATATAATTTAGAATATTAATGCGTAGTCCTTTTAACTTTATAGTAAAGCCAAAAGAAAAAAGGAGCACGTCTACTAAAAAAATAAAAGATAAAGAGCTTATATTAAACACAGAGCTACAAAATCATTTATATGTAAGTAGACACGGTATTGTTTTAGAAACTCCTGTGTTAGAAAAAACTAACGTTAAAAAAGGAGATGAAGTAATAATACATCATAATGTTTTTAGAAGGTTTTATGATGTTAAGGGTAATGAGAAAAACAGTAAAAGTTTTTTTGATGAAGAAGTTTTTTTTGCTAGCCCTGATCAAATATTTTTATACAAAAGAAACAAAGACTGGAAACCTGTAAAAGGTTATTGTTTTGTAAAACCTATAAAAAATGATGATATTTTTTCTGATAGCAAAGAAAAACCTTTAGTTGGTATAATGAAATACCCCGATGAAGAGTTAATTAAAAACGGAATAAAGTCTGGTTTTAAAGTAGGTTTTAAACCTAGATCAGAATATGAGTTTATTGTTAACGGTGAAAAACTTTATAGGGTTAAATCTAATTTAATAACAATAAAATATGAACATAAAGGAAACGAAGTCGAGTATAATCCAAGCTGGCTATAGAGCTGTTGAAGAATTAATAAAAGTAGCTAAAGAACCTATAGTTGAAACTGAAGATGATGTTTCTGCTGATAGATTAAAAAATGCTGCAGCAACAAAAAAGTTAGCTATATTTGATGCTTTTGAAATACTAAACAGGATTCAAGAAGAAAAATCTTTGCTAGAAAACAAACCTATAGAAAAGAAAACTGAAGCTTTTAAAGGTTTTGCAGAAAGAAGAAGCAAATAATGTACAAACAAAGTTTATATAGAATAATAAATCCTGTTAAGATAAACAAGTTAAAGAGATTTAATAAATCTAAAAGGTGGGAGTATGGCTACAATAAAGAAGAAGATCTAGTAATTATAAGTAAGACAGGTCAAATAGGAGATGTGTATAGCATACAAAACTTAAACATAGCTTTACCACCTATGCCTAAAATAAACAAGCAAGACAACAAGTGGGTTAAAAAAGAATACCCTAAAGAGCTTAGCAGAATAAAAACTATATTTGATTGGAAGACTTACCCAGATGATTTTAAACAAAACTGGGAGCCGTATATAGATGAAGAATTTAAAAGACGTGACGAAGGGTATTGGTTCTACAATAAAGATGAGCCTACTTATGTTACTGGTACTCATTACATGTACTTGCAGTGGACCAAGATTGATGTTGGGGCCCCTGAATTTAGAGAAGCAAATAGATTATTCTTTATATTCTGGGAAGCTTGCAAGGCAGACAGCCGCTGTTATGGAATGTGCTATCTTAAAAACAGACGATCCGGATTTTCTTTTATGGCGTCATCAGAAACAGTTAACTGGGCAACAATTTCATCTGATTCACGGTTTGGTATATTGTCCAAATCTGGGGCCGATGCTAAGAAAATGTTTACCGATAAAGTTGTACCAATATCAGTCAACTACCCTTTTTTCTTTAAACCAATACAAGACGGTATGGATCGTCCCAAAACCGAACTTGCATATAGAGTACCCGCATCAAAGCTCACGCGTAAATCTATACAGTCAGGGCAGACGAGGGAAGAGCTTGAAGGACTTGATACAACAATCGACTGGAAGAACACGGGCGATAACTCCTACGACGGTGAGAAACTTAAACTCCTTGTACATGACGAATCGGGTAAATGGGAACGGCCGGACAACATCCTCAACAACTGGCGGGTCACGAAGACAACGTTGAGACTAGGTAGTAGAATTATAGGTAAGTGTATGATGGGATCTACGAGCAATGCTCTAGACAAAGGTGGTGATAATTTTAAAAAGCTTTATTATGATTCAGACGTCACTAAAAGAAACCGCAATGGACAGACTCGCTCAGGACTATATAGTTTGTTTATACCTATGGAATGGAACTACGAAGGATTCATTGATTCTTATGGAGTACCTGTATTCGACACTCCAAAAAAAGAAGTTAAAGGTCCTTATGGGGAAAGCATAGATATAGGTGTTATAGAGCACTGGGATAATGAAGTAGACGGTTTAAGAGGTGATCAAGACGCTTTAAACGAATATTACAGACAGTTTCCGCGTACAGAAGAACACGCGTTTAGAGATGAAACTAAAAACAGTATATTTAATTTAACAAAAATATACGAGCAAATAGATTACAACGAAGCTGTTGCAGATGGATTGATATCAAAAGGTAATTTTCAATGGAAAAACGGTGTTAAAGACACTGAAGTTGTTTTTATGCCAAATGATCAAGGTAGATTTTTAATATCGTGGGTACCAGATTTATCTATACAAAACAATGTTATACTTAAAAATGGCATGAAAAAACCTGGTAACGAGCATATTGGAGCTTTTGGTTGTGATAGTTACGATATATCAGGCACAACCGACGGTAGAGGATCAAAAGGCGCTTTGCACGGACTAACAAGGTTTAGCATGGAAAACGCACCTGCTAACTCATTTTTTTTAGAATATATAGCTAGACCTCAAACTTCTGAAATATTTTTTGAAGATGTACTTATGGCTTGTATATTTTACGGCATGCCTATACTAGCAGAAAATAACAAACCTAGACTTTTGTATTATTTTAAAAGAAGAGGTTACAGAGGTTTTAGTATGAATAGACCTGATAAAACCTGGAATAAACTATCGGTTGCAGAAAAAGAAATTGGTGGTATACCTAACACAAGCGAAGACATCAAACAGTCTCACGCGGCCGCTATAGAAATGTATATAGAGAACCACGTAGGTCATATTAAAGAAGGTACTTACGGTAATATATATTTCAATAAAACATTAAACGATTGGGCTAGATTTGATATAAATAAAAGAACAAAGTTTGACGCTGCAATTAGCTCGGGATTAGCTATAATGGCATGTAACAAACATATGTATAGTCCAAAAAGTAGTTATAATAAAGACAAAGTAAATTTAAGTATCGCGAGATACCAGAACAAAGGAACAAGATCAAAACTAATAAATAATTATGGCTGAGTCAGTTGTAAAAAGTTATTTTCCTAGTCAAATAGCTAGCGATTTAGAAAAAGTAACCGAAGAATACGGTTTAAAAGTTGCTAAAGCTATAGAACATGAGTGGTTTAAAAGAGACTCCGGTACTAATAGGTTTTATAACAATCAAAATACATTTCACAGAAGAAGATTGTACGCGCGAGGCGAACAGTCTATACAAAAATATAAAGATGAGTTATCTATAAACGGTGACTTATCTTATCTAAATCTAGACTGGAAACCAGTTCCAATTATATCGAAGTTTGTAGATATAGTTGTTAATGGTATTTCAGAAAGAACTTTTGACATAAAAGCTTTCTCACAAGATCCTTACGGTGTTCAAAAAAGAACAGACTACATGGAATCTTTAATTAGAGACATGCAAACAAAAGAATTAAATAGCTTCGCTCAAGAAGCTTTTGGTATAAGTTTGTTTGAAACAGATCAAAACAGTTTACCAGAAAACAAAGAAGAGTTAGAGCTTCACATGCAGTTAGACTATAAAGAAGCTATAGAGATAGCTCAGGAGCAAGCTATAAATACAATACTAGAAGGAAACAGATATGAGTTGCTTAGAAAAAGACTAAATTACGACTTAACTGTTTTAGGTATTGGTTGTGCTAAAACATCATTTAATAAATCAGAAGGTATAAAAGTAGAGTATGTAGATCCTGCTGATATTATATTTTCTTATACAGAGTCACCTTACTTTGAAGATATATATTATGTGGGTGAAATAAAGACTGTACCTATTAATGAACTTAAGAAACAGTTTCCAGAATTAACAAACGAAGATTTAGAAGAAATAACTAAGCAAGGCGTACAAAATACAGACTTCTATCACAGAACTATAAACGAAACAAACAACATAGATAAAAACTCTGTGCAGTTATTGTATTTTAATTATAAAACCTACGCTAACGAAGTTTACAAAGTAAAACAGACAGCAACAGGTGCTTCTAAAATATTAATAAAAGATGATACTTTTAATCCACCTGCAGAAGTTTTAGATCGTAACTTTGAAAAAATATCAAGATCTATAGAAGTTCTTTATGAAGGTGTTTTAGTTTTAGGTACAAATAAAATGCTAAAATGGGAGTTAGCTAAGAATATGATGAGAACTAAAAGCGACCACACTAAAGTCAAAATGAACTACAGTATAGTTGCTCCTAGAATGTACAAAGGTCGTATAGAGAGTTTAGTTAGTAGAATTATAGGTTTTGCTGACATGATTCAAATAACTCATTTAAAACTACAGCAAGTTTTATCTCGCATGGTGCCTGATGGTATATATTTAGATGCTGATGGTTTAGCTGAAATAGACTTAGGTAATGGAACTAACTACAACCCACAAGAGGCGTTAAATATGTTCTTTCAAACTGGTTCTGTTATAGGTAGATCATTTACGTCTGAAGGTGATATGAATCCAGGTAAAATACCTGTTCAAGAAATACAATCAGGTTCTGGTAACAATAAAATATCATCTTTAATAACAACGTATAACTATTACATGCAGATGATACGTGATGTGACGGGATTAAATGAAGCTAGAGATGGTAGTATGCCTGACAAAAATGCTTTAGTTGGCGTACAAAAACTAGCAGCCGCTAATAGTAATACGGCTACAAGGCATATACTGCAAAGTGGTTTATTTTTAACAGCTGAAATAGCAGAAGCTTTGTCACTAAGAATATCTGACGTTTTAGAGTATAGTCCAACAAGAGAAGCTTTTATACAAGCTATAGGAGTTCACAACGTGGCTACGTTAGATGATATATCTGACATGCACTTACATGACTTTGGTATATTTATAGATTTAGCTCCAGATGATGAGCAGCAAGCTATATTAGAAAATAATATTTAAATGGCACTTAGCCAAGGTACTATAGATTTAGAAGATGCTATTGACGTTAGAGAAATTAAAAACGTTAAGCTTGCTAATCAATTGCTTAAAATAAAAAGAAAAAAGAAGCAAGAAAAAGATATGCAGATACAGCAAGCTAATATGCAAGCTCAAGCTGATGCAAACGTGCAAGCTCAACAAGCTGCTGCTCAACTAGAAGTTCAAAAACAACAAGCTTTAGTTGGCGCGCAGGTTCAACTAGAACAAGCTAAATCAAATTTTGAATCACAAAGGCTTTCTGAAGAAGCTAAATTAAAGAAAGATTTGATGGCTTATGAATTTCAAATTAATATGGCTTTGAAAAGCAAAGAAGCTGAAGTTCATAAAACAAAAGAGTCTTATAAAGAAAACAGAAAAGACGATAGAACTAAAATACAAGCTTCACAACAAAGCCAACTTATAGAGCAAAGACAAAGAAACACCGGGCCAAAAAACTTTGAATCATCTGGCAACGATATACTAAGTGGTGATTTTGATTTAGGTTCGTTTGAACCCAGGTGATAATAGTAAATGTATAATTATATAATATTTTATCATGGAAAACCAAGAAAATGAGTCTGTAATTGAAGAGGTTGTAGACAAAACTACTGAGCAGACTTTAGAAAACGAAGTAGAAAAACCTCAAGAAGAAGTTGAAACTAAAGATCAAGAAAGTGTATCTAGCGTAGACGAAGATGGTACTATTAAAATTGATCTAAGAAAATTAAACCAAGATCAACCTGAAAAAGCAGAAGTTGAAAGTGAACAAACTGAACCAGAGAAGGTTGAAGCTGAGCAAGCTGATACAGCTGAAGATCAGGTTTTAGAAGAAGTCACTGAAGAAGAAGTTCAAGAACAAGTTGAAGAGCTTCAAGAAGAGGTAGAAGAGGTTATAGCCGAAGCACAAGAAACAGGTGAACCTCTACCTGAAAATATACAAAAAGTAGTTGATTTCATGAATGAAACAGGTGGTAGCTTAGAAGATTATGTAAAGCTAAACACTGATTATTCTAGTCTAAATGACAAACAATTACTTAGAGAGTATTATGAAAATACTAAACCACACTTAGATAAAGAAGATATAGATATATTAATGGAAGACTTTTCTTACGATGAAGAGTTAGATGACGAAAAATCTGTAAGAAAATCTAAAATAGCTTTTAAAGAAGAAGTAGCTAAAGCTAAAAATCATCTAGAATCTTTAAAGTCTGAGTATTACGAAGAAATTAAAGCTGGATCAAAATTGACACCTGATCAGCAAAAAGCAGTTGATTTTTTCAACCGCTATAATAAAGAATCTGAAGAAGAGAATAAAGTTGCTAAAAATAAATCAAATGTTTTTTTACAAAAAACTAATAAAGTTTTTTCTGACAATTTCAAAGGTTTTGAATATTCTGTTGGCGATAAAAAATATAGATTTAATGTTAAAAATGCTAGTGAAGTTAAGCAAACACAAAGTGATATAAACAATTTTGTTAAAAAGTTTTTAGCGGAAGACAGCACGATGGGTGATGCAAAAGGTTATCACAAGGCACTTTTTACAGCAATGAACGCGGATTCAATAGCTAATCATTTCTACGAGCAAGGCAAAGCTGATGCTATTAAAAATAGTGTAGCTAAGTCTAAAAACGTCGACATGGACCCTAGAGGTGTTCATGAACCTGTTACGGAAGCTGGTGGACTTAGAGTTAGAGCAATAAGCGGTGACGATTCTTCACGATTAAAAGTCAAAATAACAAAATAGAATAACTTTAAAAAACTAAAAATATGAGTTTTGCAACTGGCGGCGCGTTTCCAGCTGGATTAACGCCCGCACCATCAAAAACTGTCTTCGATAAAAACTACCTAGCAATCGGTACTTCCGGAGACTTTGATTTTACAAAACAGTTCTTACCAGAAGTATATGAAAAAGAAGTTGAAAGATATGGAAACAGATCTATCTCTTCATTTCTACGTATGGTAGGTGCTGAAATGCCAATGGCTTCTGACGAAGTCGTATGGTCTGAACAAGGTAGACTACACGTCGCTTATGATTCAGTAAAAGTTAAAACAAATAACGACGCTACAGATCACACTTTAGTTGTGCTTGACAGTGGAGGATCTGCTCAAGGTCACGCTATCAGAGCTAACCAAACTATCATCGTATCTAAAGGTTTTGTAACTGTAAAAGCTTTCGTTACTTCTGTTGACGCTGCAACTGGAGAGCTAGAGGCATACCCTCTAACTCAAGCTGACTGGCCTGCTTCATTCGTAGCTGGTACTAACCCAACCGACCTTAAAGTATTTGTTTATGGTTCTGAGTTTGGTAAAGGTGCTGCAGGAATGCAAAAGTCTATCGACGCTGGATTCCAAAAGTTTACTAACAGCCCAATTATCATTAAAGATAAATACTCAATCAATGGTTCTGACACTGCTCAGATCGGTTGGATCGAAGTAACTACTGAGCTTGGAACTTCTGGATATCTATGGTATCTAAAGTCAGAGCATGAAACTAGATTAAGATTTGAAGATTACCTAGAGATGTCTATGGTTGAAGCTGAGAAAGCAACTGAAACAATCACAGACGCTAACTCTCAAACTGTAAAAGGTACTGAAGGTCTTTTTGCTGCCATCGAAAGCAGAGGTCTTGTTTTCAATGATCATGACTTTAACAACGGTACTGGTTTAACTGGTCTTGGTGAGTTTGATTCAATCTTACAAGAGCTTGATAAGCAGGGTGCTATTGAAGAAAACATGCTTTTCTTAGATAGAGGTACATCTTTAGCTATCGACAACATGCTAGCAAGAGCTAATTCTTACGGAACTGGCGGTACATCTTATGGTGTATTTGACAACTCTGAGGATATGGCACTTAATCTAGGATTTAGCGGTTTCCGCAGAGGTTCTTATGACTTCTACAAAACTGACTGGAAATATTTGAATGATGCTGCTACTCGTGGTTTAACTGATGATATCGACGGTGTACTTGTGCCTGCTGGTGTTTCTACAGTTTACGACCAAACGCTTGGCAAAAACATTCAAAGACCATTCTTGCACGTACGCTACAGAGCTTCTGAAGCTGACGATAGAAGAATGAAGTCTTGGATCACTGGTTCTGTTGGTGGTAACTACACTTCTGACATTGATGAGATGAACGTACACTTCTTGTCTGAAAGATGTCTATGTGTTCAAGGTGCTAACAACTTTGTATTGTTGAAAGACACTGCAAGCTAAAAAGCAGAATAAAGTAAGATTACCCTCGATATAATTCGGGGGTAAATCTTACATTTTTAATAATTTTATTATATCATATCATGGCAAAAAAAGAAAAAACCGCACCTGCGGTATGGGAACAAAAAGACAGAGTATACGAACTAGTTGGTAATAAAAAACCCATCATAACTACAATACCAGCAAAACACTCTGTTAAAAGATCTTTATTATGGTTTGATCCAGAAAAAGGTTATCAAAGAGAATTAAGATACGCTACAAACCAAAGCTCACCATTTGTTGATGAGCAAAAAGGTGAAGTTACATTACAACAAATTGTTTTTAGAGATGGAACTTTATTCGTGCCAAAGGCAAATGTATCACTACAAAAACTATTATCGCTTTATCACCCATTAAATGGTGGTATATATTACGAAGTAGATAATGTTAAACAAGCGAATGATGATTTAGCATATCTTGAAGCTGAAATTGAAGCTTTAAACTCTGCTAAAAACTTAGATATTGATCATTTAGAAGCTATATTAAGAGTAGAGGTTGGTAGTAAGGTTAATTCTATGACTTCTAAGGAGATTAAAAGAGACGTGCTGTTGTTTGCGCGTAGAAATCCTATTTTATTCTTAGAACTAGCGTCTGATGACAACGTACAATTAAGAAATTTTGGTATAAAAGCCGTAGAAGACGGTATTATTGACTTAAGTCAAGACCAAAGAAACTTTACTTGGGCATCAACAGGTAGAAAACTGTTATCTGTACCTTTTGAAGAAAACCCTTATTCAGCACTAGCTGCTTGGTTTAAAACAGATGAAGGAGTAGAGATTTACTCAAGTATTGAAAAAAGATTAAAATAAAGTCACTTATAGCGGTTAGGCCGCTTAACGTGGCCTAACTACTATAAAAAATATAAAATGGCAGTAAGTGTAGATACCGTATATCAAAGAGTGCTCGCTGTGTTAAATAAAGAGCAAAGAGGTTATTTAACACCTGAAGAATTTAATTTGTTTGCCAATCAAGTTCAAATGGATATATTTGAGCAGTATTTTTACGATATAAATCAATTTAGCAGATTGCATGGTAATGATACAGAGTATTCAGACGTGTTAAACATATTGAACGAAAAAATAAATATATTTGAAAAGCAAGCATCACTTGATTATGATGAAAACGCTACACCTCCACACTACGATCTACCTACAGATATATATAGGTTAGGCACAGTTATATATAAAAGCTCTGAAGTTGAAAAAGTCAACAGAAACGAGTATTTATATATAAACTCTTCAGCCATAACCAAACCAACAGATGATTTTCCTATTTATACTAGAGATGAAAACGGTATAAGAGTTTATGGTACATCAGAAATAACTTCTGATTCAACTGTAACGAATCCAGTAACTATAAACTACGTGAAAAGACCTGATAGAGTTATTTGGAACTATAACACTGTTTTAGGTAACGCTCAATATCAAGCTACAGGTAGTAATGATTTTGATCTTCATGATTCAGAGGAAGTAGAAATTGTAACAAAAATATTAGCTTTAGCTGGTGTTTTAGTTAGAGATTTATCAGTATATCAATTAGCGATGCAAGAAGATATGCTTGCAGCACAACAAGAAAAACAATAATAAATGGCTTTATTTGAAGGAACACAGTATCAATACTATTACGGCCCTGATAATTTATGGGGTACTAACGATGAGGTTTATGGAAACTACCAGTTTATAAAGCTAAAAGAGCTAGTTAATAATTTTATTATAGCTTATGTAGGTGAAGATAAAATTATATCTAAAATAAAAAGAACAGATGTAGCTTTTCATGTAAAAAGAGCTATGCAAGAGTTTAGCTATGATATATTTAAAAGTGAAAAGTCTCAAGAAATAGAAATACCACCAAGCTTACAAATGCCACTACCACATGACTATGTTAATTATGTGAAAATTAGTTGGCTAGATCAAAGTGGTGTTGAAAGGCTTTTATATCCTGCTAGAAAAACTAGTAATCCACTACCTATACTTCAAGATGACAAATATGAATATTTGTTTGACTATCAAAGTGGTGAGATACTAACAGCCAACGAATCTGAAACTTGGAAGAAATTTAAATCAGACACTAGTAATGCATCAACTGACAACTTAGATGATTTAGAAAACGATCCTGGGTTGTTACAATTATTTGGCAGAAGATATGGCATGGAGCCAGAAAATTCACAAACAAACGGTGTTTACTTTATAGATCCACTTAAAAGTAAAATATTCTTTGATTCGTCAATGACTGGCAAAGTTATTACTTTAAAATACATAAGCGACGGTTTAGCTGTAGACGCGGATATGATAGTTCACAAGTTTGCTGAAGAAGCCGTGTATCAGCACGTTGCTCACGCTATACTGTCAACAAGAGCTAATGTTCCAGAATATATAATTCAAAGATTTCAAAAAGGTAAATTTGCAAAAGCTAGACAAGCTAAGTTAAGACTATCTAATTTAAAAATAGAGGAGCTTACTCAAGTAATGAGAGGTAAGTCTAAAGTTATAAAACACTAATATATGCCTGAAATTAAAAATGTTTTTTCGGCAGGTAAAATGAATAAAGACCTGGACGAAAGATTAATTCCCAATGGCCAGTATCGAGATGCTTTGAATATAAAGATATCTAGTTCTGAGGGTGCGGACGTAGGTGCAATTGAAAATATATTAGGTAACACAGCTATTTTTAATAGATCTTATAATGAGGTTACTAACTCATACACTCAATGGGGTTTAAACGACTCTGACACAAACTACTATGGTTTTGATAACTGTAAAACAGTAGGTGTTATAAGATACGATAGAAATGAAAAAATATATTGGCTTCTAAGTGGTAGCAATCAAGATGGTATACTAGAGTTTGATCAAACAACTAAAGTTGTATCTCCTGTTGTTATAGATAAAAACAACGTTTTAAAATTTTCATCAAATACTCTTATTACAGGTATAAATATAATCGATGGCTTGTTGTTTTTTACTGATGACTTAAATGAGCCAAAATGTATCAACATAGAAAGATTCAAAACTGCAGCAGCAGCCTCAGGAGACACTTCTCACACTGAAATTTACGGTAGAGATTTTATAGAATCAGATGTAACCGTAATAAAAAAATCACCTATTACAGCCCCCACTTTGGAGATGTACAGAACAAAGCAGCTTGACGATAATGGCAATGTTACTAATGTAGATACAGGTTGGTATGGAGCTTTAGGTAGCAATGTAGATGGTGAACCAACACCATTTGATCCAGGTACTGCTGTTACTATGTATTGGAATCAACCTTATCCTTTTTATAATGTTGGTGATACTTTAGTTTTAACGGCTTCAAACGGTGAAGATGATGAAGATCATATAGCTAGAGTTAAAGTTTTTGAAGTACCAACAGGTAATACTCAAAACTTTGCTAAAGTAAACGTGTTGTCTATTAACACAGCACCAGCAACGAGTACATTTTGGGAGGTAACTTTAGAACAAACTCCACCCATGTTTGAGTTTAAGTTTGCTAGGTTTGCGTATAGATATATATACAATGATAATCAAGTTTCTTGTTTTTCTCCTTTTTCTGAGCCAGCATTTTTACCTGACGAAAAAGCTTTTGAATATAACCCAGAGCAAGGTTACAATGTGTTAATGAAAAACACGGTTAGAAATTTAAAAGTAAAAAACTTCGCGTCAAGTGGGACAGTTCCATCCGATGTAGAAAAAATAGATATATTATATAAAGATTCTTCAAACCAAAATGTTTATGTTGTAGATACAATTGAAAAAGACTCTTCTGGTAACTTTGCTAATCAGTATAGTATAAAATCTGAAATAATAAGCAAGGTTATAGAGTCTAATCAAATACTAAGACCGTTTGATAATGTACCAAGAAAAGCAAAATCTCAAGAAATAATTGCCAATAGGCTAGTTTATGCTAATTATTTACAGAACTTTGATATAAAAAATGCAAACGGTGACATTGTAAAACCTAAAGTATCTATAAACATTGACAATTACCCAACTTGGAATATTACTAATGAATCAGCTGGTAAATCAATAAAAACTTTAAGAACTTATCAAATTGGCGTTGCTTATAGAGATGAACATGGTAGAGAAACACCAGTGTTTTCATCAGAAACAAGTTCTACTGTATTAGGTAAAACATCAGCAAACTTAAATAATAGAATATCTGCGGTAATAGAATCAGATCCTCCAGAAGGTTTTACTCATTTTAAGTTTTTTGTTAAAGAAAATTCAAACGAGTACTATAATTTATCAATGGATAGATTTTACGTTGAGTCAGATGATAATGTTTGGATATCTTTTCCATCTTCAGAAAGAAATAAAATAAAAGAAGATGACTTTATTATATTAAAAAAACAACACGATAGCAACAACTTTGTTGATGAAGAAGCTAGATACAAAATTATAGCTTTAGAAAATGAAGCTCCAGACACAATAAAAACAAAAAATGTAAACAAAGCTAAAATACAAGGTTCGGGTAATAATAACACCTTTGTATCTGACGGTCAGCCAGTTGAAACTGCTTTAACTTTAAAAATACTAAATCAAGCTTGGGTTGACTCTGGCGCTGATTCTAGAGACAACGCTTTGTTAGGTGAACCACAGCTTTGTTGTAAAATATTTACAGAAACAAATACAACACCTGTTTTTTATGATATAGAAAGTATACAAAAAGTTGGATCTGGTAACGATGCTCATTACAAGATTACTTTAAATAAACCACTATCTGGTATGGCTTTTGCTACAAGTAATGGTCAAGAAGCTGTAGGTTTAGGTATAAATATATTTCAAAAAGAAATACAAAATAAACCAGAGTTTGCTGGTAGATTTTTTGCAAAAATATATAGTGATAAAGCTTTAGTTGACAGAATAACATCGGTAAACGAAAAAGAAGGTTATGCTATAGCTTCTACTCGCACTCTTGGTAAAATGACTAGATTTGGAGATAATGATGATAACTGGAAATCTGGCGATAGAGGTTGGCATATAGATAATTCACAGCCTCGTTATCATACAGCTGTTCAAGGGGGATTGTTGCCACATAATAGTAATCTTCCTGGAGAAACGCTTAACGTTGGTGCGAAACGAGGTAGAGGGACTAGAGTGGGCTCAAAATACATAGATATATGTTATTTTAAATGGGGACCTGGTAGTGGTAGCGCGGCAAGAAACGCATGGGACGGTTATTGGTGGGGCTTTGAAAATAAAGTTCCAGACGCAGCTGATACAGCTAATTTTTTACAGTCACCTGGACAAAAGATAAGATGGACTGATGATCCAGATGGCACTATATATGAAATAGTCGATTATGCTAGAGTTCATTGTGTTACTTATAAAGGCAGCAAAAAAGGAAAGTTCGCTTCATCGAGATTAATAAGATTTACAATTCAACTAGATAAACCTCTAACTTGGTCACCAGATGACTCTTTACAGTTAACAGAAGTAGGTGGAAGTACTACTACTAATTTAGAGTTTTTAAGAATAGTAGATGAAGACTCTGGAACGTACACATCAAAAAACCCTGCTATTTTTGAAACTGAGCCCGATGAAAATGTTGACATTGATATATACTATGAAGCTAGTGATAATATACCAATCGCTCAACACGGAACTGAAGCGTTGCCATCTACTCACGATTTAGATTGGTTCAACTGCTATTCGTTTAACAATGGTGTAGAGTCTGACAGAATAAGAGATGATTTTAACGCTGTAAGAATAGGTAAAGGTGTAAAAGTATCTGCAACACTAGATGAGCCATACCAAGAAGAAAGAAGAGGATCAGGTTTAATATTTTCTCAAATATTCAACTCTTTAACAGGCACAAACAAACTTAATCAGTTTATACAAGCTCAACCTATAACTAAAGACTTAAATCCAGCAAATGGATCAATACAAAAACTTCACGCTAGAGACACAGATTTAGTTGTAATGTGTGAAGATAAAGTTTTAAAGATTTTAGCTCAGAAAGATGCCTTATTTAACGCAGACGGATCTGCTAACGTTACATCTAACGCGGCTGTTTTAGGTCAAGCGATACCTTTTGTTGGTGAATATGGTATATCTAAAAACCCAGAGTCGTATGCTTATTATGGTTTTAGATCTTACTTCACAGATAAAAATAGAGGTGTTGTTTTAAGGCTATCAAGAGATGGTTTAGAAGAAATATCTTCAAACGGCATGAGCGATTATTTTTCAGATAAACTTGCTTCAGAAAACACAATGATTGGCAACTACGACGAAGACTCTGGATGCTACAATGTTAGTTTTTCTGATGAAACAGTTTCTTTTGAAGAAACAGTTAGAGGTTGGCCAACTAGAAAATCTTTTGTAGCTGAAGCTGGTGTATCTTTAAATAACATATATTACACATTTAAAGATGGTGTCATATGGTCACATGACAATCAAACAAGAAATAACTTTTATGGTACTCAATATAAATCAACAGTAAAGCTAGTGTTTAACGAGTCACCATCAAAAATTAAAAACTTTAAAACAATATTTTACGAAGGAGACTCTGGTTGGACTTGTCCAAAAATATCTACAGATCAACAAGACGGTAGCGTTCCAGGCTTTTCTAATAAAGAAGGTATATATTATAACTTTATAAAAGGCATTGAAAACACATGGGATAATAACTTTCAAGCTGGTACTCTAGATACTAAAGAGTTTTCAACGCAAGGTATAGATATACTTGGATCAATAACTGGCACAACTAAGAGTGACTTTATTTTAACAATAGAAGAAGACGGAAATTAATATGGCACTAATAAATTGTAGTATAAATTCAGCTTCGTTAACTAAAACAGGCGGTCAAGCTATAGGAAGTGATAATGCGACTTTAACAATAACACCAGCTACAGGTTATGTTGTAAATGCTGCAGATTTTACTGTTTCTAATGTTTCGTTTTCATCAAACGGTAATAGTTTAACGTTTCAACATGGTCAAAACGGAGTTGTTTTACCCACTGGTGTAACAAGTGTTACTTTAATAAACACTGGAACTGGTGGCGGTGTTGGAAACACTATCGCGGTTGCTGTAGATTTAACTAATAGTTTTGTCATGCCTTCGTCAGATACTACGCTTATTGTAGATATCGATGGATCTGCAACTTTACAAGGTTTTACAGTTCAAGGTACTTTTGAGCAAATAGGTAGCGGTTTATCTGTAGCCAACACAACTACAGGCAACTGGGGCCCTGTTTCTGGTCAATTTAATTCTTCATCTACAGTTTTTACCCGCACTATATCAGCTGCAAGTGGTAAGTATTTTCCAACTGCACCAACTTGTGAAATAGCTATAGGTGATAGTTCTAGATACACCATAAGTAGCTCAGATGCAACTGACAGTGACAACAATATAACAGGTAGAGCTTTTACAGTTTCTTACAATTTTCCAAATCAAAACGTAACTGGTGATAAAATAAAAATTACTGGTACAGCTATAGATATACCTTCAACTACAACAGAAATAACAGCTTATAGTATATCTACTAACAAAATACCAAATTCTGGAGAAACTAGATTGTATAGGGTGTATGGAACACCTGGCGCTACTTTTAGCGTTGCTGTTGTTGATTCTAACAATAGTAGTGTTGCAGGAATATCAAATATAACACTAGACAGCACTGGTACTTATGATTATTATATAACTTTTCCAAGTATATCTTCAGGCAGCGAAACTTATACTATAACAATATCTGGAGACCTGTCTAGTACATTTGGCACGTCAAGTGGCCAACCTACATCAGTTAATATAGTTCAACAATCAAACGTTATATTAACTTTAGGGTTAACATGCTCAGATTCTACAGTAACTGTACCTGCAAATCAAAGCATAAATCTACCTATAGATGAGGTTGACTTTTCTACATCTTATACTAATGAACAATACACTTTCTACTTTACAGTAACACGAACGGTTGCTTTGTATTTAAAAACTATACCTACATCTGCTTTTAACAATCAAAGTCAAACTAGTGGTATAAATTTTGATGTACAGTCTATAACAATAACTAACAACAACACAACTAGCGTAACACTTGCTGTGCTTGTTAATTTAAACTCCACAGAAGACACAAATTTAACTAGTACGCTTAATTTAGATACGTATATAAACAACGTGCCTACTGGATCGCCTTTCACGTTTAATGTTAACCAAGGAGATCCTATAACTTTAAACTTACAGTCGAGATCTAGCGCTAGTGATCCTGAAGGTGATGGGCTTGCGTTTATAATATCAGGTTTACCAACAAATGGTAAACTTTTTACAGATGCAAATAGAACAGATGAAATATTGTCTAATGAGTTGCCAGCTACATTATCTGGTAATACTGTTTATTATGAACATGATAATACCAACACATCTTCAGACACTTTTACATTTAAAATATCTGATGGTAATTCTACAACAGCAAATATAACAGCTACAGCAAATGTTAATTTAAACCAAGCTCCTACAGCTAGCGGTTTTACTTTTTCTTTATTAAAAGGAGCATCAAAAGAATTAAACTTAGCAACACTTTCAAGCCCTTCAGATCCAGACGGTGACACTTTAAGTTATAAAATAACAGGTTTACCTTCTGCGGGATCAGATGCTAGCGGTCAGCTATTTACAGATTCAGCTTTACAAAACCAAATAACAAGCACACCAACAACACTAAGCAGTTCAACTATATACTACAAACACGATAATAGTAATGATTTAACTGACTCTTTTACTTTTAGAGTTAGCGACGGATCTACTGAAACATCTGATTTAACAGCATCGGCAACTATAGGCGTTGCTCCTGGAGCTGCAATTTCAACATCAGGTAACTCTGGTATTTTCTTAATAGCAGTAACGCTAGGGACTGCTGCTGGAACTTTTAAAGTTCATTGTGATTCTTTTGATGTTTTTGATAGATTTCAAATATTGTTTGATACAAATGGTAATTCTAATAACATAGCTGACATGGAAGTTGTTGCAGATTCGCTTTATGTTGGTGATAACGATTTTGGGAGTAATGATATTCCAAGTAACGGCCAAACGACAGGTTTAAGTGAATACACATACGTTGGATCAGGAGGAAATGCTCCGGTAGCTGACTTTAACGGGAGTACATCAGCTGCCGATAAGTGGAATAGAACCGGAAACGCTAATCAAACTATAACTATAACAGATGATATAGTTTCTATTGCTTCTGCTGTAAATAGAAGTAATTTTCCTGCTGACACAAGCGAGTTAGCGCCTTCAAGAGGGTCAAACTCAACAACAATAAAACAAGTTAATGTTCAAACTGGTAGAGTTGAATCTACAACTAGTAACAATTACAGTCTTATTACGGGTGGCGCTTTAAACAATGGTAACGTTTGTCTTTATTATACTAAGTCTGCTACTACTAACACAGTAGCATATATAAAAATATCTAGTCACCCTACAGAGGGTACAGGTTGGAATATTTTACACACTAGCTTCAATGCTAACTTTGGAACTGCTTATGTTCAAACAAATAATGGTTGTGGTGCAACTGCATATCATACTACTTTTTTAGCTTATCCACAGGATAATACATGGGCTAACGGTAAAATAGTGTATTTAGATCCAGAAGAAACTCAAGTTTTGGTAGGAAATGGTAATACATATAAATTTCACACATATGTAAATGATCCAGACGACATAAGTAGTTATCAAGGTGTTACTGCTACTATAAGCAACACCGGTGTTATTAGTTCTAAGTTTACGTGTACAGCATAATATAAAAACATATGGCAACTATAGTATTAAACTTTAACAACCCAATAAACGTATCTATACAGTCTAACAGCGACTCAAATACTGGTTACGCTGGAGCTGATATAGTTTATTTTAAAAATTCATCAGGTGTATTTCAAATAGGACCGTGTATAGGTGTAACTAAAACTTCAGTAACATGTGACACGCCTGACAACGCTTTAAGGCCTTCTAACGGTGATTTTATATTTTTTGCTAAATCACCAGTAACAAACACGTCAGGTGTTATAGGCTATTACGCAGACGTTGATTTTGAAATAACGTCTACAACTAAAAAAGAGCTTTTCGCTGTTAACTCAGAGATATTCTTAAGTAGTTAATATTTAGTGATAAAGTGTAATAATATTAATATAAATAACTTATAATGAATAACAATATGAAACCATCACCGCTAAAAGTGCCAATAGGAGCCATAATGCAAGGCGTTCAAGGTCTAGCTGGTATAGCTGGAGGCATTATAGGTAGCCGATCAAGAAAACAAGAGCAACGTAATGCACAAGCAGAATATGAAAGAAGAAAAGCGGATTATCAAAGTTTAGACACATCTAATCCATACCTAAACCAAGAGAACGTTTATGAAGATTTAACAGTAAACACTCAAGCGGCTGATTTCGCAGCGCAACAACAACAACAAGCTGCTGCTAACACTATGGATACGATGGCTAGCGCTGCTGGTGGATCTGGTATAGCTGCGTTAGCTCAAGCTATGGCTGGTCAACAAGCTCAAAATTTACAAGGTGCATCAGCTAGTATAGCTCAACAAGAGTCTGCTAACGAGATGGCTCAAGCTAACATGGCTGGACAGTTACAATCGCAAGAAAGACAAGGTGAGGTTTACTCTAGAAACTTACAAAAGGATAAAGTTGAAACATTGATGGGTATGTCGCAGCAAAGACTAGCGGCTGCAAATCAAGCTAGACAACAAGCTACGCAATCAATAATGGGTGGTGTAGGTAATTTAGTTGGAGGAGCTGCTCAAGGCTTCGACGCAATGAAAAGAGATTGATAATGGCAAAACAAAATGAATTAATAGCACAGCAAGGTCTTATCTACAATAGTAGATACTATGACCCTTCTTTGTCCCTAGCACAACCTTTTGCTAGAGCTGAAAGAGTTATAGATTACAATAACAGACGTAGAAGGGCTAATAAAGCTGCAGCTGAAGCTAAAGTTTCTCAATACGTAGAAAATCTAGCAGGTGATTTGCCAAACATAAGTAAGATATCTCCAAAGTACAGAAACAAAATAAACGAGTTTTTAGTAAGTAAAAGAAGAGAGTATACTAACGCAAGTAAAGTTATAGGTAGATTTGCACCAGGCACAACTGCATATATGGAAGCTGTGTCTAAAATGAACTCCATAAGTGACTCATTTAAAAACCTTAGTAATCAGTTTGATTTATTTAAAAAACTAAAAACAGAAGAGCTACCTGACTTTCAAAATAGATTATTGTCTGAAGCTAATAATCCAAACAATATAAGTTTAATGTCTAGTATACTTACGGATGAGCTTGACGTTGAGGTTGGTGAAGGTGGTAGTTTAAGTTTCGTTCAACAGGTTCAAGATGAACTAGGTAACATAAGTTTATCTCAAACTAGTTTAAACGATTTACCTAAGTATTTTAATAAAGACTTTGATACAGCCACAAAGATTATAGAAATGAATAAAACTTTGTATAATGGCAGTAAAAAAATGACGCCAGCTATGGCTAAGTTTGTTGAAATGCAACTTAGAAACCATATGATGCAAGGTGGTAGAGAAACAGTTTTGTCTTTAGCTGTTGATGATTTTATCATACCAGATGGTTTAGGTTTAGATGACGATCTTCTTTTTAACGAAGAAAGACACGACGAACTTGTTGATGTTGTGGTAGATCAATACTTGAACATGTTAAAACAATCTGCTGATACTGGATACGAGTCAAGAAGAGCTGCTGATATTCAGACTATAAAAGACAGAAAAGCTGCAAGTGGAACTAGCAGTACTAGTACTAGCAACGAAGAGACAGACTTGTTTACACCTGGCCAAAGACAAGATATTATGTTAAACCAACAGTTTGCTCAAAACATAAAAAATAGAGCTAAAGATATGTTTGATAGAATAAACGATCCTAGCATGCTAGCAAATTTTGATGGTAGATTTAATGAATTATCAGATTTATACATAAAAACTATAGGCATGAATAGCCCAGACATGGCTAACAGATATATAGATAGAAATAGACACTACGAAATGTGGAAACAACAACACAAGGATGTTCCAGATTTTGACGTGCAAGGTGAGTATAACAAAAGATTTGGTGCTGGTGATAGAATATTTGTAAACCTAACAGGCCAAGGTAGAGATTTAGGTAATGTATTTCAATATCAAGCCGTAGACCCTTTTGTTAACGCTGCCGATTTTGATCAATTCTACAGAGATTTACTTATAACATCTGGCATGGATCCAAAAACAGCTAACTACTTTGTTTATGGAATAGAAGGCATGACAGGCGGTGAAGACGCTGCTGATGATGAAGGTGTATTAAACGTATCAAATTAAAATAAAATAACATGCTAGAAAAACTATACAATGTTTTGTATGATAAAAAATTATTCACACAAGACTTTGATAAATTTAAACAAGCTTGGAGTAACGAAGAATATAAGAAAAAAGTATACGACGTTGTAAACTCTAAGAAACTTTTCACGCAAGATTATGATGTTTTTGTAAACGCATATAGCGAGGGAAAGCAACAGGGCGATGTTGCAACGGATGCAGCTGCAGAGCCCGCAGAAGATTTGGCATCCACATCGGCAATTACTTCATCGGACTTATCTTTACCAATACCTCAAAGTGAAGGGCCTGCTGATCCTGAAGCATACACTACAGATTTAGGATTAACTTACGGCGATCAAAGAACATCTCAAGAACAAATAGACGACTTTATGAATAATATGTACCAAGCTTTGTCAGCTACAGGTACATATGAATTTTTAAAAGAAAAAGATTTAGAAGAAAGATACTACTACGCTGGTAAACTTATATCAAACCCTACAGGTTCACCTAAAGACATTAAATTATCTTATTACAATTACTTCAAAGACATAAAGATAAAAGGTGTAAAAGATCCTAAAGCTATACTAGAACCTTTGTTTTTAGATAAAGATCAAATAAAAGAAGATTATTTTAAAATTAAAAACCTTAAAAACGATTTAAATATAAAAGACTTTTATGATCAAGGCGGAACAGAAGATGTGTTAATTAAAAACGCTGATGATGCTGTAGATGAATTGATTCACGAAAGTGATTACATGAACAAAGAGTTTTTACCTTACTTTTTTAAAAAATACGAAGAAGATTTTTACAATAAACAAATAGAAACAATAGAGTCAATGGAAGTAGATTTTATCGGTCAAGATGAACTAGATAAAATCGAAGCTGAAATGGAGAACTATCAACTAGAGATGCTAAAACAAGAGCTAGCTTCAGATGTTGGTTATAAAGATTTAGTTAGTAAAGTAACGAGTGTTGTTTCAAATGATTTAGGTATAGATATAAAAGCTTTAAATAAAACTAAAGTAATACCTAATTGGGCTGAAGGCTCTGATTTTTTAGAAGGTATATACAGGTTTACTAAGCAATGGGCTAGCGGTGAAGCCGGTGAGAAAATGGCTAATATATCTAAAGAAAATAAAGGTATAGATAACTTTTTAAAAGCTTACCAAAGCGGAGAATACACGGAGCAAGAATTAGCTGAGATAGCTAAAGAAAATTTAACAGATGCAGACTTAACGCTTTTATATCCATCTAAGTCTGTAGCACTTAGTAGAGCTCAGTGGATTGGCGCTGATAATTACGAAGAACTGATAGATAAGGCTAGGGCAGGTATAAAAGATCCTGTCTCTTACTTGAAGAAAAAGAAAAAATTTCTAAATAAGCAGTTTATTAATAGCATGCAAGACAGCGAAGAGCTTTCTAAAGTGTTATCCATAATGGACAATACTGAGTTTTTTGATGAAGATGGTGTTACTATTGATGATTTTCAAAGAATGGCAGGTGAACAGCTACCTCAAATGGCTCAAGCTATTCTAACTTTAGGTTACGGTACTTATATGCAGGAAGCTGGTGGTATATACGTAGAGTCAATGTATAAAATAGCGGAGGCTAAATATGGACCATTAGCTTTAGGTATGGCTAGTAAAGAACAAAAAGAACAAATGTTCTTAGAGATAATGGAAGCTGGAGAAGATAATCCAGATGCAGCTATTGAAGGTGGTGTTATAAACGCTGGTTTAGATTTTGGTTCATCAATTTTTGTAGTAACAAAGGCTGGTAAATTTATACCTAAACAAGCCTGGAGATCTTTGCTTAGAGGTGAGTTTAAAAAAGCCTTAAAAAAAGCTGGAGGTAAAGACTTGCTAGAAGATGCTTTAAAAATATCTATAGCAGAAAGTATTACAGAGGGTTCTCAAGAGACAGTTTCTATGCTTAAAGTAGGTAAAAGCACAGGTTACTACAATTTTGATCCAAAAAGAATAAAAGAAGGTGCAGCTCAAGGTTTTGCTAGTTCATTACTGTTTTTTGGTTTAGGTAAGAGTAGATCTGCTTATAATTATTTAACAGATGGCATTGGTTTACAATACTCTAGATTTAAAAATAAAGATCACATATTAAATTTAATTAAACTAGAAAAACAAAAAATAAAACAAGATCTTAAAAATGGCAATATAACAAAACAAGAAGCCATTGATAAAGTTAAGAAAGCCAACGCTAAAAGAGATGTTATAGTTGATAACGATGTTTACAATGTTTCTGAAAATAACAGACAACAAGCATTTGACGCTACAGAAGCTGTTGTTGATGAACAAGTTAAACTTGACACAGCGCTAGACAACCTAAAGCAAGCAAAAAACAACCCTTCTGCTACAGATCAAGATATTGAGTTTAGAGAGGCAGAGGTTAATAATCAAAAAGAAAGACTTGCAGATGCTAAATTTGAACTTAATAAAGCAAAGCAGAAAGACAATGCTAGTAAAGATATAAGCAGAGCTTCTAATAGAATTAATCAAACAAAAGAAGGTGAATTAGCTGATAAACAACTTATTACATTTAGAACTAGAAAAGAAGCAGCTGCATTTGTAAAAAGATACAAAATAAAAGTAGACGCAAATATTGAAGGGTTACTAAATGGTGGGGCCTCAGGAGCAGCTTTAGCGCCTGGACAGACTATAAGATACAAAGGTGAAGATATAGTGCCAGCTTTTGTTGTGAAACAAACAATAAATGAGCAAATCGATAATTCTACTAGACAAAACGATTTTAGTTTACGATCTGCTTTTGCGGCTAGTCACGAGGTTAATCACTTTATATTAGATACCGTTGACCCAAAAGTGTTAGATGGTGTTGTATCTAAGTTAAAAAACGACATGCGTAATTCTGGAGACATCGAAACTAATGCGGTTTTAGAGATTGTTGAAACCATGATGGTGGAATATGTAAAAAAAGATCCAAAAATATCTAGAGACTATTTAAACCAAGAGTTTTTAGCTGGTTTAGGTGATGTGCTACAAACTTTTAAAGCTTTAAAACCTAAATCTCCATTTCAAAGAATGTTTATAGACTTTGGTGAATCTATTTCAAAAATTATAAACGCTAACACAGGATTAAATGTAAACTACAACGATGCTAATTCTGTGCTAGGCTTTCTTAAAAATTATAACAAATTTTTAGGTAAAAATGCACCTATAGTAATAAAAAGTGGTACTGATATTGATGGCGAGAAAAAGTCTAGAGCTCAAATAAGCTTAGAGCAGCAGAAGAAGCTTTTAGTAGATGAGAATAAGATTTTAGCACCTATGATGCGTACTAACGCTTCTGCCGCTAAAAAAATACAGGAAAACGTAGATAAGATAAAAGCTATAAGTGCTCAAATAATAGAAGAAAAAGAGCTAGCAGAAAACTTAAAGTTTGCTCCTGGTTTATCTAAAAAAGCAAAAGATATTACAAGAAAAAATGAGCTCAATTGGAGTGAGCTTATGGATCCAGCTACTAAAGAATCTGACAAAACAGCTTTAAAAAATAAAATATACGAAGACAATCAAGGTACTATTATAAACATTATAAGAAAAACATTTAATCCAAATATAGAAAGCAATCTAACAGCTGAAGATTACGCACAAGCAATGCAGCTTGAAGCCTTGAAGATGATCGATTCTTACGAAAAGACATATAACAAAAAGAAAGCAGAAGGTACATTAGCACCGTGGAACTTTTATTTAAAAGATAACTTACCTAAGAGACAAGGAGCTATACTTAAAAAACTTATAGGTGATAAGTCTATGATGTTTATGGGTGATGCTACAGCTAGTATAGGTAGCGCTCAACTTGGTTATACACCTGATTATGGTAATTTTAGTAATGAAGAATACATCGAACAACAAGGTGTAATAGTAGATGAAGTTTTAGCTTTCACACCAGAAATTAAAGCAGAAATAAGAGAGGCTGCTAAAAAAGTTTTATCAACTTTTAAAGGTGATTCAGGTGTTAATCTTAAAAAACAACTTGGCGATGCTCTTGAAGTAATGCTAAAGCCTTATATTCAAACAAATGTATTGGGTAGTAAGGTAAAGAAAAACTACAAAGGGCAAACGTATAGAGAGTTTATGCAGCAAAACTGGGAAGATATATATTCTATAATAGGTTTTGACGTTATAAATACCAGACTTACATCTAGAACTAAACAAGAGAAAGCGGCTGGCATACCAAATCCTTTTATATTTAAAATAACTAAAGACGGTAAGCAAGTTAGAGATAGTAGATTAGAAGACCTAACTGGTAAAGGTAGAGGTAAAGCTAAAAAGAGAATAGTTAATCAAGAAGAGTTTATAAAATTCTTTTTTGGTGAATTAGTAAATCCTTCTACACAAGGTACTAGAAAAGATACTTTAGCAGAAATAATAGCTAGAGAAGCTGGCTTAGATCAAATAAGCTGGATGCTAGAAAACGATACTGAGTTTTTAGATTTATTTAAACAAAAACAAGACTTGTTAGGTACTCTTATAGATAATGATTACATCGAGAGTATACAAAGACAAATTGACAGGTTTGATGGTTCAAGAAGACCAGGGTCAAGAGCACAGTTAGTCATAGACAGCGCTAACTACAACGGTTTAAGCTCTAGCGCTGCTATGAACGTATTAGAAGACATTAAAAACAACGAGATAATAGATTACAAGTCTCAACCATTAAATCGATTTAGAAATGATGTTTTAGACATGATAAGAGTTGGTAATGCTTACGCTGCTATAGATTTATACCATACCCCAACAGACGAAGACATTAAGGTTGATGGTAAGTATAAACTTAACAATGAAGGCTTACAACTATCAAATGTTAAATCGGATGGTGATGTTAGTGTAAGAGTTAAAATTAGCTCAGCTGGAAACTTATTTGTGCCTAAAGAGTTTTCTTGGAATGGTGGATTTAGCATAATGAGATCTTTAGATATAGAGTTAAAAGGTTATGATGTTGCTATGTCTAGAATACCAGACGAAGATGGTAGTTATTTTGCTAAATGGTTAGTTGATAATAACATACTAACAAAAAAGCAAGTAGAAAAAGATGCTAGCGCTAGTGGTATAAGAGAAACTTTAGTGTCTGAAGGTTATACTTCAATAACATATCCTAAAGCTGATGGTAGCTTTGGCTATATAATACTAAACAACGAAGCTTTTGACTTGTCTTTTGATAATAAAATAAACAATCAAATAAAAAGCTTAATGAGTGATTCAGGCTCAAGAGCTCAGTTGGTTGGTATGAAGGGAAAAATGAGTGAGATCATTGAGCAGAAATCAAAAGGTAAAATAAAAGCCAATGAAGTATTATCTAACGCTGCTGCAAGAAACATGCGTAGAAAAGCTGGACTTAACTTTAGCAATCTATATGTTCCTTATCAACTAGAAGACTTTGTAGGTTTAACATATGCTTTCACGCCAGAAGGTAAAAAAGGTGAAGCCGCTCAAGAGTTTATAAAAGAAAGAGTGATGAATCCTTATTTTGAAGCTAAAGAGCAGTATAGAGTTTTTCAGCAAAACTTAAACGCTAACTTTAATAGATTACTTAGTGATGTTGGTATTACAGCTAAAACACTTAAAGAAACAGTAGACATACTAGGTAAACCGTTTACTAAAGATCAAATAGTTAGAGCTTATTTGTTTTCTACACAAGGAGCTGATATAGATCCTTCTATATTAAGCCCAAAAGAAATACAAGCTTCATTAGACTATATAAAGTCAGATGAAAAGCTTTTGATGCTTGCAGCAATGCTACCAACAATACTAGATAACAAAGGCGGTTGGGTACGGTATAGAGGTGAAATGCACGAAACTTTATCTATTGATATAGTTAAGTTTGCAGAAGGTAAAAGAAAAATATTTTTTGAAAGATTTAAAGACAATATAGATATAATATTTGATCCTCAAATAAAAGAAAAGTTAAGAGGTTTGCTAGGTGAAACATACGTTAAAGAACTAGAAAGCTCCCTTAAAAGGATGTACACAGGTAGAAATGAAAGCCAAAACGCTAGTCCAATGGTTAACGAGATTATGACTTGGTTTAATGGCTCTGTTAATACTATAATGTTCTTTAACATGAGATCTGCTAGCTTACAGTTGCTTTCTACAATTAACTTTGTTAACTGGACCGATAACAACCCCATAGCTGCTGGTGCTGCCTTTTCTAATCAAAAGCAGTTTTGGTCTGACGTGTCTATGCTTATGAATACAAGTTACATAAAAGACAGGATGGGTAACATGAAGTTTGATGTTGAAGCTGATATTCTTGTTGAAATGGGCAAAACATCAAAAACATATAACGATCTTTTAGCTAAACTTTTTAAGCTAGGTTATGCACCTACAAGACTTGCTGACTCGTTTGCTATAACTTTTGGTGGTGCTACTTTTTACAGAAATAGATTCAACACTTACAAAAAACAAGGTATGTCAGACGCTAATGCTAATGCTAAAGCTTTGGTAGACTTTGAAAGAACGGCTGAGGTTAGCCAGCAGTCTAGTGATCCATCTAAAATAGCAAGTGCGCAGATTGGTAGTTACGGTAGATTCCTTTTTGCTTTTGCTAACACTCCATTTCAATATGCTAGATTATCAAAGAAAGCTGCTTTAGATATAATAAATAACAGAGGTGATTTAAAAACCAATATATCTAAACTAACGTACTACACTTTTGTTCAGTCTATAATATTTTCAGCCTTACAAAACGCCGTGTCTTTAAAAGATTTAATTGATTTGGGAGATGAAGAAGATGATAGAATGGACGAAACAACTAGAGGGGCTTTATATTTTGGAGTTAATTCTTTGATAGATGGTCAATTGAAAAACTTTGGTGCTAGAGTTGGTATTTCATCTATACTAGCAAAAAATGCTTTGTTGCTGCAAATACAAAGAGATCTTTACAGAGAGTTTGGTAAAGATGCTATTGGTGGACCTTTTGATTTAGTTAAAGCTGCTAGACCTGAAATTGGTCAAATGGTTCTTTTGGCTAGTTCTGTTTCTCCGCCAATGTCAACCAAGACTAGAAAATTATTTGCTATAGACAGAATGGATATCTATAATCAAATACGAGAGAAAAAAGAGTTTTACGACTTAACAGATACATGGTATGTATATCCACAAGATCCAACGTGGCAAACATACGCTACATATTTAAACGTAGCACTTAATATACCAGCTGATAGATTATTACAAAAATTAGAAAATATATCTTTCGCTATGTATGATGAGTTTGATTATGCCACAAGATTTGCGTTTTTAGCTGGTTGGAGCAAATGGAACTTACTACCAAAAGATGACTTTAACATACCTTATCCTGAGATGGAAAGTTTAAATTACTACGAAAGTAGACTTAGAAAAAAAATAAAAGAAAAATCTAAAAACACAGAGACTGATAAAGACTACGAGAAAAGAATGAGAGAAAAAAGACAAGAAAAAAGTAAGTAACAAGCAAAAACGTGTAATATTACACATATAACAACCTACATAATATGAAAAAAATAATTTTAATACTTTTACTGCTTTTTGCTAGCAATGTAAACGCTCAATTTTTTAAAAGCATTTATGATGACTTTTTGAAATACGGCACCGTATACGCCGCTGGTAACGTTGGTAATGCTAAGTCAGAGCAAACAAAGTATTTTGTTAGAACAAACTCAGATAATTTATATGACATACCTCGTGTTATAGACCAAACGACATATCACCCTAACAACTATCGTGTTGGTGTTGGGTTGCGTAAGCTAGCGAGGTTTGGCTATGAAAGCAAACCAAATTTTTACAACGGCACAGAAAACAATGTAGGATTATCTGCACCCACAGCTGCAGTAAAAGGTTTAGAGTATTTATTGCACTGGGA